>Ga0247722_10000358_pt1 | contig 29078 bp, 32 predicted proteins | sample MSEWelMarce3H_FC_FD_189094 | JGI IMG/M metagenome (GOLD analysis project Ga0247722, IMG submission 189094) | Subsurface sediment microbial communities from gas well in West Virginia, United States - MSEEL Well Study Marcellus 3H_FC | ecosystem: Environmental > Terrestrial > Deep subsurface >... | reverse complement strand
GCTCTATATTTTTATCAGGTGTTGGAGCCTTAGGAGGACTATATGGCATATTAGCCTCGCCATCCCAAATGGCATTTGAATCTACTTCAAATAGGTAAATCTTAGTCTGCTCATCATTTAATCCTGCTTGTTTAGCAAGTTTCTGTGCCTCTAAACTAGCCCTTAACCTTCTCTGACGAATCATAGCCATTTTCTCTTGAACATTCATGGTTTATACTTATTTTTCAAAGTAAGTATAAAACAATTTTTACTGTTGTATTATTAATTTATCATTCTTATGCGCGAGGGAATCCAACTAGGTTGGCGCCTAGACCAAAGCCAGCGCCCTGGCGAGCAGTGACAGCCATAGAGGGTGTGAATGTGTCAAGTAAGGCAAATGTGGCAAAGGCGGCCGTGCCAATTGTTAGAATCTCGCCAAAGTTGGGCTTCTTAGGATTTAGAACTAGAACAGCAACAAAGGCAACAACTAGACCCTCTATTAAATACTTGAAGATAGACGTGAGAATGTCTAGAACAGCATCGTTCATTTCTTATACTTATTACAAATATTTTTTGTTCAATGGATACTTTAAGAGAAAAAACTATAGTTTTGTATAATGTCTAGTTCTCAACCTGTAAAGGAGGATTTTCTAGAGGAGGACCCTGAAATCCGTAGTCAAAAATTTGTTCTTCTTTCTTTCCTAAGCCCCGAGAATATCCTCGATTCAAAGGATCAGTTCTTTTTTGGTGAGTTTGTAAAGCAATATGAGGTTGAATATAAAATTAGGAATTTAGAGACATTTCTGGTTTCGGTTGTCCGGGGAATCAATGATAAGTTAACAAAGGAGGCAGATAAGATGGACGCATCTGGAGCGGACCTCAGCGGTGTCTCGGCACAGGCTCTAGCAGATGCAGCAACCCTTTGCCGTAAGTCTCGTCTGAATATTGGCGGAATCCTAGAAACTTATACTGGCTATGTGAAGGAGAACGATAAGGACATTAAGAAGACTAGTATCAAGGAGGCATATGATGACTTTATGTTTAAGAATCAGACTAAGCTTGAAGAGGAATTCTTTGCGAAGAATGAATTTAGAACTTCTATGCGTGGGCTCAAAGTCCGGGGAGTTACTGGAACGCATGGGGAGGCAGTTGCTATGTCAAAGAAGCTTCAGAGGTCCGATACGATTCATAATATCTTTCTAGGTGAGGTTGGCAAGTGGCTACCTTGGGACCCTAAGCCTCATCAGGTGGCCGACCAGGAGTATGCTGAGGATCAGCTAAATACACTAATGAAGAGATACAAGGATAATGAAGAGGCTCGTGATAAGTTTGTATCAGAGCAGCGCCAGGAGTCATTTAGGGGTGCTAAGAAGGGTCCGGTAATCTCTAGTTCTGATGGCCAACCCTTAACCGGGGAATCATCAGAGGGTTGGGGTGCGATGTTTGGCAGTTCTGATGATCTTGCCTTAAAGAGAAAGCAAGACTTATCTGGTAATAATTAAAGTAACATTCCAATCTGACCATATGCTTCACCTTGGTCTTGAGTGGTAATATTTACACACGCATCATTCTGGCAGAAGGTTCCTTCGGGACAAGGAGTCTCCTTCCTAGAGCATGTAGCATTTAGACCCTTACATTCCTTGGCAGTACAAGATGACATATCAGTAGAAGGACGAACGCTGCCATCAAATCCTTCAGAGCAAAACCCACTTGAGCAAGCCTGTCCCATGGGGCAGTGATTATTCGCTAAACAGGGGAGCCTAGCAGATTGTCCACTCATTTTAGGAGCTCTGCTATAAATTGAACCAGAGAAAAATAGAGCAGTATATGCGATTACTACAAATAATAGTGCTGCACCTATGAGTGTCTGTATATTCATATCTTCTAGTATTGAAGAAGAAATTATGGAAATACGGGTAATTGATTTGGTTTAAGAGCTGGTTTCTTTGTATTTCCGCAGAATCCATTAAAGCATTGAGTACCATTTGGACATGAGTGTAAGTCTACACCACAAGGGGTTCCAGGTGTTCCTGCTTGAAATCCTTCACACCGGGAAACTCCTAGAATAAATAAAAGTATTACGAAAGCAATCATAATTACTTTCCACGATAATTTAAACATCTATTGTTACTCTATAGTTTTATCAGTATTCGCTAAATATAAAGAATAAATTGAAGAATCCATGGCAAACATAAGAATATCGCTAAATCTAATTGATAACCAAAGATTCATATGACCATTATTTACAAATGTATTTGTCGGCATAATCATATAAGCTGAGTAAAAAAAGTAAACCCCATCATTTAGAATTCCAAATGCTAACCATGGTTCTTTTCCTTGCTTACCTTCCTTAATCCAAAAGTATTCTTTTACATTATGGGGGAATGTTGATTCATTATCTATATGAATATCAGGTGAAGAATATATTTTTCTTACAATACTTTCTATGGAAAATCCAAACTGCGAACTGAGAAACATAAGTGGAAACATAATTTGTTCAGGATTAACACTGGCTGATTTACGAAGAATTACACTGCGCGAATTAGACATTTTCTTTACTGATATATTAAAAAAACTTTAACCTCTTAGATTTCTTTAGAAACAAGGTGTCAGATTCTTTTATATCAAATGCGTTATACCACTCTTCAAACTGGGGAACAATTCTATCAACTCTATCTTCAGATGGAGCATGAACACTTGTTAACATCGATAATAGCATTTTTTCTTTTCTGACTAATGTCCTCCAGGAAAAAGCATAAGAAGTAAAGAAATTACGATGTGCTTCTTTTCTTTGTTCTTCAGAGGCATTAGAAGAATCTAGGTGTGAATTTAGGGAATGTAATGAAATCTTCAGACCACCTAGGTCAGCCCAATTCTCACTTAGTGTTCTCTTTCCATTTACATGTTTACCAAAGTGTTTAAATTTACTGAAAAACTTAGATACCTTTCTAGTAATTTTTTTAAAGGAAGAACGATTCTTTCTAGTCCACCATTCTCTATATGTAGCTTGTGGAGAATACATTGAGCCCTCTAAATCAAATCCATGTGTCATTTCGTGACCAACTGTTGCTCCTATTCCCCCATGATTCCATCCTAGAGGTGCGTCCTTACAATAAAACGGCCATTGTAAGATTCCCCAAGGAATGACTATATGGTTAGTTTCTTCAAAGTAAGAAGCATTTGTTATAAAACAAGGGTAGGAACTATGTTTCTTATCTCTAGGTTTACCAGTTAAATCTACTGTCATCTTAGTTCTTGCTTCATGAATTTGTAGGACAGTATGTAAAAAACTATCTGGGTTATAAGTCAGTTTAGGAAGTGGCGAAGGTTTTCCTTTTCCAATCTCAAAATTCATCCTATTAAGTTTTTCAATTACTTTAGATTTTGTTTTCTCAGATAATATTTGTGAAGCCTTCATTACCTCTACCGCTGAATCTCGAATATCTTCAATAAGTAGAGAAACAGATTTAACTAAGGATGTATTTCTATGATGCTCTGAATATATATTACAGAGAGCATCTGGTAAAACTGACTTAATATCGCTCAAAAAAATTAAATCTTTAGGAGGTCTTGATGTTACACCTTTAAGAACACCTTGAAATAAATGTTCATGGGATTTTTTTATACTTTCTCTAAGACTGGGTGCACAGAATTGTATAAGTTGAAGAGATAAAATAGCTACAATTGATTCGGTATCTTCCTTAGAAATCCATTCTAAGATAGACATAAATTGCTTAGGTTCTTCTAAAAGCCAGATTCGTTCTTTCCAAGTTAAATCTAAACCTCCCATAAATCCCTCCCATTCAAATCGTGGAAACCAGGAACTGAGGCTCCTGCCTTTTTTCGATTCAATATCAGAAAAAGGTATATCTAAATGTTTTGCTAAACGCATTTCTGCGCCAATTGCTTTATGTAAATATGGAAGGCCTAATTCTATAGAACATAAACTAACAAATTCCTCATATGCTTTCAATGCTTCAGAATTATTTAGATTTTTATCTAAATAATATTTTAATGGTAAGATAGTCGAACCTGGTCCCAGGGTCATACGAACCGCATACGGACTTTCTAATTCTTCTCTAGCCCCAACTTGTAAGAAAGATGGAACTGAGCATCTTGCCAACCATCCCATAAATCTGGAAATATCAGAATTAGTATTAAAAGAAAGTAGCCCGTGAAGACATACTTGTAAGTATTCTTCTTCTGCTTTCGCAGACTTATTCTTCCAAAGGTATCCTAGAAGTTGTATATGCTCCTTGGAAGTCTTAGGAGTAAGAGAAGTAGATTTGATATTTGGTAAAGAATGTAGAATATCTAACAATTCCTTATCCGTTTTTTGTTCCATCTCATCTGAAATACTGAATTCACTTTGCCATGCTAAAATATGATGTTTATCTAACCATGGTCTATTGATAAACGAATAAAATCCGTTTCCTGGTTGTTGTTCGTGTGTTATGCTTTGTTCTGAAATTTTCATGTGGCACCGGGACCCTGACTTCCTCCTTAAGGAAGTCATTACTCTGCTTGGTTGAATTATTTTGTCTTGGACTGAATGATGATATCGTGTGATTATTGCGTTTTAGAATCTTGCTTTTTAAAGATGTAGTTATGATTGAGCGGCGTTCGTAGAGGATGGATTTCGCAATCGGAAGTCCCAAAATCGCCGCCCGGTTCATTTGTAGTAATATCCTCTAAACTCGGGATTCATAAAAAGTCATATGAAAAATGTTATCATTTAACTTTTTATCATTTCTTATATTTTGCTATTGTTCTTTACAATTACTGTTTCCATCTCTTACCACAATTCAAGCAATTCACAAAGATTGTCATTGGCTCATCGGCAGAACGCGTCTGAAGCTCATAATAAGTACACATCTTCTTCTTACACTGTGAGCAACGGAATCTGTCAGTAGCCATTGCCATATTACCCTCTAGAATACGCTTATCGCGTCTAAACTGCTGATCCTTGAGTTCCTTCCAATTCGCAGGATTCAGATCATAAGGTCCCCAATGCCCAATAGACTCTAGAGTAAATTCGCCATCCTTCCACCTCTCAATTAAACTCTTATTACCAATATAAGAATCAGGGTGAAAGTTAGAAATTGTTCTCTTGGCAATACTCTTATATATCCATCTAAATGTTTCATGTTCCCACGTGAGTGGAATCATATGTTTTTCCGCATCAATTAAGGTAGAATTGTAAACTCCCCTCTCAAGACTCGCAATATCATCCTCATCACAATAATCTTTCAGAATAGTATTAAATACAGTAAAGATTTCTTGTCTATAAGATATGCTGAGATGTGAGTTAATATCCTCTTTTACAAGTGTAGACTTAAATTGAAACTGAAGCTGTTGAGGGTCAACTTTGATAACCCTTCTACTAACTCTAACTCTAGGAGCTTCCTCTTCTTCTTCTACTATATCGTCTTGACCAATAGCATCAATCTCATCTTCCTCACCTTCCCCCAGAACACCATCTCCTTCCTCTTCCTCCTCTTCCTCTTCCTCCTCTTTCTCTTCATCTTCCTCCTCAAGTTGTCCTGAACATGCCTTCTCGTAGAATCCCTCGTAATCCTCAGGAGGGAACTCCTCAATTAATGCTATAGAAGAATCCCATTGTGTCTTTGCAGGATGTGATACAAGGATAATGGTGCCATATAGATGAGGAGCCTCACAGGGAGGGGGTAACTCATGTAGAGAAAGTTCATCATCATTTCCAGTAGTATAACCAAATAGAGAAATACTTCTAGATCCATATGGGTATGTTACAAGAAGTGTTGGTAGGACTTTTTTCTTTAAGAATGTCTGAATATGTTTTAATGTAGGCTTTGTGCCAGAACACTTTATGTTTACTAAGGCAACATCACCATCCTGCTTTAATTCAAGAGCGGAGAATGACGCCATCTATACTTTATATACCTCAACGCTTAAATACTGAGCGTTCAAATTTAGTAGATGGTTACTGTAAAACGAATATGGACAAAATCACAAGTATCTAGCAATAATGATTTCCTAGATATTTGGGATTCAGGTTCTCATCTATACGAACGTTGGCCAGATGGAAGTGAGTTTTATTGGAAAATTATATCTCGGCAGGAACACGAAGAGGGCTTTGAAGAGTATCTGGAGAAGATGCCTTTGTGGGAATCACCGTCACTTGTGTTACATCGGACTCAGCTGGCTTTACAGCATCAGAAGCATTTACCGAATCTACAGAGCGAATTTCTAGTGGGGGGGTGGCAAGTGATTCAGACGCCGTCTTCTTTAAAGGACACAGAGGCCTACAAGGTAGACAGCAAGAAAGAGCAACCGGAAGACAGCAAGAATTTGGGACACCGCAAGCCGCAAAAACACAAGAACGTTTTAGGGAAACCGGCAAAGAATTTTCTACAGGTAAAGCCACAGGTAAAGCCACAGGCTCAGAAGAAGTCTCTACTAATGGATTAGGTGTAGGTTCAGACTTAGGGGTAGCTCCAGTAGTAGTAGAACCTACAACTGCCGGCGGTTCAGTATTCTTACGAAAAGGCCAAAACCAAGACATCTAGATATAGACTAGAAAATTGTTTAAACGGTTGCTATAGTATAATGGATATACATCTAGTACTATATTTTATAGGGATTTCTATTATATTTCTGAGTCATATACTGATGCTTGGCGGAAGCCCTGGAGCGCGTAATCACGCTCTAACTAATCTTTTTGCTGCCGCCTGTATTGCCTATTATTTCATGAATAAGGAGGGATACATACAATTTTAATCTTCCCGGTATAAATCACATATTTTTTTCCTAGCAATGCGACAGATGTCATTCCGGATTGGTCTATTATTTGGACTTCTAGTAATTCTAAGTGTTATACTATGGTTTATGCCAAGAGAAGGATTTAGAGCTTTAGATACTTCTACCGCTGCGCCAGTAATGGATAAACCGCCTATAGTTTATCCTGCCAGAAATACTGTTTCTGGAGGAGCTTCTGGGCCAAATCAAATGGCCCCTCAAGGCGAAGAAAGAATGATGAGTCCTGAGGTTGCGATGGACCCTTATGCTCCTAATGAAGAATCGGCGTCAATCCCTGAACGCCTAAGACACCCTGAGAGAATGTTCAAGCCTGCTCCAGATAATACAACTACAGGAATAGCAGAGGCTTCTGGAATCGCATCTGCCTCTGCCTCTCAGGCTGGTAACGCATTACAGACATTTACTCCTGAATTTGCTCAGAATGGTGGTGAATTCATGAATGGTATTATGGCTAATGATTCTTCTGACCCTGGAATGTATTCGGCTTTTTAGAGAAACCTAAACCCAAAAGACGTAGATAAGATAGAATGCACCCTCGTTCATCGAACAAGCATCACTCAGCTGAACCCAGATTCCTAAATCCTAATTATGAAGAGCGTAATTGGATTCGCACAATACCAGATTCTTACCCTGATATTATGCGAGCCCCAGCCGTTGTCTATAAAGCCAAAAGAGATGATCCTAGGATTTCCTCAAATAACTATATTGCCTTTTCTAGGCCTTATAGAGGAAAACAGGGTCTACTGATTCTAGGTGTTAGACAGCGACCAATTATCATAGATGAATCTCAGCCAGATAGACCATCAGTATTACCTATGCGCTTAGACAGAGAGGTTCTGAAGGAAACGTGGATATTTGCTATAAGTATTTATCACGCAGAGGGACTTCTTCAGATCGAGGATTGTATTGTAGCAGGGAATCAGGAGCTCAGATCATCTAAGACTTTTAAGGAACGTTTTGCCCTAATTGAAAAATTCTCAGACCATATTTGGTTTCCAGATACAAAGTTTCAGTTAAATTGGAAGATTCAGATTGCCAATGTCTTACCCCTTATTTCAGTAAAAGAAGCAATCAAAACAATTCAGGGAGGTTCCCTATGTCTAATGCCAGATTCCCCCGAATTCCGTCTAATCAAGGTTTTACCAGTGAAAGATGAAATTGTTCAGATTGAATCTGGTCCCAAAGATTTCTTCTGTGAACCCGTAATTGGAAAACCAGATGTCTATGACCTCGTAGATTCTACTGGTAAGAATTTGGGTCGCGCAGCTATTCAGACCCTGACAATCAGTCAAGCCCTACAACTCAAGAAATCCACTGGACAACCTCTTCGTGTTCTAGCAGAATGGAATGAGGATTTTGATTCCTATGTTGTAACAAGTGTTTTATAAAAATTGAATTATATAAAGTTTATAACATAAGCATCATGGATTCTTGTGTTATGAATTATACTTCTGGAAGAATCGCACATTGCTCTATTGAGGGCCCCCTAAGGATGATTCTCTGGGCAGGAGATTGTATTCATAATGGAATTACCGACGTAGAGAGGCTTCCTGGTTATGATATTTATTTGTGTATGGGATTTGTTCACGGACTTCAGGAGAATATTGAGTTCCTTTCTAAGAGAGAGAAGCCAGGGTATATCTGTATTATCAACAATTCTTCTCCCGATGAGATGACCGCATTTATTAAGGATTTTATGGGTCGCTTTTCTCTCATAGACTCTGATTATCACGGAAATACACCAAGGATGCTTCCAGAGTATTATGCGAGCCTACTTTCAGCAGATGGTTGGGCATATAACATTGAAGGAATCAATGGACTTATTATGTATAGAGCAGATTATATGAATGCCTTAGAAACATTTGGACCTGTTCTAAATAACAGGCTACATGACGAGCGCAGATACATTAAGCCAATGATTGACCTAGCAAGGGATAATAATTTACAAGTAGATATGGCATGGACGTCACCTGATCTGAAGGAGACATATTATAATGATATTCGCCAGGGTCAGGAAAACTTTTCAACTAAGATTAAGTTACTGAATCCAAATCATGTAGGCGCCAGGCTAATGGGTGAGGATAAGTTAGAGGAGTATTGGTCTCAGCTTTCTGATGAACTAATGATATTTAGCAAGTCTCGTGCTGAGTATGAAGCGAAAATGAGTCTAGAGGAACTCTTTGGTGCTTCTAATTGGAATAGATTTACGGGGTATATTACGGAAAAGGTAGAAAGACTTGTTCAAAATGTAAGTGATTTTAGAGAGTATACAGACTATGATTTCTCAAAAGTTCAGCATATTCTAAAACTTTCAACAGTGGCAAAAAAATTTGATGGATTTACTATCCATTATGGATTCTATAATGATACAAGGAAGGAGGGAGCACCGAGGGTCTATGGCATGTATATAACTAAACAACAGTTATATTGAATAAAAAATAGTGCGGTTGAATAGAATGGCCAGATCTCGCAAACAAATGAGAAGAAGAAAGCATCGTGGAGGTGCCGGCAGTGGATATGAACCCGGTGGTCCCCTAAATCCTGGGTCTGGAAATGGCCTAATGGTCAGTCGTTCTTATGATGCCTGTATGAGTTCTTCTAGACCCGGCCAAATGTCATATGCGCCATCTGGTGGACTCCCTGGAATGCGTGGCGGTCGTTACACAACAAGCTTAGAGGGACCTATCGCAGGACTAGCAGAATATAATAAAGTTGCCTGTACTCCTAATCATGTAAATCCTCTAAATCAACGTGGTGGTGTTGGCCTAACTTCTTCCAAGGATATGGGAGTTTATGAAGCTCATTCAGCCCGTTATACTACGGCACCTAGTCAGTGGGCAGGGTCAACTGGTGCGCCTGTTCTTCTAAACCAGCCTCTAAGCGGAACCGCGTGGTCAAAGTCTTGCTCTCAGACCGCAGGGCGCAGAAGAGGTTATGGAAAGAAGGGAAAAAAGACAAGGGGAAGAAAGACTAAGAAACATTCAAGACACTAATCATCTATAAAGCCATATACTACAGGACCTTCCTTCTTTTTCATTACCTCCTCAGAGGCATCACTATCTTTAATCTTGTAACCGCATTTCTTATAATAAGCAATGCGCTCGCGAGCCTGAGACTGGTATGACTTATGATCATCTACCACATCGACAATTATTGGAGCCACCTTTCTATCCTCTGGCCTTTGTCTTAAGATACGCCCTGTGCTCTGCTCAATCTTCCGGCGTGGGCTAGCCATTAGAACACAATTCAAGGTTTTAATATTCATTGCCTCACTAGCCATAGCATAAGTTGCCCATAAGATTTGAGCTTGCTCTGCGGCTAAATCGCGAGTAGCAGTCTTCATTCCACCAATATAATATCCCATAACACAACCTGTAGGTTTTACTAGAATTTCTAGGGATTCCAGATGTGAAATGCGCTCAGATAATACTAAGATACGCCGATTAGGCTCTTTAATAAGTTCCTTTAGCTTCTCTGCGATAAAGACATTGCGGTCACAACAATTTACTACCTTTGTTAACAAGGTAGCAATCACCGTCTCACCTCTCCAATTTGTAGGAGTCTCATTATAATCCATATCATCGCAAGAGAATCTTAAAACTTCTACAGTAACTGTCTCATCAGCCTCTCTAGTCTTCTCCCAGTAAACTGGTTTACCTAGATGCCACTCAAATACCTTAGTTAGACCATCATCACGCTTTGGTGTGGCAGATAAGCCAAGCATATGTTTAGTCTGTAACTTTCCTAGAACCTTGCTAAAATGAGAGGCACCAAGATGATGGCACTCATCAAAGATTGTAAACTTATAAGAACGTAATACAGATTCAGGTATCTTTCGTTTTACAATTGTCTGAATCATACAAATGGTACAATCAAATTGCTCAGGATCTACTTCCATTTTTTCGGCTTGAAATCTTCCAATACGAATACCAGGAATTAGACTGCGCATCTCTCCGGCCCATTGGTCTAGAAGAAACTCCTTATCTACGACCACCATAAAGCGGGACTTCAGACGAAAGGCAATTGCCAAGGCCATAAATGTCTTTCCCTTTCCGCATGGAACACAAATTAGACCATTAGCATCCGCATCTAAGAATTTCTTAATGATTCCCTCCTGGTAATCGTATGGTTTTCCTATGAAAGTTAAGGATTGTGGTAAGGGAAGTCCATCGGACATTACAGATTGTTCTGCTTGTCCCAGATATCCCTTAGCCCATACACGTGGTAAATAAAGGCGTGTATCTGATTCCAGGTAGACAGGAAATTCATTATCCACCGCAGCCCCATATCGCTGCATTTGTTGGGGTTTTACCGTAAGTTCCTTACGAATATAAGTATCCTGTTCTTCAGTTAAAGAAGACTTTAGAACAGCATATCCATGGGTAGTTAAGACTCTTGTCATTTTATTAATAATAAGAAAAGAAATAAGAAGAGTCAATTTTTATACCGTAAGATGTTTTAGAAATGATAGTAGTCCCGCTTCTCTTTTTATTAGTAATATTCTTACTTGTTCCTCAGATTACACCAATGCTAGATTCAAGGCTAAATTCATTACCCATGCGATTCGCAGCTGTCTTAATGGTGTTAGCCGCATTTTCCTACGATAAGGTTATTGCGCTAGGAGTATTTTTAGTAATAACTGCTATTTATATCCAACATCATGACAATGATATCTTATCTGTCCTTGGAACTGCGAATAATATGGCCGCATATTCAGGCTCAGATTCAACCTATGCAAAGACCATGGGGAAATTAGATAAGGGTGGTCAAGCAGATGAGAGCTACGACTCGTCAGATTTTACATCTAAGACAGAAGACCAAGATAATGAATTTTCAAAGGGAGAATCATCAATTGATGAAAAGCATGCTCTTCTAACAGAACCACTTGGTTCTAAGTCTTCTGCGCTATTTCCAGATGATTCAAAGCATGTAAGTGCCATGGAGCATGGAAATAAGGATGGATACAGTGAATGAACAGTGAATAAAGTTTAATCCTTAGTCAAAATATATTTACCATCTAGTTTAACATCTCTAACGTCTACAGAATTAAATCCACCAAGCATATTTCCTTTTATAGAAAAAGTATTTGGAAATTGTTTACCATCGTTATCCTTACCTAATCCAATAATTCTATCCTTATATTGAGATAAATATGCTTTTCCATGTTTAAAATCAATTATACGTATAACTGGCGTTGTTATACCTTCTCCAGAAATAGTATATCCTGTTTTAACTTTTGATATCTTTTTTACAGAGGCATAAGAAACTTTCTTACTTACTTTATATTTTCCAGACATTGATGATTGAGGATTAATTGAATTTTTTATACCCGTTATTTTTCCTTGTATAGAACCACCGTGTTGCTTTTTATCATCGCCTATTAAAACGCCCACTATTCTATCATCATTCTGAGCTAAGAACCCTTGTATGATTCGTGGCTTTTCTTCTTGAGTTCGTCCAGGAATTGTTACTGAAATGATATTTTGAACTGAAATTGTCCCATCAATATCATCACCGGAAATAACATAACCTGTAAGATTTGGCAATGACTCAAAGCCCTCACTATAATACTTATTCATTAATGTAAGTATTATAATGATTAGAATAGGAATAAATAGTAGTTTCCATGTATTCATCTTACTATATAAGTATATTTATTAAACACTAGCGGCAGTTAATGCTGAAGAATTACAAGTCTGAACTGTACTAGCTGTAGAGGCAGTTCTTGCGTTAGAAATACATCGTGTAAGCCTTGAACTAGCTGAATTTGGACCGCTATTTCTAATTTTATAATTTTCACAACTATCATATTTTCCTGTTTTTGATGCATCATCACTGTAAACACTACAATATGGCTTTGTAGAATCTGTTAGTCCAGTATTAACATTATTTAGTTTGATAATATTATCAGAAGTAGAACACCCTTTAATAGAGCCATCTGAATTAGAATAATATTTATCTAAATTATCAGAAAAACTAGGTATACAAATACTAGAACTCATCATATCATTACATGTAGTTCCTGTACTAGAACCCGCAGGAAGACCTGGATTTAGAACACAGAAATCTACACCTGGTGTATTATCATCATTTATACTAGTAGCACAACCAGTTTCACCATTAACTTTAACATAATATTTTGAATATGTTTTGAGTGTATTACCTGAACCAGTTTTATAATTAGAACATTTCTTTAATCCCTCTACTTTAAATAGATTAGCACAGGTTGTAATAGAAGAACCTGTAATTCTTGGAGAAAGAGAGCAAACAATATTACCAGTACATCGCCCACCAACTATGTCTCCATTACAACAGTGAGTATCACCTGATGAAGAAATAAATGGTTTTGTTTGGATTTGACCTCCTATTTGTGGACATGTTCTAACAGTAAATCCTTCATTTATTATTTTTACTTCTGGTTTAGAATATTTCATAAAATATACTATCATGGCAGATGACAGTAATACTGCCAGAAGCCATAGTATAAATTCAGTAGCCGTAGACATATCTAATATTACTTATTCTTTGCGGCGGGCTCTTGAACAAAAACACCAAATAATACTAATCCAATAATTGAAAGAATTCCCATTACAGTATGAAACATAGCCTGTTGATACATTCCTGGTTTCTCGCTCCCTTTATCTGCTGCCAATTTTTCTGATACTCCAGGAGTTCCAGAAGTGCCATTAGATATTTCTCTCCATTTTAATCCTATGAATAAAACGTAGATAAATAATCCAAGTGCACCAAGAACTGTTAATGCCGTTGTAACAATATATTCAATATCACCTGGCATTACACCTGTTTCTCCAGCTGTAACATCAATTTGCCCGCTTAGTGTATTATTTCTTTGTGCCGATTCTAGACTCTCACCAGTTAAGGGATCAACCATAATTTGACCATCAACAATATCTTTCTCGGGATCAATTGTGTAGCATTTATAGGGTTTTTTAGAAGTAGATGAAACAGTTGGCAATTGTGATGTAATACTGGAACCTACTAATTCTGGTGGATATGATACTGTAATTGACTGTTTAGCAATAGCAAAATCACTTATAGGCGGGCTACGACCAATCATTTCTAAATTTTGCAGGGGCCTGGGATTTGGAGTGAACAATGGGTTACTATTTTGACTACCAGTATATCCTGTAGGAAAATATACATCAGCATCACTGGTTGACCTACCAAATAAATCTGCTATCCTTAATGGTATCTTATACTGTGATGAAATTGTTGTAAGATATGATGAAGTAAGCTTTACTCTTAATGGTTCTATAACGACATTTACATAGATATTTACACTTCCAACAGTATCTGAATTACTAAGTTTAGCCGGCAAACATGTCCTATAAGAAATCATCCTTGGAAGAGTAGACTGTTTATCAGTAAAAATAGAAGAAATATCTATTTTAACATTTTGTACAGGAGCACCAGTAGGCCCACCTGCCCTATCTACAGCATCCCAAAAAGGTGAATTAGTAGCACTTGAAGAATATATAAGTGGTCTACATAATAAAATAATATGAGGATGAGAGGGATTTGAATCTGCAGTAGCCTTATCTCTTATTCTAAAAGCCAGAATTGCTTCAAAATTAGCAGATTCTCCAGAGGGAGGGCTAATATTTAAATTTTTATGCTTATTTTGAATAATTGTTATAACATTAGCAGCTGTATATATAGCATCACCGTAAGAAATAGTAGTAGCATTTAAATAAGTATTCATTCCTAAAATCTTTAAGTCGTAAACAGTTGAAGTACCTTGTTCTCCTATCGATACAGCTACTGATTCTGTTGTTGATGTCGGATACCAATGGACTGAAAAATCAGTAGGTGTAGCTAAATTAGATAATTCTTTTCTAACAGCATCGGCATTATCAGTACCAGGCCACTGATTAAAAAGATTTTGTGAAAGGGATAATGGAAAACCATTAAATCCCCCTAGTGGACATTGCTGTCTTGACATATCTACTTAGTATATAAGGTGTTTATCTAATTATATCTCGCACCTTATAAATTGTTACTTCCCCTGTATCGTTTGTCGTAGATACCTTTACTGTATCACCATTAAAGAGTTCGGGACATCCAACTTGGTCTTGACAATCACGACCCTGCATTTCAATTGGAAGTGGTATAGGATTATAAGTATCAGTCCTAGTATAGTAATTGTAGCGCTCTCTGGCAGAAATAGAACGTCTACCAAACAGGGGGAGAAGCTTACCATCTGATGTTTTCACAATTCCCATAGATTGATATTCCTGGGGAATACCCTGAGTAGGTATATTGAAAGGAGTATCTGGCCTAGGAATACGTGAGAGATCGGGCATAGTATTCCAATCACGTTCTGGCTCTGGTGCTCTAGAATAACGGCTATCACCTTGCCCCTGATTGATTATATTTACTGGCTGTCTTGGCACAGTCATTTCAATTAAACTATGATTACGTTGCTGAGAAAAGAGTAAAGCAACAGTGACTAATAAGATTAACCCAAGAGTTAATGATGGCCAGGAAATAACAGAAAATGTATTTGGGAAACAAACCATTCCTGGAGGACAACGAGGCATTCTAATTGAAGCAAGGCTTACATTAGAGTGACTTTTATGTTTTTGGTTTGCTTTTGGGTTTTCCTTTTTTGCTAACTTTTTTTCTAAAAAAGTTTATTGCTTCCCAAACATTTCCTGGAATGTCTCCATAAGTTCCTTACCATCATTCATCATAGGCTTCATATTTCCAAGCATTCCCATTAAACTCTTCTGAGTTTCAATGAGTTGTTTGGTATCCTTAGTCATTGCGTTAATTTGGTCAGGATTTAGACTGTGAATAGCCTTCATCAGAGTAGAACTCGCATCAATATGAGGGCCATTCTTTACCTGTGAAGGAATTTCACCTAGCTTAAATGGCATTGCCATCTCTTCCTTCTTTGCTATAGGCGCAGGCTTGCTCTTAGTTTCAGGCTTCTTCTCATCTTCGAAGCCTTCCACTAAAGGACCGCGCATACCAAAGCCGGGACTTGTATATCCCGCAGTGCTTATATTCTGAAATACCTTATTCATATTCATAAATCCCTCTTCCTCATCATCCTTGAGGCTCTTGTATCCCTCTTCCTCATCATCCTTGTTCATAAATTCCTCTTCATCATCCTTATCCTTAAATTCTTCCTCATCTTTCTTATCTTCATACCCCTCCTTTAATTTTTTGACTCTAGCAGAAATTTCTGTAGGGTTTCTTGAAGTAAATCCTTCGGGAGCATAGTATGTTAAAAGTAGTAAGGCTACAGAGAAAATTACGCTACCAATTAATAAATTAGAAGCAAATGCCATTACGGTTAAAGCAACACCGAGTGATGCTAATAAATTAACCAGGGTTATCTTTTTACCCAGAAATCCCAGAGTTATTATCATGGGTAAGAGAGAGGGGAAATCAGTCCACATATCCTGATAAATAGACTTTAGGCTAGGCAACTTCATCTATCTTATCCTAGTAAAGGAAGTAAAATGCGATTGGATCCCCAAAATAAAGCGCCAACTAAAAGTGCCCTGGAAAGTTGACCATACATATTCATGTCACCGGAAGTCTTTAACATCCAGGGAGCATAATGGGCAACTAGAACACTTAGAAAGGGTAGATTCACTACAAAGACTAAAATAGCAATTAGAATAGGGGTTCTTAGTTCATCTCCAATAAAATTCCCCCAAGCCTTTCCTTGAGATGCCTGGATATTAGCAATCTGAGCAGCTAGCTGAGCCTGCTGAGAAGGATGTTCAGATGGACCTGAATTTGCCCAATTCCCCCCAGCAGAAAACCCAGGAGTAGAACTTTGAAGCATCTGAGCAAAGTCAGCCGATGTAGGATGCTGACCCCCTATAATATGGGCAGTTGGAGGGCCGGAATCCATCTGATACTGTTGAGTTGACTGTTGAGGGGGTGGCATAGGCATCATTGGGCCTTGAACACCACCAGGTGCCATACCTGAGGGTATACCCGGGCGAGAATCCTGTCCTGAATTCATATCCTGATAAATCATCTTAACAAGGTCTCCGTCTCCTGATAGTGGTGCCTTACCATCAAGGTCCGAAAGTAGAGTTCCCGCGTTTGCCATTCTTTTTGTTCAGTGTAAAGAAAGCCGGGGGGTATAACCGCATCTACATAATTATAAAATAACGCTCTCAAAAGCCTCTATAACTCCTTGAGCAGGACATTCCATCTGAACTGTTTCAAACTTATAACACTTAGATGCAATATGATAGATTGAATCGCGGACTTCATGAATTGGAGGGGCTTTTACAATCATACATTCACGGCCACGACAAATTGGGGCTGCTATAAGTACTAGAGCTAAGCCAAGCATAAAAGATACCATTGTTCCAAAAATAGGATTTTTCAAAGCATCTACTATCATCTTTTACTTCTACATCTTACATAGGATAAGATGTCTAGCATCCTGGGATTTTTCCATATGTTACCATTTATACTAGGCCTTACGGTAGGTATAGTATATATAGCACTAGGAGGTAAAGGTGCTCATGAGATTATCTATAAATATCCCCATCCTACAACAGTTGATGCCTTAACTTATAGAGATCCCAATGGAGCCTGTTACAGATATAAGGTTGAGCAAGTCAATTGTGATAAGAATGAGAAGAAATTAAAAGAATATCCTCTTTCTGGTTAATATTATTGAAATGTTGAAGCAGCTGCTGCGGATAATAGTTTCTTTGACTTAAGAACTCGTTTTTGTCCTATTATTGCCCCCTTAGCAGCCTCTGCGGCTGTTCTTGGTTCTGAAACTGCCGAAACAGTAGAACTAGAAGAAGCTGCGCCACCAGGAGGAGGGGGGCCAGATTCTTCACTTTCACCCTTAACAACTTGAGGAGCAGCAAGGTCAACATAGAGGCTTTCTATAGGCTCTACTCGACGCTTTATTTGATAAACAGTCGCACCAATCTTTCTTACATCGCGCTTGCTGGCAAATACATCTTTTAATGTTAATCCATCTAATTCTTCAATCCATCTACCTGGTGTAATTAGAGCAGTTCTTCTTTCCATTAAACCTTTTATTTTTAAATTTTTTGCTACAACTTCTGAAACTCCAGAACCAGTTGTTCTATAAGACTTAATAAGTTCAAGAAGTGCCTTACGTTCAACTTCTATTTCTTCATCTATAATCGCAATTTTGTCAACATTCTCTTGAATAAGTGCTTTGCGTTCTTCAATTGTCTTAAGGCGACGAATAGGTAGTTTAACACGAACTTCAGGCTTCTCTTTTACTGCCGGGATGACTGCCTCATGGTCAAACAGTTCAATTGCCCGGTTTACTCGTTTAGCTTTTCTGAAAAAGGCAGTATCAAGCTGGGATGCCATCTGATTATAAGCCTGGTTGATTTTCCAGTATTTTTCCATTGTGATTAATCAGATATGGCAAGTGTTGGAAGTGATATACGTATTGTAATCTCACTATTAGTTGCACTCGTAACAACGATTTTTATATTTCTTTGGGATAGTAAAAGTCTATCAATTATAACCGCACCCTTCTGGATTGGTCCTTATGTAATAGCACCTCTAATAGCCGTAGTATTTAGCTTTGCGGCGAACTGTATAATTCAGGGACTAAGTTGTGGTGAAGTTCAATGGGTAAGTCAATTACAACGAGTAGCAGTAGTCCCGGTACCATTTATAGTATTATGGCTTCTACTATTTTTTATACCTGGTATGCGTTGGCCAATTGAAGGTCTGATCCAGACACAAACTACAGATACAAAGAGAGGGTTCTCATCTGCTTTTTATACTTTCTGGGTTAGTATGTATATTCAGAGCGTATTAAGTGGATTTTCACAGATATGCTAAAGCTATAGCAAGCTTCGCTAAGGTTCTTCTGAGCCTACGTAAACATAACGGGGGACACCATTTCTTCCTGTAGCTCCCTCATTTAGCATATAGTATCCGGGAATTAACTCCTTTGGTCCATTTGAATTTGTTTTATTTACCGGCGTATTTCTCTTAGTATTACGTATTGGTGTTCTATTTGCTACAACTGTATCAGGTTCACTGTATTCCGATTCACCATAAAAGGTATCTTCAAGAAGAGCAACAAATACATAAGACAGTATCGCCCAGATAATCGCAAATAACCAGAAGGGTATATTGGTAAAATGCCTAGGATCGCGACCTATACCAAATTCTTTCCAACGTCCATCCTCTCGGAACATGTATTGCGGCTTAATCAATAAGATTACAGCAATACCTGTTAAATATAGTAAACCTGCGACAATTAGTCGTCTCATCTATTATGCCTTTGCGATAATTATCTATCTAGTTCCCGTGGTATTTATAAGATTAATTATCATCATCAAAATGATTAATATCACCTAGATCCCCATCGCCAATATATCCCTCTTCATCTCCTTGACCCTCAAAATATCCGAGTGCGTCCTTTCTTCCCTCTTGAATTGCGCCTTCAGGAGCAAATTCAGGGAAACTTACAATACCAGCTTCTGCTCTCTGGTCTCTCTCCTTATCATATTGCCCACCATCATATTTATAAATAGCACTTGTACCTCCTACTGCCCATTCTCCTAGGCCAAATTTCATCTGAATCTTGGCCACTTCCTTCTCACTACGAGACATCTTTGTCATCTTTCTTAAGATATTAGTTGCCTCCTTTTCCTTTCTAATGGCAATAAGTTCACGAATGCGTTCAGGAGTTAGATTTAGACCTTCCTCATTAAATCGTTTTACCATTTCACTAACAAATTTCGCAGGAAATAATGCTTGTTGTTCAACATGAGATGGAACTTCAGTTCCCTCTGCTATAGGTAAAGTATTAGGGTTTATAAAATTAGCTAAGGGAGCGTATAAACAAAATTGTAAAAAATATCTAAATGTATGTTTTCCTCCAGGGATTTGTAGGGGTCTCAGATTCTCTAGTCTATTTAAAATTGCTCTAGCCTGAGCAATAAATGTTTCTATTTTTTCTCTTAACCACTGTGTCTCTTTTATAGAGCTAAATTTTGTTAGATATCCCTTATGACTAGCGAGAATTGATGAAAGATCCATCTGATGCTGCCAGCTGAGATTCCATGATTTGGGCACCGTTGTATTTGATGATTGTTTAGATATAAATTGACTGAGAGGCACTAAAATATAACTCTGTAAAAATCGTATTACTGAACTAGCACCACCTTGAACTATTGACTCGAAAATATCATGCTGTGATGGTGGAATTCTTTCCTTAAACTGACGCTGATAATCTTCTACCATAGATGAGAATTCTGAAAGGGCTAGAGCAACACTTTCCTCCTTAGCATCAGATGGTAACTTTTCAAACTCTAGATTTGTTGCGTTAATCATCTCTCTAAATCCCTCTACAGGTTCAGGCTCCATTTGAAGTAAAGATATCCAGTTAGTTAATGGTCCAGGAATCTCTGAATTAAACTTTGTAACGAAAGAATTGTAAATATGTGTTTCATTCAATAATTCTTCAAAGGATTCCTTAGTCACTTCGACCCCTTGAGATTCAATAGCTGCTAAACCTTGCTCTACATTCAATAATTCTACATCCCTTGGTAAAGTTAGATTACACCAAATACACTTTCGAGTTAGACCGAATTCATGTGCTTGACCCTTATTCTCTCCATCATAACATACTTTCATAAATAAACGATAATATGATTCCTCTGGAGCATCTGGTAATGGACGACTAATCTGAGATGGCTTCATAATTGGCTCAATTCTTGTTATCTTAGGAGGTGGTTCAACTCCTGTTCTTCGTGAAAAGGGAGGAAGACTTTGACTTCCTTCACCAGATGTCCAAAATTCATCTGCCTTCTGAATCGGAGATAGACAACATGAGGCCTCATTAAATACAAGAGGCATTGGCATCTTGTTCTTTTTTGCTAATATATTACCCTGACGAATCCATAGTTCTACTCTATCAGCCTCTGTAGCAGCCTCAGGTATAATTACCTTTTCTACAAAGTCTTCTTCATTTGTTACATAGGGTATAGGAGCAAAGTTTGCTGGTAATTGTTCATCTGGTCTGCCTTGCCCACCTGCCGACCCTAGAATTTTCCTTATATATTCACGTTTCTGTGATAAAGCTTGTAAAATAGTAGGGTCTTGAAGAGAAGCGCGCATAATTGGTTCAAAGATTCCCATAATCATCTTCTGTCTCTGGGTATCATCTAATTCCTTTTGGAACTGTGTAAAACTCCATGGCGCCACATCTTTCTGAAATGAAGAAATTATAGATACTACACAATTTATTCCTGAAGTTCCTTCTGCTTCAAGTGGTTGGCCTCCTAAATTTTTACACCCCCCAGGCATTCCTCTCATAATTAGATCAGGTTTTCTTGACTGAATTACTAATAAAATATGGACCGCCGTGGCACAGACTAACACTTGATTTAAATATACATCATAATCAATTGAGTTAGCAACAACGGTGGCAACTCTTCCCTTCTTCTGGGCCTCTTGAATCAGAGAAAATCTTTTTCTATCAGGGAGAGTTTGAATTAGACCACCAACACGTTGAACAATTAATTTATAATCACTTCCTTCTAATGGAGCGAGAAGTCTATCTGCTATTTCTCTGGCAGTAGTATAAATTAATTTCTTCGTCTCATCTTCATACTCCTCCTCATCTTCTTCTGCTATAAGAGGACCAAGTAGGTCTTCGATTTGGTCTTCATTTATCGCATCCTTATCTACTAATTCAGATCTTCCCATCATTGGTTTACCAGAGTCATCAAACTCCAGATGTGTATCATATTCCAGCTCACTTATTGGTTGACCACAGTTGCGACAGATATAATGACCCTGGAATTGTCCTCCCCCAAAATTTATGTGAATTTCCTTATTTAGAGCAGATACATCTCCAGGTCTTAAGAATTGATAAATCTGTAAAAGCTCATGGACACACAGAAGATTGTGATCTCCCGCGTTACATTTTACCCAATTATCTTCTTTCTGTCCCTGGAAAGTAATAAGAAACTTTGCTAATAAGGCTAATCTAACTTTATCATCCTTCACTTTACGAATCATTTGTAGGGGTTTTACATGTGAACACTTTATAGGCTCTGGAGGTAATCCCGCAAAATCTATACGTTCCTTTTTCAATTGTATATCTTTGAGAGCTTTCAAATATTCATTTCTTGCATAAATCATTCTCATCTTTGCTAGAGCAGCAGGCTGATTTGCGAGTTGCGCCATGGAAAGTTCAGGATGCGCTCTTAAGACATATCCAACCATTAGAACATCTGAACTTGCGAAAGATGGCATCTGTTCTTTCAAGTTAGCCTGAATATCCTTCAATAGAGGCTCTTCGGCTAACTTTTCCATAATCTGAGGCCCATCTGGAACCATGAGAATACCTTGGACAGCAGGAGGCTGAACAACTTGCTGAGATAAGGTATCTCTCTGAGAAGTGATTTCCTGAAGAATCTGATTTTGCGTCTGAGCAATGAGTTCTTTTAACACTTCAAATTGGTCTATTGTCCATTCACGATCATTGATTCCAAGTAATACCTGTAATTGCCAGAAATCACCCAGTCCTTCTGCCCGTATTCCTAAAGACTTGATATAATCGCGTAAACTAATATTACCCAGAGTTCCACCTGTAACACTTATTAAAAATGGGTCAGATGAAGATGGAATTTCTGAAATTTCCCCTGTTGCGCGAAGAATATTCTTTATAGATAAAAATTCTCGTTGACCATCTTTAATATCTGATACAAGCGATTCACTTCGAGCAGTGCTTAGGGAAGATGCGTATTTTAGAGGAAAAAGAACATATGCGGTAGTCGAAGCTTCTTCACCCTCTTGAATGACCTGGGATTTTATCCGCAGTGGCTTTAATCCGCGCATTAATGACATTGATACTTCTGTTACGAAAGAAGATGATACGTATGCTCCCTTCTTATCTGGTAATAATGAATACCCTGGAATAGATGATTCTGAATCATTAGATGGCGCATTTCTCCTAAATACTTCTTCATCTCTTGTAAATACAGTACCTAATTGTCCAGATGGTTTCCATGATGCACCATATTTCTTTAAAAATGTATTTAAGAATTGTGTAAATTTCTGACCAACCATATCTGGAGAAGATTCAATAAACGTATTTGCCTTTTCTATCTTTTCATTAAAGGATTGAAAACGAAGACCCTCCATTGTCTCAGGTTGAGGATCTTCTTCAGTATCGACATCGTGATAAAGAATCTTATCAATATCGACTACACATCTAGATAATACCATTTTACGTAATTCTAAGGCATCGGCCAAAGTCTGAATACTTGTAACCTTAATACCTCTTGGCGTACCATCGTCTGATACTCTTAGAATAGAAGCACGCAGTTGAAAGAATAGTTCTGTTAGAACACGCATAGATCTTTGCGTTTCAGATAATTTCTGTCTAGCATCTGAGTTAAGAGCTAATAAATCAGCATAGGCTTCAGATTTCTGAGATTGACTTGAATATGTGCGCTCGGATGTGGGAATTTCTATTAATCGTTCTACTCCAAGGTCATCAGCCGGGGCTAAAAGTTCGTTATCTAAGAATTCAAAGTCATCAGATTCTTCTTCCTCTTCTTCGTTAGTACCTGCGTTAGTAGATTCATCATTAAATGCATCTTCTTCTAAACCCTCATTAATACCCTGTAATTCAGACTTTTCAATAGCCTGACGACCACGAACTATACGAAATGGTAATCCTTTAGGAATTCCTCTAAATGTAAATGGTATAGTGAGTTCTCCTTCCTCATCATTTTTAATAGTAATAATATCTAAGGTTGTATCTACGCTTATAATTTCATATTTAGAAACAGGGTCTCCATTTTCATTAAATGTTTCTAAATCTTGCCCTGGCCTGAGGTCTAGAATTTCAACTATTGTATTTTTCTTACGCTTTTGTAAAATTTCTACAGCTTCAACCTCTAAAGATGGATCGAACCCTTCCTCTGTTAGAATAAATTCAATGACTAGATTTGTCATGCCATCAGGCATTAGATGAAGTTCATTCTCAGTTCTATACACTACTCTTCCTGTAGTCTTATCATATTTGCCACCAGATATTCTTATACGATCGCCTAATTCAATAATAGGGTCTTCCATTTCCTTAAATTCAGCGCTTTCAGATAATTTTACCTCGGCTTCTTCTGCAGCCATCTATTGTTCATTTACAACAAAAATTGAATCGGTATAACGCTTTTAACTAAGTATTAATGGCATCTATTACTCCCATGTCCACCCTCTCTCTGTTCTCCACATGGACATCTAAGTATTCTAGCTGGGCAGAGCTAAAGGCGTGGCTTCAGGTAGAGGAGCCTGGTATCGATATTATTGAGTCGGAGGATAGTGCTTATGCGATTCTGCGGAATAGCAAGGATAAGGACGGTGAGGCTGCTCTAGCTGAGGACGCAGTGTCTGAGACTGCCCAGCTATGTAGGTCTGTAATCTGGGATACTGAGTCTAATCTGCCTTGTTGTGTGGCACCCTTTGCGGCCCGTCGTAATCAGAAGATTCCTGCCGACAGCACACTTCGAATTGAGGATTTTGTAGAGGGTGTTATGGTAAATGTATTTCGTGCCCGTGGTGACGCAGAGACCCATGTCACAACTCGGTCACGCTTAGACGCAGATGGCTCGTTTTACTCTGAGCGCTCATTCAGAGAGCTATTTGAGGAGGCTATGGATGAGAAGAAGACCTCTCTAGACCACATTGAGAAGCTTATTGGTGAGCCTAATGATTCTGTAGCTGCGACGTTTATTACTCTGGTTCTTGCGCACCCAGAGCACCGCGTGGTTCGCACAGTAGAGAAGGCCAACTTCTGGGCTATTTACAGAGGCTCTGTAGCAAACGATGGAACCGTAACCTTCTATACTGAGGATCTACCTGTATCCTGGCGCCCTAAGGTCTACAGTATGGATTTTAAGGGTGAGTTCGCAGACCTGAAGGCAAAGTTTGAGGAGATTAAGGATACTAAGCCCTGGTATTGGCAGGGCCTAGTGGTTCACTCTGGTCTTCAGCGCTGGCGCTTTCGTAACGCAGAGCATGACCGTGTGCGCAAGGAGCTGCGTGGAACTGAGTCTAATTCGTTTGGACGCTTTCTCAGGCTCCGTGCTCAGCGTCGTGTTCAGGAGTATCTTCGTATTTACAAGGAGGATTCTAAGGAGTTTGACGGATTTGAGCAGGAATACAGAAGCGCTACCAAGACTCTGTATAACTGGTATTGTAAGGTTCACAAGGAGCATTCCCTTATCTTCAAGGCTCTTCCTAAGTCTGTTCAGCCTCTAGTCTTCGATACTCATAAGTTCTATCTTGTAGCTCTACGCCCTGCGAATAAGTCACTCCATCTAGCTGAGCTGATTACTTGGGTCCCCGAGTATCTGAAGACACAGTATGGTATCTCTAACTTCATTCGTTTTACTAAGGAGGTTGAGCAGCCTGCTACGTTTGTAGCTAGTAGCCCGGTAGTGGCAGTGAATCGCCATGTAACGGTGGGTGCGGATGGTGAGAACCTTCAGGTGACAATTGAGGTTCCTCAGCTTGCTGTAGATGCTACTAACACAGGTGCTACTGCTCCAGTGAGTCCTACACAGGATGGGGATACTGTAGAGGCGGTGTAGAACAATATTATAATCTTAAATATTATAGATGGCCTATCAAGGAAGATATTCAGCAAAAGTTGCTCCTATGGGTACAGTTCAGCAAGAAACTTATGGCGTATTACCCCCCTTAGTTCGCCCCCCAAAAACAGTTGTAGAATCTCCTCTTGAAGCTACAAGGGCTGCTGTTTTACCAGGGCCTAATACACCTCGAATCAAGGCTGGTAGTGTTTCAGTAGCACCTCCGCCAAAACCAGAGAGAAATACAACTGATGAACAAAAGTTAGCTCAATTAAATGAATTACTTAGAACACATGAAATTCGTCCAGATTTTCTTCAACGACTATTACAATTAGATGAATATGAAATTGTATTTATTCTAGATGATTCATATTCAATGTGGGGAGCATCAGATGTTGATCCTCATCCACGAACTTTTATACCACCGTCATATGCAGGCACACTTAGATATAGTGGTATAAGTGGAAATTCAGTATCATCAAGCGGTGAGGCTGTAGGAAATCCTGATAATTATTCTCAATTCTGGTCACGATGGGAAGAATTAAAACATATTATTAAAATATTAATACCTATTGCAAATGTGTTTGATAAGTCTGGTGTTGATTTATATTTTTTTGGTAAAGAACCAATATTTAACTATACAGGACCTATTGATTCTATTAGTGCAGCTGAATACAGGGAACGATTTAGTATGCCTAAGCCACCTTTAACTGAATTTGAAAAAACATTAGGAACACCTATGCATGGAAGCACACCTTTAACTAATACAGTAAATAGAGTATTAAAAGACAATAAACAAAAAAATATGGAAAAAAAGCCTGAAGAAAGAAAAAAATTACTTATTTTTATTATAACTGATGGAGAGCCAACAGAAGATGATAATAATAAATATTCAGCTATTCGTAATTTTAAACAAGCATTAATTAATAAGGAAGAAGATGTTTATGTAAGTATTTTAGCGTGCACTGGCGACCAATATGCGATTGGATATTTGAATGATATCGATGATACTGTTCCTAGAGTTGACTGTATAGATGATTATAAAAGTGAAAAAAACGAAATACTTTCGGCTCAAGGTATGGGGTTTCCTTTTTCTTATGGTGATTATATAATAAAATCTGTGCTAGGATCAGTTGATACACTATTTGATAGTTTAGATGAAATGAATTTATTACATGGAGCATATATTTGTAAAACTGATGAACACCATAGCGTAAAGAAAGGGGCAACTTCAATGGTTATGGTGTCAGATGTTCGTAAAAAATGGCAAGAAGGAAATACTAAGTGGAGGGAAGGTAGTAAGATTATGCTGAAAACGCCAACAAGTATAGGAACGTATGATTCAGATGTTGTTACAATTACTTCTATAAAAGAGAATGGAATGAAGGTAGAATTTCAACCTAAACTAGAACATAATCATTATAATTATAGTACTGAGTGTATACCTGGTTCTAATGGATGTTTACCGTCCTTTTGGGGTGGAAGAACTAGAAGACGCCCTAATAAATCAAGGAATAAACGACGCTCGAATAAATCAAGAAATAAAAGAAGGCTATAAGGCAAATCAATACTAGAAGTTTTCAGCACTATTTATTATCTTCCGGAAAATTCTTTCAATTATCTTAATATAATTGAAAGAAAGTGGATTTAAATAAAAATGTTTTCATTTTTCTTTTCATAAAGTAAAATATGAGAATAGCAGCATTTAATGGGTTCGAATGTCACTATGAAATGTATGGGTATATTATATATTTTTGTAAAAAGAATAACCATACATTAACTATATATCATACTTCTAAAAATAATCAGGGGTATATTGAATTCTATAGTAAATTATTTAATGATTTTACTGTAGAATATAAACAACTAGGGCTTTTTAATACTGAAAGAAATAATTTTGATAAAATTATATTAGTAACCGATGATGATAAAGAATTTAGAACGGATAATATAGTAATAAATAAAAGAACAATTTCTATTGTTCATAGCTATAAGAATAGAAATCCATTAATTTCTTCTAGTATTGCTGTGAGACCTTTAGCAAAAGAATATTTCATGGATTGGGCTCTGCCTATTTATCCAATTAGATACTCTAGTATGAAAAAAGATAGTTTAGATAATGAAATACATATAAGCATAATAGGGCATTCGGTTGCATATAATACAAAAATTATAAATAGAATAAAGAGTAATAAGAAAATTACATTTAATATAATATCAAGGGGAGTTCCATTTAGTTTATTTAATACTGTAAACCCATGGATTCAAGTATATTTACATAATAATATTAATACATCTACGTTAATGGAAATATTGTATAAATCTTCTTATATACTCACAGATGTAGCACTAACAAAAGATTATACGCATACCACAATGTCTGGAGCAATACCTTTGGCATTTAGCACACTTACACCATTAATTATTTCTAGAGATACAAATCAATATTATAACTTTAAAAATGTAATTGAATTTGATAAACATTCATATGCTGATATTCTTCTACCAGATATTGATATTTCTCTACTAGAGCAAGAGAGAGATATATTATTAGAAAGAAACAATAAATTATTTAATTCTAAATTGAACTAACTGGTAGTTTTGACTCAATGGCTTTCAGAATAGGGATAAAATCAGGATGAGGATTCATCTTTGGTCTTCTGAGTTTAATATGCTGGAAAGCAAGGTCATAGGACCACCCCTTATAGACCATTAAATACGTGATTACTACTGAAACAGATCTACTAATTCCAGCGAAGCAGTGAACAATAACTTTTTTTCCATCATTAATCCATCCATCTAAGACAGTAGCAGCTTCTAAGAAATAAGCCTTAGTTTTTTCATCTGCGATATCATCTATTAGAGGAACCTTATGACCCTGATATACCTGTGAATAAGGAAAGCCTACTCTTAAGGGTATCTCTTCTGCGCAACACAAAATGTGCGTAATCTTACGTTCATCTAAGAAATTATCATTAGAAGTGTCACCATAGGAACCAATCCAAATCTGTTCAGTAATCTCAGACATCTACGGTTGATTAGATGAATTTCTTTATACTTAGTAGGAATGCCAGAAGTTGGCGATGCATTATGGCAAGATGAAAATACACCCCCCGAAGAAGTGTATACAATTTTAGTTGATGTAAATGAGGCAATGAATAAAATGCCCCAATTTCCCCAATGGTTTAAGAAAGAAAATGATCCAAAGGTCTCTGCTTCAATGATGGCTGGGCCAAAAGTATCAGTGGGCGAATTAATTTATAAGGTTCCAAAGACACTTTTTAAACACCAACTTGAAGAAATCGCAGGGACGCGTCAAGTTAAAAAACGTGAGGGTTCATCTCAAGTATTTCGTTCCTATAAAGTTAAAGTAGGTGTTCCAATAGTAATTTATAGTTCTAAAGAACCAATGCCCCTAGATCTAAGTAGAACTACATTCCCAGAGGACACTTTTTGGAAATATACGTTTCCCGTAAATTCAACTGCTGTAGTTAATGAGGTATATGGTTCTGACCGCCCGACAACAAAAACTAGAACTATTACACTAGAAATACCCGAATCTTGCGGACCCTCTTGTTCAATTCAAGGTGGTTCTAAAAGCCATAATAGAAAAAAGACTAAGCGTAGATATCATAAAAAAAGAGCTTCTAGAAGGCGTTAATAGATTTATAGTAAATATTAGAT
>Ga0247722_10000357_pt1 | contig 29086 bp, 27 predicted proteins | sample MSEWelMarce3H_FC_FD_189094 | JGI IMG/M metagenome (GOLD analysis project Ga0247722, IMG submission 189094) | Subsurface sediment microbial communities from gas well in West Virginia, United States - MSEEL Well Study Marcellus 3H_FC | ecosystem: Environmental > Terrestrial > Deep subsurface >... | reverse complement strand
CACCAGGAACGGCTGAAGATTCATTTAGTGATGATCCACTTCGCATGATGCGAGCAGCAAGATTTATGAGCCAATTAAATTTTGATGTTGACCCATCGGTCATTGCTGCAATTAAAAAAATGGCGGATCGCTTAAGTATTATTTCTGCAGAACGTATTCGAGATGAGTTTATTAAAACCTTAATGAGCCCAAACCCAAGACTTGGTCTAACTCTTTTAGTAGAAACTGGGCTAGCCGACAAATTTCTACCAGAGATTCCTAAATTAAAATTAGAAATCGATGAGCACCACCACCACAAAGATGTTTATGAACATACTTTGACAGTCCTAGAGCAGGCGATTGCACTAGAAGAAAGACTGGCTGGACCAAATTTAACCTTGCGATTAGCTGCGTTAATGCATGACATTGGCAAACCAAAGACTAAAGAGCTGATTCCAGGTGGAGGTGTTTCATTTCATCACCATGAGGTAGTTGGTTCAAGAATGACAAAGGAGAGGCTTCGCGCATTGCGTTTTGATAACCATGTAATTAAAGATGTGGCACAGCTAGTCTTTTTGCATCTGCGCTTTCATGGCTACGGCAGTGGCGAGTGGACTGATTCAGCAGTACGCAGATATGTGCGAGATGCCGAAGATTTGTTAATTCATCTACACCTATTAACACGTGCTGATTGCACAACTAGAAACAAAAAGAAGGCTGATTTATTAGCGCGTACTTATGATCAATTAGAGGATCGAATTGTGGCGTTAATGGCGCAAGAGGAGTTAAATAAAATTCGGCCAGATCTAGATGGTGTGGAAATTATGAAGATTTTAGACATCAAGCCATCACCAGTAGTTGGGCAGGCTTATAACCACCTACTTGAGCTGCGGCTTGAGCACGGCCCATTGGGAGTAGAAAAAGCCACAGCTGAATTACTTACTTGGTGGCGTGCGAGAAATTAGCTCCTCGCAGAATAATAGTTGCTGCAAATAAGTAAGCACTGGCAATAAGTATTGGTAGCAAATTTGAGTTGCCATTAGTTGGCAGGACTAGGGCTGCAATTAGCGCAGATGAAACAATGCCAGCATTTACTGCAACATCATAAAAAGCAAAGACGCGACCGCGGAACTCATCCTTAATCTTTGATTGCACCAGTGCATCATTTGTCACTTTAATTCCCTGACCACACATTCCAACAAAGAATGCACAGACAATCATTGATACTTCATTGATATCTATCGCAAAGATAAACAACCATGGCAGGCAAGAGAACATTAAAATTCGCATCCAGCGATGGCGACCAAATTTAATTACGCCATAAGGTGAAATAATTGCGCCAATTCCAATGCCAATTCCGGCGATTGCAAGTGCGATGCCAAAGCCAGCTAAACCAGCATCCGGATCATCACTTGGATTAAAGAGATTTCGCTCTAGTAAAAGTGCCATTAAAGTTAAAGCGGTGATACCGCCTCGCTGAATACCAATTGAAACAATTCCGCGAAGGGCATCGGGATGATTTCGCAAAATATGGAAGCCTTCGAGCATCTCTTTAAAGCCACGGCTCTCCCCAGAAATCTCATACTCATGTGGGCCGATTTCAAACTTTTTTAATCTAATGGTGGCAAGTGCGGCAAATAAAAAACCGGTTGCTGAAATTAAAACAACAATTGCATCGGCAACATCTGCATCACTTGATCTTGTAATTAAGTTTTTTACCGCAATTCCTAACCCGCCACCAATTACGACAAAAATTGTGCCACCAGTTACCGCTAATGCATTTGCGGCAATTAACTCCTCTTTCTTAACAAGCAATGGCAATCCGGCTGATAAGCCAGCCAAAATTAATCGGTTAACCCCAAAGGCGATTAATACAAAAAAAGTAAGTAGTAATCCAGTGGCACCATTGCTAACTAAATAGGCAATGATTAGCAGGTTTGTTGCTCTAATTAAATTGCAGTATCTAATAATTCGCTGCCGTGAAAAGCGATCTAGAAAAGTTCCAACATACGGTCCAATTAATGAGTATGGTAAAAGCACAACAGCAAAAGCGATGGCCGCAGACATCGCATCAGGTGCGCGCTCGGGTGAGAATAAAACAAAGCTAGCTAAGGCTGATTGAAATAAACCATCGGTTAACTGCCCAGTCCAACGCACGGTCAGGATTCGATTTAATCTGGACTCTTTGCCGACCGGCCAAATTCCCATTCCACCAGCGTAGTTATTAATTACCGATTAATCTTGGATTCTATGTTTGCCACTTTTAAGACCATGCGAGCGAGTATCGATTACTCATTAAGCAAGCGCAGAACTTTAATTGCATTATTTCAAGGCGCCGCCTCTGCGATGGATGCTTGTGATGCTGATCCTTATCTTCGCCGGGCTGCGAAATATCATGGTCAATTAACAACTCGGCCTTGTCCAGTTTGCAAGAAGTTTAAAATCGTGGAACTTCGTTACGCCTTTGGTGATCAACTCGGCCAATACTCAGGTCGAATTAAGAATGAAGTTGAATTGGCACAAATGCAAAGTGAGTTTGGTGAATTTCGCGTCTATGTTGTTGAGATTTGCATCAGCTGCCACTGGAATCATCTGGTTTCTTCATTTTTATTAGGTGATGGCAAGTATCGAAAGCCACCCCGCAAAGTTCGAACACTCGCCGATGATGATTAAGAACAGGTAATCTTGCACCGTGGATAAACTGCGAGAGCGCTTACCAAGAATTGCGGTTTTAATAGCCGGATTCGGTTTTGTATTTGGCGTCTTCGCATTTGCCTTTGCTTACTTCACCGTTTCAATTCCAGATCCAAATGCTTATGTGAATTCGCAATCAACCATAATTCAATACGCTGACGGCTCTGAGATTGGTCGAATTGGTTCAGAGAACCGAACTGTTGTAACACTTGCTCAGATTCCATTAACTGTTAGACAAGCAGTAATGGCTGCTGAGGATAGAAATTTTTATACAAACAAAGCATTTAGCATTACAGGTATCGCCCAAGCTGCCCTAGATAACGTTATTTCACTAGGTAAGGGCCGAGGCGGGTCCACAATTACTCAACAATATGCAAAGACTGCATTCTTAACACCAGAGCGCAGCATTGTTCGTAAAGTAAAAGAGTTAGTAATTGCGATTAAATTAGAGAATCAATTTTCAAAGGATCAAATATTTGAAAATTATCTAAACACAATTTACTTTGGCCGTGGCTCATACGGTGTGCAAACTGCATCTCAGGTTTACTTTGGAACCACAGTTGATAAGTTAAACATCGCCCAAGCAGCTGTCCTTGCTTCAATTTTGCGCAGCCCCGGTTTATATGATCCTGGCTTTAAAAAGGAGAACCTACCTAGATTAGAAAACCGCTTCACCTATGTATTAGATGGCATGGTTGAACAAAAATGGTTAACCGAGGAGCAGGCAAGCAAAGTTAAGTTTCCAGTAATTAATCCAAGAATTACATCAGGAGCATTAGCTGGCCCAAAGGGATATGTAATCTCTTGGGTTGAGCGTGAGTTAAATAATCTTGGCTTTACCGATGAGCAATTACTTATCGGTGGCTACATCATTAAAACGACCCTTGTTAAAGAGGCACAAGAAGCCGCAGTTGCGGCAGTAAATAAAGAGGCGCCAACTAAAGCGCCAGAAAACCTACATATTGGATTGGTCTCAATTAAGCCAGGCACGGGCGAGATATTGGCGATGTATGGCGGTAAAGATTATTTAAAGTATCAATTTAATGCTGCTACGCAAGGTATCGCATCCGGTGGTTCATCATTTAAACCATTTGCCTTAGTTGCAGCACTTGAAGCTGGCATCCCATTATCTTCAGTATGGAATGGTGATTCACCAAAAGTTTACGATGATGGAATTGGGCGAGCATATGTTGTTAATAATTATGGCGGTGAGGAGTGGGGAAATACATCACTATTAAAAGCAACTGAGCATTCAGTAAATACAATCTACGTACCACTAGGAATTAAAGCTGGTGTTGATAAAGTTGTTGATGTTGCAAGACGTGCCGGAATTCCAGAGTCGGTTGAGATGGTGGCATCTCCTTCAGTAACACTTGGTTCATCTAGCCCACATGTAATTGATTTAGCTAATGCCTACGCAACCTTTGCTGCACAAGGAATTTATGCAAAACCTTTTATTATCAATGAGGTGCAAGGTCCGAATAAAGGAATTTTGTATCAGGGGCGAATTCAAGCGCAAGAAGTCTTTAGTAAAGAGGTAATGGCTGATTTAACTTATGCGTTGTATCGCACAACAGTTGCTGGAACTGGTGGCATTGTTGGCGCTCGCCTAGGCAGGCCATCAGCCGGAAAAACTGGAACATCAAATGACAACGCAGCTGCTTGGTATAACGGTTACACACCAGAGGTTGCAGCAAGTGTTGCCTTCTATCGAGATGATGCAACCCAATCATTAAATGGAATTGGCGGATTAACTTCAGTAACCGGCGGATCATTTCCAGCACGTATTTGGGCAGCTTATGTAAAGGCGTATTTAGGAAAAGCTCCTATTCAAGAATTCCCAGCACCAACAAATATTGGTGGCAGCGAGCCAGTTGATTACATAAATGCAGTTCCAACCATGGATCCAGCATTAATTCCGCCTTCACCAACACCCACACCTAAAAAGAAAAAAAGTTAAGCCATAGCTCTGAAAAGTAAGTTCGCCTTAATATTAATTGCCTGTGCCTTAATCTCAGTTACAAAATTTAATCACTGCCGGAGTAATGATTTTCAATCACCAGATAACTATGTGCATGCTTGTTATACCGATATCCCAGCACTCTTTGGTGAGCGAGGATTAATCGATAACACCTGGCCATACCTATCAGCTAGTAACGCTATCGAGTACCCACCAATAATTGGTTTAGGAAATTGGTTGATCTCCTTTCTGGTGCCAGCGGCCGATTCTTATCGCTGGTTCTTTGATTTAAATGTTTTGCTTTTAATTGGATGTTTTATCGCAATTGGATTTTTACTAAGAAAAATGAAACCAGAGCACGCCTACTTATTTCCATTAGCCCCAGCTGTGATCGCATCATTATTTATAAATTGGGATCTTTGGGCAGTTATCACATTGCTGCTTTCAATCTATTACTTCGATCAAAAAAGATTTGATGCAAGTGCGATTGCCTTATCAATTTCAATCTCGACCAAATTCTTTCCAATAGTTTTACTCCTTCCAATTGCAATTATTTTTTGGCGCAGCCAACAATTTAAGGCACTTCGCTCATATATCTTCACTGTAACAATATTTTGGCTAGCAATTAACTTACCAATTATCACTACCTCCTTTGGTGGTTGGTGGCGCTTTTTTAAGTTAAATCTAGAGCGCGCTTCAGATTTTGGATCAATCTGGTTTGCTTTAGATATCTACGGTATTAATCTGCCGGCTTTAAATAACTTGTACTCTCTTATCTCAGTCGCAGCATTTATTGGATTTGGCACATGGTTATTTAAGTTAGGTAAAACCCCGACACTGGCAGAGATAGCATTTTTTCTAGTATTAATTTTTACAACACTAGCTAAGGTTTACTCACCACAATATGTTTTATGGTTAACCCCGCTTGCAATAATTGGGATGAGCAAGAGGAAACAAATTTCGGCTTTTTGGATCTGGCAGGTGACTGAGATGATCTATCATTTAGCGATTTGGCAATACTTAGCGTTAAACCAAGGCGCAGAGTTTGGTTTACCAGCCGGTGGTTACGCCCTTGCTATTTTGATCCGCATAGCGGGGATCAGCTGGTTTAGCTATAAATTAGCCTCGGAAATCCACAGATCACACGCATCAATTTCTCGCTGACACCACCGGCGGCTACCCTTAGCCCAACACCTGCTTCGGAAATTCCGTAGCCGCTTTAGTCCAGAGGTGGTTTAAAAAATGCGTCGTTATGAACTCATGGTCATTCTTGATCCTGATCTAGAAGAGAAGACAGTTGCACCAAGTCTTGAAACTTATCTAAAGATAATTAAAGATGGTGGCGGCAAGGTCGACAAACTTGATATCTGGGGTAAGCGCCGGATGTCCTTTGAAATAAATAAAAAGGGCGAAGGTATTTACGCAGTTATTGATATGCACAGCGAGCCTGCACCAGTTAAAGAGTTGGATCGTCAACTTAATTTAAATGAGTCAGTTCTTCGCACCAAAGTTGTACGTCCAGAGTAAAAGTAATCCCACGTAACTAATAAAGAACAAGCATCTAAAGCAGATAGGGGAAAAGGAAATGGCAGCAGGCGATACAAATCTAACAATGATCGGAAATTTGGTTAACGATCCCGAGCTTCGCTTCACTCCATCAGGAGCAGCAGTAGCAAAGTTCACCGTTGCATCAACACCGCGTTACTTAGACAAGACAACAAATGAGTGGAAAGATGGCGACAGCCTCTTTTTACAATGCCAGATCTGGCGCCAAGCAGCAGAAAATGTTGCCGAATCTTTAACTCGTGGAATGCGAGTAATTGTTTCTGGACGTTTAAAGCAACGTTCATATGAAACTAAAGAGGGAGAAAAGCGCACCGTATTTGAGGTTGAAGTTGATGAGGTAGGTCCATCACTTCGCAATGCAACTGCAAAGGTTACGAAAACAACTCGTCAAGCAGGTACCGGTTACACCGCACCAGCTACCGAGACCGCATCAGCTGAGGATCCATGGTCAGCCGCACCAGTAGGTGGCGGATGGTCTACGACTCCAAGTGATGATGCACCTCCGTTCTAAATAAACCAATTAACAACCATTCCTAACTTTTAAAAAAGCTAGGGCCCTAAAAAAGGAGCACCACAGTGGGAGCAAGAAGTAATAAGACGCTTAGAGAAAAACCTAAGCAATCTAAGGCAGCAGCTGCTGCGCTTAAGAAGTTTAAAAAGAAGCCATGTTCATTTTGTCGCGACAAGGTGAATTACATTGATTACAAAGACATTGCAACACTTCGTAAATACATCACTGATCGCGGCAAGATCCGCGCTCGCCGTATTACTGGTGCCTGCACAGAACATCAACGAGCAATCGCTGCCGCGGTAAAAAATAGCCGCGAAATGGCACTGCTCCCTTACACCTCTACAGCTCGCTAAGGAAAGGGTTAACTAAAATGAAATTAATTCTTACTCGCGAAGTATCAGGTCTTGGAAGTGCTGGCGATGTTGTAACTGTTAAAGATGGTTACGGCCGTAACTTTCTATTGCCTCGTGGCAATGCAATCCTTTGGACAAAGGGTGGCGAGGGTCAGATTGAAGGAATTAAGCGAGCACGCTCTGCTCGTGAGATTCGCGACCTTGATCATGCCAAAGAGATCAAAAATAAACTTGAATCAGCAAATATTGTTGTCAAAGTAAAGATTGGCGCAACCGGCAGCATGTTTGGTTCAGTAACAGATAAAGATTTAGTTGCTGCAATTAAGACATCTACTGGTGAGACAGTTGATCGCCACAGCATCAAGCTTACAAAGCACATTAAAAAGGTAGGTAAATACACCATCCGCATCGCACTTGAATCTCAAGTAGTTGCAAATGTTCCAGTAAGTGTGGTCTCTGAAAAGTAAGTGATAAAGAATTTAAAACCCCTCGTTTATTCGGGGGGTTTTTTATTTGAGCCCAAGCAAAAGTATTCACAGCTATACACACAGCCATCCACAACTTATCCACCGATAAATGGCAGTACTGCACAGCCTGCTTTCAAATACCTGTATTTTTGGTATCGCAGCGGTGCAATAAGGATTAAGTTTCGACCAAGGTAAGTAAGCGGCTCAGATTAGTTTTAAAAGGCCGTAATTGAGTGTCAGTGGCGGATGGGAGGCTTTGATTATGAGTATCGCAGAGTTCCCAAATAACAACGCCCGCCGCAATAACAATCCAGCAGAGTTTGAACGTACTCCACCACAAGATGTTATCGCTGAGCAATCTGTACTTGGTGGAATGTTGTTATCAAAGGATGCCATATCTGAAGTTGTTGAAATTTTACGCGAACGTGATTTCTACCGTCCCGCCCACGAATTAATTTACGATGCAATTATTGATCTTTACTCACGTGGTGAACCAGCTGATCCAGTTACTGTCTCCGCCGAATTAACAAAACGTGGCGATTTAACACGTGCTGGTGGTGCACCTTATTTACATACTTTAATTTCATCAGTTCCAACAGCAGCCAATGCAAGTTACTACGCAAAGATAATTCGCGAACGCGCAATTATGCGCAGGTTAGTTGAGGCAGGTACAAAGATTGTGCAACTTGGTTACACAGTCGAGGGTGAAGTCGATGATGCAGTTAACGCAGCACAAGCTGAAGTGCATGCCGTAACTGAGCGCCGCGCAGCTGAGGATTACATTCAATTATCAGAGTTATTGCCAGCAGCATTTGATGAGATTGAAAAGATTTCATCCGGTGTAATGGGTGAAGGTGTTAAGAGTGGATTTAAAGATCTAGATGCACTAACTCATGGCTTCCACCCTGGAAATATGATTGTCCTTGCAGCGCGTCCAGCAGTTGGTAAGTCCACACTTGGTTTAGATATCGCGCGCTATGCCTCCATCCACAAAGGTGATACCTCAGTTATTTTCTCACTTGAAATGTCCCGTTCTGAAATTACGATGCGTATGTTGTCTGCTGAAGCTCGAGTTCCATTAAATAATATTCGCGCTGGCTCACTTACCGATGAAGAGTGGGCACGTATGGCCCGCCGCATGGGTGAGATTTCAGAGGCACCGATGTTTATTGATGACTCACCAAATCTTTCATTAATGGAGATCAGAGCAAAGGCACGTCGCCTAAAGCAACGCCACAACCTAAAGTTAATTGTGATTGACTACCTGCAACTTATGACCTCTGGCAAACGGGTTGAAAACCGTCAACAAGAAGTTTCTGAGTTCTCCAGGCAGTTAAAGTTGTTAGCTAAAGAGTTAAATGTTCCGGTAATTGCAATCTCGCAGTTAAACCGTTCACCTGAGCAACGCTCTGATAAGAAACCAATGCTCTCTGATCTTCGTGAATCTGGCTCAATCGAGCAGGATGCAGATGTTGTTATCTTGCTGCACCGCGATGATCTATACGATCAACAAAATCGATCTGGTGAGGCTGACTTAATTGTTGCCAAACACCGAAATGGACCAACTCGCACAATTACCGTTTCAGCCCAACTTCACTTTGCCCGCTTCACCGACATGGCACCTTCATACAGTTCACAAGAGAGCTATCCAAAAGAAAATTAATTTCACCTAAGCTCACTTGTAGTGCAGTTATACTTAAAACATGGAGAACTCTCTCTCGCTTGCACTGGCTAACCTAACCTCAGTTTCAGTACTAGTTTTTATTTTAGGTTTTGTAGCTGCAAGATTTAAGAGTGATATTCGAATTCCAGATCCGGTTTATCAGATAATTTCGGTCTATCTGCTCTTTGGAATTGGCCTCAAAGGCGGCGTCTCACTAACCCACTCAAGTGCGCAGGGGATGCTTAAGCCGGTAATTGCAACAGTTATTCTAGGTTGCCTAATTCCAGCATTAGCATTTTACGCACTTAAATATATTAAAAATATTAATGAGGTAGATCGCGGTGCAATTGCAGCGCATTACGGATCAACATCTTTAGTTACCTTTACCGCCGCCTTGGTATTTTTAGATAACTCCAACATCTCATACGAGGGATTTGCAACTGCACTATTAACTATCATGGAGATTCCAGGAATAATTGTTGGAATCTTTTTAGCAACTAGACATTTAAATCGAGTGATATCTTGGCCAGCCTCATTAAAGGAAATTGTTCTAGGAAAAACGATTATTTTGTTGGTAGGTGGCTTAACAGTTGGTGCGATCTCTGGTGATGCTGGATATGCCAGGGTTGAACCATTTTTTGTAAATCTTCTTCCAGGTATTTTGGCGCTTTTCTTAATGCACTTAGGTTATTTAGCAGGGGTCAGAATTAACATCATAAAAGAGAGTGGTATTAGATTATTTTTATTTGCAATTATCTTTCCATTAGTCGCCGGTACGTTAGGTGTAGTTGGTGGGTATCTAGCAGGTCTTTCAGTTGGTGGTGCAACCATCTTGGGCGTCTTATCAGCGAGCGCTTCTTATATTGCAGCTCCAGCCGCGGTCAGCATCGCGCTTCCAGAGGCAAATCCATCACTATCAATTACAACAAGCCTTGGGGTTACATTCCCCTTAAATCTAACTGTTGGTATTCCTTTGTTCTACACGCTTTCACAATTTCTAATTAGCTAACTTACTTAGCTCCCGCCTTAGCCTTATCAGCTAAGTAAATACCAACTAATACAACTGCGCATCCAATTAATTGAATTGTTGTAAATGATTCATTTAATAACCACCAAGCAATAGCACCAGCAAAGATAGGTTCAATCATGCCAATTACGCTACTTGTTGAGGCGGAGAGTGAGCGGATTGCGGTAACTGTTAATAGGTATGGGGTCACCGTTCCAACAATGATGATCCACAAAATTAATGTCCAGCCGGGTGCGTAGATATTTTCTAAACTGCCACCTAATTGGAAAGTGTCGGTGAGGTAGTGAAATGGGAAGTTCCACCAAGGCAGAACCACTGCCCAAAACACTGCAGCTATACCAATTCCCCAGGTCATCAAAGAAAGAGAGGTGCGGTTTTGAGTTAATTTTTCAGCATATAAGAAGTAGGTAGCAAGTGCGAACGCATCGGCAAAGGCAATAATTACGCCAAGTGGATGTAGGGATGAACCACTCCAGATTTCAGAAATTAATAGCAGCCCGCCAAAGGCGAAGCCAATACCCCACCACATCAATGGTGAAATATATTTCTTGCGCACAAATCTTAAGTAGAGGGCAATCCAAATTGGCGCGGTGAACTCGATAATCAAGGCGATTGAAATGTATAAATACTTAATCGCAAAGAAGTAAAAAGAGGTAACGAGTGCAATGCCAATAATTCCAAAGATCATTAAATCTTTAATTTCAGATTTCTTTATTCGTAGTTGTTCACGGCCTGCGATAAATGCAATGGTAAGTAAAATTAAGGCGGCGCCAGTTGTGCGGATTTGAGTTAACCGGAAAGCATCCATATCTGCTTCACGAAGCACCTTTGCGCCAATGCCGCCCAAGGCAAAGCCCATTGCAGCAGAGATCATTAAAAATTCAGCGCGGTGTTTCACGCTGAGCAGATTACATTAACTTTGAAGGTTAATTGCTTAGTTAGAAAGCAGCCTCAGCTATTTCCATAATTGCACCTGTTTCTGACTCAACCACAGCACGTTCTACTGCGATATGAGGCAAAACTGAGCGAACAAAGAATTTAGCTGATGCAACTTTGCCATCAAAGAAATCTTTATCACGACCTGGATTTGCCAACTTTGTTTGTGCAATATCTGCTTGTTGGATTAGTAGCCAAGCGATAATTAATTCACCAGTTGCCATTAACAAGCGAGATGTATTTAAGCCCACTTTGTAAATCTGCTTTGGATCCTCTTGAGACTCCATTGCAACACCGATCATATGTGTGATCATTCCTTGCACATCTTCTAGTGCCTTTAGCAACATCTTTTTCTCATCTGCCATGTTTCCACCAGCAGATGCGTACTTGGCTATTTCCTTACCTAGCAATGTAATTGAGCGTCCACCATCTCTGATGATTTTACGGAAGAAGAAATCCATTCCTTGAATAGCGGTGGTTCCTTCATACAAGGTATCGATCTTGGCATCGCGCACATACTGCTCAAGCGGCCAATCTTCGGTAAAGCCTGCGCCACCAAATGTTTGTAGCGATTCAGTGCCAAGTAGTACCCAGGATTTTTCGCTTCCGTATCCCTTAACAATTGGTAGTAATAAATCATTTAACGCATGCAGATCCTGCAACTTATCTTTATCAAGCCCCTCTGCCTCACCGATAGCGAAGGCATCTTGGATAGTGGCGGTGTAGAGAACAAGGGCGCGCATTCCTTCAGAGTAAGACTTTTGCACCATCAGCGAACGACGAACATCTGGGTGCTTAATAATCTCAACACGTGGTGATGCTTTGTCTTTGGCATGAATTAAATCTGGTCCTTGTATACGAGTCTTTGCATAACTTAACGCTTGTTGGTAGCCAGCGCTAAGAGTTGCAATAGCTTTTGTGCCCACCATCATGCGGGCGTACTCAATTATTTTAAACATCTGGGCGATACCATCATGAACCTCACCAAGTAAGTAACCAACCGCTGGTTCATGCTCGCCTAAATTCATCTCACAAGTTGCTGAAACATTTAAGCCCATCTTATTTTCAATCGATGTTACATACACACCATTTCGCTTACCTAATTCACCAGTATTAAAGTCAAACATAAACTTTGGAACCATATAAAGATCTAATCCCTTAGTACCAAGCTTTCCACCTTCAGGGCGGGCAAGTACAAAGTGAATAATATTTTCAGTTAGATCAGAGTCACCAGATGTGATGTATCGCTTTGTACCAGTGATGTGCCATGTGCCATCTGCTTGCTTAACCGCTTTACTGCGACCAGCGCCAACATCTGAGCCAGCATCTGGTTCAGTTAACATCATGGTGGCACCCCATTGTTTATCTACCATTAACTTTGCAATCTTCTTTTGTTCTTCAGTTCCGTAAACATAAGCAACGTGGGCAAATGCAGTTCCAGATGCATAAATATGAATTGAAGGATTTGAACCTAATACCATCTCAGCAATTGCCCACCTGATAGATGGTGGAATTGCAGTTCCGCCTAATTCAACTGGTGCATCAATTCGCCACCACTCATTGTCCATAAAAGTTTTGTAAGATTTTTTAAATGATGCTGGAAGCTTTGCATCTCCAGTTGCGGGATTAAAATCAACACCTTGGCGATCACCATCAACAAATGACGCAGCTAAATCATTTTCAGCTAATCGCTTAACCTCTTCTAACATTCCCATTGCAGTCTCGCGATCTAGATCTGCGTAAATGGATTTACCAAGAATTGATTCGCGACCAAAAAGATCAAATAAACAGAACTCGATGTCGCGAAGATTAGATATGTAATGTCCCATGGGATAAGCATGCTACCGATGAGTAACTTAAGCAATACCCGCCAGTAGGTTTTGCTCCTATTGAATGCAAGCGCTGAGAGATAGGGTCGCCCCATGCTAATTAGCGATCGGGATATTAGGGCTGAGATCACCGCAGGCCGAGTTAAGGTAGAGCCCTTTACTGAGGCGATGGTGCAACCATCAAGTGTTGACGTTCGGTTGGATCGTTTTTTCCGAACCTTTGAAAACCACAAGTACGAGGTAATCGACCCATCAAAGGAGCAACCAGATTTAACTCGCGAAGTAGCAGTTGCACCCGATGAGTTTTTTATCTTGCATCCAGGTGAGTTTGTTTTAGCTAGCACTTATGAAGTAATTACTTTGCCTGATGACATTGCTGGTAGATTAGAAGGCAAGTCCTCTTTAGGCAGATTGGGATTACTAACTCACTCAACTGCTGGTTTTATTGATCCAGGATTTTCTGGTCACATCACTCTTGAACTTTCAAATGTTGCAAACTTGCCAGTTAAGTTATTTCCTGGCATGAAGATCGGCCAACTTTGTTTAATTAGATTATCATCTCCAGCAGAGCATCCATATGGTTCTGCAGTTTACGGCTCACGCTATCAAGGCCAACGCGGGCCAACACCATCAAAATCTTGGTTAAATTTTCACCAAAGTGATATTAAGTAATTTAATCCTTATTTAGAAAGTGCAATTTAAAAGTTGCACCAGCTCCTAATTTTGATTGCACTGAAACATAACCACCATGCGCCTGCATAACCGCATCCACAATTGAAAGTCCAAGACCGCTTCCCTCACCGCTAGTTCTAGCTCGTGATGGATCGGCGCGGAAAAATCTTTCAAAAATTCGCTCTTGATCATCTTCAGATAAACCTGGGCCGTTATCACTTACTGAGATAACAGTTTCAGCGATTCCTTGCTCAAGTACTACCTTTATTAGTGAATTATCTGGCGTATGCGTTCTGGCATTTGCTAATAAGTTTGCCACCACCTGATGCACTCTTTGTGAATCTCCTAAGATAAAAACCTCAGCACTTGGCAGAGATAACTCGATTAAGTGGTTAGGCCCAGCAGCTTTTGCTGATGCCACTGCCTCAGTTAACAAAGCATTTAAATCAACTGGCTCCTGCGCCATTTCGCGAGATTGATCAAGCCTTGCTAGCAGGAGTAAATCTTCAACTAATGTGCTCATGCGAATTGATTCTTTTTCAATTCGACCAACTAACTCTTTGGTATTTTCTTCGCCAACTACTGCGCCTTGCCTGTGCAGCTCAGCAAAGCCTCTAATGGCAGTAAGTGGTGTGCGAAGTTCGTGGGATGCATCAGCAACAAACCTACGCAACTTACTTTCACTGTTAACTCTTGCCTCAAATGATTCTTCAATGCGTCCTAACATCGTATTAAGCGCTGTCGTTAATCGACCGACCTCGGTATCTGGTTTGGCGGCAGGCAAACGCGCAGATAAATCACCACCAGCAATGGCTTCTGCAGTTTCTTCAACTTGTTCTAGTGGCTTAAGTGAAATTGCAATAATCCAGCGCGAAACTAAGCCAACTGCAGTTAAAGCAAGTAGGCCCAAAATTAAAAAGAAAAATCCCAATCTCTGTAAGGTGCGATCTACTTCAGCAAGTGAGTTAGCAACTACTACGGTGCCAAGTCCAGTTGGTAGAAGCTGAACAACTGCTCGCACATCCGGTTCATCACCTTGGCCATCAATTGTAAATGGCGCAACACCTTTTGCTTTTGCCTCTGCAATACTCATGCCAAATACTGCGATTTGTTTTTGTGATAAGTCACCACCGATTCGGCCAATTAATCTGCCGTCGACATCTAGCAGCGATACCGAAGCTGATGTTGGAACCCCGCGCAATGGGCGAAACTCAGTAAATGGTGAGTCATTATCTTCTTCTGAATTTTCAGATTCAATACCGGCGCGATCTAATCTCGTTAATGAGCTAGTTGAGATTTCGATTAATTCTTTATCTACTTGTGAAATTAGGTATGAACGAAGTGCGGCATTCGCGGCAAAATCTGATGCACTAATTGCAACTGCAGCTAAAACCATCGCCGCTAAAATAAGCCGGTTGCGCAAACTCCAAAGTGAAAGGGGCGTGCGCACCCGGCTTAGCGGTGACTTCATTAATTACTTGCTTGCAGGCAGACGCAAGCGGTATCCCACACCTCGTACTGTGTGAATTAAAGCAGGATCGTAAATATCTATCTTCTTACGTAGATATGAAACATATGTTTCAACAATTCCCATATCCCCGCGGAAGTCATACTGCCAAACATGATCCAAGATCTGTGCCTTACTTACAACACGATCTGCATTGATCATTAAGTATCGCAGTAATAAAAATTCGGTTGGTGATAAATCAATTAAATTTCCAGCTCGTCTTACCTCATGAGTTGCCTCATCAAGTTCAAGATCAGCAAATCTAATTTTCTCCTCATCTGGCAAAACTTGTGTTGCACCAGTACGACGAAGCAGAGCGCGCAATCTGGCAACTAGCTCCTCTAATGAGAAAGGCTTAGTTACATAATCATCGCCGCCAATTGTTAATCCAGCAATTTTGTCCTCAACTGAATCTTTTGCAGTTAAAAACAAAACACCAACATTGTGGCCTTCGCTGCGTAATTGACGACAGACCTCAAAACCATTTTGGTCTGGCAACATGACATCAAGGATCAATGCGTGTGGCTTGAACTCTTCTGCAATCTGTAATGCTTGTGCACCAGTTGCAGCGGTGCGAACATCAAAGCCAACAAACTTTAAGCTAGTGGCAATTAATTCGCTGATACTGTTTTCATCATCAACTACCAAAACTCTTTGGGTAGTCGCGGTTGTATCTTGGTTGGTACTTACGCGTTCTTTTACTGCAGTCATTTTTTCATCACCTCGAAGGAGATGATTATCTATCAGACTGGGGATTACCTGAGAATCGACCTAGATTACGCCTGAGGTTTTACGCTTCTAAGCAGCGCCTGGGCAACATCAAGGACCTCAACTGAGCTCTCCCGGGCAACCATGCCATCAGAGACCATTACGCGACAGAAAGGACAGCCAACAGCAACCTCCTGCGCCCCTGTTGCGATCGCCTCATCTACTCGATTTAAATTGATTCGAGTTCCAATTTTTTCTTCCATCCACATTCGGCCACCACCTGCGCCGCAACAAAACGAACGCTCTTGATTTCGTGGCATCTCAGTAACCTCAATACCAGCAGATTCAAGTAACTCACGTGGTGGTTGATAGATCTGATTGTGCCGGCCAAGGTAACAAGGATCGTGATAAGTCAACTTCTTCTCTGACTTTGAAACTGGCTTTAACTTTCCCTCTTTTACTAATTGATTTAATAATTGTGTGTGGTGCACCATCTGAAGTTCAAAACCTTGTTGTTTGTAATCGCGGCCAATTGTTGTAAAGCAATGCGGACATGTAACCACAACTTTTTTAACACCACGAGTACCAAAAGTCTCTTGCAGCGTTTCAATATTTTCACGGGCTAAAATTTGATACAAGAACTCATTACCACTTCGACGTGCTGGATCTCCAGAGCAAGTCTCGCGCTTTCCAAGTACACCAAATTTCACACCAGACATATAAAGTAATTCGGCAACTGCCTTAGTAGTTTTCTTGGCTCGCTCTTCATATGCACCTGCGCAACCAACCCAGAACAAGTACTCCACATCCTCTGGAATTACGCCTTCAATTTTTGTAATTGGAAAATCAACTTCGGTTATCCAAGCATCTCGGTCAGTACGATTAGCACCCCATGGATTTCCGGCCTTTTCTAGATTACGGAAGGTATTTCCAAGCTCTGTTGGAAACTCTGATTCAACTAAAACTTGAAAGCGGCGCATATTTACAATGTGATCAACATGTTCAATATCTACTGGGCACTCTTCAACACACGCACCACAAGTTGTGCAAGACCAAAGCACATCAAGTGAGATGGCATTCTCATGGGCATTACCAACAATTTTTGTTTCAATTGGCTGATCAGTTGGTAATTTAGCGAGAGCGTGATCGCGCATCGCCATGATTAAAAGCTTTGGTGAGAGGGGTTTGTCGGTATGCCAAGCCGGACACTGAGATTGGCAGCGCCCACACTCAGTACAGGTAGACATATCAAGCAGACCCTTCCAAGAGATATCTGCTGCTGTGCCAATGCCAAACACATCATCCTCTTTTGGATCTTCAAAATTAATCGGTGCACCATGGGAAATCATCTCTGGCAGTGGGCCGAGCGCGTTCTCTGATGTTGGATTTCGCTTGAAGTAAAGGTTAAAGAAAGCTAAAAATCTATGCCAAGCAATACCCATTGTTAGATTTACGCCAACGACAATAAACCAAACCATTGATACTGCGATCTTGGTGAAAGCAAGAATTTGAATTAGATTCTCAATTTGATCGCTGCTCATCGAGTTAAAGTAGGCAACCGCCGGATATGAAAGTGCGTAATGCCAATTCCAACTGGTTACACCAGCTAGTGCCCCCTCTAAGCCGCGCAGTGCAATAACACAAAAGACAATTGCCAAAATTGTTGCTTCAACGAAGTAAGCCTTTTTATTTCCAGAGCCATAAAATCTTGATGATCTGGCTGGTTTCTTAAACCTTGTAACCTGGCGAATACCAATTAAGGTAACAATGCCGATGCCGGTAAGCCAGGCGATTGATTCAACGAAGAATTCATAACCAACAAAGTGGCCAACAATAGGTAGTACAAATTCAGGATTTAATAATTGTCCGTAAGCAGTAATTAATGTGCCAAGTAATGAGAAGAAGCCAACCATTACAAACCAGTGCGCAATTCCAGTAGCGGTGAAGTTAAGCATTTTGGTATGAGTTAAAACTTCGCGCAACATATTTCTACCGCGCGCGCCTTTATTTAAAAATCTTGATGGATCTGATTGACCAGCTGAAATCTTTTTAAATAATTGAAAGGATCGAAAGCTAAAGATGCCAATTGCAACAACAGTTAAGAGGTAGGCAATAATTGCGAGCACGGGTCTAGGGTAGGTGAGCACGGGGTAAATTGGGCTTAAGAGTTATCCACAGGTGTTATCCACCGTGTGGAGAGTTACATGGGTGTAATTAAGAGGTGATTAATGCCAGCGAGTGGCCAGTGAGAATCCGATTCCCACAAAGCCAAAACCAACCAACATATTCCAAGCACCAATACCTGGGATTGGATAACTAGTTGAGCTGACATAAAAGATTACGATCCAGATCAATCCAATTAAAAAGTTAGCGACCATGACTGGTGCCAGCCAAGAAGGGCTTTCAATCGCCTCGTTCTCGATGACCTCTTCCACCTGAGCGATGGCGCGTTGTTTTTCTACCTTCTTACGTACTTTCGACTTCGGCATGGTGGCAGATTACTACACAATATGCACCATGAACAGTCATCAAAGTGGCGACCTGAAAACCAAGATTTTGGTGATCGATAACTATGACTCCTTTGTCTTTAACCTAGTGCAGTACCTGCAACAACTAGGCGCCGATTGCACCGTGGTAAGAAACGATGCAGTTAAAGTAAGTGAAGCGCAAAATTATGATGGTGTTTTAATTTCACCAGGTCCCGGCACACCGGAGGCTGCTGGCATAAGTATTGAGCTAGTTAAGTATTGCGCCGAACATGAGATTCCACTCTTTGGTGTTTGTTTGGGCCATCAAGCAATCGCTGTTGCATATGGCGCAACAGTTTCAAGAGCGCCAGAGTTACTTCACGGAAAAACCTCAGTTGTGCAACACAACAACAAATCAGTTTTGCACCAAATTCCCACACCATTTACCGCAACTCGCTACCACTCACTCGCTATTGAAAAAGATACATTGCCAGCAGAATTAGAAGTTACTGGTGAGACACAATCTGGTGTTGTAATGGCAATCCAACATAAATCACTTCCTATCTGCGGAGTTCAGTTTCATCCAGAATCAGTGTTAACCGAACATGGTTATCAAATGATTGGCAATTGGCTTGAGATTTGTGGCGATAAAGGTGCGCGCGCTCGCAGCGAGGGTTTATCACCCGTTGTTATTAGATCTTAATTAATTTCTATTAATTGTAATTGTTACTGAGCTACCAATAATTCGAGTAGCTCCAGCTTCTGGTGCTTGCGCAAGCACTGTTCCTAATTCTTGGGCGGCATCAAATGCGTAGATCTCGCGCACTAAGAAACCAGCTTGGGCTAATAAAGTTTTTGCTTGAATCTCACTAACACCCACAAGGGAAGGCACTTGGACATTGCCGCTTGCAATTTGAAGTACAACACCGCTACCAGCAACAATATTTGTGCCAGCCTCTGGTGTTACCTTTAAAACAACTCCGGGTGCTTGATCTGAATCAATTGGTTGAGTTTGCGCAATTACCAAACCAGCCGCGGTCAAAATATTTCGCGCCTCTTCAAGTTCAATTCCAATTAAACCAGTTGGCACCGTTGTGTTTCCGGGCCCAGATGAAACAGTTAACGTCACGCTGCTTCCCTTTGCGGCGGTACTTGTTGCAAGTGGTATTTGGGAGGCAACGCGATTAATTGGAATTCTTGGATCAGGTGCGCTGCTTACATTTACATTGAAATCACTTAATAGTGCGCGGGCTTCTGCCTCAGTTAAACCAACCACATTTGGAACTGGATAGAGCGCAGTATTTCCACCACTAAAAAATACGCCGGCGCCCACCAAAACAACTGCGGCAACTACTGCAGTAATAGCTGAAAGTAATTTTCGGCGGGGAAAAATCTTTTGAATCTTTGTTGTTACTGGCTCGCCTTTTATTACCCGCTGCAAATCAGCAAGCATGGCGCTGGCATCTTGATAACGATTATTTGGATCCTTGCTTAAAACAACTTCAAGCATTCGATCAATATCAGTTGATAAACCAGGCTTTACTTGTGATGCTGGTGTTATCGGAGCAGAAACATGTTGGTAGGCAATTGAAACTGGTGTGTCACCGGTAAATGGTGGCCGCCCAGTTAACAACTCATACATCAAACAACCTAGTGAGTAGAGATCACTTCGACCATCAGCTAATTCACCAGTTGCTTGTTCTGGGGAAAGATACTGCGCAGTTCCAATTACATTCCAAGTGTTTGTCATCGTGGCGCCGATGTCATCAGTTGCTCTGGCAATACCAAAATCCATAACTTTTATATCACCACTATCGGTAATCATGATATTTCCCGGTTTGATATCTCGGTGCACAATTGATTCTTTGTGTGAGTATTCAAGTGCTTGCAAAATACCTTCAATTATTTCTAGCGCTCTGCTTTGTGGAATTAATCCTTGTTGCATAACTTGTCGCAATGTTTGTCCTGAAATTAACTCCATCACAATATACGGTGAATCATTTTCATCACCAGAGTCATAAACTGCAACAATTCCAGGGTGATTTAAACCGCCAGCAGCAAGTGCCTCTTTTTTAAATCGCGCAACAAATGAGGGATCTCTAGCTAAATCTCTGCGCAAAACTTTGATTGCTACCTTGCGATTTAATCTTGTGTCATCACCAATATAAACATCGGCCATACCACCAGTGCCAATCATTTCACCTAGTGCGTAGCGATTATTTAATAACTGACTCATTGCGCAGCGCCATACTTAATTACTTGATTTTTGCCACTATCTTCAACAACTTTTGCCCAAATAATTGTGATGTTATCCGGGGCACCCTTTGCCTTAGTTTGGCTGATTAACTCTGCTAGCAATTTATCTTCATCAGTTGATTTGATAATTTTAGATATTTCAAGATCAGATAAAACATTGGTTAAACCATCGCTGCAAATTAAGAACTTATCATCAGCTTTTACCTCATAACTCATCAATACTGGATCTATTCCGCTATCGCCCATTAACGCTTGCGTTAACAAGGAGCGCTGTGGGTGATCAAAGACCTCCTCGGGCGTTAATCGCCCTTGATCTAATAACTCCTGCATCACAGTATGGTCATAACTTAATCTCTCAAGTTTTTTATCTCGCCATAAATAACAACGTGAATCACCAATATGTAGTAAATCAACCTGATTATTTGTAATGACAAGTGATGTAAGAGTTGTGCCCATGCCAGATAATTCTGGCTGCTCTTTACTTACTCGCAAGATTTGCGCATCAACTTCATATGAAACATTTAAAAATAGATCTTCTCTTGAATCAATATCTATCTCAATATCGGTAATTACTGGCAGCAACGCTTCTAAAGTATTAATCGCAATCGCAGATGCCACCTCACCACCAGCATGCCCGCCCATACCATCGGCAACTGCAATTAAATATGGCGAGATTAAAGCCGAATCCTCATTGCCATCACGCACCAAACCCAGATCACTTTGCGCAATGGCGTTAAACTGCAATCTCATAAGCCAATCTCACCACATCTTTATGAGTTTTAAGGAGCACCAATTTAGATGCGAATCTACGCTCACCGCGGTGCGAGTGCGCAATTTCCAGAAGGAACACTGGCAGCCTATGAGGGCGCAGTTACGCAAGGCGCTGATGGCTTCGAGTGCGATGTGCGGCTGACTAAAGATGCACAAATTATTTGTCATCACGACGCAAATACAAAAGCTTTAACAGGTATTGATCTGGAGATCGCCCAAACCGATTACGCCCAGATAAAAGCTCAATTAGATAAGAGCCAGCAACCATTGCTATTTACTGATTTATTGGATTTAGCAATTAAAAATAAAAAGGATTTAGCAATTGAAACCAAACATCCAGTCCCTACCGGGGCTGCGATTGAAAACTTGCTTCATAAACTTTTAAACTCTAGAGCCGGTGAAATAAAAGCAAGTGGTATCAATGTTTCAATTATGTCTTTCTCTTGGCTTGCTACTCAACGAAATATTAGATCTGGTTTTGAATCTGTCTACTTATTTGCGGAAAGCTTGTTAATTAATCTAAATACCGCAGGAGTTGTTGGCCCTTCACTTCAAATCATTAAAAACAATCCAGATTTTGTTGCGCAACAAAAAAAGAAGGGCCGGCGAGTATTTGTTTGGACGGTAAATGATCCAGCTGATGTGATCTTGTGTGCCAAATTAGGTGTTGATGTGATTATGAGCGATAACCCGGCGCAAGCACGAAAGGCACTCGGCTACTCTTAGCCCATGTCAACAAAGTACGCCTACCTTGGTCCAGCCGGAACTTTTACGCAAGCAGCGCTACTTCAAATAACAAATCCAGATGATCTGCTGACGCCATATGCAAATGTGACAGCCGCACTTGATGCAGTACGAAATGGTGAGTGCACAAAAGCACTTGTGCCAATTGAAAACTCTGTTGAAGGCGTTGTTGCCAGAACCCTTGATGAACTTGCAATGGGCAAACCTTTAGTTATTACCGCCGAAACTACTTTGCCCGTCTCATTCGCCTTAATGTCACTACCAGCAACAGAAAAAGCAAACATTAAAAGCATCGCAACTCATCCACACGCTGAATCACAATGCCGCTCCTTTATTGCAAAAAATTTCCCACATGCTGAAGTAATTGAAACCGCATCAACTGCCGCAGCCGCGCAGGGGTTAGCGGCAGGTAAATATGACGCAGCGATTGCATCACCGGCTGCTGCAAAAAATTACGGCTTAAAAATAATTGCTGAAAATATTGGTGATAATGAAAATGCAATTACTCGGTTTGTATTGGTAGAGGCGCCAGGTGAGCAACCAAAAGCCACCGGCTCTGATCGCACATCACTGGCAGTATTTATTGCAATCGATCATGCTGGCGCACTCCTTGAGATCCTGACTGAGTTTGCTAAACATGATGTCAACCTCTCTTTCATTCAAAGCCGCCCAACTGGGCGCGAACTTGGTCATTACCATTTCATAATTGACGCGCAAGGACATATTGATGATCCAGCTGTTGCGGCTGCGGTTAAGGGATTACGCAATATCTGTGAAGATATTAGATTTCTTGGCTCATATCCACGTGCCAACTAGTAATAGATTTAAAAGAGATCGGTAGGCTACTTACTTATGATTGATTTAAAGGCACTGCGTGAGAATCCTGATTTATTTCGCAACTCACAAAAGGTGCGCGGTGAAGATCCATCATTAGTTGATCAATTAATTGCAGCTGATGATCTGCGCCGAATTGCCATCACAGAGTTTGAAACACTTCGCGCTGCGCAAAATACCTTATCTAAATCAGTTGGCGCCGCTAAAAATGAGGAGAAGGCTGCGCTTTTAGAAAACGCTAAGGGATTAGCAACGGATGTAAAGGCGGCGGATGCCAAGCGCGCACAGGCGGAAGAGGCTGCGCACAAAATTTCACTACAGATTGCAAACTTAATTGATCCAGCCGCACCTATTGGCAGTGAAGCAGATTTTAAAGTTATTGAGGAGATTGGTAAGCCTCGTGATTTCAAAGCAGAAGGCTTTGCTGCTAAGGACCATGTTGAACTTGGCAAGATTTTAAAAGCAATTGACACTGAACGTGGCGCAAAGGTTTCAGGTGCACGCTTTTACTATTTAACGGGTGTTGGCGCCTTGCTTGAACTTGCTTTAGTAAATTATGCAATCGCATCGGCTGTTAAAGCTGGTTTTATCCCAATGATTCCACCAGTTTTAGTAAAGCCACATGCGATGGAGGGCACCGGCTTTTTAGGTCAGGCTGCCGAAAATGTTTTTCATTTAGCACAAGATGATTTCTATTTAGTTGGCACATCAGAGGTGCCACTTGCGGCGTATCACATGGATGAAATTCTAGAAAACCTACCAATTCGCTATGCCGGTTACTCACCATGTTTTCGCCGTGAAGCAGGAACTTATGGCAAAGATACTCGCGGAATTATTCGTGTTCATCAATTTGAAAAAGTTGAGATGTTCTCATTTTGTAAACCAGAAGATGCCCAAGCTGAACATAAAAAGTTACTGCAATGGGAGAAGGATTTCTTTGATGCGATGGAGCTGCCTTATCGGGTAATTGATGTGGCAAGTGGTGATCTGGGAGCTAGTGCAATTCGCAAATTTGATATTGAGGCATGGATTCCAACCCAGGATGCCTATCGCGAAGTTACCAGCACCTCTAATTGCACCGAGTTCCAATCAAGGCGATTAAATATTAGATACCGCGATGAAAATGGGACCAAACCAGTTGCCACATTAAATGGCACATTAGTTGCAGTTCCGCGCACAATTGTGGCGATCTTAGAAAACCACCAACAAAAAGATGGCAGTGTGAAAGTGCCAAAGGCGCTAATTCCATTTTTAGGAATGGACACATTGGTTCCAGCGTGATCATTCCAGGCAAGAGACCAAAGTTAATTGGCACAGATTTAGATGGCACCATCGTTGCTCACTATGGTTTCATCTCTGAACGAACCAAAATAGCTTTCTCTCAAGCTCATCAAGCGGGCATTCATATTTACTTTGTAACTGGGCGACCAATTCGCTGGATGCAAGAGATCAAAGAGAACTTTGATTTTGGTATGGGAATTTGTGGAAATGGCGCGATGCTTTATGACTTTATAAATGAAAAGATATTAGAAGAGTGGTTAATTTCAGCAGATGCTCAATTTGAGATTGTTAAAAAACTAAGAGCTGCAATAACACCAGTTACCTTTGCAATTGAAGCCAATCAGCAATTTCATCGCGAGAAGGCGTATGTGCCGCGCTGGGATATTGGCGCCGATAATGTTGGTGTGGCAAAAATTGAGGATGCCATCTCACTGCCAGCATTAAAAATTCTTGCTCGCTGTAGTAATGGTGAGTACTCATCCGATGAAATGTTAGAGCTAGCGCACAATGCGTTAACTGGAATTGCAACTGTTACTCATTCAAACTCAACTGATTCACTTCTTGAAATCTCAGCACATGGCGTTAGTAAAGGTGCCACACTTTCAAAGATTGCAGCGCGCCTAGATTTAACAGCGGATGATTGCGTAACTTTTGGTGATAATCCAAATGATTTTTCAATGTTGTCCTGGGCTAGTAGATCTTGGGCGATGGCAGATGGCCATCCTGATTTAATGAAATATGCAAAGTTTCAAACCGATGCCCATCAAGAAGATGGTGTTGCAAAGGTGATTGAAAGATTGTTAGAACTACCCGAATAATTAATCGGTGATTTTGGCACTCGCCACTTTGCAGGTAAGTTTGCCCACGGAGGGCTCGCATAGCGGCCGAGTGCACCGGTCTTGAAAACCGGCAAGGGAAACCTTCGTGGGTTCAAATCCCACGCCCTCCGCCAGAACGCTTTGATAAATAAAGCATCCACTTTAACTTGTGGCTGAGTTCATAACCCACAAACGAGAATCTGCCTAGTAATACACCTCATCTAGAGGGAAACTTCTCCCATGACCGCGATGGATACTAATAAAGCAAAGACCGGGGTCTTCTCAGCTGGTCGAGCGTTAATTACAGATCGCACACTACGCACCGATAAATGGTGGATCCAACCTTTAATTACCGTTGGTGTTTTTGTATCTTTTATTATTTACGCAACTTTTCGCGCATTTGAAAAACAAAATTACTTTGCCGAACCTTTAATCTCACCTTTTTACTCACCATGTTTATCAACTGTTTGTGTTGAAGGCTCTGCCCACTTTGGCACACCAATTGGCGCACTTTCAATCTTTGGCATGGTTATCTCACCAGCGCTATTTATTTTAATTTTCCCACTTGGTTTCCGGCTTACCTGTTATTACTACCGCAAGGCTTACTACCGTTCATTTTGGATGTCACCACCTGCATGTGCTGTTGCAGAGCCTCACAAGAAATACACAGGAGAGACTAGAGCGCCATTGATATTACAAAACGGCCATCGATGGTTTTTCTACGCTGGTTTAGTTTTAAACATCATTCTTACTTATGACGCAGTAATTGCATTTAAAAATCCAGAGGGCGAGTGGGGCCACATGAGTGTGGGCACATTAGTTTTGTTAGCAAATGCCACCTTCCTTTGGTTGTACTCAGCCTCATGTCACACCTGTCGTCATACAATCGGTGGGCGCTTGCGTAACTTCTCAGCTCATCCTGTTCGCTATAAGGCTTGGACCATTGTTTCTAAGTTAAATCATTACCATCCAAACTTTGCCTGGGTCTCACTAATTGGTGTTGCCTTTGCTGATTTCTATGTCCGCCAGGTCGCCAGTGGCGCCATTACCAACTTCTACTTCTTCTAATGGAACGTCACAACTACGACATCGTTGTAATCGGTGCTGGTGGCGCCGGACTTCGCGCAGCTGTTGAAGCACGTGAGGCAGGACTGCGCGTAGCAATTATTTGTAAATCTTTATTTGGTAAGGCACACACCGTTATGGCAGAAGGCGGCGTTGCTGCATCAATGGGTAACGTAAATGAGAATGATGGTTGGAAGGTTCACTTTCGCGACACTATGCGCGGTGGCAAATTCTTAAACCATTACCGAATGGCAGAGCTACACGCTAAAGAATCCCCAGATCGGGTTTGGGAGCTGGAAGTTTGGGGCGCACTCTTTGATCGCACCGCAGAAGGCAAGATCTCACAACGTAACTTTGGCGGACACGAGTATCCACGTCTTGCCCACGTTGGTGATCGAACTGGCCTTGAATTAATCCGAACCATGCAACAGAGAATTGTTGCGTTGCAACAAAAAGATAAGCGTGATCACGGTGATGCGGAAAGCTACATCAAGGTATTTGCAGAAGTAACTATTACTGAAGTTTTAAAAGAGGGCGGAAAGGTTGCCGGTGTTTATGGCTACCGCCGTGAAAACGGAGTTGAGGTTTTATTTGAAGCACCAGCGGTAGTACTTGCAACTGGTGGTGTTGGTAAGACTTTTAAAATTACTAGTAACTCTTGGGAGGGCACTGGCGATGGCCACGCGCTGGCTCTAAAAGCTGGCGGCAACTTAGTTGATATGGAGTTCTTACAATTTCATCCAACTGGCATGGTTTGGCCACCATCTGTGCGCGGCCTACTTGTAACTGAATCAGTACGTGGTGATGGCGGAGTTTTAACAAACAGTGATGGCGTGCGCTTCATGTTCAAATATATTCCAGATGTATTTAAAGATAAGTATGCAGATAATGAAGAAGAGGCCGATCGTTGGTATAACGATCAAACAAATAACCGCCGACCACCAGAGCTTTTGCCACGTGATGAGGTTGCTCGCGCAATTAATACTGAGGTTAAAGCCGGACGCGGTAGCCCGCATGGCGGGGTATACCTTGATGTTTCAAAGCGCTTGCCTGCTGATGTAATTAAAAAGAAGTTGCCATCGATGTGGCATCAATTCATGGAGTTAGCAAATGTTGATATCACTAAAGAAGCGATGGAAGTTGGACCAACTTGTCACTATGTAATGGGCGGTGTTGAAGTTGATCCAGATACCGCAGCAGCCGTCGGTGTTCCAGGATTATTTGCAGCAGGTGAAGTTGCCGGTGGTATGCATGGATCAAATCGTCTTGGTGGTAACTCTCTCTCTGATCTGCTTGTATTTGGCCGCCGGGCTGGCATGGGCGCTGCAAATTATGTAAAGAGCGCGCCCGCTGCAAAGGTTTCAGATGAGTCAGTTAAGCGCGCCGCCGAGAGGATCCAAGCACCATTTGATCGCACCGGTGGTGAGAACCCTTACGCACTACACGAGGAGCTACAAGAGTTAACCCAAAACTTAGTTGGCATTATTCGCACCAAAACTGAATTACAAGAGGCAATTGAAAAGATTGCAGATATTAGAAAACGAATTGAAAAGGTATCTGTATCTGGTGATCGTCAGTTTAATCCAGGTTTTCACCTTTCATTTGATTTAGACAATATGTTGTTAATTGCTGAAAGCACAGCAAAGTCAGCAATTGTTCGTGAGGAATCTCGTGGCGGTCATACCCGCGATGATTTCCCAGGCATGAATCCAAAATGGCGCCAAATAAATAACATCTCATCCTTTACCGGCAAAGAAATTGTTGTTAAACAACAAAGCTTGCCAAATATGCCAGCTGAGTTATTTGATCTCTTTGATCCCCATGAGTTAGAGAAATACATGACACCAGAGGAAATGACGAAGGGTGGATCAAAGTAATGACCCGTAAAATTAAGATGCGCATCTGGCGCGGCAACAGTGAAAGCGGATCCCTGCAAGATGTCTCAGTTGATGCCAATGAGGGTGAAGTAGTTCTAGATGTAATCCACCGCGTGCAGGCAACCCAAATGGGAGATCTAGCTGTTCGCTGGAACTGTAAGGCTGGTAAATGTGGATCTTGTTCAGTTGAGATTAACGGTAAGCCACGTCTTGCATGTATGACACAGATGGCAAGTTTTGCAGAGGATGAAACCATCACCGTCACACCACTGCGCGCATTCCCAGTAATTAAAGATTTAGTTACTGATGTTTCCTTTAACTACAAGAAAGCTATGGAGATCCCATCCTTTGAGCAACCGGCAGATCTAAAGCCAGGTGAGGCTCGTATGCAGCAAATCGATGTTGAGCGCTCGCAAGAGTTCCGCAAATGTATTGAATGCTTCCTTTGCCAAGATACCTGCCACGTAATACGAGATCATGAAGAGAATAAAAAGTCATTTGCAGGTCCGAGGTTCTTCATTCGCATCGCAGAACTTGATATGCACCCACTTGATATGTTGCGCAATCGCAAGCAAAAGGCGCAAGAGGAGCATGGTCTTGGTATGTGTAACATTACAAAATGTTGTACGGAGGTTTGCCCAGAGCACATCCGCATTACTGATAACGCAATCATTCCAATGAAAGAGCGTGTTGTAGATGTTAAGTACGATCCTGTTCGCTGGTTAGGCTCAAAGATCCGCCGCCGCGAAGAGGTTCTTTAACAGATGCGTTTACTCATTCGCTTAATTGCTAGCGCGCTAGCTTTCTGGGCGGCAACTGCCTTAATCTCTGGCATCAAAGTAAATGGTGGCGCCTGGACATATCTTTGGGTCGCACTTTTATTTGGGCTTATCAACGGCTTAATCGGCTCACTAATTAAATTATTTACACTCCCTGCAATCCTGCTTACCTTTGGCTTATTCTCATTTGTAATTAACGCTGCGATGTTAATGCTAACTGCTAGGTGGAGTGAGCGCTTAGATGTTACAAACTTTTGGTCAGCGCTCTGGGCATCCTTGATAATCTCAGTAATTTCTACCTTAATTACCTCAGTATTTAAA
>Ga0247722_10000356_pt1 | contig 29089 bp, 36 predicted proteins | sample MSEWelMarce3H_FC_FD_189094 | JGI IMG/M metagenome (GOLD analysis project Ga0247722, IMG submission 189094) | Subsurface sediment microbial communities from gas well in West Virginia, United States - MSEEL Well Study Marcellus 3H_FC | ecosystem: Environmental > Terrestrial > Deep subsurface >... | reverse complement strand
AATCCCTCCTTAAAGGGAACCAAGGTGTTCAGCTTTGCTTACGCCTTTAAATCCCTCCTTAAAGGGAACCAAGGTGTTCAGCTTTGCTTACGCCTTTAAATCCCTCCTTAAAGGGAACCAAGGTGTTCAGCTTTGCTTACGCCTTTAAATCTCTCCTTAAAAATGGATAATACAATAGGTTCTTCGTAAGGAGGGATTAAAAGGGAACTACGTTCCCTTTAAAATTGAATAAAATTTTTATTTTTCTCTGCAGAGAAATAAAAACAATACAATGATTTCAGACGATGAAAGAAAAGAAAACGAAATTCGCGCAAAGATTGAGCGAAACCAGCGATTAAAAAAAAAAAGAACCCTAAACTTGATTCCTAAAAAACATTATTTAATGACGACTCGATTCAATAATAAAAGCCATGAAGAGATGCTCTCTTATTGTGATAAAATCAAAGGATTGCAATGCATCTATGGAGTTCCAAAAGAGATTTCCGATTGTGTTGTGAAAGATGCAATTATGTTTGTATTGGAAATGAACAACGAAAAAAACCAGATTGAAGGAATTGGAATGGTAAAAAATGTATCATTTCCAAGTCGTTATGGAGTGTATGAAGACGGAAACTACAACCGATTTTCATATTTAGGTAAAGTGCGTATTAACCGAGTTGATATGACGGAGGAAGAGAACGCAATTTTAATGGCCCTGGATATCCTTTGTTTCAAAGGTAGTTGTCATTTGAAGAGAAGCCACGGTATCACGATTTTTCCAATCGACATTTTGGAAAAATGCAAAATCAAAATTGATATCACCGAATATATTGGCAACATGTTCAAAAATAGATTATAATTGGGACCTTTTTCTCCTTTTAGTGCCTCTCCTTTTAGTGCCTCTCCTTTTAGTGCCTCTCCTTCTTTTACCTCCTTCTTTTGCTCGGTAAGGTGTTGCCACATAATCATATATTGCGAGTTTTTTATTATTACCACTTTCATCTTTTGCTACTTTGTTGATGATCTCATTGATTTGGTCACAAATACCACTTTTAGATGGGTCTTTGGGATTTTTAAGTGAATTCAAATAATCCTTTATAATTGTTCTTTCTTCTTCCGATACGGCAGCATGAATTGTTTCTTTTTCTTTTGCGGCAGCTTCTGGATTCAAAAAGTGTCCAGCCATCGACTCATAAAAGTTGGTTTTCCCACCATCACTCTCAAAACCGAAAAATGTTTTAGTTCAATGTTTTCATTCCAATAACAAGGAATACCCGCACTATCTGAGATAAATAATTGAGGAATATGCATCTCTCGACAAATATCAAGCGCTGCCTTGTTAAAAACGTTTCCTGAAATTTTGGGACCTTCGCCATTTGCTTTAACGCCGTAAATATACATACTTTTTTTACGCTCTGGAGAAAACGCAATATAATTCGTTTCGGAGGTGTTATGTTCATAATCATCCTGTGGGACAATTGAAAGACTAAAGCAATTTTGATTTAATTTAAACCGTCAAAGAATTAAAACGGCACAAAGTGCCGTTTTTTCTTCTAGGTTCGTGACCGATAACCATTTAACACTGCACACAAAGTGTGCTATTTTAAATGTTCATTGGTTTAATAATTACCATATAATCCTCGCCAATATCAGCGATTTTATAATAACTATTGAAATCGGAACCAAGAACTTCAATCCCTCCTTCTGTTTTTTTTTCAGATTCGGGAACTTCATCGCTTTCTCCAATTTGTTCTTTAAATTTGTTGTCTAAATGACGGGTAGGTTCTAAAAAATCTTTCGCTGAAAAATCAGAAAACATTCTTGTAATCATGGGTAATAATCACTCATTCATAATTTGATTAAATTGGTCGGATTTATCCATTCGAGAAGCTAAAAATTCATCACCACTCGAACTTGAAGATTCGTTTGTAGTGGCTTCGTCTTCCTCCGTAAAAAAACTACTCATATACAAATAAAAAATAAATTAAAATCTCTCTCAAAATAAATATAAATCATTATGTTAATAATCTATATATCCAAAATGGCAGACGATGAATACAATATTAATACATATACCGACCAAGAATGTTTTGAAGTCCTGAATTTGAACAACCCGAGCGACCGAGAATTAGAGATGAAAATCCTGCAATTTATGGATAAATATGAAAAGAAATCCAAACGTCTCTACCGTTTTTTTGAGTCAATGTATGATCGTTTTTTTACGGAGGAAGAAGAAGCAATTGAAGGATTTGAATCCGATATGAAAAACGATGAACCGAAAAGAGAGCCAATACCACCGCAAATTATCGGAAATTCAACCACCACAATAAGCACAATCGCAACACACAATGTGGATTACATTGCCGACCCCAAAAAACTCAACCCCGTGGAGAGAAAAACGATTTTCAAAATGATTTCGATCGACAGCCAGTTCCGCGAAGACCCCAGAAACACCAGCGCCACCAATTTCACCATGAATTTATCAGAAAGCATTGACAATGTGATTTCAATGAAATTGTATTCGGTGCAAATACCTTACACATGGTACACCATCAACGAATCGTTTGGTAGCAATTTTTTTTACATTAAGGGAAACAGCCCAGGCATCAATAATGGCGACCACGACATAAAAGTGGATGTGAATTCTGGAACATACACTGCAGATGGTATTGTTGCTGCCATTAATACCAAATTTAATTTTTTAAAAAATATAAGAAATAATGAAAATAAAAACAAACCAGAATATAGCAGCGTGGTTGATTTAAGTATGGGCGAAACCAAAGTTTCTTACCAATTGGGTGCAACCGATGCTAAAATCGTGTTTGAGTTTGATTTGAATAAGAAATACAACGAAACCGATTACCAACTCTTTTTTCCCACATGGTCGTCGCCCGATGTGAGCGGTTCTGCAAAAAGTCTCACCATTCCAAGTTTTTTGGGGTTTAATTACAATAGTTATTATCCATATATTGCATACTCGCAAAAAAATATTTTACCACTGATTGGAGACAGTGAATCCGCAAATGCAACATTGTACTCGGTAAATAACGGGTCAAGCGACCCGCAAGATATTTCAAATAATTATTTTACAATTTACCATTATTCTGGAACAACCCAATTCAATATATCCACATCCACGATTATAAATCGAATACAAATCCAACTTACACTTGCAAATGGAACATACAGTAGAAATGCAATATACAATAATATTTCTGAACAAATGGCTGCCAACGTGTTTTTAGATCCAACGTGGTCCTATTTCAGACGCGTAAATAATACATTTTCCAATTTAACCAATTCTCATTTTGAGATTGCAGTCAAACTAAACCGCAACGAAATTTCACAAACAGACAATTCCAAGTTGGCAATTTTTTTTCCATCAGAAACCAATATTGGTGGAAAACACATTTGGACCGGAACGGATTCGTGTTTTGTTTTCAAAAACGTAGATAAAATTGAACTCAATGAAGTTGTGTCGGAAACGGAAACGTTATTAACAAATTACATTATTGGTTCAAATACAGCAACTATAATCATTGAATGTACAAAAGTTGGATACGATGTTATTGAAAATACGCGAACTGCAACGGTTCCAGGGTCATTAGCCAATGGCTTTCCAAACGGTTATTTGTTTAACAGTTATATTGATGCTGTAAATAGCGCATTCATTACAATGAATAATGCAACCATTGTACCTACATTTAAACCGGACGGTGAATTCAACATTAATGTTGCATCATCTACCTACAATACTGGATTAACAATCGCAAATGACAAAGCTCGATTTAAATTTGACATTGCAAGAGAATTCAATCAGACAACCTACATCGTAGATTTGTCATCGTGTTTTTTGAGTCAAAGTCCATTCTTTTTTGACGCAAGTTATCATAATTTGACAGATGCCAGTTTTACTGTGTCGAAATCATTTAGTTCTGCGCCGGACATTACTATTAATAACACAAATAAAAAATTGGTATTGATCCCCAAAAAGACGGGCGGTCCAAATGGAAATGGATACGGCAATCAAAATAGTCCAAACGTTGAACTATTTTTTACAGAAGGCGTATATACGAATTTAAACACTTTAATCGACAGAATCAATGAAGATTTTATCAGGTTTGTAGATTCAGATGGTTATGCGGTCATGAGAGGAAGCAGTATTTTATTTGCAAATTCAACACTAAGTTTGAAACTTGGGATAAGTAAATTGTTGACCGAGATAAATTACAAAGTGTTTTTTATTGACATTGACAATAATCAAAAATCATGGAGTAACTATTTGTATATTGACCCGTCCTATAATTTGCAAAATAACATGGTTCTTACAAGTACGCATGCCGAGATAATTGGTAATCAAACCGTTTTTAATAACATAATCAAATTGTCTTCACTTAACAACAAGTTTATATTCAAACCCTATTTCAATGGCGTGGCGGATGTGGGCGGTGCAAATGATATTGTGTTTGACGTGTCGTTAAATTCAAATCAAACTCAGGATTATACGAGAGAAGGTCTGATCAACGAAATCAATCGGCTGTTTAATGCGAATGATTTGACAAAAGGTAGCATTATTTCGCTTGTCAATGAAGGCAATTTGCAGTATGCAAACATTCGAATGAATATTAATAAAACGTATTATTCGAGCGATTTCAAACTTGTTTTATATGATTCTGTCAGTTTCGTTTATTGCAATGTTGGAGTTGCTCAAAATGCAACATGGGACTCAACGCTTGGTTGGCTTCTTGGATTTCACTCTTTTACTGAGTATGAACTTTACGATTTTACACAGGAAATACTTACAGCCGATAACTATTATAAAAACGTGTTTAATGATAATAATTTCGGATACACGAATTCATACAATTCAACCACGAAAAAAATTGCGGTGCGCGGTGACGTGGTTTTGAATACCAATTTATATAATTATTTTTTGGTTGTGTTGGATGATTTTATCCAGAACCATGTGAATGCGGGGTTGATTACCATTACCTCGCTTGAAAATGACGTGGCTTTGCCGTCTTACGCTTCTCGTGTTTCGTATCAGTGTGATCCGGTGACCGGTATTAAAACCGCGGTTTCGGCAACCAATAAATTGAACACGGACCTCTCGTCGAAACAACTTTATGCAATGAACCAAATCATAGAGAACCGGCGAACCAAATCGAAAAGTTATGCGTCTGGACCTTATTTGAAAGACGTTTTTGCACTGATTCCAATCAAATTGACGGGATTGCAATTCGGTCAAACTTATATGGAATTTGGAGGCACCATGCAGAATCAAGACCGCAAATATTACGGCCCGGTTCGTATCCAAAAATTTTCCATTAAATTGATGAATGATAAGGGACAAATCGTGGATTTGAACGGTGCGAACTTCTCTATTTCTATCATTTGCGAGATTTTGAATACAAAATAAAATATATTTAGGTTATATAATGACTTTGTTCTTCACACGCGGCGCCGGAAATGGACGCGTTTTGTCCATTGACAGCATTAAAAATCAACAAGGAAGCATATTCAATAAATTTGTAGCAGGAGCGGGCGTGGGTGCTACAAGCGTTTCTGTGCGTCGTGCTAAAATACAGAATGCGGCAATGAAACGCCAAACATTCAGTTTGACAAACTGTGTCTACAACATTGTTCTATAAACAATTTAAAAAATACGGAATAATAATTGTAATGTCTATCAAAAATTTAATTGAAAAATGCGGAAAAGAAAATGTGATCAACTTGTTGCCAAGGTTGTTTATTACGATTGACACAAAGAAAATCGAAAAGAATCAATTATTGTGCGATAATGACTATTTTGTAAATCCGCAACAATCGATTGATGCTTTGTATAATAATTTATATTTAACCGATGATTATGAAAAAATGGTAGAAACCGTCTATGATATTGCACCCATTCTTAAATTGTTTCACGAAATTGCAATTGACAAAGCAATGGTGGATTCCGTTATCATTAGTTATTTGGGAAAAAGTTGTGTTCGATACAAAAACAAATCGGAAAAAAACTTTGGAAAATCGTTGTATTTGGATGTGCATGCAGTTCGCATTGCATTGACCGATATGCAGACCGAGCAAACAGTTTGCAGATTTATTGGAAACGGATTCAAGCTGTGTGTGGGTGCTTTCCTTTTTTCCGTTTTACATAAACACACATGTTGGAATTTACATTTTTTCAATTTGCATGCTTTGTGTTTTTATTAAAGTAATTTTACATATGTGAAATTACTTTTTGCATTTATATGGATTCGGTTTCTTCGGCATCCGCTTGAGCCGCATCGGCATCCGCATCCGCTTCGGCATCCGCTTGAGCCGCTTCGCCCATCATATTTTGCATCATTTCCATGATTGGATCTGCATTATTCTCTGCACCCATCATTTGCTGCATCATTTCCATTAACGGATTTGCAGAACTGGTTTTTTCACCCATCAACATATTTATTAAATTCATAACATCCATGCCTTCATTCGCTTGAACATCATTGGTTTGAACATTCAATGTCATTGTATCGGTAATTTCAGTATTATCAATGGAGATTTCATTGAGAGAGACATCCAAACAAACAGTTTGCTCTTGCAATTTGCTCTTTAACACTTGAATTTCAGCTAAAAGCTCACAAATCTGCAAATCCTTGGCTCGAATGATTTCGTTCAGGTCTGACATGATATATATTTCAACAGTTTATATTTATATCTATTTTACGTAAAAATTGAACTTTAAAAAACAAATTATAAACAAATATACAAATATACAAAAAATGTCCATTGATTATCTTGCTAAGAAAAACGCCCACCCACGCGACGCTTTCATCCAGTTTGATGAACCGACCCACGTCTATACCGTCCATGGCGACAAAACCTTCATGTCCGTGACAACCTGGAACCACCACCATTTCCCCAAGTTCGACGCAGATAAAATCATTAAACAGATTATCAGCAGTAAAAAGCACAAGACCGACCCGGAATACAAATACTACCAGATGACCGCCGGACAAATTATGGATATGTGGAACGCCAACCGCGACGGTGCGTCCTCGGCCGGAACCAATATGCACTATGACATTGAGTGCTACTACAATGAGATGGAAGTGTCCAATGACAGCATTGAGTACCGTTATTTCCAGAACTTTTTGAGAGAGAACCCGCATTTACATGCGTATCGTACCGAATGGACCATTTATCATGAAGAACTGAAGATTGCAGGTTCGGTAGATATGATTTACCAGAATCCAGATGGAACACTCCTCATCTATGATTGGAAGAGATGCAAGGAAATTGTGAAGGAAAATGCGTATGGGAGCACGGCGACCACCGAATGCATCGGGCATTTACCAGATACGAACTTCTGGCACTATGCGCTGCAACTGAATACTTACAAGACCATCATTGAAGAAAAGTACGGGAAGAAAGTGGTTGGACTGTGCCTGGTTTGCTTGCACCCCAACAATGCGGACTACCAGTTGATTGAAGTGCCCTTTATGGAGAAGGAACTTGCTGACCTCTTTGAGTATAGGAAAGAGATGCTGAAACCAAAATCGAAGGTGCAAACAAAAGCTTCAGCAAAGGCTCCTTCAGATAAACCTTTAACCAGTTATTTTAAACCCTCAACCAAAAAAGGCAGTGGATTATTGTTAAACTTAAATAGTATATAAAAATAATTCAACCATTTTATAAAATGCTTACGTATTTATTAGAAAAGCTTGACAAAATTAAAAAAGACCGGGCTCTTTATTGTTCTACCAAACAAAACGAACCCAAAACAAAAGAAGAGACCAAAACAAAAGAAGAGACCAAAACAAAAGAAGAGACCAAAACAAAAGAAGATAAAAAGAGCCATCTTCTCTACGATTTCATTTGCAAATAATTCGTTCTTTTTTTATTTGATTCCGCAAAAAATATAAACAATGGTTGTTTATATATTTAAATGAAGTTTCCGAAAAGTCCTTTTTACATTATTGCCCAATTAATTCTCAACTACATCTATTTCATTGTTCAGTACATTCGCACATTCAATGCTCCTCCGCCAAAAAAACTTGCAGAGATCGCTTATGTAGAGACCCAATACGACAAGTCGTGCAAAAAGTATGCAGAGTTTTACGGTAAAGAATCTGCAGATGAGAATTCCAACATTGACCCGATTCTCTACGATTTTGTTAAACGAAAGGAGGTTTTCGCAAGTGCCGACAACGATTTCGAGAAACAGTGGAAGTCGCGAATCCTCATGGAGAACACCCCGCGCGGAAACGTGATGATGTTTTTTAACCCGTATCTGCTGTCATACCACTACTATAGCGACGAACAGATTATCCCATACAAGATTCTGGAGCAAGTGGCGACCAAGTATGTAGTCATGTATCGGTGCAAGGATTTCTTCATCGATGTAGAGAAAAGACCCGGCAATAAAATACTGGAGGTTTTGCAGAAAGAAGAAGACTCTCTCAAGTCCAAGAAAATGAAAGTCAATGATATCACGAAATGCGTCAATATCCACTCGGAGTCGAAAGATGTTTTTGCAGCGCTCAAGGATTACAGGAGCGAAGCGACAAAGCCAACCGATAAGGCGAAGCCGACCGACTCAAATGGTTTAAAAGAGCCGACAAAGAAGGTTGAAGAACCCAAGTTCTCCAATAAGTTTGTTCGTATTGGAAAAATGTGCGAGTTCAACATAACGCAGAAACCAGTGGATAAAAAAATCAAGGCGGTCAATGAACTGATGTTTGGTGAAAAACCGGTCAATAAAGTGGTTGATTTCTTTGACGACCTGGAAATTGTGGAAATGCCCGAAGAAGAAGAAGTGAAATCGTCTTATAAGAACTTTAAAACCCAGCAACTGTTTAAGCTGAAGACGGCCTAAGGGAAAAGAAACCGATTAGTATGGGATCATAAGGCGTAAAAGGTGAAACCTGACGGTTTATAGCTACGCTGAATACGACGAGTTCCCTTAATTAAGCATATTTTTTTCCAACTGTAAACCAAAGAATGAGAGAGAGCACTGAACCAGCTACATATCCCTGTCCCAGCCCCGCGGTACCATTGATGCGCTGGAAAATCAACGGCATAATCAAACACGACAACAAAGCATAAAACAGCATAATTTGCCAAAACATTTTATATTATAACTGGATATAATATAAATTTATTTCCTTGATCTTTTTGATCTTTTTGATTTCTTCGATTTCTTCGATTTCCTTGATTTCCTTTTTCCGCCTCCAATATGTCCTTTCATGTATTCTTTTGCATCTTTAACAGTTAAAGAATATTTTTCTTCTCCTTTTTCTTCCTCAAACAATTCTAAATTCTCTCCAAATGATTCATCCTCAAACATATCTAACATATCAATTCCAACATTTGGGTCTGGATTAAAAAATTTGTGGTCGGTAGAAATACCAAAAGCAGATAACATGAGAGCTTTACTGCGCATTTCTCTATATACCATCTCTAATTGAGGACTGTTCCTGATGTGTGTTTTTAAATTGTCTGCCTGTGTTTTTGTATATGCGGGGCAATTCAAAGACATGCACGTCTCAAACGAAATTTTCATTTTTCTGTAGTTATCTAATAAAATTTGAGTGGGAGAGCCAGCTTCCTCTTCTTCACTCAGTTGTTCCGGTATGTCCCAGATACTTGGACGCTGCGGTTCATAGTCGGGTGGATTGTCGAACTGCGCCCCGCGCATCCCATAAGGCGTGCGCTCATGCGACCGATATATTAAACTGGGTACATGTCCAACATTGTCCTTTATATTTTCATTTGCTCCATTCAATAGTAAAAACTTGACTCCTTCAAAATTATCAATTTCTGCCGCGGAATGAAGGGCGGTCCTACCCTCGACATTTTTTCCATTTATATCGGCACCTTTTGAAATGAGATGTTTTGCCATGGTGAAATTATCATCTAAATTCATAGCCATGTGAAAAGGGGTTTCCCCATCGATACTATTTTCTCTTATCTTATTTACATCGACACCTTTGTCATCAATTAAAAAATCAATGATTGGTATTAACGACACGCTTACCGCTTCATACAGGAAATCTTCCAAAACAATTGTATTATATTCTTTCGCATTTATCAATTCTTTCACCTTTTCTATTTTTTTTTCTTGAATTGCAGAAAAAATAGAATAAACTGAATTGAGTTCGGAAAACATTTTTATATATTATAAAAATGTTTTTTATATGTCTTTTTTTTCGGTTTTGACCCATTCCAAAAATGCGTTGCACTTATCAAGAGAGAACATGGTGCCCAAATGGCTTTTTGCGATGTGATAAGCCATTCTCTCTTTTTCATTCAGCGAATCCAGAAATTCTTTATTCAGAATTTCTTTGGCCGAAAAATCTTTGGCCGAAAAATCTTTGTTCATTGTATTACTATATTAATTTATTTTTTTGTCATTATGCTTTTTTATAAACAATCAATTTACTCTTCAATTTTAGGGGAACTACGTTCCCCTATGACCCCTCCTTTTTCTTATAATCTATCTTTTTAAAAGGGAAGGTTCAAAAGGAAACTTACGGTTTCCTTTAAAAATGAAATCTTTTTATGTTTCTCTGCAGAGAAACATAAAATATACATTTCCAAATTAAATCCATCAGTTGTAAAATAATGAACATCTTAATTATTGTGCTTGGGTGCCACATTGCATACTTACTCAATGACCGTATAAAGACGGCGGTCCAACTTACAACCGTTTTGCCCAACGAAAATATTGTGTGGGGTTTTAGTGGCGGAATAAAAAACAAAATGGTAGACAAAGTGTCGGAAGCAGAGAAAATGAAGAAAATCGTTGATAATGAAATACCATTTGTCTACGGTTCTCAATCCAAATGGGATTATATTTTGGATGAGGAATCCACCAACACTGCGGAAAACTTCACAATGTTCCGCCAAATCTTAGAAAAAGAACCAAATAAATATTCGGACATATACGTAGTTACATCGGACTTCCACTTCGACAGAGCAAAGCGAATTGCGGACGGAATCATAGAAAACAATGGCTTTCATTGGGTTCTATCGGATTTGGAATACGGAAATTTCAGAGAAATGGAAAAGGTCCATTTGCAAAATGTAGAGAATGATGTGCGAATAGCCCTACAGAGAAGGGAACTCGTCGTTCCCTTTTGAACCCATACTAATAATAAATTTATACAAAAAAAGATTCATTAAGGGAACTCGTCGATTCAGCTTCGCTTCCGCCCTAAGGGCGTAGCCTTACGGCTATATAATCCCATACTAATAAAAAACAAAAAAACAAAAGATTCATTGAATCTTTTTTTCTAGAGGGAAGGTTCATAAGGGAAGAGTCAAAGAGAAACCGTAGGTTTCTTTTACATACCGGCGAACGGACTTCGTTTGACTGCCGACACTATTTTATAGTCATCTTTTTCCGCACACTTTTTGTTCAGTTTTTCCAAATACGTCATCTGCGAAATTGATGTGTAAGTGCTTTCCGGTTTTGCAATTTTGCACACTACATTCACCGGAGTGAATAAAGGCGCACCGGTGAGCGTCTTCGTGACCGTAGAGCACGGTTTCGGAACAAACCCAGTGGTCTTGGCAATATCCGGAGGACAATTCGTTTCAATGTCGGAGAGAGTCTTTTTCTTAAGTCGCGTGATGTAATCGGCTTGGTCATTGATACTTCGACCCGCGTCTGTCTTCACAACAGCATTGGGAAAAGGACGATTGATCCACCGTTCCCTTTTTGCCATCATTCCCTTGAAAGACAAGACCGAGGGTTTCACCACCGTATTATCTTCTAAACTAATTGTTTCGGACGCTTTGATGTTTGGATTTGCATACCGGCCATTAAAATCTTTCAAAACGGCGCCTTTGCTTTCAGTGTGGATGAGAGAGCGAGACAACGAAGTCTGGCCGATGTAGCCCTGGTTTCGGGTGGTGCCGTTAATCGAAAATTGTTTTTGATCTACGCTTAAATTGTTATAAAGAGCTGCGGTTTTTCGTTTTAAAGCTACAATGGACATATTTATAATAGGGGCGGAAAATATTTGTGCGTTTTTTACTGCGGATTCTTAACCAAAGTAGCATATTGTTGTGTTATTTTTCATAAATAACATAATAATTAATAACTCGTTTCATATTTTTCTTTATTGCAACGACTGCACGCACAATCAAACCCATATCGCTGTTTCAATGTTCTTTGACGCTCCTCTCTTGGAACATCGCATGAAATATAAGAATCAAATAATTCTTCACCCGCTTGAATATCTCGTTTCGCTTTGAAAACCATGCGATCATTGTCTCTATAATACGTACAGTTTGAATCACAACTATGGTTCATTTTTGTTGAAAAAAATAAAATACTCGGCTGGTTATCAAATGAAAATGCATTGCGTTTGTATTTCAAATAATACAGTTTCATCAAATCCTCGGACAATTCTGGGAAAAATTTCATGTGTTTTTCATAATCGTAAATATCGTTTGCATCATAATCCAACTCCAATGGAACCAAGTCCATGAAGTTTTTACGGTCAGTATTCAACAAATGGCGAATGAGTTTATACTTATAATCGTCATCCGACACTGCATTAATATTATGCGGAAACTCATCAATAATAACGGTTCCGCTTGGTATCGATTTGCTTGTGTAAGTGCCCATTCCAAAATCTCCGCGTTTTTGATAAACGTGAGGATTTACGTATGCTAAATAATCCGGTTTGGATTTACGAGTGCGCGTTTTTCGTTGTTTCTTATATTTGCGACTACGTGTTTTTGGCATTACACCGACCGAAAAGAAAAATGAGACAAATATTTTAAAAAAAATAAAAAATCACAAAAATCTTCGGTGATGTAAATGCACCCTTTCGGGCATTATACTATTTGACGATTACAACTTTTTATGGTTGTAATGGTTAGTATATTTTATTGAAATTTGTATTCTCTTTTATATTTTTCGGGTCTTTCACCCTTTTCAATATAACAATTAAATACTTTTTGGATATTTTTACAACCATTCTTATCACGATTTACGCATCCCAGCCTTTTATTTTCCATTTTATATGTTAGGATTGAATGCATTTTTCGTTCGTTGTTTGTCTTATCTGGTAAATATAAATTTTTACAAGGTTCTTCTGTTATATAATTTAAACATGATGTTCTAAACTCATCAATATTGTAAATAGGAAATCTTGTTTTTAATTTTCGTTTTATTGATAAATTTGGCGTTGAAATAAAGTTTCGCATTTGTTTTCCAATGCTCCAATCACCTATAATTATTTTTACTTCTTTTCCATATTTGTTTTCTATTTTATTCAACATATTATCTTCGGTTCGTTTTTTGTTAATATATCCATACCATTTGTATTGTCTAAACTTTTCATTTTGATATGCTTTGTATAATTCTGCATTGACTTTTATCTTTTCAGAAATATATGCTTTGAATTTTTCTAAATTGCACGTTTTTGAGTTAAATGCCGACAACATATTTTCTTTTTCAGTAATACCCAAAATATCTTTAAAATTATGTATTAACGATTGGTATTTTATCCGCTTTGTTTCATTTATTCGTTGTTTATTAGTGTATGAAAAAAAATTACCATCATCATCCATCATAGTAATGGCGAGGTGGATAAATACATATAAGAAAAACAAAACATTGCATCGAAAAACACGCAAAAATCATGATATAAAAATAACACCTGAAATAGAGAAGTTTGTTAAAGAATATTTAAGAAAATACCCAACAACAACATTATGTGAATATTCAAAATTGGTAAATGAAAAATATGGAACGCATTTATCAGATAGTAGTATTCATAATATTTTAGTTAAACACAAACTAACAAGAAAACGACTAAGAAGTAAATATTATCCAGAAAAGAGGGAAGGACAGGAAAAAGAGGACTTGGAAACTTTTTATAAAAAGTTAGACGACTATGATTATAAACAAACGATTTGTTTGGATGAAACGTCTATTTATTTGAATATGACGCTTTCATATGGTCGTAGTAGAAGTGGGACAAGAGTAATCAAAAAAACAAATAAATATCCATATAAACGATTTAATTTGTTATGTGCAATTAGTGCAGACAAAGTTGTTGGTTGGAAATTATATCCAGAACGAACAGGTGGTGTAAAAACAAACGATATTTTAGCGTTTTACGATGAGTTTATTAAAGATAAATACAAAAATCATTTGATTATTATGGATAATGCAGTAATTCACAAGTCAAAAATAATAAAGGAAACAATAGAATCAAGTAAAAATAAATTATTATATTCTGTTCCTTACCATCCAGAAACCAACGCAATCGAAGAGTATTTTAATCAATTGAAACATTACATTAAAAAAGAAAGTCCAAACACTTATGATGATATATTTTCAACTATAAGACATATTATAGCAACAAAAATAACAAAGGAACATTTAATAAATTACTTGAAACATAGTTATAAAATATATAAATCATAACTGCGTTTTGTCTCATTTTTCTTTTCGGTCGGTGTAATTATATATAAACCGTAGAAGAATTAAAATGTCAGTGCCGATAGGGCCTTGACATTTTAATTCTTCTACGGTTCGTGACCGATAACAATTTAACATGGCACGCAAAACGTGCCGTTTTAAATGTTCATCGGTTTATTATGCATAAATTATCGTTTCGCTAAAATCATGAGTCCATTGTTGTTGAAGAAACGGTCTTTAATATACCACTCCGGATGCGTTGCCAAAAATTCTTGGATTCCAAACCACATCCCTTTCAGAATTTCTTCTCTCGGGATTCCGGTTTGCGCGGCCAGTTCGGTCGCATGCGTGTATGCTTGCTGATAATTGTATCCATATTCGCGCACGGTTTCTCCATCCACTTCATCAATGGTGGTGTCGTGCATAATAATGTACTTATTACAAACCGCGGAGAATTTTTCCAGTTCTCTGCGAATTTGTCCATAAACATGCCACGTATCAATAAATACCAAATCGAAAGTCTCGTCGGGTGCGAACTTCAGTTCCAAATCGGATTTCCATTCGTATTTGACATCAATGTTTAAATTTTCTACCGCATCCACGAATTCGCCGATCTGACACTCGCGCGAATCGTTCATAAACATGCGTTTCCGAATGCCGTTTTTGTTCTCCAAAAGACCGGCGGAGATGGCCCACGAAGAAATACATCCGCGAACACCCAATTCAATCGCACTGTTGCACTGTTTGGCGTATCGGAACAAGGTGGGTAAATGCTCGTTGATATCGGAAGCAGTGTTGCAAAGTCCGCGAAATTTTTTTATAATAATATCCATTCTTATAAAATATATGGTTTGTTTTGTTTAAATTGCTTTTTCAAAAAAAAACATTTAATTTGGTAAAAAATTAAAATGGGACGCTTTTAATTTGGTAAAAAAATAAAATGGGACGCTTTTAATTTGGAACAAACGACATTTCAACCGTTGGTTTCAACGAATACCGTTTCAAAAAAGCGTAATGTTCTTCGCTTTCAATGTGTTCTCTCTCTTCCTCGGTAAAAGAAATGTCCGAATCTGTATCCGAATCCGAATCGGTGTCTAAGTCCGAATCCAACGTTTCAAAAAAGTCATTAATTTCAGACAAGCTGATTTGTGATTGATCTTGTAAAAGTTTTGCATTCAGGATTTCAAGTTCCGCTACAAATTTTTCTAGTTTATTAATTTTGGTTTCAAGTGACTGCATTACTGGAATTAGCAAAATATTTTTAAACGATTTACAATAATCAAATTATTTAACTGAATCCGGCCATGGTTCCAATAATGGTTGGAGTAGCCGATGCAAATATTATATTAAATTGATAAACCATCAGTGTTCTTGATGCACTGGGCACGGCAAATGCGGTTCCATCTTGTTTTATATAAGTGATGGATGTGCCATTTACGCTAACTGCGGTTCCTGTAAAATAAAATGTTCCAGATTGTGACGTGATTAATGTAACGGTTATGCTGCGATTCAATGTTGTTGGGACATTTGTAATTACCAATGCGGCAAAGTTTGCGGTTGCAGTTGTATAGAATATACTGCCAAGTGAATAATTTAATGTCATTGTAGTAGTATTAAATGTAACTGTAGTGAATTTTTCAATGGTATTAAAAATACTCAAATTTACACTTGACAAATCAAAATAAGAATAATTTGCATCACTTGGTTTTTTGGTAACGGATAAATTTCCAACTATGTTTGTAGAGCCACTTATATCAAGTGCAAAATTGGTAGATATATCTTTGTTAATCGCAATTGATTTATTTCCAAAACCGAGTCTTATATTTCCATTGAATGATACGTCTAAATTGTATATTTGATTGATGCTGCTGTCCTGAGTGCTATTAGAAGTTGTCAATAAATTGATGCTGCTGTCCTGAGCGGTGTTTTTAGTTATTATTAAATTGATGCTGCTGTCCTGAGCGGTGTTTTTAGTTATTATTAAATTGATGCTGCTGTCCTGAATGCCGTTGCTAATTGTTAATAAATTGATGCTGCTGTCCTGAATGCCGTTGCTAGTTGTTAATAAATTGATGCTGCTGTCCTGAATGCCGTTGCTAGTTGTTAATAAATTGATGCTGCTGTCCTGAGCGGTGTTTTTAATTGTAATTAAATTGATGCTGCTGTCCTGAGTGTCGTTATAAGTTGCCAATATGTTCATGCTGGGGTCCCGAACACCACTGTTAGCTGACAATAAATTGATGCTGCTGTCCTGAGCGGTGTTTTTAGTTATTATTAAATTGATGCTGCTGTCCTGAGCGGTGTTTTTAGTTATTATTAAATTGATGCTGCTGTCCTGAGTGTCGTTATAAGTTGCCAATATGTTCATGCTGGGGTCCCGAACACCACTGTTAGCTGACAATAAATTGATGCTGCTGTCCTGAGCGGTGTTTTTTATTCTAAGTTCATTAATACTTAAGTCTGAAGAAGCAATTTTTCCATACACTACAATACCAAAACTTGCATCACCACTAATCGCGGTTGAGATTTCAGCCAATGTATTTAAGGTTTCGGGTGCGCCATTGGTCAATGCATTCAATTGTGTATAAACTGAGCTGAAACTGGTATCAATGTAAGACTTTGTATAAACAGAACTGAAACTGGTATCAATGTAAGACTTTGTATAAACCCCGCTGAAACTGGTATCAATGTAAGACTTTGTATAAACGGAGCTGAAACTGGTATCAATGTAAGACTTTGTATAAACTGAATTGAAACTGGTATCAATGTAGGACTTTGTATAAACCCCGCTGAAACTGGTATCAATGTAAGACTTTGTATAAACCCCGCTGAAACTGGTATCAATGTAAGACTTTGTATAAACCCCGCTGAAACTGGTGTCGATATAAGACTTTGTATAAACAGAACTGAAACTGGTATCAATGTAGGACTTTGTATAAACCCCGTTTGCCAAAGCATAATTTGTATAAATATAATTCAAACTACCATCAACATATGTTTTCAAAGCATAACTTGACAAATCCACATTTCCAGAATTACTGTCGCTTCCAGAAGTTTGAGAATTACCTAAATAAATTGTTTGAAAAACATTAGCTAATGTATTTGAATTTTTTAACGAGGTGTTTAATATTCTGCTATTTAATGAATTGTACGATCGCATATAATATATAATATGAATTTATGTTATGGGTCTTGACAATCTTAAAAAATTATAAAGAGAGGTATTTCCAGTAGAGTTTGTAGCTATCATTGCATGGTGTCCTTTTTCTGACAATGCTATGCTAATTGCAGGATAATTTGCACATACGTTCCAAATTGAACCACCATCTCTCGAACAATATATTTTAGTGGTGCTTGATGCAACAATATAATTTCCATCTGTCGAAACGGCAACTGATTGAAATACATTATCTAATGCATTTGGTGTTATATTTGTAAAATATGATGAATTGTTCAAATTAGTAGTTCTTGTTGTATTATTATCTGTTCTGTTGAAAGTCATTTTCCACAACCCTGGATTTGTTGAACCACCGCATGCAATAAAAGCAGTGACAACATTGTTAGATATATTTGTTAATGCAACTTCTTTTGCATCTCTTTTGTTGAAGTTATACAGAGTCCAAGTATTCGAATCGGCGCCTGTGACACTGGAAGATGTGATAATGTAAATACGAGCGGGAGTAGTTTCATAAATAACCATTGCAATATAATTTGTATTTGACTCGGATGATACCGCCATTGCGGTGGGAATTACGTAATATTGCGGAATATTTCCTCTATAAACAGGTACAGGTTGTGTTAAATCTGCCCATGTAGTACTCCCGGTATCAAAAATTTGAATAGCCACTACTGCTGATGTTTCATTCGCGTAATCTTTATTACTTAGAAGTGCAAGACCATTTTTTGAACAAACCATTTTTTCGGTATTGAACAATATTGTAGTCCTACCACTGCCAAAAGATTCGCTAAGTGTTTTGCGGAGATAGTTAGACGAGGATTGTGGAAAATATATCAATGAAAAATCAGAAGCACTACAATGAAATTGTCTTCCGTCGACAGCCGTTCGTTCCTCTGATACTATACCACCATTATTTGAAGACGAATATAATTTGCCAACAGTGGTTTTTGTAGTTGCAGTTAATTCTAAACCATTATTTGATATATTTAAATTGGAGAAATTGCCTTCTCCGGTTTTTGTAAATATTTGATTTGCAAAACTTGGGTCATAAATATAATTTCCTTGAATTATTTTTTTTTTGTTAAAAATATTAATGCGGTTTGTAATACCAAATGACATATATATATTATATTGAAAGAAAAACTAGATTCTCTCCACATCCATTAAAAATAGAATCATTGAAACAAAAATTATTCAATCATCAACATATTTGCAATTTCCTTCAAATACCGCTTGCTGCAGGTTTCCACCAATAATCCATTCGCATACACTCCATAATTCATATAATAGTCCGCATTTTCCAAAGCAAAATGGTATATGGTGTAAGTGCCCGCGGGTTCATAGACACATGCACGGTCATCCAAAAACGCAGGCAATCGGTAATAGTTGTCGGTGATAAATACGCGTCCCTTGTTGTATTCCATCGTTTTGTCTCTCTGTTCTTGAGAGAAGAATTCATCTATCAAAATGGAATGGCACCCGGTTATCACCAACTCGTCGAACACCTCCGAATGCAAACATTTATACAATTGGTCTTTGATGCGATTTGCCGAGGCTTCATGCACAATCTCTCTCTTCCCAATCATATCAATCGGCAAAAACCCGTGCTCCACCGTTTCAATCAAATCGCCTTTCCTTAAATCTTGTATGGGTCGATATCCGTCCTTTGTTCGAATCTGGGTGCCTTCTTTGAAGCAAACCACGTTTGAAGGCGCCGTTGGCGCCGTAAAAGGCAACAAAGCAAAGGTCCCCACGTTGTTATTGACAACCGTGTTAGCACTGGTCCCACTGAATCCAGAAGCCATGAGTAAAAGCGTCGTCTCGGCAGTGGCGGTCGGGAAAGTATTCGAAACCTGAAACCCGGATGTGTATTTGGCGACCCCCTTCATCACGTGGAAATAGGCCATGTATCCACCGAAGGCAGCACCGGCAGATACCGAGGATTCATTGCTGATAACCAAGTTGCTGGCCGAATTGTAATTGTGGGTATCCGCAAACCCGGTAAATAAAACGGCACCATTTCTATAAACGGTGGTTACGTTCGAACTGCGAACAATTGCAAAATGAATCCACACGTTTCGGAAGGTTCCGAGAGAAACGGCGCCACGAAAGGACCCATTCGTCCAAAAATAAAAGGTTCCGCCTTCAATGGATACAGCAATGGATGTGGATGGATAATTTCCAATGGAGAAAATGCGCGGAAAAGAATTGGTGTCCCTTTGGTATTGATACCACTCAATCGTGAAATTGCCGGTTCCCATATTTGTTCCCGCGGAAGACGGGATGGACAAATAAGACGTTGCGTTGCCTAAAAATGACAAACTTGACATTTATATAATAGTCGAAAACAAGATTTTATATTTTTTACCACATAATAATATTTTACCTCAAAATGCTTTCGACTTGGAATTGATATGAATCTCTCATTCGTCAGTTTGGGGTTCTTCTTGAGAAACAGGCTCTTGAGAAACAGGCTCTTCTAAAACTGGTTCTTCTTGAGAAACAGGCTCTTGAGAAACAGGCTCTTCTAAAACTGGTTCTTGAGAAACAGGCTCTTCTACATGCAGAGAAACCAACTCTTCCGGAGGAATATCACTAAACCCCAATTTTTCTTTTATAAACTCAACTACATAACTGTCATCGGCACTCCATTTGGAATAATCGGCGCTCATCATGTTTATAAATTTGACATCCAAAACCGAATTCGAGGAGTCAAGCAAAAAAACCGTGATTACGGCGGATTGAAAGAGAGAAATCTCTACGCGGTCAATTTTGAAACTTGTGATTGTTTTGGTGGTAACAATGTTGCAAGGAGTAATCGAATACATATATAATAATGGCAAACAAAAAAAACACTTTCTTTACGAATCACTCAAAAGATAGCAATGACCGAAGAGATAACAATCTTATTGGAACCGATTAAAGAATTGACCCGTATAACATCTACAATGAATCGAATTAACAATCATCATTTTAAAACGGCAGCATATGCAGGTTGGTTTGGATTGGGATTTTATCGCGGAATAAAAGCTTATAATTATTCTTACAATAAATATAAGAAAGATGAGTCTTATATGTATATATATTCAATGGGTCATGGATGCCGGGGGTCCTTGTATTATCTCCTATTTTTTCCAATAATGATCCACAAGGAATTTTACAGATTTGAAGTGAATATGCGAAATATAGAAAAAGAAAAAGAAAGCAGATATTACAATGAATTAATATGATAAAGCGCTTATAACAGTTTGGACCTCACGCCGGCAAATCGGACAATTGTTGCGACTTTTCAACAAGGATTCGCAACAAGATTTGCACATACAACGATGCCCACATGGGACGAGAATCTCGGTGGAGTTTTCGTCCATACAAACAACACATTCGGTGATTTCATAGATTCGAAGACTGCTCATATCCACTTTTGCAACAATCTTCATGTTTGTGGTTTTCACTTGGTAGAATGCCTGTGTGTTTGGACGCGAAACCAAGACAATGTCGTCGGGTCCGATTTCGTAGAAATACCCGTCTTGACGAATATTTTTGGGAAACTTGCAGTTCAAATCATTGTTGTAGACATTTGTATATACTTTGCCTTCGGTATCTGTGAAACTGAAGAATTTGATTCTTAGTTTGCTTTTTTCCTTTACGCATTGAAGAGTGATCTTTGACATATTATTTGCAACAAATATTTTGCAACAAATAATTTGAAACAAATAATTTCAATTTTACGCCACTATTCGTCCAAAAACTTATCCATATCGAAATTCTCAGATTTGAATTTGGCTTTCTCTTCTTCCAATTGCAACCGTTCTCTCTCAATGTCGGCTTTCATCACAGATATTTTTTGTTTCGCCATGGAGAGAAGTTCTTTTCCCTCTTTCAGCCTCAATCTTTCTTCTTCGATTGCCAGCTTATCAGCTTCCACTTGCCGAATTTGTTCTTCCAGGCCACAATAATAATCTATTTTTGCGGTGTTTTCATCCATCAATGCCTGAAGGTGTTCCTTTTGTTTTCGGATTTCTTCGTATTCTCTCTTGCAAACACTTTCAAACTCACTGCAATTCTGTTTGAAATACTCAGGGTGGTCACCGTATATTTTTAATAACCCGGAAACACAACTATAATCATCTTTGATTTGAAAATGTTTCAGTGCAAACAGCATATCGATTGGAAACAAATGATTGTAGAATTCGTGATGATCTACCGCGCCCTGCCATGAATTTATAATTTGGATTATTATGAATTTCTTGAACACGTAGAATCTTCGGCGCTGGTTGGTATGCGATTCGCGCACGGGATCAATCATAAAACACTTCCCCACGTTTTCCTGAATGGTTTTGATGTTGGATTTTACCAAAGGTCCCATTTGGGTTTGCAGAGAAGCGATGCACCGTTTCCCAATATCACCTGGGTCAACATCAAACAAAACAGTTTCATGGTGATCAAACGACCGGTTGTAAAAACTGCCGATTTTGTCGGTCATTGTTTTCTCTACGGTGGCTTTCATAATGGCCTGAAATTCTTTGGTCTTGCTATCCACAAAAGAAGAGATGGCTTCTCTCCATTCGGAGTTCTCGTTGTTCAAAATCTCGGTCAAAATAATACTGTTGGACATTTTTTATTGTAATTTGCAATCCAGTGTTTCAACGTAATTATTTCAATTTTTGCAGAGAAAAAACGCCTTTCTTTAATAATAAAACTCCACATTGTCGATTGCCACTGTCTCTATTCCTCGCGTCCAATCGCCCAATATCTCTACAACAAACGGTTTCTGAAATATCTTTGCAAACTCGTCTGTGATCAACGGCACATTCACAGTTTCCATAAAACCACCAACCATTTCTATTCGCAATTTATAAAACACCACCGATAAATTGTCTGCACCCAATATTTTTACCAAAGGCACACCTGCATTCAGTTTGGTGAAATCCCCCGAGAAACTAGTCATTGTGAAAACCATTAATACAGGTCTCTTAACCAAATGAATGGGTGGCGACCGAAAATACCAGAGATTTTTATCGTCTCGGTTCTTCAAATCCACGTTTACCAGGTCATCCGTTCCCAAAATGTAGTGGGACATCTTAGGTCCCAAACTATAGGACTGGTGTTTTGCCAGTTCAACACGTTTATTTCCGACGATGGTCCATCCCTCGTTATCCAGTAAAAATGTTGCACTGTTCGAGAGAACCAATAATCCAAATATAATTATATAACGGAGCATATAATTATAGAGAGAGATGCGTGTAAATGGGTTTGCGAGTTTTTTCCACCACGTTTATCAAAAGGTCTTTTCATTATCTGACGAAGTATAGTCTTATCAAATTCAGAAAACGCCCGTAGTTAAAAATATAAGACATTTAATATAACAATATTAATTTATTTTGTTTTATAAATTATATGTCTGGAACAATTTTTACTTTTAAAGAAAAAACGGAAAAATATAGAGAACATGTTATTGAATTAGAACACGCACAAAGCAACGAAATAACAACTGAAGAAACGATTGTTTTGTTAAATGGTGATAGTGAAATTAATGTGTCTTTCACTTTTAATCTTTTTTATTTATTCGATACTTTTAATATTCTTACACACAATAATTTTAAAATGGACTGCGATGATGAGTTAAAACCAGCCGTTGAAAAATTTATAAAAAATAACTATTTTGACAAAGATGTTTTTGATTTTGATGATGATGATGATGAATAACTAATTTATTCATGGTATGGTAAGCTACGCGGAATAAGACGAGTATTCAGCGTAGCTATACACCGTAAGGTTTCACCTTTTCCGCCTTATTCCACAATACTTATATGGATTTTGTCGTCTGTGCTTGATCCAAAGGCTTTGCATTCCTTCGTCCGCTTATGTGACCCCAATAACTTCTTCGATTGCGTGGTAAATCGGTTGCACACGTCGCATGTATAAGTAATTTGATCTGCCCCAAATTTAGTGGAGAGAAATCTCTCTAATGCAGGAAACGAAATGTTTTTTATTTCGTCAATGATTTTCTTTTGACAATCCTTGACTACCGTAATGATTGCCTCCTTTTGCAAAACGAATTTGGAAAATTCGGCGTTGATCTCTTCCAAAACCTCTTTTGAAACCGTGTTTTCCTTTTTGTCTACGATTGTGTTTTTCAACTTGTCTGATAAAGTGTCAATAATATCCACGGCAATTTGGATTTTATATTGGGAGTAATCTACATTATGCACATAAACGAGAACTTTGCCCTTTACAATATCAATGTGGTAGTTTTTCTTGGATGCGATTCCAGTGTTTTGAGAGAGAATGATGCCGTGCATGCCTTGTTTTTCACAATCGCCAATGAATTTATTGACCTCTTCGGTAGAGACGTTGTCGGCGTAGTCCTTGTTTTCAAACAAGATATCATCCTTCTTCTCTCTCTTTACAACCAGATCACCGGTATGAATCATCTTGGAAGTGTCGGCGATTTCAGCGGTAGGAAACATTTTGATAATCACTTTTTGCAACAGGTTCTCTGAGAATTTACCTTTCAGACTGCTGTTGTTTTTGTACTTGTTCAAGAACTCCTCCAAATTGGACAACATTTTCTCTTGGGTTTCCTGTTGTTTGTTAATATTTTTGTTGATTCTCTCATCGTTCATGGAGAGAACTTGCAGAATCGGGGTCTGAATGGATTGCATCATGTGGCCGTATTTGGCATCGAAATTATGAAAGAATGCATCCATCTGTTCTGCCTTTACGGTGCCGTTCATGAGGATTTTAATCTCTTCATTGTAAAACCGCTGGATATCGTCGCCCAATTGTTTTACCATGGGATGATTGCCCTCCGGCATAATCTGGTTCAGCAACAAATGGGTTTTCTCTACCACTTGAGAAGTGATGAGAGAAACCGTTTCCAAATTGATCTGGTTCAAAAGTGTGGCGCTGCTTTTCTCAAATTTGTCGGATAAAATCGTCGTCATTGCGGTTTTCATTTCATCCATGTATTCTCTCTTGATATCGAGCATTTTAATCTGGAGATCGCTGGAAACCCGGGCCAAGTGGCTATTCACAAGTTGCAAGCCATTGCTGAGTTCGGTCATTTTGGCCCTTGTTTCCAGGCATTCGGTAAGAATTTGGGAGCCAATCGATTTGTTGATGGTGGCAGTGGCGTCTTGAAGAACGTTTTCAAAGAGGTCAATGCAGAGAAGATTGATTTGTTCGAAATCCAGGGATGTATGGGTGTTGTAGAAATCGAAAATCCGTTTATTATTGGTGCAAAGTTGGTAAGCCATTTAAATAAATGGAGAGAAATCTTTATGTAATTTGGGAAAGACCTAAAAACCTCCATATTCGTCTAATACTACTTGTAAATCATTGAAAATATTATTTACAAATGTTATGATTGAGTACATGCTATTTGCAACCATTGGTATTGCTGAAAAATCATTCATTATATACTATTTGATGAAAATAAAAAATGGAGAGAACAAATTCACACCTTTTCCAATTCGCACCCGCCACACAATTCATAACTGCTATCATCACTGGAGGTCCATTCGCTGTCGTCTAAGAAATCGATGTCTATATTATCTTCATCGATTTCTTCTCTCTCTTCCTCGGTAAAATCCTCCATCCCAATGATCTCGTGCCAGCAATCGCACCCTTCCATTTCATCGGGAACGAAGGAATATTTGTCCAACTGAATTGTATCCATCTTGAGTATTTCGGCTTTCTCTGCATCGTCCAGTTCGATTTCAATTCGAAAACACCGATAAGTATTGCTTACTTTGAGTGTGACGGATTTGCCGGTTTTCAAAGTTCGGGTCCAGCATTGGGATTCCGTCAAGGATTTGCTGTAGTTGGGTATCAAGATGTATTTTGTCATCGTTGTTTGTGGGTATGATTGCAAGGTTTGTTTATGATTGCAAGATTTGAATATATTTCAATTTTACTCATAAAAAATAATAATATATAATATATGTCCAAGAAACCGATTCATTTGTATTCAAATCCTGCCCAAGTGTATCGTCTCGCTAAAAAATACCTCGGAAAGACGGCGAAGATTGGTCTCTCTACGAAAAAAGAAAAGAAATATATGGTTACAACACCGGATGGCAAGATTGTGCATTTTGGGCAAATGGGGTACGAAGACTTTACAAAACATAAAAATAAAACGCGGCGAAAAAACTATTTGACGAGGTCGCGTAATATTAAGGGGGACTGGAAAAAGAATCGATATAGTGCAAATAATCTAGCGATACATTTGTTATGGTAGGGGGAACTACGTTCCCCCTATAACCCCCTCCTTTTCTTTCAACCAATAAAATATAAATAAATAATATAATGCGCAGAACGTTTTCAAACACCAACGCGCAAAACAGAATCCAATTTGGGCCCTTTGAATACCTTTTTAAACAATTTGAAAGGACGTCAAGATTCTTTGAAACACCTTTTTAAGACAAATGGAGTAAATAGTATAAATGATTTGCCAAAATTATCATTAGAAAAATATTTATCAATTTATTCAGGTTTGTCCGCAGATGAAAAAAAAGAATTTAAAACACAATATTTAAAAGCGTTTGAAGATGATGGCATGTTATTTCAAAAATCAGGTTCAAAATCGAAGAAAGGAGGCAAGAAACGTAGAAGGCGCACCCGCAAAACAATTAGATCAAATAATATAAGGGCGAAAACTTTATATTATTGCAGAGAAGGGACGAAACAAACTTAATAATATTTATTTATATATAAATAATGGTTTTTATGCTTGCCATAAATTTAATAACGAATGTAATAACCAATGTAACTGTAAATGTAATTCTAAATTGTGGCTCCTGGGTAATCTATAAATCCGCAAATAGTTTGTATTATTTATATAAATACATTCGACCCGGTTCATTGATTAAAGATAAAATAATCGATGATGATGTAGAATATGTTACGATAACAAAAGAAGAATACAATCATTTGTTAGTGAATCATACTAAGCAAATATAATGTCATTTTCTCTGCATCGAAACTTTTTAGGACTGGTATAATATTATATATTTTATAATATATAATATGTTAAAAAATATAGCTGATTTTAATAATATAAGTGATTATTTACCATTATTTAACGCTGTTTTAATTACAGATTTTTATTAAATACAAGGGTGATTCAATCGCACGTTTTAAGGCAATGGTATTCACAATATAATTTGTCCGCTGTTATTGCTGATGTATTGATTATATTACACCGACCGAAAAGAAAAATGAGACAAATATTTTAAAAAAAATAAAAATCACAAAAATCTTCGGTGATGTAAATGCACCCTTTCGGGCATTATACTATTTGACGATTACAACTTTTTATGGTTGTAATGGTTAGTATATTTTATTGAAATTTGTATTCTCTTTTATATTATGGAAAATGTGGATTGGTTAATGGTTGAAGGAAATACAAGTCCGAACATGTTATCTCTCATTACCAATGGTTACTCTAACATGAAAATGAAGGAAAAAATATGTATGCTGGCGAAACCGTGCATATTTGTCTTGGACACGCAAAAAATGCAAGAACAATGCAAACCATTTTGCGAAGAGTTGTGTTCACTCGTGTTTAGTCCGGAAAAGGTTGAGCGCTCTTTCGAACTCTTTCGGTACAATATCGTTAATGGCGACTACGAATAGCTAAATCGTATTTCCCGAAGGCAGGCGCGAAGTTCCCCATAGGGAAACGCCGAAATTTTTATGTATGGTTTTCAATATCTATTTGCGACTGTTCTATTTGCGGCTGTTCTATTTGCGGTTTTGGGTTTTCCAATAAAATAAATGTATCTGGTAATATTTTTTCATAAACATTATTTTTGGGATTATCAATCATTTCAATAATATTTTGATATTTATTCATTTTGTTATTTATATATTCTTGTGCTACGCAAGGTCTTAACGAGTGATTTATACTTAATGTTTTATAAATATCACACGATAATTCATATAATTCTTTACTTATATGTAATTCTCTTTCCATTTTCTTTTGTGATTGATAAAATAATTGAAGAATACCAACAATTCCAGAACTAAATGTTATAGAACTACAAGTAATCATAATTATCTCTTCTGTAAAATAAGGTTTAAGACCAAAGTTAAAGAATGCTGAAACGAAACTGCAAATTATTATAATCAAAGTTAGTTTATTTGAAATATTAACTAAATATAAATAATTATTTTTATGTTCCTTATATAATGTTAATGAACTTAACCGGATTTGCTCCAATAACTTATCACTTTCTGTGCACCAGGGTTTTTTATTAATAATATCCATATATAACTATTATTGATATTATTATTATTATTAATTTGACCACCTTGCCAATTTTGTATTTATCACCAAGGATTTGGAACTAAACCTTTTGGGGAATGTTCCCGATATATATAATGTACCTGTATTATCAGTTATCATAGAATTTACACTATTATTAATTTTATTATCAATGTATCTCCATTTTTTGTCATTAATGTTCCATTTTACAATATATTTAATATCACAACCACCTACACTTGTAAAACAACCACCCACATACAACTTATCATCATAAGTAGTTAAACATTTTGGTGTTGAATTTATTCCACTTCCCAATTGACACCAATTTGTTCCATTCCAACTACATATGTGTTTCATTGGGATGCCTCCAATGCTTGTAAAATAACCACCGACGTATAATATATTTTGATCCGTTACAGTAAGACAAGTGACAGGTGATTCGAGTCCTGTTCCTAACATAAACCAATTATTATTTGAATATCTTGCTATATATTTTAATTCTGTGTTATTTTCATTTTCAGACGTAAAGTATCCTCCAACAAATATATCACCCAATTTATTAGTACATACACTGCTCGCAACCCCATTGAGACCATGACCAAATGAACTCCATTCTAAACCATTCCATTTTGCAATATGATTAACTTTTTTACCATCTGCCATAATAAATGTTCCGCAAACAATCAATTCATTATCATTATTAATAGTCATTGAATGGGGCATGCTACTTAACCCGCCAGATAAAGGAGACCAATTTTCACCATCCCATTTTGCTATATAATTCGCATCCAATCCACCAACAAATGTAAAATTTCCACCAACATATAAATTACCGACTAAATCCACAACCATGCAATTTACAAATGAGTTTACGCCAGTTCCAATATTACAAACTAGTTGAGGTTCATCATTTAACATTATTTTACAAATATTGTTTAATCCAATCTCAGAACCATTATATAAAGATTTTTTAAAATTGCCTCCACAATACAGTATTTTATTATTATTGTCTATGGTCATACAATTTATATCACCATCCAATATATTGGTATTATATGAAAAACTATTTCGTCTTTTACTTGAAGAATTTTCAATTTCAATTTCGTCATATTCAAACATGTTTATATAGATTAAAATATATTAAAAATATTTTGCTAATTTTTTATTTCTAAATTTTTATTTCTAAATTTTTATTTCTAAATTTTTATTTCTAAATTTTTATTTATAT
>Ga0247722_10000355_pt1 | contig 29105 bp, 45 predicted proteins | sample MSEWelMarce3H_FC_FD_189094 | JGI IMG/M metagenome (GOLD analysis project Ga0247722, IMG submission 189094) | Subsurface sediment microbial communities from gas well in West Virginia, United States - MSEEL Well Study Marcellus 3H_FC | ecosystem: Environmental > Terrestrial > Deep subsurface >... | reverse complement strand
ACAATGCAATCCTACCTATTCAAATGAGGCAAACAAATGAACCAAAGTAGATTATTTATGATTCAAGACATAGTAGCAATGGGGTCTTGGCATCCGGATAGACTAGAGGTATTTGACACCATGAGCGATGAAGGAATCTATACCCTATGGAAAGAACTTGTAAATCTAACAATGACGGAGAAAATACCTTATGACCAGCTATATTAAAGGTTTTATTGTAATTGGACTGTTGGCAATGCTGGAAACTGCATACGCTAGTTGCACACCCACTACTATTGTGAATCCTGATGGGTCTGTAACGATTTGTCGGATATGCAACGATGGAAGGCTAATTGTATGCTATTGAAAACTCTATTAGTGCTTACGGTTGTGGTTGTATATGTGCAGTCCCTATTGTGGTTATTTGATTACCTTGGAGGGCTTTAAAATGAGATGCCAATGTTGCAATGCGTCATTAAATGACTTTGAATCGACTATGCGCCACGCTATCACTAAGCAATTTTTGGAGATGTGTAGTACCTGTATACGGACTGTCGATGCCTATATACCAGTTCAGGTTAGGAATGACCTATTGAGTGATTCAGATACAGGTAATCTTGAATCGTTAATAGACAATATTGACGATTTCGACAATGATGATTGTGATGAGGATTTAGATGAATACTGGAATGAACGCTAATATAGACCTATATAGACTCTATCGTTAAGGTTTTAATTGTTTTTAAATAACATAAAGAAACAATTTACATAGTCTATGTTGTTAAGGCATTATATCAATTTTTGAAATTGTGTCAAGTGTTTTATTTTTGTGTCTATGTATTGACTTTTGATATGTCTATACTTAGTCTTAACCTAACGGAGGTTTTTATGAATTCTATTGATGAAGCAAGGTATCACTTTATTTTGTCGGATATGGCGGATTTGGTTGATGAATATGGATATGCCAATGTAATAAACGACCTAGATGAGATGATTGCCGCTAAAGCCAATGCGATGCTTTATGAGGTGACTAATGTCTAATCTTCGGTACGAAGTGAGAGATGAGTGGGGCGGGATTGTAAGGCGGTTTTTTACCCGTGATGAAGCAGAAACATACATTGAAATGGATAAATCACTATGGATCAAAGTACTACCAAAGCCAAAAAAGTTAGACGGGTTCACAAATGCCCTAAAACGCCTTGGGAACTGTTTGTTTTAGTCGTGCTAGGGGTAGCCCTCATCTCTGCTTACGGTGGCTACAGAGCCGCTAAATGGGAACTAGAGCATACTGTTTGCGGTGGGTATCAGAAGGGTCACTCTTACTGGCACGGTTGGTTAAGTGTAAAAGATGGCGTATCACGGTGTTTTTATGTAGAATCAGCATATCCTTGGCGGGTTCGTCATGGGGTTATTTTAGTGAATGGAGAATGATATGAGAACAGCACCAAAAGGATTGACAGCAGTTTTTAAAGTTACTAAGACTTACTATGTGAGTTGCTACGGTGACACCGAAGAAGATTGCTTTATTATGGCTGAGAACTTATCGCCTACCGACATCAAAGAGGAAGATTTTGGAGATATGGAGGTAGAGCTTTCTACTGGATTTGAATATGCCAGTTTCTAACAGCAAATTCGTTAAGCACATTCCGTGCGATGCGTGTGGCAGTAGCGATGGGAACTCGCTCTATGATGATGGGCATACCTATTGTCATGTGTGCCACACACACGAATCAGGCGATGGGCAAACAACAACAATGAAGGCAGTTAAACCAATGAACAAGGATATACAATTTTATGACACTGCTATTATTACTAATATCGCTGACCGTAGTATTACTCAGGCTACTTGCCTAAGTTACGGGGTTAAGCAAGTTACTGGAAAGCATTACTACCCGTTTTATGATGCTGACGGCACTCTATCTGCGATCAAAACTAGAGATGTAGCAAACAAGCAATTTACCATTGCGGGTGACTTTAACCACGCTACTCTGTTCGGACAGCAACTGTTTGCTAAAGCAGGTCGCTACCTTACTATCTGTGAAGGCGAACTAGATGCTCTAGCGGCTTATCAGATGCAAGGTAGCAAGTACCCTTGCGTTAGTGTTAGAAACGGCGCAGCAGCCGCTTTAAAGGACTGTAAGGCACAGTATGAATGGATTGACTCATTCGAGAATATTGTCTTAGCGTTTGATGCCGATGAAGCAGGTCAAAAGGCTTCACAAGCTGTTGCTGAACTCTTTGGCGGTAAAGTGAAGGTAATGAAGCATAGGAAAGGATATAAAGATGCGTGTGATTATTTGGCACATGGTGCAGGTAAAGAATTTATTGATTGTTGGTGGGGTGCTGAGGCTTATGTCCCTGATGGAATTATTCAAGGTAATACCCTCTGGGATATGGTGTCAGCTCCTATCGAGAAAGCTGATTGTGATTATCCATACGAAGCACTCAATAAACTCACCTACGGAATCAGGAAGGGTGAGCTGGTCATGGTCACAGCCGGAAGCGGACTCGGTAAATCTCAGTTTCTTAGAGAAATTGTATGGCACATCTTATGTAAAACCAATGACAACATCGGACTTATGTTTCTTGAAGAAGGTGTACGAAAAACAGCTCGTTCGTTGATGTCCTTAGCAGTAAACAAACCAATCCATTTACCTGATGTAGAAGTAACGGCGGAGGAACTAAAAGATGCTTTTGATCGAACTTTGGGAAGTGACCGTGTTTACCTGTTTGACCATTTTGGTAGCACTTCTTTGGAAAATATTATCAATCGAGTGCGGTATATGGCGAAAGCTCTTAATTGTGGTTACATTTTCCTTGACCACATTAGCATTATCGTTAGTGGCGGTGATGCTGGTGATGAACGCAAGGCTATCGATTCCATCATGACTAAGTTGCGTATGCTGGTGCAGGAAACAGGAATTAGCCTGATCTGTGTCAGTCATCTGAAAAGACCTGAAAGCCGTGGACACGAAGAAGGGGCAGCAACATCGCTATCACAGCTTAGGGGTTCCGGTGCGATTGCCCAGTTATCCGATATGGTGATTGGACTCGAGCGTAACGGTCAAGCAGAAGATATGATTGAGCGCAATACCACATCTGTACGGGTTCTCAAGAACCGACATTCGGGCTTTACTGGACCTGCTGGCAATATTCTTTACAACGGCAAAACAGGCAGGATGCTTGAGATTGTGGATACTCTTTAAAATAGTTCTTGACATGGCGTGTTTTTTAGTATATAATGGTGTTTTAAGGAGGATTTATGGTTTCTAAAGAACAAAGACACGCTTACAATCAGGCTTATTATGCTAAAAACAAAGAAAAAGTCAAACAACAAGCAACAGAGTACTATCACGAAAACAAGGATAAGGTTTTAACTAATGTTCGTGCGTATCGAGATAAAAACAGAGAGCTGATTCAAGAAAAAGGACGAGAGTATTACCGCAGAAAGCCAGTAAACAGGATGTTAAACAGAGCAAGAGCAAGGGCGAAAAAGTATGGATGGGATTTCAATATTGAGGAATCAGATATTGTTATACCGACTCATTGTCCCTTGCTTGGTATTGAGTTGTATATTGCCGAAGGAAGAAAAACTGTTAAAGACAATTCTGCTAGTTTAGACCGAATAGACCCAACAAAAGGATATGTGAAAGGAAACATCTTGGTAATTTCAAATAAAGCGAACACAATGAAAAGCAATGCCACGCCACAAGAATTGTTAAAACTTGCTACCAATCTTATTAAGTACATCACTGGAGAATGTAAATGACTGGAAACTGTGGTGCATTGTTGTATAATGGCAAAACTGGACGAATGTTAGAAATAAAGGACACACTATGAACAACGACTTAGTAGAAAAAGCACGGCAGTATGCCAAGACAGACGAATACTCTGTTACTCGTAACTACATAAATGCCTTGTGCTTGGAGATTGACCGATTGCGTACCCTTAATCGGGATGTCTTTGGTCGTATTCAAGATAACCGTGATGTCTATGCTGATGCAGAGCGTTATCGCTGGCTCAAGAGCGCATCATGGGATGTCGATCCTAAGATTGTTGCACCATCGGTGATTGCTTGTAATGGTGATATGTCGGAATGGCGTTGGATGATTGGTGAGGAAATTGATGCTGCTGTGGACAAGTTTATTGCGGAGGGAAAATGACTAAATACCCTTTAAGCGCAGAAGACTATGAGATGACTTGTCAAGAGATTGCTGACAAAATGGGTGTGTCTGTTTGTACGATTGAGTCGATACAACAAAGAGCCATCATTAAGTTGCGTAAACGCTGTCAAGAGCGTGGTATTACGTTTACTGATCTTGTGGAGAACTTAAGTCAATGAGTTTTACAATCTATGAACCCAGTGGCACAATGTTTATTCAATGGTTCTTTAATATGGATGAACTTATTAAATCAATGTTAAAAAACCCTAACAATGTATATCATAGGAATGAATCATGAGCAAGAATGTGAAAGTTGATGGATTTGTGTGGATTGCGGAGAATGGCGCAGTGGATTACGGATTCTTCTTTGGTGATGCCGATGAACCTGTGCAGTTCACTACTACGCTCAAGAAACTTATCAGGGATACACTTGAAGCGTACAAGGTCCTTGGCACAGACGTTATAGCGCATTATCATGTCGAAGACTGTGAGCAACTTGTAAAAGCTCTGCAAAATGCACAGTATATGATTCAACACGAACTGAAAAGGATTGAAAAAAATGACTAAACCTATGGCACGAATTGGAAACAGAATAGTTAATCTAAACAATGTTACCTACATTATTGACCGTACCGTTCACTTCAATGACGGGACAACATGGGTTGCACTTGAGCCGGAACTGCAGGAACTGTTTGAAGCTATGTTTGAAACTGCAAGGGCTGCACCTGAGCCCGTTACAGCTAAGCAAGAACCTAAAAAGAAAGTGACTAAGAAGTAATGAAATGGAGCGGCACTATCCTCTGTCTGATTGGTATTGGCTTGACTAGCTTAAACATCTTTCCATTAAACTTGTGGTTCGGGTTTATTGGTAGTGGCTTATGGGCTTGGTCAGGAATACAACAGAAGGATTATGCTTTGTTCACAGTAGAAGCAGTTGCAGTAGCGATGTACTTAGGGGGCTTGATTAAATTATGCGTATAGTACTCGACATAGAGACCAATAGCACCCACGATAAGATTTGGTGTGTTGTGTGTCGTGACATTGACAAAGACGTTGTCTCTACGTTTGTGCAACCAGCCACACTGCAAGACTTTATTAACAACTGCGAAAGCATTGTTACGCATAACGGTATCTTCTTTGATTTCCATGTATTAAAGAAGGTTTGGGGAATCACGGTAAAGAAGTCACAGATAATAGATACGCTGGTGTTATCTCGTTTGTATAACCCTAGCATAGAAGATGGACACTCGCTAGAGGCTTGGGGCGAGCGTTTAGGACACTACAAAGCACCGTATAAAAAAATATGGTCTTGGCTTACTGAAAAACCTTTAATTGTTGAAGACGAAAAAGGTAAGAAAAAAGACCAAAGTAACTTAGCGTTTGATGAACCTGTTATGTCAGCGCTATTGTGGTACTGTGTTCAAGACACAAAAGTAACAGCAGAACTTTATAAACACTTAACTAAGGAAATGCAAAATGACTTCTCAAAAGAAAGCATCGACCTCGAACACCAAGTCGCAATCATCATCGCCGAGCAAGAGCGAAACGGCTTTAAACTCAATCAGGCATCAGCTTTATCTCTCTTGGCTGAACTTAAAACTAAGCTGGATATTATTCAAGTTGAAATGGAAACCCTCTTTCCGCCAGTCGTCATCAGTGGCAGAACACATGGCACAAGTGGGAAGCCGCTCAACGACATCGTCACGCCGTTCAACCCCGGTAGCAGACAGCAAATTGCTAAAAGACTTCAAGAAAAGGGTTGGAAACCCAAAAAGCGTACCGAAAAAGGTAGCGTCATCGTCGACGAAGAAGTCCTCGCCAGTCTCGACTACCCCGAAGCGAAAACCCTCGCAGAGTACATGATGCTGCAAAAGCGGATAGCACAGATTACATCGTGGCTAGACGCAGTCGGTAAAGACGGAAGGGTTCATGGTCGTGTCATTACTAATGGCGCTGTCACAGGTCGTATGACACACATGAGTCCTAACATGGCGCAAGTGCCTAACAGTGGCAGCCCCTACGGACACGAGTGTAGGGATTTATGGACAGTCGAGAAAGGATATAAGTTAGTCGGCATCGACGCAAGCGGATTAGAATTGCGTATGTTGGCTCACTATATGAACGATAATGCTTATACGAATGAGGTTGTATCAGGCGATATACACACAGCGAATCAAACCGCTGCTGGGTTGCAAACGAGGAATCAAGCTAAGACGTTTATCTATGCCTTCCTTTATGGCGCAGGAAGTGCCAAAATCGGGTCGGTTGTTGGAGGCAGTGCGAAAGAAGGACAAAAACTCATTGATTCTTTTCTACGCAACACGCCGAAACTTAAAGCTCTCAGAGAGAAAGTGGCTCGTATCTACGCTCAAAAAGGATGGCTACCGGGTCTTGACGGACGCAAGCTACTCGTTCGTGCAGAGCACTCGGCGCTCAACACGCTACTGCAAGGCGCTGGTGCAATCGTTATGAAACAGGCTGTTGTTATTTTGCACACTAAGTTACGCAAAGCCAAAATAGATTTCAAGATGGTTGCCAATGTCCACGATGAGTGGCAGATTGAAGTTGCAGAAACCCATGCTGAAGAAGTGGGTATAATGGGTCGGGAAGCAATTAAAGAAGCTGGTATAGTGCTAAATATGCGCTGTCCTTTGGACGGAGAACACAAGGTAGGTAACTCATGGAAAGAGACACACTAATGACCGAAGAAAAAGATGAAAACCTGTTAGGCATGGTAGCTGTGTCTGCGTACAAAGATGGAACTTACTCGTTAAGCTCATCATTTGATCTACAGGAAACATATGAGCTTTTGAAGGATGCAGTGTTGGATATAGAAGATGGGACACTGGAAGAAAGTCTTAATCCCTATACCCAAACACTACAGTAGTTGTGGTACAATGTTGTTTGCAGTATTCATAAACCGTAGTAGATAAGGAGTTTTAAAATGGAAATTAAACCAGTAAAAATCGAAGCAGAAATTCAATGGGCTTTCTTTGACCGTGTCAACGACATGAGTGGCAAGTTCCAATGTGACTTAGCTAACCTGTCTGACAAGGCTGTACAAGCACTCGAAGCCATTGGTCTTGAGCCACGCAAGCGTGAAGACAAGCCTGAGAAGGGCTGGTTCTTGACAGTGAAGTCAAACTATGCTATCCAGCCTTACGACAAAGAAGGTAATGAGATTAAGGACACCGTAGGCAACGGTTCTAAAGCCGTAGCATTGATTAAACCTTATAGCTGGACTTGGAAGAACAAGAACGGTGTCAGTGCATCTTTGGCTAAGATTGTCATTACTGATTTAATCAAGTATGACGCTAACGGTGATTCTAAGTCTAGCGATTTGGACGACGACATCCTGTGATAACTGCTCTCATTGATGCAGATAGTCTCTGCTATGCAGTCGGATTCTCAAGCAACGATGCTGAGGAAAAGATTGCAATAGCGAGACTTGAGCAAACAATGACTGAACTTTGTATGGACTTAGACTGTGAAGATTACAAGGGCTTCCTAACGGGCAAAGGCAACTTTCGTGAATCGATAGCAGTTACAGTTCCATACAAGGGTCAGAGAATATCTGAGAAGCCAGTACATTTACAGGCGCTTAGAGACCACTTAGTAAGTTCTTGGGGCTTTGAAGTAGTCAACGGCATTGAAGCAGACGACGCAGTCGGTATCGCTGCCTACGCTGTCGCTGAAGATGAATCTATTATGGTGCACATCGACAAGGATCTTAACCAGTTCCGAGGATGGCATTACAACTACCGCAAGAAAGAAAAGTATTACGTCTCTGAGTTTGAAGGTTTACATTCTTTTTACACTCAGATATTAACAGGCGATAGAATTGACAATATCGTCGGTTTAAAAGGAATTGGACCAGTTAAAGCTAAAAGGATATTAGAAGAATGTACAAACGAAAACGAACTATACGAAGCAGTCCTCAAAGCCTACGAGGGCGACCTGCAGCGAGTACAGGAGAACGCACAACTGCTGTGGCTACAAAGAAGTCCAAATCAGACTTGGACACCGCCAAGCTCATCCTAGTGGAGTGGCTAGACGCTTTAGCACAAGGTGAATGGCATGAGGGTAAGCGGGAAGATTTAAAGTGTAAGACAGTAGGTTTTGTAGTGTTTGAAGATGATGAACAGATTGAGTTAGCAGGAACCATCACTGCAGGAATGTGTAACAACAGTATCACTATTCCTAAGAAGATGCTAACAAAGGTAAAGGAAATTAAACTTGAAAACAAGCTCCGCAAAACAAAAAGGAAGACTACTTCAGCAGTGGACAGTAAAGCAGTTGTTAGCGAGGTATCCGCAGTTGACGGACAAGGATCTACGCAGTTGTCCAATGGGTTCCCACGGTGAAGATGTAGTGATGTCGCAGTTTGCTAAAGAGGAACTTCCAGCAACTTTTGAATGTAAGTCTCTAGCAAAGATTGCTGTTTATAACTATTATGAACAGTGCAAGAAGCACGGCGATGGCGAGCCGATTGTAATTATTAAACAGAACAACTGCGCTCCATTAGCTGTAATTGACGCAGAACTTTTATTTGACTTGATGGCACAATAGGAGAAACAACATGGTTGATTATGACTCAATGCGTTTACGGTTTGAGATTGAAGATTTTGATGGACTAACAACAAAAGAAATTACCGTTGAAGATGCCACACCGTGGACGGATGTTATGGTATTCGTTGCAGACTTCTTGTCTGCTCAGTATGGTTATTCTTTTAAAGATCGAATTGTATTTATCTCTAACTTTACTCCTTTGTGGAAGTTGTCCAAACATGAGCAATATATTACTTCTGCTGAATACGAGATGATTCTCAAACACCGTGAAGGCACTGACCTATTCAGCGAGTGGGATGATGAGGAGGAAGACGAATGAAGATTCTTCTTCTCGACATCGAAACAGCTCCGATGACTGCTTTGGTGTGGGGATTGTGGGATCAGAACATCTCACCTAACCACATCATTGATTCATCTAATATGCTGTGTTACGCTGCTAAGTGGCACGGAGATGATGACGTAGTATTTGATTCTGTTCATAAATCCAACCGTAAGAAGATGTTGAAAGGACTTCATGGACTTCTCTCCGATGCAGACGCTGTGGTTCACTATAATGGTAATAAGTTTGATATTCCTACTATTAATAAGGAATTCATCATCAATGATTTTAGTCCTCCTAGTCCCTATAAACAGATTGATCTACTTCGTGTTGTTCGTAGCAACTTTCGGTTTCCTAGTAACAAGCTGGACTTTGTAGCACAACGTCTTGGGCTTGGCAAGAAGCAAGAGCACGAAGGTATGGAACTCTGGACAAAGTGCATGAAAGGTGATAAGGACGCATGGAAGCGCATGGAGTCTTATAACATTCAAGACGTAGTATTGTTAGAGTCTTTGTATGATACACTTCGTCCGTGGATCAAGAATCATCCGAATCACAACATCTTTTCCGAAGGCGCTGTATGTCCTAACTGCTCGTCTACGCATTTACAAAAGCGTGGAACAGCGATGTCTGTTGCTGGTGTTTACCAACGCTATCAGTGTCGTGACTGTGGTACATGGAGTCAAGGAACTAAATCAACCCGTGGTCGTGTAGAAGTGAAAGGAATAGCATGACAAATCCAATAGCAATGCCAACACCTTTTGGCTATATTCGTGAAGAAACCTTAAATGACTTGATTCAAGGGTATAAAGCAGGAATGGAAGATTGTGGTGACACTTTAGCACGTCAAGTTGGTGGTACACACTACAAAAAAGGTGTACAGCCTTGGACAATAGCCCTTGATTGGGGACTTGACCCGTGGAGCCATAATGTGATAAAATACATCCTCCGTTTTCCTTATAAGAACGGAAAAGAAGATCTAAAGAAGATTCAGCATTATTTAGAGTTTTTGATAGAGAATTATGACGAAGTAAACAACAAGTATTACAAATAGAGAGAAACTATGCCTTTGCTACTCCACGAGATAAAAGAACGGTTAACCGCACTTGATGAAGTAACCTTGTTAGAATTGCTCAATATAAGCAGTGAAGACATAGTAGAAATGTTCTCAGATCGTATTGAGGACAATGCCGACAACCTTGAGAAAGAAGTGAAATAAAAATGACAGCATACACAATGACACCGTACAACACTTTTATTGCTAAGAGCCGATACAGCCGTTACTTAGATGATAAAGGTCGTCGTGAACACTGGGATGAGACAGTAGCACGGTACTTTGACTTTATGGAAAAGCACTTAGAAACTAAACAGAATTACACTCTTACAAAAGAGTTGCGTAACGAGCTACAAACAGCAGTAACAGCACTTGATGTCGTACCTTCAATGCGAGCTGTAATGACAGCAGGACCTGCGCTAGAGCGTCAGAACGTAGCTGCATTTAACTGTTCTTATTTACCAATCGACGATCCAAAAGCCTTTGACGAAGCAATGTACATCCTTCTCTGCGGCACTGGTGTCGGTTTCTCCGTGGAGCAACAATATGTCTCTAAATTACCCGAAGTCCCTTCTCAGTTGTTTGATAGTAAAACTACTGTTGTTGTTTCGGATTCTAAAGAAGGATGGGCTAAATCGCTTAGACAGCTCCTTGCTCTTTTGTATTCTGGTGAAATTCCAAGGTTCGACGTATCCCGAGTTAGACCCGCTGGAGCAAGACTTAAAACATTCGGTGGACGAGCTTCTGGACCCGGACCTTTGGAAGAACTTTATAAGTTTTGTGTCGCCAAGTTCAAAGGGGCAGTTGGTCGCCGTTTGTCATCGCTCGAATGCCATGATATTCTCTGCAAAATCGGGGAAGTTGTTGTTGTGGGCGGAGTCCGTCGATCCGCAATGATTAGCTTGTCTGACCTTTCAGACGACAAGATGGCACACGCTAAAGCAGGTAACTGGTGGGACGGTCAAGGACAACGAGCCTTAGCTAACAATTCAGCAACATACATAGAGACACCGTCTATCGGTCAATTCATGCGGGAATGGAGTTCGATTTATGAATCACACAGCGGAGAGCGTGGAATCTTCAACAGAGAAGCAAGCCAACATCAAGCAGCTAAGAATGGACGACGTGATGATTCTTATGCTTTTGGTACAAATCCTTGCAGTGAGATTATCTTACGCCCTTATCAATTTTGTAATCTGTCTTCTTGTATTATTCGCAGTACCGATACTATCGATGATATTAGCCGTAAGATTCGTTTTGCAACCATTCTTGGGACATTCCAAGCGTCGTTAACAGACTTCCCTTACTTGCGTAAGATTTGGCAAAAGAACACCGAAGAAGAAGCGTTATTAGGTGTGTCGATGACTGGTATCTGCGACAATACATTGCTCAACAACCCTGATGACGAGTCATTACCTGCTCGATTGGAGGCTCTCCGTGATCTTGCTGTTAATACTAACGCTGAATTCGCTGCTGCTATTGGTATTAATCAATCAGTGGCAGTTACCGCTGTCAAACCAGAGGGAACTGTGTCACAACTATGCTCTACAGCTAGTGGTATTCATCCTCAACATAGCAAGCATTATATTCGTCGTGTCCGGGCTGATAACAAAGACCCATTAACACAGTTTATGATCCAAGCTGGTTTCGTAGCAGAGCCTTGTGTTATGAAGCCTGAGTCAACAACAGTATTTAGCTTTCCTGTTGCTGTGGCTGATGGTGCTCTATTGCGTGAAGACTTGACAGCTATTGAGCATCTACGCTTGTGGTTGATCTTCCAGCGTCACTACTGTGAGCACAAGCCATCAGTAACGATCTCTGTACTTGAGAAAGAATGGATGGATGTCGGAGCATGGACGTTTAAGCACTTCGACGAGGTTACAGGTGTGTCGTTCCTACCGATGGATGGCGGAACTTACAAGCAAGCACCTTATGAGGAGTGTGACGAGGAGACTTACAACAAGTTAAAGTCGTTAGTTCCTGATACTGTTGATTGGGAGAACTTCAAAGAGTATGACGATAATGTCGAAGGCGCTCAAATGTTGAGCTGCACTGCTGGAGGTTGTAGTATCTAATTCCTTGTGTGTGGTAGTACTTTATAGCCTCCCTTCGGGGAGGTTTTTTTATTGCTTACGCTGTTCTTCTATCCAATCCTGTAAGGACAAGAGTTGTTGGGTTGTGATTGCACAATCAAGTACAAGGTTCTTGGTTTTTTCATCAGCTCCGGAGGTGGTGCTGGAGGAGGAGGACACTGTTGCGGAATTACTGTACTGCACCCCGTTATAAACAGACTCAAGACGAGCAATTTTAGCTTTGTATTCATTGGTTATTCCTTTGGTAACTAAATCCTGACGCTTAATGATTTGTTGGTTGACTTTGTCTTGTGCTATCGTAGCTGCCTCTATTTGGGCTTTAAACGCATCAAAACGCTTCTTCTCAGCAGAGTACCCGTTGTAGTACCCAAAACCAACTAACGCAACCACAACCCCTACAAAGCCTAGAATCTTGTATAGCGGATTTATAAGCCCAAACATTTCTTATGTTCCTCTTGTCGACGTTTAGTTAGTCCAGCTAGGGGTTTCCCCTTAAACTGATCCCATCGTAGTATTTGATTACAAGCACCGGCATAATCACCAGTATTCAGTTGTCTTACCAAAGTAGACCTACAGAAAGCAGTTCCGCCAATGTTGTAGGCTAGGCTAGTGTAAGCGTCATATTCGTGTTGATGTAGCGGCACGGTTACGCAGGATTTAATTGCTCCTTCAAAGCCTTGGACATCCCGTAGCGCCACATTGAGAGCTTTTTCTGGGTTCGTGCGGTCTCCCAACTTAACTCCAGATGTAGTTCCAAAGCCAATCGTAGGGACATCTCCAGCCACGGGAGTATAAGCATTTTCTCTGTATCCTTCGTGTAAAAGTAAAGCCACTAGAGCAGTGGCGGATAAGCTGATAGTAGCGATGTGTTTACGTTCAAACATTGCGTTGAGCCACCAGTCTAGACACAAAAGCAGCACCAACAAATACAAAAGACAATGCCGCAAACACACTGCGAGGAAACTGGTCAGCGAATAGCGGTAAAACAATCTCAACACCAGACAAGACTCCAGCCATAAGCATGAATCTAATAGACCATGCCTTGGTTAGAATCTCTTTCCAGTTATCGTATAGTTTCATTTACCTATCGTGCAGGACCGATGTCCCATTCTTCCAATACAGGAGCAGGAATAGGCTGTGGTGGGGCATTATTGAACTCCGCAGGAGCGCCTTGAACGGTAACACTAGCGCCTCCCGTTGCTGGACCAATATCCCAAGATTCCACAGGAGTTGGCTCAGGTGCTTGCATACTCTCCATATCACGTTGTACGTAACTTGCACCAAGCATCGCTGGTCTAGCGACTTCAGCACCGCCAAGCACACGACTAATCCGTTCAACTGTCTTAGCACTGTTTGGACTTGTAACGGCTTCTCTTAGGATACCTTTTGTCTCAGGAGACATTAAGAAATTTAAAGTGTTTTCATCGGTTAATCCGCCTTTGATACTGTTGTAAATCCTACCAACAAGTCCTGTTGTTTTTCCAGCACCGTATCCACCAGCTAAGTATCCAGCAGAAGACATTTCAGCTAATTCTGATGCTGTGAATCCACCACTTGCAGCTTCACCACCAAATTTCTGTTGGTATTTAAAGAAGTTTTCTGCGTCTTTCATACGATTAGAGAAATCATCAATACTTGTGTCAACCGCAAACGCAACTGCTTTACGCTCATTCTCTGGCAAAGTATTAAATTTATTTGACAGTAGTTTTAAATCTACACCAGTAGAACCATCAGGAAGAACAGTCCGTGCCGATTGTACAAAGTCATCATACATCACTTGGCGAACACGCTTTAAATCTTCCGGGGCAGTGTTTTGAAGAACAGCAGCCATTCTATCACGCTGATTATTACTTAGACTTTTTACAGTTTGTAAAAGTTCGTCAGTGTCAATAGCGTTAATTTGAGTATTTTTTAATTTTGCTGGAAGACCTTGAGCAATAAAGTTGTTATATGCGTCATACCCGTTTTTAACGTCTTTTCTAGCTTCGTCTAATAAGCGAGAAATTTCACGAATACGAGGAACAGTAGATTGTTGTCCAGTAGCTACTAAATCATCTTTAAGACCACCAAAAATAGAAGTAGCAATCTTTTCTTGAGAGCCTAATGACAAGTCTGTAATTAACGCCTCACCTTTTTTAGCTTGTGCTCCGAACTCGCTTAACGACGCTTGCATTTGTTCAACGGATATTTTCTTCCCGGCTAAGTCTGTTTTAAATCTATTTAAAAACTTTAAAGCTGCTGCGCTGTCGTCTGTTTTTCCTTTTGAAAAAGAATCAATTAGACTGTCAATTTGTTTAACTGTGTTATCTGTAAACAGAATATCGTTATTGCCGCCCATCTTCTTAGCCGCTTCAAATTTACCGCTAGGAAGTACCTTAATATTTTCTTTTAACTGAGCAAGACGACCTTCGACAGCTTGATAAATACCTTTACCTGTTTCTTCTACAGGGTAGCCGGGTTTAACTGCAGCTCGTGCTCCTTTGGTTGCTTCTTTTGTAGCTTGTTTTTCAAGAACATTAAACAAGTCAGCATACGACGGATTTTGACGTAGACGATTGACAACACCAGCAATTAACGGGTCGGTACTGTCTTGACCACGAATCATGAATTTTCGTAGTTTATTCTCACCGTCTGGTCCTAATTGATCTAACATCTTACGGACACCACGATTCTCTTGCCAATTCTTAACACCACTTGCTACTGCTTTAGATACCATGTAGGCTGCAGTTGTTAATTGAATAACAGGAGTGCCTTCAAATAATGTTTCGTCAGCAGCTCTTGTAGTACCTCCTAAAAGCATTTGTTTTGGTCCACCAATGGCAGACATACCTGCGCCTTCTCCTAAACCAAAAGCAGGTGCTGATTCTGAAGAACTAGCCTCAACACCCGGAAGTATCTTAGGAGTCAATAGATAGTCTGGTCTTGGTGTTAACTTACCGGGTAAGTCCGGCAACAGTTTGTCTAACGCAGCGCCGCCTTGTGCAGCTAAATCAATTAAACTGGTTACACCTTTTGGAACACCAACTAAAAAACCAATTCCTGCTACTTTAGCTTTTCCAAATAAACCATCCATAGACATAGCTTCAATAGAGATTTTACGCTCTAAAACTTTAATCTCATTTCTTACTGTCTCGGCTTGTTTCTTTAAGGCTGCGTCTGTTGTTTGCTCTAACTGTGCTAGGCGAGCCTGTTTTGCAGTAAGCTCTTTCGACAGTGCTAAAACTGCTTCTTCAGATGTTTTGTAACGTGCCATTATTTTGTACCTGTTCTAGTTGCAACGTAAACCTCATAAGAAACAGCCTTATCTTTATGCCTAGCTTTATACTTCTGATAATCAGCAGAATAATCTCGACCTTGTGGAGTAGTTGTCGGAGTAGTTGGCGGTGTTCTTGGCGCTGCGGCGGCTGGAGCTACTGGTAATCCACCACCTCTAAGTGACGACACAAACACATTGTTAGAATCAATCTGCGAGTTCTTATATTCTTTTAAATCACTTAACGCCTGTGAAACAGCGACGTTGCTGGTCCAATCCGTTCTATCAAATATTTGACTCATTGCACGATTTGCGTCACCTTCTGTCTGTGTTCCTTTTGCTGCTAACAAGATATTGTTTCGCTCATTCTCTAAAAACTTTTTAAGGCTTACTTGTTTTAAAGTGTTTTCATCTTGTTTTCCAGTGCCACGTTGAACCCACCCAGCGATGTTTTTACCTAAATTAAACTCAATCTTGTTCTCATCAACTTCTGAAATATATTTATCAAGAGTAGTGTTTGTACGATTTAAAGTATTGTTTATTCTTTCAGCTGTAGCTATTTCTTTTACTGTGCCAGCTGGTAGGTCTTTGTCAGCAACTTTTTCCGCTTTACTAACAGCAGCGGCAGTAATTTTAGCTCGTCGATCTTGGGATTGTGTTAATACTTGTAAAATCTTATCAGGTGATCCGTACCTAGTCACAACACTAATAATCTGTTGTTCTGTTGCGTTTGGACCAAGCGCCGACAATTCTGCTCTTAGTTTTTCTTCTTGAGCTGCTGATAACTCCGCTTTAGCGGCAACCCCTTCTGCTTTTTGAATATCGGCTGTAGTCTTCTGACGACCAAGACTAGATGTTTCCATCTCATCAGCACGTTTTCCAGCCATTATTGCTTCGTTAGGAGCGATAGGCTGCAAAGAACGAGCAAAATCACGCATCCCTGCAGCGGTTGTTAAATCAAATTGACCTGCTATTTGCTGAATCTGAGATACTTTTTGTAATTCAGGGTCTCCACCGCCCATTAAATTACTGGCTGCACGACCTAACTGTTGACCACCCATGAAAGCACCGTACTGCGATTGCTCTCCTGCCGACAAGTTAGCAAACTTAAACGCATTGTTTGTGTCTGTTGCCTGTCTTTGTCTCATCAACTGTGCTGGATCAACACCGAATAAACCGCCTACAATATTCTCTGCCATGATTATTCCTTATTAATATAACGGACCAACAAACTCAGGGTTTGCTTGATTGCTTTGTCGAGTAATGTAGTTATTAAACCAGCTTCCTAGTTGAGTAGAACCACCACCTGAAGATCCGACTTGCTGACCTAAACCCATCAAAGTAGCACCAAACGGGCTATACTGATTTGCTTGTTGTTGAGTTAGAGCAGCGCCTCTGCCACCAGTCAACAATGATTGACCAACATTAGCACCTGCGCTAGACTGTCGACCAGCTAAAGCAGAGCTAATATCGAGTGCGCCCTGACCAAGACTTTCGACAGACGAAGCTAGACCAAGCTGTGTTTGTAACGGACCATACGCACCTGACTGTAGTTGTGGTATTTGACTTAGCAGACCAGTTCCACTTTGATACAATCCTTGAGAAAGTCCTAAGTCTTGTGCAAATCTTTGCCGTGCAAGGTCTTCTCCAGCCACTTGAGTTTGATAGCCTTCAGTACCGTATCCAAGGCTGAGAGCTGTATTCTGTAACATATTCTGACGAGCAATAGCTTCTGCTTGTTGTTCGGAAGTAAGAGCTTGACCTTGTAGACCAGTACTTGCTTCTACGTCTTGGAATAGACGCTGACGAGCTACATCAGTAGACTGAGCAGCTAAACCTAGACGCTGTTGTGCTAAAGAGTTGTAGTAAGCAGCAAGTTCTGGATTAGCGGCTTGCATATTACCGTCACCACCTACAGCTAAACCACCACGACCAGATTGTGCTAACTGGTTACGAATAGCTGCTAGTTGTTGATTACGACCAGCTTCTAGGACAGCTTCTTGCTCTGTCATGTATGTCTGAGCAGCTTGACGAGTATCAAAGGTCTTAGGAGCTAACTGCAATGCTGTTTGACGAAGATTCTCAGCATAGGCTTGAGCAGCAGGAGAAGCCCCTGTCTGGAATGTAGACGGCATTAACGAAGAAGACACACCGCTATAACGCTGTGCCAGTGCCTGAGCTTCTGGAGAGATGTTTCTTTGTGCGCTAGTAGGCATTAACTGACCAGCAAGATTAAACATTCCTCCTGCTGTACCAAAGAGTCCTTGAGTAGCTGCAGCCATCTGCTCTGGAGTCTGTGCTCCAGCTTGGGTTATAAGCCTGTCTCTGATTGCTTGTAGTTGCGGATTTAGCGTATATCCAGCACCTGTAAGCGTATTACCATCCATTGTAAAGTTAGACTGACCAAACCCAGTAGTAACTCCTACAGGTCTAAAGGTCGCAGCTTGTGCAGCTTGGTCGGCAGCGTATCTTTGTGCGTCTGCTGATGTGCTTGCGGCTGATTTATTTGCCTGTCCTGATAAATAACTGCCTCCTAAACCGAGTGCAGCCCCTCCTAGAATAGCTGCGCCTGTACTAATAGCCATTATCTTAACTCCTTGCTAAATGTTCGTTCCATAGGTTTAAAACCTGCTCTTGCGTATACTTTTTCCATTGCGTTTGCTCTTTCATCCTCTAGTGCAATCATAAACAGCACTGAAGCTCCTTTATTTTTAGACCACTGTTCTAGTTCTTTAAACATTAGATTACCAGCACCGCTTCCTCTTGCAGTTGGTGTTAACCACCACCACAACTCCTGTGCCACAAGTGCATTAGGATTAAAATACATAGGATATAAAACAGCGGCAGTAACACCGACAATTTCATTATCTATCTCAGCTACAAGCAGTAACACACTTTCATTTGTAACAGAAGTGTTTAAAAACTGTAAACACCCTGCCGGACTAAACTCGACAACACCGTCCATAGGAGATGCTTTGTGAAAGTCTTTTAACAACTCGTTATAAGCCGTTAAATCACCTTCAACTGCTGGTCGAATAGTTATATTCCCCATGACTATTATAGAGAACCAATAATCAAAGCAAACAGTTCTTCGTAGCGAACACCTAAACGAACATCTCCGTTAGGTAAAGTATCTGAACAGAACACACCGTATTTATTAGCATCTAACCCTTGTGCTTCAAAGGCAGCTTTAACGTCTTGAGCAATAGTACCAAAGTGAACACGAGCAGCAGATCCTTTAGCTGTGACAGCGTCATTAAACTTAAAGGTCTTCATCATTCCTTTAAGAGCTTGACCAACTGCTTTCTCTGCTGTTGTTAAGTCTGCAATCTGTTGCTTATCGTTTTGGTCAGAAGTATTAATAGTTCCTGTGGTAGCGTATACAGTAGTCCAGCGTAGTCCAGCAGACCCTAGTGTTAAAGTATTATCAGGAAGAGGTACTAACTGAGCAGCAGACACAGCTAAAATATTGGTTCCAGTTTGCGCCCACGTAAACGTAGTTCCGTTATTAGACATTGAAGTGGTAGTGTTTGCTAACTGTACTGACGAGCCAGCAAAAGCTGAGTAAGCGCCCGATCCTGAAGTGCCAACCACTACAGTTCCTGTTGTAGTTATACCTGTTGAAGCTATAGTTCCAACAGTAATTGATGGACTACCTGTTAATCCACCTGCGTTTGTAGCAAAAGAAGTGCTACCAGAAGAACCAGTGACATTGATACCCCAAGTACCTGAAGCACCTGTACCTGTTACAGAAGGAGCACCGATAGTATTATAGGAAATAGTCTTAGCAATACTGCCGTTAAATGTAGCACCAGAAGCATCTCCTGAACCACTGTTGTTCATTGTCAATGCTGCAGATGTAGATGCAGACACAGTAGACCAAGCAAAGGCAGAACCTGTCCAGCCTAAGTAAGTACCTGCTACAGTAGGGGCAACAGCAAAGCCTGTCGTATCGGTTGCTGTTTGATAGACAACACGATTAGCAGCACCACCAGCAATATTAGTAGCGTTACCAGCCGCTGCAGTAACGAACGCTGTAGTGGCTATCTGTGTTGTGTTTGTACCCGGAGCTGCTGTAGGAGCTAAAGGAGTACCTGTTAATGTAGGACTGTTAGAATCTGCTTTACTAGACACAGCACTAGCAACAGCATTATATTCATTGTCAATCTCAGTGCCTTTGATGATCTTTGCTGGATCACTTGTACCTAAAGAATCTTTAACTGCAAAGTTAGTTGCTTTTACATAATTAGCCACGATTTATTCCTTGTTTAACCTAGTTTACCTGTTGCCACAAATATATCAATCTTTTGGATTGAGAGTGGGTTTCCATTAATATCTGCTTCAAAACCAATCTGAATTACTTTACCAGCACCGCTAGTGTGTATTCTTGTATTTACTAAGTCGATACCATCACTGTACTTGCCTTCATTGTATTTATCAATGTTATAAAAGCTAGATGCCTGTACTGGTAATAAGAGTGTTCCTGAGCGATACAATTCAGAGTAATCAAAAGCCCACTTAACTGAGAGATTCTGTCCTGAACCACCAATCGCTGTTAAAGATACTTTCTTTAAGAACTTCAGATTAGTAGGAGCACCTAAATCAAAGTAGTTTGTATAATAGATCATACGATATGTAGCCGTATCATCTAAATGTCCAGAGTATTCTCCGACATACCCTGCTTTACCTATTAACAGTCTACGGTCTTTAGTAAAGAAGAACGACTTAGGCTGCAGTCCATTCCAAGTAGTAACACGAGCTACACCGCCTTCTAAGGCAGCACGAGTATCAAAACAATAGATAGTGTTACTAGCAGGTAACGATAATAGATAGATCGCATCTTTAGGAGAGTATACCGACTTAATTAATGAAGCATCTTCACCTGCTGCTGCTTGAGCTAACTCATCACGAACATTCTTACTAATGTCGTTTAAAGGCATACTCTTTTCTTGTACTGTACGAGCTAACGAGCGAACACCTGTAATCGACAAGAAGAACACATCGTTATTAACAGCTTGGATAGAATCACGAGCTAAACAGCCAATGTTATTAATACCTTCTGTTAAAGACATTGTCGTAGGATCAATAGCACCACCATACACTAGGATCTGTCTACGACCAAAGATAACTAAGTTACCGTTAAAAGCAGCTAAACCTGTAATCTCATCAGAGCCGTTAGTCCATACATTATGTAAGTCTAAAGTTCCTGAAGTACCACCTGTATATCTGTAACCACTCTTAATGTCAGACCACTGTAAAGTGTGCTTGTCTGTGGTTGTGTTAGCTACCCAGATACGACCATAAGCTGAGATACTAATGTCTGCACTAGCTACTGTGCCTGTATAAAACGCATTTTCTGAGATCCGCTTGTAAGTAGTAGAGCTGACTGATGGATCAAAGTAAAGAGGAGTATGATTGGACTGAAACAAGAACAATGCACCGTTAAGTACAGACATAGTCCAGTTTGATGCTGTGATGGTAGGAGCTGTTCCGCCGCCACCATAAGTAAGTTCTGTTACTGTCGTGCCTACTAGTTTAAAGAGCTTATTGTTTGCAGCAAAAACAATCGTAGTTCCACCACCATTGTCAACCACTTCTCCAATAGCGTTAATGTTATTAGTTCCTACCGTGCTATTTACAGCACTAGCTTTAGTCCAGCCTTTGCGAGCACCAATACGACCATATTTATCAATAACACAATTCTCAGCACGAAGGGCAAATCCTGAAGCAAGAGTAACACCAGAGTCTTGACTGTTTAATCCAAAGAAACCCGGTGCAGCAATAGAGGAAGCCTTTAATTCCTTCATATACTGACCCACTCGCTTTCTTCAATGTAGCGTCCTGATTCAAGCGCAATAGCGTCTGCTAGGCTCTGTAAATACAAAGCATAGGCTTCGTTACCTGTAATCCCTTGATCTTCACCACGTTCTGCGATAGCCCTTGCATAAGCACCGTAAATAACAGGCTCGTGTGGGACATACAACACATCCGAGTTTGCAGCTAACTCAGCTTGTGGCAGAATGACGTTAAAACGAAGATTGTAAGTTCCGTTTGGAATAGGATACACATCGGCAATCGTATCTCCATTTACGTCTGTACCATTAAAGTTATAGTACTGTGGAGCACCTTTGGGTGGATTAGCGTTTAAATAATGGTCATTCATCCACCGTGTGGTTTGATTAACCATGATGATGTTAGAAGTATCGTTAATTACATCGATAACACGAAAGCGTTGACCTGAATCCACTAATACATAACTTAACAAATCAGGAATAGTAGTGGCAGACAATGTCTCTGACAATGAATTCCAATTATAAGAATCTTCTACCTGTCTTTTAGAGTCGTTAACATAGGTCGCAATTAGGCGAACATAGTCACTGTCGTTAATAGACGACGCTTCCGGCTCACGCAATCTGCGGAGCACAGAGTTTACTAGTTGTAAATAAGTGTAAGCTGCCATATTAGTCCTTAGTCTATCATACTTTTACAAAAAAAGCAAGTTATTTTTCAACAATCCCACTTTTTTAATGTCAATGCTTTGCGAGTAGGTCTGCCCTTTTCGTCTTTCATTGGACCAGCAACACCACCCATCCTAGCGCAGAAGCTCTTACGCCGTGCAGCCGCTTTAGGCGACTTTGCAGCCTCTTTAGCAGACACAGGCGGCTTTAGCTTAGAGCCTGTGGTCTTGTTATAATAGTCTCGACCTTTCTGATTGAGACCACCTTCAGGGTTCTGGTAGGCTTTCTTAGGCATTATTTCTTCTTAGCTGTTTTAGCAGCGTCTTTAAAGTCTTTAGCAGAAGGAGCACCTTTAGATCCTACCTTCCGCATCTTCTCGCCAGATCCTTCAGCGATACGTTTCTTCTTTGCAGCAATATTAGAATAGAGACCTTGTTTCATTTTGTCTTCCTTTTCTTAGCTTTACCTGCTGTTTGCAGTGCAATAGCCACAGCTTGCTTCTGAGGCTTGCCCTCTTTAACCATTTTAGAGATGTTCTTACTGATAGTCTTATCAGACTTTCCTTTAGCTAGTGGCATCTTAATAACCCCGCATTGTGCTCATCTTCTTAGCTGGTTTAGCTTTAGGAGTTGTCATCTTTGCGCCTGTTTTCTGAGCATACGACTTAGCTTCTTTCTTACCCTTAGCTGTGTAAGGGAACTTCTTGTCTTTTACCATTGGCATATTATGCTTTCCTCTCAAGGTTAAATGTACAAATTACTGAAAAACTAGATGTTGCTTCAGTGGTGATTCTTACTTCGTCATTCTCGTCCATTACTACTTTAGCTTCACCATTAAACTTAAAGTATTCTTTAGCTGGTGATGGGTACTCATTTAAGATAGCTACGTTTATGTTCTCAGTGTCATCATGCCACTGTACTGTAATGTCTTTAGCACTAGCTGTTGTGTTATGAAAGTACAGTAACACCCACTCTGCTGTATAGCCTACAGGAACTCTGTAGATCATTGTCTCTACACCTGCAGTTAGGTTCTTACCTACTGAGATTGATCTTTTCATAAGTGTTTAATAATCCATTCTTTAGCCAGTGTGATGAATATCACCACTCCTGAAGCTAGAAACGCAATACCGCCTAAGAAGCCTTTATACCGAGTCATCTCATCTTTGATCTCGTGCATCAGTCTTAGCATCTCTTTGTGGTTGGCTTCTAAAGTCTCCACTTTAGTCTCAATGATGGCAATACGCTCTAACTGATCCAGCATTATTCACTCCATTGCTCTGTAGGGATCTCAGGGAAAGTAGCTTGTACTGGTGGATTTAAAGCAATAGCACGAACCGCAGTACGGTAGTCTACGAATTCTTGCTTGTTTAGCAAAGGAACATCGGCTACTTGAGTCCAGTCGGTAGCAGCTAACTTGCCTTCTGCTGTAGCTTTGTTAGCAGCTTTGCACTCTGCATCTTTAGCATCTTTAGCTTCTTGACTCATATCTACGCAGATAAATTTAGTAAACCATTGACCGTCTATTTGCTCTACCCCGTCTTGTGCTACAACTTGATAGAAAGTAGGACTTGGCTGTGCGCCATTAAGAACAGGATCAGCGCCAAACTCGTTTAAGATTTCTACAGAGATTTGTGGCGGAAAAGATGTATTAGAATTTATGCTTCTAAACTCTGACTCATACATTGTTTGACCAGTTGAACGAATACGAATTAACATGATTTTTCCTTTAAGCTATTGCTAAGAATATGTAAGTTGCAGCATTAGTGTTTAGTGCTTCTGTAGTTTCATTAATAATAAATCCGCTATTAGCTGGGTCTACAGCATCTTCTCCAGTTACTTCAACAGCAGTAGAGTTAAGTTGCAAGAACGGATCATTTCCGCTTACTATTCCTCTAGCGGTATCAAATACACACCAATCTCCAGTAGAGTCTGTACGCTTTATAAGAACAAATCTAGCACCAGCAGTAAAGCCACAATTAATTGTTTGGCTTGATCCGTTTCCTGTGTAAGAGCCAACTTTAGATACTCCAGCAACTGTCGCAAATAAATACATTACATAGTTCCAACCACTTGCATTTATATCCGCAGCGTCACTATTTAACCAAAACTGCGTATTTGTTGCACTTGGTAAATCTGCGCCTGGACCAGTAGCTCCTGCTGCTGTAGAGTTCAGATTTAGCTGAGTAGCAGCAGAGTTGGCTATTTGTAATGCTCGACTACTAACAACCCAGTTTCCTGATCCGTTTCTACGCTTAATTATTACTAACTCTGGAATAACAGTTAAGTTGTGATTAAAATAGCCACCACTTCCTGATCCTACATAACAAATTTGCTCAAAGAATCCTGGTGCTCTGCGGAAGTTCCACAATATAGCGTTTGTATTAGTTAACCATCCATTGTCAATAAGACCAATATTGTTATCAAAACCAAGTCCAGCACCGCCTCCTGTTGATTCTGCTGCTGTTGTAGTCGTAGTTAAAAAATTATATGAAGTTGTTGTTCCACCCCGTAATCTATCCATTACTGGTGTACTACCAAAACCACCGTTTCTTATAGTATTAATACATAAATCAACAGGAAACCCTGTAGTTACTGTTTGGGGGCTTGTTGAACTTGTTTCTGTGTTAGGACTAAACACACTAGTACCAGTAGTAGGCACTTTCATTGGTCTACGGATTGCCATGTAGATGTAGGTTTGACCTGAGCCAAATCCAGCATTAATTACAAATCCAGTAGCAGTAGGATGTCCATATCCAGCAGTAGTTTCTGCTGCACTTGTATTAGCTTCTAAATACGCATCAACTGAACCGTTTGGAAAGCCACGCATTGTATCTAATATTATCCAGCCACTTGTTGAGTCAGCCCTTTTAAACATAACATATTGTGGCTCATACCCAAGAGTAATTGTTTCCACTCCTGTTGACCCAGTAACAAAGCTACCACAACTGATTACATTATCTGTTCCTGCTGTACCAAATCCACCGGCGTTATGGGCGAATAGGTAGGCTACATAGGTAACGCCTGAGTTATTAGTAGCATAAGAACTATATGTTGGGTTTGATATTGTTGTTGCGTAGAATGTAGTGCTTGTCATATCCGTGTTATACGGATTAAATATGTTTTGAGCAGCAGCAGTTGTATTTAATTTAATTGTGCTACTTCCTAATGCAACATGACGAACATTCCAATCTGATGATGCACTGGTAGCTTTAATAATAACCATGCCAGGTTGTGAGCCTAGGTTATGAGGCACATTTCTATCAGTAGTACCATCACCAGTATAAGTAACTACATCAAAAAACTTAGGCTGTTCACGGAATGTCCAAGAACAGTAACTTCCACCTGATGCTCCTGCGCCATAATTTGCTCCAACATTAAAGCCATTTGAGTTAAATTGTTGCAATGTATCTGTATTACCAGTTGATTGTCCGCTTGTTTGATTTGTAGCTAGTAAATTACCTGTTCCACGCAATGTATCAAACACTTGTGAATCAGAGGTAAGTTCTCTGCGTTTAAGCCAAACCATTCCACCTTTACCAGACAGGTCTATACCATTATTAATGGTCTGTGTTGCGCCTGTACCTGTGTATAGGTAGGTAGAGAACACATCCTCAGGATAAATGGCTGGCGGTGCTGAAACAGAACCAGCTAGTGCTTTTTTATTAAGCATCGCCAACCCTCGCACCGTATACTTGTCCAGCTACTTCCCACAGTACGATTACTGTATAGCCTGTAGTGTTTAATGTAGGTGCTGCACCAGCATTAGTTTTCCAAACTACTCCGCTACCGCCAAATGTAGAGTCAGTCCAAGTCAGAGTGTAAGCAGATCCGTCATCAATCATCAGCGTTACAGCTTCACCATTAGCAAAGTTAGTGGCTTTAGGTGTACGGCTTGCGCCTAGGGTAATTAACTGAATAGAGCCGTTGCTTGGATCAATCTCAAACGCTGCGCCATCAGTAATCGTAAAGATGTCCTCTAGGATTGTTCCGACAATAGCGGGATCAGTTAGAGTCTTATTGGTAAGTGTTTGAGTATCAGTAGTACCAACAATAGTTCCTGATGGAGCAGTAAGAGATGTTCCCCAAGCAGATCCAGTAGATACAGCGATACCAGAACCAGCATAAGTCATTGGAGCTGAGTTAGTTACTGTAAAGTTAGGGTATGTTCCTGATGTGCTAATACCTGTACCAGCAGTAATTGCTACTGTTTGATCTGGAGCACTGTTGGTAACTGTGAAGTTAGGATATGTACCGCTTGTAGAGATTCCAGTACCTGCTGTTAGAACAACAGTTTGATCTGGAGCAGTGTTAGTGATTGTTAATGAACCACTATTTGTAATAGGACTACCTGTAATAGAGATACCAGTACCTGCAATACCACCTACAGAAGTAACTGTACCTGTATTAGATGTATATCCGTTCGGATTTGTAGCATTATAAGGAGTGTATGTTAACGCTGTAGTAACATCGCTTGATGATAATGTTACAGCACCTTCACGTCCGTTAAACGAAGTAACAGCACCTGAAGAACTAAATGCAGCTGCATCCCACGCTGTACCGTTCCAGACAAAGAGCTGAGGAGTTCCTGATGTTCTGTAATACAGAGCACCTACAAGCAGAGCATTACCGTCGTTATCTACTGTTGGAGCAGAAGATTTAGAACCTAAGTAACGGTCATCAAAAGCATCGTAAGAAGCAGCAGCACTGGTGGCTGAAGAAGCTGCAGCAGTGGCTGAGTTACTTGCGTTAGTAGCTGATGTAGATGCTGCAGAAGCACTGTTCGATGCGTTAGTTGCTGAGGTAGCAGCGTTAGTGGCTGAAGTAGACGCTGCAGATGCTGAAGTAGATGCAGCAGATGCTGACGATGCAGCATTGGTTGCTGATGTAGCTGCAGCAGCCTGAGCTGTCTCTGCGTTAGTTTCAGCAGTCTCTGCATTAGTCTCTGCTGTCTCAGCAGCATTTTTAGCAGCTACAGCGTCTGCCAATGAAGTACCAATAGAAGCTAAAGAACCTGCAGCAGCGGTGGCTGAGGTGGCTGCATTAGCAGCTTGTGAAGTTGCAACAGAAGCTGCAGATTGGGCAGTAGCGGCAGCGGCTACAGCAGTATCTTTTGCTTCAACGGTGATTGCTGCTTCGCTTGATGCGTCTCTTGTAGCGTCTGTTGACCCGCCCGGACCCCGGTATATTCCCATGTTTTGCTCTCCTTGACTTGTTTTAATGCACTCTTTGAATACACTAAAACAAACTCCCTAGCCGTAGCTAAGGAGCTTGAGTTGTTACTATTTAGGCGTTTACAGCCAATACGAAGCCAGCTTCTGGACGTACAACTTTTGTGCCGAACAATGTGTCAGCAGTGTAAAGTGTAGACAAGTAATCTTGCTTGTACTGAGTCTGTGAACGAACACCTAACTGCTCTGCCAATACCATTGTGTCGGTATGGAACAAGAGTGCAGCTTTAACGCCATCACCAGCAGTGTTGTCGCCAGCAGTCTCGATTACAGGCATATTGCTTGACACATAAATGTCGATGCCATAGAGTTTGCCGATTTGACCATTGTTTACGCCACGACCATCAACGAAGTCAGAGCTGTTATAACGATCAATACCCATGATTGCGTTACGCAGTGAAGGAGGAATCGCAAACTTACGACCATCCATTGGTACATCAGCGTCGTCCATTAACTGGATCAGCTTACGGAAACCAGCGTCAGTAAACAAGTCAGATGTGGTTACAGTGTCGAGAGCGTAAGCTGTCAAACCTGTGGTAGCGTCGATGAAGTACGCATTGCTGTGTACCCAATCAGATGCGTCGCCGTCGCCGAAAGACTTACCCAAAGAAATCAGGTCGTCGTCCACTTGTTTAGCCAAAGCGTAACCAGCGTCTTCTGTGTAGAACGAACGCAGCGATGCCAAAGCCTGAACTTCGGTGATGTCCTCGATGAAACGTGAGTACTCAAAATGACGGTTAATCAGAACTTGTACTTCGCTCTCAACGTCTGCCTGAATCGTTACTGCGGTGTTTGCAGCCTTGAGGGTTGCAGTACCACGAGTTGGCTTAGGAATGTGCAATGTATCGCCTTTTTTGCCTTTGAAAGACATTTTGCGAACAAGGTTTGCCAATACTAGATTTTTCTTGTACGCAGCGATGACCTCATCACTCCAAATTTCTGGAATGAATGTTGCTGCATTAGTTGTGTTTACGATAGATGAACTACCGCCGGGGTATGCTACTTTTGCCATGATGTATTTCCTTTAATTAGAAAGTCTAAAATTACTTGACCCTCCCTGTTGCATATGCGTCCATGATTTCATCGGACAGTTGCATATATCGATCAGGGTCAGTCATTCTCAGTTTAATAAGGTCTGCTCTACGATATACTTTTCTACTGGTTTCACCAGCACCACCAACATCGACTGTAGCTGCCTTCATTGCTTGTTCTTGTGCTCTGCTTTCCACATTAGCTGATTGTTGCGCTTGGTTCTGCTGTTTGATTTGTTTAAGCTCTTTGTAGGTGCTTAACAATTCATCAGCGGATTCAAAGTCAAATTCAGCGTCTGCTCTAGCAAACAAGTTTAAGCGAATAGCTGAAGATTTAACCCAATCTTGAAATCCGCTATCGGATGCGATAGTGGCAAAGTCTGGGTGCTTAGAGGACAACTGTTGGGCTGTCTTCATGCGCTTCATTTCTAACGCTGCTTGTCTTGCTTCAAGAACTGCAGGATGCTTCTCTACTTGTCTGTTGACCGCACTAGCCGGGTCTGCAAAAAAGTCGTCTTCGAGCGATTCTTCAAGCGGCTTCGCTTCCTTAGCCTTAGAGTCGAGTTGTTGTCTTAACAGTTGGTCTGCAAGTGATCGTACTTCATGAACCTCATTTGCTTGTCGTCCAATTAGCTTTTCAGCCTCTTGGTGCATCTTCGCAATCTCAATAGCAGACTTACCACGATACTTCTCTGGTAATTCTTCTACGGGTTCATTGACTGCAACCACTTCAGTAGTATCTGCCGATGTAGAATCAGGTACTGGGGTTGTAACGTCTTGTACTTCTTCTTGCTCACTGCCGTTAAACAGTTCTTCTTCTTGAATAAAGTTTGCTGCCATTTAAAGTCTCCTGTCACCGAATCAAGTGATTTTAGGATTTGTAATCTAAGGCTCTTTCGAGGTGTCTTAGGCGTTTTTCTTTGCTTCTTGCTTCTGCTTTTCTTCGTGCCTTTTCGCCC
>Ga0247722_10000354_pt1 | contig 29153 bp, 4 predicted proteins | sample MSEWelMarce3H_FC_FD_189094 | JGI IMG/M metagenome (GOLD analysis project Ga0247722, IMG submission 189094) | Subsurface sediment microbial communities from gas well in West Virginia, United States - MSEEL Well Study Marcellus 3H_FC | ecosystem: Environmental > Terrestrial > Deep subsurface >... | reverse complement strand
CCTTGAAAGAAACATAGGTCAAAATAAAGAAACTATAATACACAAAACAATATCATTGTATAATAACTTACTACTACTAAAAAATAATAATCGTGTAATTGATCTAACACATGATGTATTAACGTGTGGAAATCCCGATTTTGATAAATTTTTATCAGATATTCAACTTATTAATAAATCATTATGTAACGTTACTTTTGGTATCGGTGGTCCATTCAATATATGTAAAGCATTTTCTAAAAGAAATATATCATTTATTCCTTTTTATCAATTAGCCCCCTACAAACGCATAATAGAGAATATGAATAGTATTGATAATTCTATAATATCCAATGTTGAACAATTAAAAAAGTGTTTAAACGACAATTTTGGCTCCACTAATTTTCGTCAACTCCACATGGAACCCTAAACGGAATATGTGAAAGCCAATTATAACATGTATGTTTTAATACTATTATTTATGATGATAACAACATCATAAATAAATATAATCAATAACTCACCTATTTCTTGTTAAGAGTCGCATATTGTGTTTCTATAAATTGGTATTGTTTTTCAAACCATTTTTTCGTGAAACTTGGCGGAATTCCTGTTTTACTATCATTCATCGCTGTATGAAGGTCTCCTGACAATGGGTAATCCGTACAATTATATATTGTTTCGACGGTTTTTGTAAATAATTGTTTAAACTCTTTTATCGTTAAATCTTGTAAGGCCTCGCCCCCGATACATTCTTTACCAGAAAATCCAATATACCAAATTTTATTAGGTGCATGAGATTTCATTAAAAATGATTTTTTATCCGGATCGAAATAATTCAATTTCTGTTTGGGATGATGTTTGAGTAAATAATTTGTTTTGATATAGATAATAAATCCAACATCACGCGTTTTTTTCATTTTTATAAAAAAAGACCCATAGTCATCACGGAGATTCATATTTATAATAGTATTATATTAAGTTATTATTCAACACCGAGCACAATCACGGTGAGCGGAGCAACGGCCTATGCATAAATACACTCAAACATCAACTCCATTGACCAATCCATATGATTCAAGTTGACGATCCGACCATACTCATCGTATAATGTAACACGCAACTTCTGAATATCAACTGGCCCGAAATAGTTCCTACTTCGGTCCAATTCTGTAGAATAACCCTCCTGTTGCGCATAATGAAACACTGTGACATCCTGCGCTAAATCTGCAACATTGATACGTGTAATAATATTTGGCGCCATAATGGAGTTTGAAAATGCGGCCGTGAAATAATTATTCGAACTATTGACGAAATCGTCGATACTCACATAAATATACCTTGTCCCTTGCACATTGCATATACCTTCCGATATGATATTCCCGCTTCCGTCAGTCCCACCACCACCGCTACCACCGCCACCACTAATATATTTACCATTCGAGGCATAAATACCAGCGGGTGCCCGATACCCTAGCATCCACCCCAACGTCATTTGCAAGGGTTGCGGATTTTCGGTTGATGTTAATACAACACCAGCACTATTGGCTGAAAAGTAGATCTTGAACGGGCGAGCCGCCGGCACAAGTGTTCCTGACGGATCCTGAAAAAAACGCGATTTCCCAGTGATTGAGTTCACCTCATAACGCAAGTTTAACTTTCCATTAGTAGCTACACCAGCTTCAGATGCGGCCAATTGTGCATTGATCTCCGTTTCAAGACGCGCCGCTTTCGTTTTGTCAGAAAGCCCGATATCATAATTGCCATCTGGTAAAGTGATAATAACACTCGACGCATCAGGTACATTGTTTCCACCTGCATCGGCCCAATCCCACGACACCTTAAACACATTATTCCCAAAGGAAGAGTTGATCGCGTAAAATGACATTGGAATCTCAATCGAAGCAAGACGCATACTAACAGCGCGTTCTACTTTCGTTGGAAGGTTAATTTGTAGGTCTGTGCTCTTTGTTGAATAATAATTGGGACGAAATCGCGTATCAATATTTACGGCACGCTTAATTGTATTCACTTTCAGAGGGTTCAATATACCAGCTGGTGCGCCATTATCATCTAAATTAAGACCAGTCTTACTAGTGGGATCATAATTTACGATTCCATCTCGTGCAGGATTATTGATAATAAAATGACCATTATCACCGAATAATGTGTTCTGTGGAAGATTCGTGACAGGTTTACCACTTCCAATTGGTAACAGATGCTGAATCAGTCGAGCGAGTGCTTGATCAAGAAATGTGTTTATATTAGCACGATCAGAACCAGTAAGCGTTCCGTCGCGATCTATTGCGGCACACATTGTTTTCTTTTTATGAACGATGTCTTGTAAGTCATAGTTTTTAGTAGGGAGCGAGAAGAAGGTCTCTAAATCCTGAATGCGGTATTGATCAATATTCATATTAATATAATTCATTGATCCTGGGAGGTAATTACTGCCGCTTGCGCCTCCGCCACCGCTGCCCCCGCCCACACCCGGTATCGCGCCAGGCGTACTTGTTGGACGAGTTTGGATCGGTTGCGGAAAATTCGATAATGAGTTATTCGGAAAGAATGACATTTAATATATACTCGTATTTTTATGTTTATACTCGTTACAATAAGAGAAGATTTAAACATTTTATACCACGTTATGGTTATTTGAAATAAAATATCGTTATTCTATATATTCTACCACCGAAGGAGATGGATATAAATAGTCGTGATCCTTCACAAAATATAATACCATTTCGCATAAAGGGTGTCGATGTCGGTCGTTTCGATACGAGTGGTAATCTAGGGATTGGAACAATTAATCCGACTGCTACATTGGAAGTAGTAGGTAATGTGAAGATAAATGGTAATAATAATGCTTACAACAACATTGATGCCGGTTTTACCTTAAATGGTCTTCCGATTGAAAGCAAAACAACTGTGGTCGTAAATATGGACTCGCAACCCGTAGCTGCGACAACGTTGAACCGGCAGAAAAAACAGAGCATACCACTTGCTGTTTCTAGCACACTGGCTACAAGCGATATCGTTGCTAAAATGAGCGGGGTCAGCGTAGGAAAGACACATATCTACGGTGTTGGACCGGCGCAAATGGCGAGTTACGGAAATATTGTGGTTGCGGTGGGCGAAGGGACGAACAGTATCGCATATTCTCTCGCGAACCCGCCTACCGCTTCGAGCTGGGTGGGCATTCCGAATAGCACTGCAACATTCACGACGAGAGGACGAAATATTGCTTACGCAAATGGAACATGGGTGGCAGTGGGTGATGGGTCGAACAGCATCGCATACTCTACGATGACACCGCCGGTCGCGTCAAGTTGGGTGGGTATTCCTAATAATATCGTATTCAACGGTGTTACTACGAGAAATACATTCAATGTAGGTTGGGATATCGCCTATGGAAATGGCGCATGGGTTGCAGTTGGTGGAGGGACCAACAGTATCGCATATTCACTCGCAAACCCGCCTACGGCTGAGTCATGGGTGGGAATAACTATTAATTCATCGACTAATTTTGGAACTGAAGGATATGGTATTACATTTGGTAATGGAACCTGGGTTGCTACCGGATTCGGAACCAACGGAATCGCATATTCTACGCGAACACCGCCAACAGCGGATAGCTGGGTTGTTGTTCCACTTACGAATTCAAACGACGCTGGTTCTACAAATACACCCAACAATTGGAGCATAAATGTAATCTATGCAAATGGCGTTTGGTTGGTAGCTGGAGATACAACTAATGTAATGTGTTATTCTCTAGAAAATCCACCAATCGCCGGAAGTTGGATGCCGATTACAACATCTATTTTATTTGGTCAGCGTTGTCGGGCGATTGCTTACGGCAACGGAACATGGGTGGCGTGCGGAGATTCGGGGACACTGCTCGCATATTCTACCGCGCGTATACCCCACAGCAGCAGCTGGATCGCGATGAAAGGTCCGACCACCTCGTCATCAGGTGAACAAATCAACCATATCACTTTCAACGCCTCCACGAATACATGGTATTTCCTCTTTGATATCGGAACAAACTGTATGTTTTATTCCACAGCAACACCGCCCGTCCCTGCGACATGGGTGGGGGTACAACGCAGCGCGGGGGCGTTTACAACACAAGCATACGGCGCAGTTGGCATCACCACAAACGCGTTTACATACCCGATCAATGTCGCGCGTCTTGATAATAAAGTGACATTCCCGGCGAATCGGATGCTCGCAGTGGGCGGCGGTGGAGCCGAAGTTCTCGCTCGATCCAGCGACACACCAACCCCCGCGACCACCGGCACCATTTCGTATTCAGATGATGATGGTGCAACATGGCAGATGGTGCCTGGAGGCGCTACGAACGCGATGTTTTCGTCCGCAGCAGATATTGCCGCAGGGACGTCATTTGGAATTGGCGGATCTCGCGGTGCGAATGCGGTGGCATGGAACGGCGAGAAATGGGTCGCCGCCGGCAATGGACGCACAAATTCTCTCGCATTCTCCGATGATGGAGGAATGACGTGGACTGGCATAACTGGTAAATCGATATTCTCCGTAGAGGCACGTGATATCGCATGGAATGGACGGATGTGGGTGGCTGTAGGCCGTGGCATACAATTTTCAACTGCATACTCGTATGATGGGATTTCATGGATGGGGCCGGTGGATGCATCCGGTACGCCAGTGAATGTTTTTTCATTCAACATTGCCGGTCCGACGGCTGCAATGAGTGATATATCGGGTGGTGGAAATCACGTGATTTGGACAGGAAAGATGTGGGTGGCGACAGGAACACGAACGCTCATTACCGGATCATCGCCGGCAGCATATTACACTATCGCGTATTCGATGGATGGAAAATCATGGATCGGTGTTCCAGAAAGTGGTGCGACAAGCACCGGATTCGATATGTATGCGCACGGAGTGGCATGGAATGGTCGGAATTATATTGCGACGGGGCGCGGAACGGTGAACACACTGGCATTTTCGACCGACGCTACATCATGGCAAGGACTGGGGAATACAGTGTTCTCAGTATGGGGTCGCGGGATCACATGGGGTGCCAAACGGTGGATGGCGACGGGGCGCGGGACAAACACGGTGGCGTATTCTACAAATGGGCGTAACTGGCAGGGATGCGGTGCGAATGTGTTTAAACCAATGCGCCGGTTTATGGCAATGGGGGATACAGGATTGTATACCGCAGTGTCATCGGGGCAACCACAGCGCGGAGTCGCTTTCTCGTACTCAGATGATGGCGTTACGTGGGATGCACCTGTGGTGAACCAAGGGGTGGAGTTCAAAACGACACGATTTTTGCCGAATGCCTTTTATATAAGAACAGGTTTTTCTAACTGGCGTGATTTTATCCCTTTACTCACTGCAAACAGCACTACAAATCTACAAAACTGGAGTCCAGATTCGCAATTTAACGATGTGAATTATGCACCTCAGAACGAAATCGCCAAACAATTCGCTTATTTTGCGGGATACTGGTTGAATGCAATTCGAGCGATGAATAGTCAGAGTTTCAGTGTATTTACATCGTTTGGGACTGGTGGTTCCGGAACATTCACGTTTACAGCAACATCAAATTACCCTGTTACATCTTACACAGGTTCATTGAGTAATTACACTAGTAATACTACATACACGCTAACCCCCCAAACAGACGGTATTAATGCTGGTATTATCAATAGTAGTATAGTCAATCCTCCTTGCTCTATCTTCACAAATCAATTCCTCCTCACCAACGCTATCTCAGACAATTCATCCCAACATACAGCACTCATGTATTCTTCAGATGTAGGTGCTTCATGGGCACGTGTCTCTGGAACAAGCGATACTGAGGCAAATGGTGGAACGGGAATGACGGTTTCAAATTCAGGAGTATTTTCACTCGCGTCGAATACCACACGAACACGATTCTTGGTCGGCGGAGGTGACGCCGGAAGTGCAACCCGAAAGGTCTATTTTTCGAATGACGGATTCAATTGGAATCGAAGCATCAGCAGTCCGAATTCAACACAGATGGCATTTGTGAACGCTTCATTATGGGTAGGTGGCGGGTATAACCGGTGGCTCGTGGGTGGCAGTGATGCATCATCAAATGCCAACGGTCGTATCATGTACTCTGGCGATGCAGATGCAGTTGCCGCATGGCTTGCAGCATCTCCCGCAACATATACCGGAACCGTAATCTCGTGCTTCGCTGCGAATGCCAATTTCTCAGTGATTTTGGCAGGTACAATAACAGGAAATGTGATTTATCGTTCGGAGAACGGGGGCGCAACTTGGGCAACGGTGAATATCAGTAGTACACCAACCGGTAGTGTACGATCTATTGCGTTCTCTCCATCTCTCGGACGTTGGGTCGCGGTTGGTGGAGGTGGCGGTGCCGCGAATACCATCATTTATTCAACCGACGCAACTGGAACTGCATGGGCTCTACCTTCCGGACAAGCCAAGGCTGCTTCAACCGCAATTTTCAAGATTGGAAGTGAAGTTACTCGTGTAATTTGGGATGCTGTTGGGGAGCGCTTTTTGATCGGTGGATGGAATGGGGGGTCTGTGGCAACCCTGACAAACATCGCCGGGTTGGATAGCACGAATAACAATACCGGATACACAATGGCATATTCGTCTAATGGCATAAATTGGACTCCGGTTATAGTACGTTCAGACACCGGGACATCAACCGGAGGAATCAGTCCAGGCGCGTCCATGTTCGGCCCTTTCTTAACACAATGCCGAGAGATTATGGCATTGGATATGTCCGGTGATTTCACTCCGATCAATACTGGTTATTCCGTATCGTGGAATTCCTATGCCAACCGATTCATCGCCACTGGTAACGGAACTACACCGGTCGTATATTCTAGTGATGGTGGTGTGACGTGGACACCTGCGAACCAACAACCGCAACAACAAGCAATCGCAGTTGCAGGTGGATTGGGTACTGCAGCGGCAACGACCGCAACTTCGGCATCACATATCACATACACGATTGACGGAAAGACATGGTCGCAAGGTATCGGTGTGAAGGAAATCTTCGGAACTGGAACTGTTTTGGCGGTAAAATACGGGCAAACCAGCACAGCAATTTCACCAAATGGGCGTATTTGGGTAGCAGGTGGAACCCCGACAAGCGGAACAAGCTGTCTCGCATTCTCTCAGAACGGCGTCAGGTGGACCGCAATAACTAGCGCGAGCACCATAATAACCAATGTTAGAACGATCGCGTACGCTCCAGCTGAACAAATGATCGCGGTACATGGAGTCAATAACAACGTAAATAATGCACTCACAACCGCGACATCTGGTGTCGGAAATGGTGTGTGGGTGGCCGGTGGTGATACTACAAATTCTCTCGTGTTTTCTTATGATGGAATCAGCTGGAGTGAAGTTCCGAACTCTCTTACGATACTATCCACTTGCAACGCCTGCGCATTTGGAAACGGATTGTTCGTTGCAGGAGGTATTGCTTCTTCATCAAACCCAATCGACTCCACCGCGATTATGGTTTATTCAACCGACGGTATAAATTGGCAACCAATTCGAGGAACACGTGCAAGAGTAGCTAATAACGCTTCTATCGGCTCAATTACATATGGTCATGATGAAAACGGTCGTGGACTATGGGTAGCTGGAGTCATTGGTTCTCTCACAATCTCCATATTGTATTCATATAATGGAATCGACTGGATCGGGGTTCCCAGTAGTGGCAGCAATTTAGCTGCAAATGTAACTGGTATTGCATATGGTCAAAGTACGTCGACTGGACAAGGATTATGGATTGCATCTGTACGTAATGCGGGGTATTCGTTCGTCTTTTCTACAAATGGCCGTGATGGTTGGACTTCTATTTCAAATACGAAATCTGGATTATTCGAAGTCACTGGAAGTGGTGCTACTAGTATAACATACTTCAACGGTGTTTGGTATGCAACTGGTGTAAGTGCTGGTGTGAGCACTGGACGAACACTTGCATATTCATATGAAGGAACTAGCGGCTGGTTTGGTGTTTACCCCACGTCGAATATGTATGGCAGCGCAATAACAACATTCAGTCTTACAGACATGCGTTGTGTCGCAACTACCGCTGAATATTCTATACCATGCGGGTCATCCGCTGGTTTGACAACATCCGCTGGAACAGCTGCTTCATCGGGGATACCTTCTTCACTTGTTCCTGTACGAAGTCTCGGATGGACCGCTGGTATTGGAAGCGCATACCTTCAGCACCCTACACTTTTATTTGGTGCAGACAGTAGTCGCACCGCGACAACCTCAACGGTAATATCTGCGGATGGAGGTCGGTCATGGGGTTCCAGTACCGTCAGTCTTTCGCAATCAGCATTTCGAGGCGGTATATGCAATGATGCTTTCTGGAATGGCACAATATGGGCTGCAGTAGGTTTTGACGCTGTAACTGGATCGAAAGTAGCAACGTCGAGAGATGGAATGTCGTGGAAACAAATCCCGGCAGGAAATGTACCTATTACTGGCATATTGTATTCGATTATGTGGAACGGAACAGTGTGGATGGTAGGCGGTGATGGATCACCCACCAATGATGCGTTTACTGCATCGATTGCCTGGTCAACCGATCTTATCACGTGGAATGCGATTACAAATACAGACACTAAGCTCACGATTACCAAACGTATCGCGTGGAATGGGATGTACTGGGTTGCAGTAGGCGTAGGAGACGTCAGTACAATTATGCATTCACGTGACACGAGAGGACTCGTATGGGAAGATACATTTTTATCATCATCAAGTACGAACAAAACTGCGTCAATTGTTAGTGTTGTAAACGACGTTGTTTGGGGTGGCGGACGCTGGGTTGCAGTCGGTCGTGGAAATTCTATCGCCGGCGGGAGCGGTGTAAGTATTCTTTATTCTGTGGATACACCAGTGAGCGGCGGAACACCTGCCGAATATGCAACTACAGGACGTCGTTGGACAGCAGTCGCTGGATCTGCACAACTATTCCCATATGGTGCAAATTCGATATCATGGAATGGAAAACGATTTGTCGCGACGGGTCCTGCCTCGGGGACATGTTCTACCGGTAATATTATTGCTTGGTCAGCAGACGGCATTTCATGGAATGCGTTTTCTACTACCAAAACAATTGCACCGGGACAGCGATGGGTGGCGGTGGGTAGTGGGTCTCGCGCTTCGATCGCATTATCAGCAGATGGCCATGTTTGGACGGATGTCAGCGGATCCGCTCTCTTATTTTCGGATATTAGTGGCGCTAGTGCCACACTCGTAAATACAATGAAGACTGGCGGTCGCGCGATTGGATGGAACGGAAACTCTCTTGTAGTTGGCGGTGCACGATCAGCTACCACAGTAACAGCAACATCACAATTTACCGCTACATCTACTATCGGACGAACTACAATTCCAGTTTGCGCATTCATTGGAAGTGGTAATGGTGTTATGGGTGGCGGAACAACAAATTCGCCAATGGATAATACAGCCGCGAGCTATCTTCGAACAAGCAGCAGTGTTTTCATCACACACCTCGACGTGAATATACGCGAGGGCAGCGCGCCTTGGTCGAATATGTGGTTGAATACATATACCGATTTATCAGGGACCCAGTTATTCCAAGTCACACCGGAAGCGCATACGTTCAGTTCCGCGCTCAAATGGAACGGGTGGTCTTGGGTTGCGAATTTTGGACTTACAACGAATAATCCGATAACAGGTGAGCAGTATGGATCGATATGGTACTGCACCGATCCACTTGCACGAGTAGGATGGTCGGTCGCATCAAATTATGCAACACCGCGTATTTTAATCGGACAAGGTGGATATGCTGCGCTGGAATGGAACGGTGTTGCGTGGTTAGCGTGTGGATATGATCCTAACAATAACAACCTGATTTACACGACCGATCGTTACGGCTCGATTGGTTGGACTGCAGTCACTGGTATTGTAAGTGGCACAGGATCCGCATCATTCCAACCAGTTTGTATTGCATCGAGTTCCAGATTCTGGGTCGTTGGTGGATCGCAAGGAACAACTTCGGCAATGTATTACACAAGTGATCGCACTGGTGCTACAGGGTGGCGGGCGATCGTATCGTCGGTATTGCCAGGTATTCGGATTACATCAATCGGGTATAATGAATCCGCGTGGATTTGCTGTGGAGGTGGTGGTGGCGGTTCAGGATCGCCAGCGAGCAGTATTTCGTGGCGCGTAGATGCTGATGACATTGGAACAGGATGGGTTGCATCAACTATATCCGGAACAAATGGTGGACTTCCACCAGTATTATCCGGATCTAGTGCAGTCGCATATAACGCTGGTGCAGAATCGCCAATATGGCTTGTTGTCGGTGATGTAACATCAAATTCGGCTGATCAAATTGCGTATACAAGCACAATAAATGGATCTACTGAATGGAAAAAACCAACGGGCGGTAATACGCTTTCAAATACCACATTTGGGCGATTGAATGGAATCGCGTGGACGGGATACTCATGGTTAGCTACATCTGGCGCAGGCGGGTCACGTATTGCAAGCACATTGAATCCTGCTGCCGCTTCTGCACAGTGGAATAATACTACAAACGCAATTTTCAGTCCGACATTGTGTACAAATGCGGTAGCGTATGTGAATATCCCAATTTCATTACTCACGACAGGTATGCCAACGAGCGGGGGGTCTGGGGCAGGGACGGGTGCAATGTGGCGGGGAGGTGTTGGCCGTGCACAAGGACTTTTGCCTAGCGGCGGCACTGAGACGACATCTGTGGTGGTGCGATCAGAAAACGGCGCAGAAGGGACAAGATGGTCGCCGGTTTATTCACGTAACTTCTTGATTGCAGTCGGTGGAGGGATTATTCGTGATGCACAGGGTGGCGGAGGTGCGAATAGAATGGCGTATTCATATGACGGCGGTTTGTCATGGACAACTAATAATACATCTGTGATGACAACTTCATCAAATTATAGCGTTGGTAGTATCCGAACTGTGAAATACGGAAACGGAATGTGGGTAGCGGGTGGCGATTCTACAAATACACCTGCTGGATCAAATACCCTTGCATGGTCGCGTGATGGTATAAACTGGACGGGAGCAGGTGGAACCCAGATATTTGGAACGAATGGTTCATGTTACGCAGTGTGCTGTAATGACCGAGGACGGTGGGTTGCTGTTGGTGGCTCGCAATTGAGTACTGCAGGAACATATACGAATACAAGCGGGGCGATTTATACGATGGCATGGTCGGATGACGGAATGAACTGGACGCCCATTTTGGGGTCGAGAGCTCTGTTCGGAATCGTGTGCCAGGGTGTGACATACGGTGCTGATGCAGCAGGCGTCGGGATGTGGACAGCGATCGGTCGCGGAACAACGTATACGGGGTGCGCGTACTCCTATGACGGGAAGAACTGGTATCTATCACAGACGAGCGGATCGTTGTTCGGGACGAGTGCGAATGTACTTACCGAGAGATATGCGCCGGTGGCGGACTGGCGAACAGTGGCGATGAATAGCACCGGACAGATTCAATTTGCGGCGGCGAATGCGGGGTTGGTGTGGCGATCGATGGATTATGGTGTATCGTGGTCGGCACTGACGTTGCCATCGCGCAATTGGGCGTCGGTGGCTGTATCCTCAACCGGACAACATGTCGTCGCAGCAAGTTCGGATGGGTCAAATCATCGCTTATACAACTCATCCGATTATGGTGCAACATGGATAGGGCGTGGGTATGGTTCTAACACGTGGGTACAAGTCGCGATATCCGCAACAGGCCAGTATCAAGTTGGAGTGGCAACTTCTCTGAGAATACAAGTATCAAGAGATTATGGTGTGACGTGGGTTGCCACCAATGTAAATCAGCCTGACTTTGCTTGGACTGGTGTAGCGATTTCATCTTCAGGTCAATATATAACAGCTGTTACCACCGGAAACCCCCGGGTATCATCTGATTATGGTTTTACTTTTAATGATGGTAACGTAAATTTGACCTTCCTTTCCGTCGCAATGTCTTCCACCGGTCAATTTCAAATAGCCGGAGTCACTAATGCACGTCCTCAAATATCTATTAATTATGGTGTAACTTGGACTCAATCTGCGTTGACATCTACAAGTCATAATTTTTTTGCCATTTCAAGCACCGGACAATATCAGATTGGTGTAACTAGATCCACCGCAGATACCATCAAACGAAGCAACAATTATGATTCTGGATGGACGTCGAACGGCTCTACTACCAACTACTTCGCAATCGCGATGTCCTCCACCGGTCAATACCAAACTGCGGTTTCTCAAACTGCCTCCGGAAATGTCTTCATCTCGAGTAACTTCGGCGAAACCTGGTCCTCCGCCGCCAATGATTCTCGATCTCTCGGCATCACATACGGCAAAGATTCAACAGGAACCGGAATGTGGGTCGCAACAGCGGGACGCAGAGACCGCGACGTGGCTGCAAGCACAGCAAATACGATGGCGTACTCCTACGACGGCAAATTATGGCGCGGGATCACGGCGGCAGCGGGTTTGAGTGAACAAGCGTGGTCGGTTGCTTACGGCAAGGATGGCTTCGGCGTCGGAATGTGGGTTGCTGGCGGGTATGACGCCGTATGCGGTCTGAAATGGTCGTATGATGGCGTGACGTGGAATGCATCCACAGGGGCGAGCGGGGCTTCCGTGTGGGTCGGTGCTGCTGCAGGACGGCGCGCAATTTCCGTATACTGGAATGGATCGATGTGGCTCGCGAGTACAAGTGATACACGTAACGGTGAACCTCGCGGAACCTCGATTGCAGCGAATAATGCGTCGGGAGTACCAGGATATTTACTGTATTCGTACAACGGGAAGAACTGGTTGCCGGTATTGGCGCCGAATACATACACTGCGACGATTTCAGCATCGGCGCAACCATCCATTTATTCGGTCCTTCCGAATCCGGTGATTCTGGACTTTGGAAGCTTCTACGACGACCAAGCGCAACGAGGGACAATGATCGCAAATACAACGGCGCTGACGGTGGGTGCGGCGATGTCTAGTGTACCTATTGAAAATGTGAATACGATTGTTCCTTACGGGAAGGGGTCTCTGACGACAGGACAGGTGCCGTTCCTGATGGGAGGTGATAGTGGGTTGGTGAACACGATACCAGGTACCAATACCGGCATAGTTCCCATTACCAACGAACTCGCCTCCACAACGAGTTCCCTTTCCACCTCAACAGACGGCGGTATCACATGGCGAGCCGTCCCGAACTCAACGCGAATTATGACAAAAGTGAATAAAATCCTATGCGATGAAACCACGCAACAAATCGTCGCGGTAGGCACAGGGAATTATTCGGTGGCGACATCCACGCCTTCAAGGGCGGCGGACGCGGACGGATGGACGGGCGTCTTCGGAAGCCGGATGACGGACACTCGCGCAGGGATGTTCGAGAGATTTGGAACAGGAGCGTCGTGGTTGTCGGGAGCGAAGATGTGGATCGCGAGCGGTCGGGCGCAAAGCAGGCGCGGATCATCATTGGCAGTCTCCGTGAATGGCACAGTATGGCAAGATGCGAAGATTGTATCCCAGGTGGCGGCGGGAGTGGCGGGGGCGGCGAGAGGCAGTGGAATAGTGAGTAGGATAACGTCAAGTGTTGCTACTCCGGCAGTGGGAATGAATAGTATAGACAGTACACCAACAACTGGTGGAGAGAGTGATAGTCTATACCTATTTACATCACATACGTTTACGAATGCAAGTGCGACGGGGCCAAATGGTCCATCTTTATCTTCAGTTAGAAGCGCATATTCTAATGTGACATGGACACAGAACAATAGTTTTTTATCTATGACAAGCGATAATGGTATCCAGTTATGGACTGTTCCATGTAATGGGACATATAGAATTACAGCAAATGGTGCTAGTGGCGGAAATTCAAGCTCCTCATCTGGAGGGTTTGGAGCAGCAATGACCGGAGATTTTATTCTAAAAAAGGGTGACATATTAAAAATATTGGTAGGACAGACCGGAATATATCAAACTAGTTTCGCAAGTGGTGGTGGTGGAACATTTGTTACAACAACAAACGATAATCCTATGATAGTGGCTGGAGGTGGTGGTGGTGCAGGTTATTCCAATGGTCTAAATGCATCAACTGGCACATCTGGTGTAAGAGGAGCAACAAATGGTGGTTACGGAGGTATAAATGGCGGTGGCGGTGGTGCAGGTCAAAATGGAAGTGCGGGAGATGGATCTACAGTTGGTGGAAATGGTGGAAGTTGTTCATATGGCCCTGGAGGCGGAGGTTTTTATAGTAGAGGAGGTCATAATTGTGGTGGAACATCAGGGACTATTAGTGCAGGCAATTCATTTATTAGTGGAGGTAAAGGTGGGTTATTGCAAGTAGGTTACGGTGGTGTAGATGGTGGTTTTGGTGGAGGTGCAGGTACTGGGCATAGATCATCAGGAGGAGGTGGATATTCAGGAGGAGGTGGAGATGGGGCAGAATCAGGAGGTGGCGGCGGTGGATCATATAATTCTGGAATCAACCAATCAAACTCAATTTTATCAGTTGCCAGTTCAGGATCTGTAATAATCACCATAAATTCCCCGATCATTCCAACAACACCATTGTACTATACCTTACCCACCCCCGGCGGCGTCGTTCCCTACTCTTCACTCGCCGTCAGCACATCGGTTGTTCCTTATACTTCGGCAACGACGCCCCTCCTAACCTACACAGACAGTGCTACCGCATTCTCTACGCAAGTCAGCAGTGTTGCGACGAATTCACAATACAATCGCGCGGTCGTCGGCGGATCAAGCGTCCAATTTGTGGCGGGAGGACGTGGTGCTAACGGTGGACTCGCGTATTCCAACGGCGGTCAAACCTGGACAACCGCTTCGACTGGGACAAGCGCCGTATTCCAGACACCAACCAATGTTACGACGCGGACAGGAAGCGGCGGATTTGATGCAAGTTTCGGGACGGTCGCGCTCACGCAGAGATTGACGACACCGCTTACCTATCCAAATGGTACATTGTATACATGCGCGATAAATGAAACCGGTCAATATCAAACTGCCCCAATTTATGGTGGTCAAATATGGACATCAAGTGATTACGGTGTAACTTGGAATGCAAGAGAAACTAATCGAAATTGGCTACGTATTTTTATGTCATCTTCTGGTCAATATCAAACAGTAGTTATTCGCGACGGCAATATATGGACTTCATCCGACTATGGTGTAACGTGGACATCCAGAGCCGATAGCCGACCATGGTATGGTATTTCAATATCATCCACTGGGCAATACCAGACAGCAATTGCATATGGTAGTAACAATATATGGACTTCATCCGACTATGGTGTAACATGGACACCTAGAGCCAGTGGAAGGGAATGGTACCATGTCTCCGTATCATCCACTGGACAATATCAGACTGCAGTTGTGTATGGCGGACAAATATGGGGATCATCCGATTTTGGTGTTTCTTGGTCTGCGAGAGAAAGCAGTAGAAATTGGGTGAGTATATCTATATCTTCTACGGGTCAGTATCAAACTGCCGCAGTGGAATCAAGTCATTTGTATATTTCATCTGACTTCGGTATAACATGGACTTCTAGATTAACTGATACTGGACGCAATTGGACCCATTCAGGAATGTCGATGTCAACCACTGGACAATACCAATCGGCAATCGTTTACAGTACGTCAACTAATGGATACATTTATGGATCGTCTGACTTCGGAGATACTTGGACGACTAGAATGACAAATACAAATCGTAACTGGACTGGTATTTCGTTAAATGGAACTGGTCAAGTTCAGTTGGCTCTAGAACAAAATACCATTTTCACTTCTACAAACTACGGTGTCACTTGGGTCCAGCGGTCCACCGCGACCCGAACCAACGCATTCACCCGCATCAAATCCTCCGCATCAGGACAGTATCAACTCGCGACATCCGGGCCAGTGGGAAATCCGTATGGTCAATTCTACGTATCATCGAATTATGGACAGACATGGATCCCTAGACGTGGACTTAGTTCTTGGTTAGGTGGCGCTGTATCAGGGAATGGTGCGGTCATGATGGGAATTAGTAATATCACTACAAATATTTCATCATTGAAAATGAATAACGCTATGGCATATTCACCTATATTATATCTTGATGCTACAAACAGTAGTTCATATAATGGAAGCATCTGGACAAATTTGGGTTCACTGAGTGGAAATGTCGTGATGACAGATATGGGTTCGTTTGACGCAGCTGACAACGGCGGTTCTTTTAATTTCAACGGTTCATCAAACTATGGAAGACTCACTACCTCATCCACGACATTTTCTAATGTAACATATATTGCAGTTGTTAAACCATCAACTGTTTCAAATTGGAATGTTATATTGTCATTAGGTTACTGGAATCCGACACTAACTAATAATAATAATCAGCTTGAATTTTATAGTACATCACCTTCTTTTTCTCCAAAAGCAAGTAGTTTTACATTTGTCGCGAATACTTGGTATGTAGTCGCTTCAACATACAACACATCAACCGGGTCTGTTACTTTTTATGTTAATGGTGTTTCTGTTGGAAATACTACTGTAGTGACTAGCGCATCTTGGAGCGGATCTATATTTACCATCGGTGCTGATAGTAGTAATGGATATAAATGGCACGGCAAAATCTCATCAGTCGCAGTGTACAATCGTGCGTTATCTGCAGATGAAATTTATACTTTATCAATCCAGTCCGCTATCATGATCCGCTCTACCGATTATGGAAACACATTCAACGATATCAGTGGAACATCTCTCCCGTCTGCGTACTGGCGCTCGATTGCAACTACAAATACCGCGTCTAACCAAACAGCGGTTGCATATGGTGGGTCGATCTACCGATCTTCTGACACTGGTGCAACGTGGTCGAATGCAGGTATCACGATCGACGGAACCGCTAATGCGAACACAATTACACCGCGAAACTGGCAAGATATCGCGATCTCTGCGGAAACTGGTGTGGTACAGGTTACATGTGTCAGTGGTGGATATTTGTACGTATCATCGAATACCGGCACAACCTGGGATTCATCTGGAATCGTCATTGACGGTTCGGGTTCGCAGCTTGCAAATCGGTCGTGGCAAGCTCTCGCATTATCTGCGAATGGACAATATGGTCTGGCGTGTGCAAATCCCGGCTTCCTCTACCGGTCGACGAATTCGGGGGCGTCATGGATGTCGTCCAACCTCGTAATCGACGGCGTTGGAACGCAGACCACGGAGCGAACATGGAAGGATGTCGGAATGTCAGCAAATGGGAAATACCAGGTGGCATGCGGTAACCTTAATATCTTTTATTCCAAAGATTACGGCGCGAATTGGGTCTTATTAAATGCTGCCGGCTCCCGTTTTTGGTCTTCCGTCGCCTTATCCGAGAATGGTAGCACGATATCCGCAACTACAAACGACAGTGCTGGTGCGATCTGGACATATACGATGCCGGATGATCAGTATTACCGGCCAGGGATATTGGATAACTCTGGTAACATGACGACTCCAGCAACCGTGCGCGCTGTAGCTTACGGAAATAGTGGAACTGGTGCCACACTCGATGGATACTGGGTTGCCGGTGCAGACGCATCTGCAAATACGCTCGCATACTCAACCAACGGAATCGATTGGACCGCGGTCGTCGGATCTAAGACCACACTATTTAATACGGTCAATAGTGTCGCATATGGCGTCGACACTTCGGGAACGCCTGTGTGGGTTGCAGTAGGTCTGCCTTTCGTGGGCTCCGTTGTCGGATTGACAGCTTATAGCATCGCGTATTCTTACAATATGACAACATGGGTAGGTGTACGTAATGCGGCAAATTTCACAGGACAAGGCAATCACGTCGTATATGGCCGAGATGAATTCGGCGCGGGAATGTGGGTAGCAGTGGGTCAAGGTGACGGTGCTCTTTCAGCGAACCTAGGTGATTCTGCCTTATACAACAGTAACGGAAATACGAATACAACCATCTTTTATTCCTACGATGGTGCGAACTGGGCGGCAGCTACTGGCACTGGCGTCTTCTCGGTATCAGGAACAGACGTTACGTGGGGTGTAGATGCTTCCGGTGTGGCAACGTGGGTTGCAACCGGTGTAGGATACACGGATCTATTGACTGGAATATTTACTCCCGGAGGACAAGTGGCCCATTCTACGAATGGTCGGGTATGGGCGCCAATACGCGCTCCGACGGCCATAACACCTGCACTATCTGCGACAACACTCCCGGCGACGACACGTGGAAGCGCGATGATTGCACCGCCAGCGAGCACCGGATTCATAACGCCGACAACCAATAATATTTGGCGCATGTTAGGTGGAGATATTGATGGAGAAGCACTGGATGATTATAGCGGATATTCGGTAAGTATGTCAGCGGATGGAACAATTGTTGCAATTGGAGCAACTCACAATGACGGTTCTGCTAGTAATGCAGGACATGTTCGAGTTTATAGTTACAATCCAAATAAAACTGTTGCACAAATGAACCAAAATTTACCAGGATTCGGTCCGGTAGGTTGGGACCGTCTAGGTGCTGATATTGACGGAGAGGCAGCTGATGATCTATCACTATATAACAGAAATTCAGTAGTACTTTCTGCAGACGGATCTACAGTCGCAATTGGTTCAAATCTAAATGATGGTAATGGTAGCAATTCGGGTCACGTCCGCATATATAAATACACGCCAAGCAAAACAGTTGCTGTTACAACTCAAACGGACGCGTCATTTGGACCGATTGGGTGGAATCGACTTGGTGACGACATTGACGGAGAGGCTGCGAATGATGAATCTGGTTGGTCAGTTGGTCTTTCTGCAGACGGTAATATAGTCGCAATTGGTGCATGGGGAAATAATGGTGCAGCTAGCGATGCTGGTCACGTTCGCGTATATAAATACACGCCAAGCAAAACAGTTGCGGTAACGAATCAAACAGACGCATCATTTGGACCGATTGGTTGGAATCGTCTTGGTGCAGATATTGACGGAGAAGCTATCGATGATAGAAGTGGAACTGGCCTAGCCATTTCAGCAGATGGAACCACTATCGCTATAGGAGCACACTTGAACGATGGAACAAGTGCAAAGACAGATGATGGTCGTGGTCATGTTCGCGTGTATAAATACAGCGCCACGAAGACAACTGCTCAGATGAATCAAACAGTTCCGAATTTTGGACCGATCGGGTGGAATCGTCTCGGCGAAGATATAGACAATGATGAATACCTCTATGAGAATTACGGACCAATTACCTTACCAACATACAATGTATTAAACTTCCCGGTATTAAATTCGATTTCAAACTGGGAGATTGATATTAGTTTTACAAGCACAAATAGAAACAATGACTGGCGTGGTTTGATTGGCAGTATGCGAAATGCGGTTGACACGAACCGCGGTTGGGGGATATGGATATCTTCCAGTAATGGCATTCATTATAGCCATAATAACACTCAGTATGACAGTTTCAATGGCAATGTAAGTCTTAGTATACCTTATAATTTGAATGTTACAAAAGTAGGAAGTAGTATTACATTACGATTATTGAATCTTTCAACAGAAGCAATATTAACCAATTCGTTTAGTTTATCGGATCCATTAGGTGTTGGTCCTGTATCGATCGGTGGTTGGCCTGGCGCACCTCAAGAAACATTTGGCGGAACAATATCGTATGTGAAAGTGCTAACATTTTTTCAAAGTCAAAGTGGAGCCAGTGTTAGTTTATCTGCTGATGGTTCAATTGTTGCTATTGGTGCATCTCGTAATGATGAAAATGGTGTTGATGCGGGTCATGTTCGCGTATATAAGTACAATCCTAATAAGAATATTACAAACAGTACTGGTCCGGTAGGTTGGGACCGTCTTGGTGGAGATATTGATGGTGAGTCATCTTATGATAATAGTGGATTAAGTGTAAGTCTTTCTGCAGATGGAACGGTAGTTGCAGTAGGCGCACAAACCAACGATAACGTAACGGGTACTAATCGTGGTAATGTTCGCGTCTATAAATACAATCCGAGTAAAAATACCACGGTCACCAATCAATCTCTTCCCAATTTTGGTCCGATAGGTTGGGACAGAATTGGTGTAGATATTGATGGCGAAGCTCCAAGTGACTATAGTGGATATAGTGTGAGTCTCTCCGCTGACGGAACGACATTGGCAATTGGTGCAATATACAATGATGGCGCCGGAAATGACGCTGGCCAAGTCCGCGTGTATAAACTAGACACCTTCGGCGCTATTACATATACAAGCAGTAACCCCAGTGTTGCAGAGATATACGGTAACACACTTCTATTCATCAAAGAAGGTGCATCAGGAACAACGACAATCACTGCGACACAGGCTGCAACACCGCCGTTTACCCTGACACCCATCACCGTCCAAGGGACACTCGATGTAAGTGGAACAACCTACACGCTTCAATACAATAGCATTATGACGACATTCACACCATTTACAGGAACCGGTGCATCCGCACTGACTGTCGCATATGGTCGTGCCGGATCACAAGGTACCGGCGTGCCACTTTGGATTGTGGGTGGAAGTGGCGGCAACGTTTTCGCGCGGTCATCTCGTCCAAGCGCAATTACTGCGAGTACATGGACCGTCGATGCATCGAATGCTGTTAGTGTACCATTCCCGGTATGCAATTCTCTCATATACTCGAATGGAGTATGGGTAGCAGGAAATAATACTGACGCGACAAATATACTAGCACGCTCCGTAAACGGTGGGGTCACATGGACACCTGTAACAGCTTCATCCATGTCCAGTATTCTTACAGGTGCTGCCGCAGTGGGAGCGAACACGTCTTGTAATTACTCACTTGCTTATGCGGATTATTCGAACGATAGGAATCTCCGGTCATGGATCGCGGTTCAAGGAACCAAAAACTTCATGTTTGAAGGGGGTGTCTCGGCCATAGCGACGGTTACACCAGACATAAGTGCAACGGTTTATGGTAGCACTGGCACTCGAGCATGGTGGGTTGCTGGTGGCATCGGACTAGATGGCACAGCATCACTCGGATATACAACTGACTCAAATGGTGCGACCGGTTGGACCATGGCCACAAGTGCTGGTATTACGAATCTCGCAAGAATCACCTCGGTCGCATTCTCGCCGTTTACGCAACAATGGGCAGCAGTCGGCGCGGGTGCTATAGGTTCACTTGGTACAAATATCCTGATAAGCGACGTATTGGGCGTGACTTGGACGGCGACAAGCGTGGCTACCGCTGCAACTCCAGTGATCACTTTGAATACGTGTATTTGGAATCAGTTACCAACCCCTACAACAGTTTCCGCCTCTGGACGATGGTTGGTCGGTGGAACACGGAACAGCGGTGGCGTGAATAATGTCTCAGTTGCAAACTCTGCTTCCCTCTACATCTCCACGGATGCCAGCGGCGCAGCCTCACCTTGGACACCCATAACCGGAACAGGTGCCATTTTATCTCAGGTTTATTCACTCGCGTATAACGGTCACGTATGGATTGCCGCAGGTGTTCCCGCAACGGATGGCGGAAGCACAAGTACCCTCATGAGAACTACTGATCCTAGTGGAGCCACTGGATGGGTAGGTATTACAGCGACAAATACAAGTGTTGGTGGATTTGATACAGCTGCTAGATCGATTACATGGAATGCTGACGATCAAATGTGGATCGCCACCGGCGAAAATTCGGCAACAACGGGGTCTGGTGGTGCTGTAGATGCATCGTTCTCATCTATGATTTATTCACTGGATGTAAGCGGTGGTACTGGAACATGGCGAAGCGTGCGTGAATCGAATTCGATTTGTTTCTCAGGAGAAGGAACTGGAGTTGCATTTACTGGAGATAGATGGTTCGCTTCTGGTGAAGGAAACAAACAAATAGTGGCAACCACCGGCACAAATGCGGCTACAGCTGCCACTGCATCATGGTCGACTGTCTCACACGCAACCACACTTACTCGTGCATCGGATATCGCGTATACTGGTCGTCGTCTCATCGCAACTGGATCTGGGGCAGGATCAACCAATGGCATCATTCTCTCGACGGATAATACTGGCGCGTCATGGTCAGCTGGTCCTTCGATTGGGTTCAATGATGCAGCAGGAGGCGGCACAAGCGTTAATTTTGAAGCATCGTACGAAGGTGTGGGTCGCATCGTAGCAACAGGAAGAACCGCGACGACAAATACATTGAGTGTGAGCACGGATGGTGGCTCAACATGGACTGCGCCAAGTGTGCAATTCAATTCAACCAATACATTTGATACGGTAACTCAACCATTGTTTACAACCGGTGGAAATAGTGTAGCATATGTCGGAAACGATACATTATTCGCATCGGGTGGAAATGATGTTCATTGGACCGGAAAGCGGTGGGTGGCCACAGGGCGAAACTCAGCCGCGACTATTGATACAGTTCCTGTCTCGGTTACTTCTGCATCTGTACCTGCAACCGCTCCAGTTGATATTATCAATAATAATACAACTCCCGTAGCAACGAGTGAAGACGGAATCACGTGGCAGTGTGTCAGTGTATCCCAGGCACCAAATCTCTCGGAAGGTACATTCATGGCCACAAATTCTCGTATTGGATCGACGCCACTCATCGATAGTAAGATCACTATTACAGATGGTGGTGATACAGAACCGAATATGGACTACGGTGGAATGACATGCGGTATAGGTGGAAGCGGAACGGGTGTCGCTGCAATCGATATCATTGCAGAACTTACACCTTCTTCGCTTGCAGCTTCGAGTATAGGCGCGGTTGGAGTGATTGGTGCGGCCGGAAATGGTGGAGCTAATAATGTTGGACACGCAACTATCGCTAGTTTCGATACAACCGCGTTTACAATAACAACGAGACCTACGCCCATATAATCGTAAAAACAGTTAGTATAATTTTAAATTGACATGAAAACAACATTTATTTTGTAGATATTATAAAATAAATATTTAGGAATGATCGGTAGAAATGGTTCATTCATGACCAATATGTGTATTTTATTTGCCATATCACAGTTGTATTACGGTGCCGTTGCTATTTCTACTGTCGAATTTATCTCGGTAGGGGATTGGGGATCTGCATCTCTCGGAGGGTATCATCTTCGTAATGCTGAAGGAACGGCGGAGGCTATGAAAACGTATATTGCAAATGCGAAGAACAGTGGCAGCGGCGATGGTGTCGCGTTTGTCCTGAATACTGGCGATAACTTCTATTACTGTGGTATTCAAAATACGAGTGATCCGCAGATCAGCGAAGATTATACTTCATTATTTGGCGGAATGGGTGTTCCATGGTATCATTCTCTCGGCAACCATGATTACGGATTCTCGCCAGAGGCACAACTTCTCTTGAATGAGACAATACCTGAATGGATTATGGATGATCGATATTATCACCGTCGAGTGATACTACAGTCAAATATCACTGTCAACATTATTGTACTTGATACGAACCCATGTGTGAAAGATTATCGCGGAACGAATCGCCGGCTGTGGGATCCTTGTGGAACACAGTACCCCGATTGTTCCCCAATTGCGGAACCTTGCAGGTTTCATGAAAATATTCTCTCGCAAGATTGCGATACACAATTATCATGGGCAAAGAATGTCTTTGCAAATATCCCGGATGGCGAATGGGTGTTTGTCATAGGACATCACAAGGCAGAAGAAGTCAATGTTGCAGATTTTCAGACGACCATACTCGATAATCCACGCGTTCATTTGTACTTGAATGGTCATAATCACAATCTAGAACATTATTCGGTGAATGGCCAAGCGAAATATATCACGACGGGCGCCGGTGGAATGGTGATTATTGGAGGTGACGAGAGATTGAAGATACGCCGAAACACAACGAGACCTGTTGTGAAAAGTTTATGGAGTAAAGTGGTTACTGGATTTACGTCGCATATATTCAATGACGCTGGGACAACATTAACAACCTATTTTTGGGATATCAAGCAAAACAAAAGTATATACTCGTTTGATGTTACGTTAAAATGAAATGAAATGTATCGTTTGTGATACACTTCATTAGACCGCTACGCCGCTACGCGGCTCCGCTAGGCGATTTTCGTGTTTTTTCGTGTTTTATCACGTTCCACCACCATCAGCACCTGAGTCATACAACTTCTTTCGGAGTTCTTCAATCTCTCGTTTCATCTCTTTTACTTCTTTCACGAGGAGTGCGAACATCGGAATATAATTGATGGTTTGGTAATTCTCTGCATCTTTATCTCCGACAACGAGATCAGGGAATACTTGTTGCACTTCATGTGCAATAAAACCGTACTCGTGTTTCTGAAGGAGTTTGTTGTAATACATCACTGGTCGCAATCCGTCGAGTGTAGGAATATTTGGTGTGGAAGAAAGCGATGTGATATTGTCTTTAATACGATAATCACTAACATTGTTGATTCCGAGTGTTTTGATAACGCCGCTTACATCGAGCGCGTAACCAGTATCCGGTGCAGTGACTCCAATACCAACTGATCCGTTCGAGTAATAGATATTAGTCGAAGACGGTACAAATGCCCATGGTGAGGCTGCACCCGTAGAACCAGTTGATCCATTCGGACCTGTTGCACCCATTGCTGCGAATGCACCATTGAGACCTGTTGATCCTTGAATACCCTGAGGTCCTGTTACACCAGTATTACCTAACGGCCCGATAGGTCCAGTGGAGCCAGTAGGTCCGGTTGATCCAGTGGGGCCAGTAGGTCCAGTAGTTCCCATTGGACCAGTTGCACCTGTATTGGCTGCAGTTCCTGGTGTGCCTTGTGGACCAGTGGGGCCGGTGGAGCCAGTTGGTCCAGTGGGGCCTGTAGTACCGGTCGGTCCGGTAGGTCCAGTAGGTCCTGTTACACCAGTAGGCCCTGTAGATCCTGGACTACCAATTGGACCAGTTCGTCCAGTAGGTCCGGTAGGTCCGGTAGGTCCAGTGGGTCCTGTAGGCCCTGTAGGTCCTGTAGGTCCGGTTGATCCAGTTGATCCTACAGTACCGGTTGGTCCGGTCGGTCCGGTAGGTCCAGTAGGTCCGGTAGGTCCAGTTGCACCGGTATTTGAAGCAGTTCCCGGTATTCCTTGTGGTCCAGTAGATCCTGTAGGTCCTGTAGGTCCAGTTGGTCCTGTAGACCCGGTAGGTCCAGTAGAACCAGTAGGTCCAGTTGGACCGACAGTTCCTGTGGGACCAGCTTCAACATAACCCACTGCGATATTTTGAATAAGATCATTTTGTGCGGCGAGTGAGAAATAACCACGGAGTCTGCGCTGTGATAGTGCAGTTGGCACCTCTGAATATACTTCGGTTCCATTACGGAAGAATCGAGTAAATCCAATCGTCACGACTAATGTAAAAGTATCGTTTACTGCATATGTTCCTGTAGCGACAACTGAATTATTAACGACAACACTGTAATTCGCAGTACCAGATGAAAATAAGAAATTGTAGTATGGCAGTGTTGAAGCACTTACATCCGTAAAACCGATCATCCTAAGGTTGCCAGTTGATGTGGGCGAGAACGTGATGAATGCAGTAAAGTAGACCTCATCTGTGATTACTTGTTCGCTTGAACCCGTTACAGATGTCTTTCGAATCGAGTTCTGGGATGGGAATGAGAAGCTTGATTCACTGCCAGATACAGGAGTAAGTGTGAATAATGCAGGTGATGCTTCACCAGTCGGTCCGGTAGATCCGGTGGGTCCTGTAGGTCCGGTTGTACCGGTAGAACCTGTAGGTCCAGTGGGACCAGTCGATCCAGTAGGGCCTGTTGGACCTGTGCTGCCAGTAGGACCAGTAAAACCAGTAGGACCAGTAATACCTGTAGGTCCAGTTGAACCGGTGGGACCTGTGCTGCCTGTAGGTCCTGTAGGACCAGTGGCACCAGTGGCACCAGTGGAACCAGTCGGTCCAGTAAATCCAGTAGGACCTGTAATACCAGTGGGTCCAGTAGATCCTGTAGGACCGGTAGATCCTGTGGGACCAGTGGGTCCTGTCGGTCCAGTTTCACCAGTCGGTCCAGTAGAACCGGTGGGTCCTGTGGGGCCGGTTGATCCAGTAGGTCCAGTAGGACCGGTAGGCCCTGTAGATCCAGTTGTTCCTGTTGTACCAGTCGACCCTCTTGTACCTGCCAAACCGAAACTGACATGACATGAATGAGCATTTGTTATATTGCCATCCGCAATCAAGTTGACCACTGTGAAAATATACCATCCAGTAGAACCTGCGGTTTGGACAGTAACTCCTGTAATACGGAACAAGTGAAACCATGAGTAATCCTCTACATCTTGGATTTTAATCGTTCCGATATTGTTCGGCTCTCCATATAACGACAATGAATCGAAAAACTGTGATATATCATTACCTAATCCGGCGCTATCCGTATTATTAATGTAAATTGCAGTTGCGTTTGATTGTGTGGAATTATTATACTTGAAGTTGCCTTGTCCTGGATTGGATGAAGTTGTATTCACAGCATTCAGAGTATAACGGAATGTGTTTTCAGAAGTGGCTGCTGCACCAACTGCGCCAGTCGGTCCAGTAGGTCCTGTTTCACCAGTGGATCCTGTGGGTCCAGTAGAACCAGTAGGTCCCGTAGAACCAGTAGGTCCAGTAGGTCCTGTAGGTCCGGTAGGCCCTGTTTCACCAGTGGGTCCTGTGGGTCCAGTAGGTCCTGTGGCGCCAGTCGGTCCAGTACTTCCAGTTGGTCCTGTTGATCCGGTTGATCCGGTAGGTCCGGTTGCGCCGGTGGAACCAGTAGGTCCGGTGGATCCGGTTGGTCCAGTAGGTCCGGTAGGTCCTGTTTCACCAGTAGGTCCAGTGGAACCGGTGGGACCAGTAGGTCCGGTTGTACCTGTAGAACCAGTAGGTCCAGTGGAACCGGTGGGTCCAGTAGGTCCGGTTGTGCCTGTAGAACCCGTAGGTCCAGTGGATCCTGTAGGGCCGGTCGGTCCGGTTGTGCCTGTAGAACCCGTAGGTCCAGTGGAACCGGTGGGACCAGTAGGGCCAGTAGATCCAGTAGGTCCAGTGGATCCTGTAGGGCCGGTCGGTCCAGTGGGGCCAATCGGTAAGTAACCATAGGATATATTAATCACGGAGTCATTTTGTGCAAGCATTCCGAAGAATCCGCGGAATGTCGAGAGAATATTCGGCACGGAATAAAGAAGTACTCCATTCTTGTAGAAACCAGCAAGTACTGAAGTTACCAAAATTGTAAACGTATCATCTACTGTATAACTTGTTGGGTTATTCGCAGATGTAACACTCACATTATTCACATACATAAACAACTGATTTACACCGGAATTGGCAAAGTTGAAGTGGTAATAAGATGTTGATCCGTTGTCATCGGTAAGACCCACAATACGAGACACGTTCACTTGAGGTACCTTGAATGTAATGTATACAAACTGATACGCTTCAACAGTGAGACACTTATCGATGGCAGTAGTGGTTGGACCCGTCTTAAGAACTGTATTTGCTCTTGGAAAGTTGAAGGCAGACTCATAACCCGATGCTGCAACAAGTGTGAATTGTGCAGGCCCTGCATTACCAGTTATACCAGTGGGTCCGGTAGGCCCAGTAGGTCCAGTCGATCCTGTGCTACCAGTAGGCCCAGTAGGTCCGGTGGAACCAGTGCAACCAGTAGGTCCAGTCGGTCCTGTATTTCCGACTAAACCGGCAGGTGTAAATGAAACAAGGAGATATTCGCCATTGTAAGCAATGTTGTCATAGTCAATATACGTCATAGTGAGTGTGTAGTAACCAGTTGAATTTACGACATCGGTGACACGACCAACCCATCGACGGCTTGAATCAGAATACGCCTGGAGTGTAATCAAACCATAATAATTCGCCGAACCAAAAGTGGTCATACCGTTAAACCATCCACTGCTTTCACGACCATTTGCGTCATTGACGTCGATATACATGGAAACAGTCCCGGCGGTTTGGTCATTCCAAACACGACTTAATCTGAGATATCCACTTCCCGGATCCGCAGCTGCTGTAGTCGTGCTGTAAGTGTACATCTTGGTATATCCAGAATATGAACCACGTTCTCCAGTAGAACCAGTTGCACCATTTTCTCCAGTTGCTCCAGTAGGTCCTGTGCTTCCGGTGGGTCCGGTGCTTCCAGTGGGACCTGTGGGTCCAGTAGGCCCTGTGCCGCCAGTAGGTCCGGTCGATCCAGTGGGACCAGTGCTTCCCGTGGGGCCGGTTGGACCTGTGCAGCCGGTAGAACCTGTGGGGCCAGTTGATCCTGTAGGTCCGGTTGGTCCAGTGCACCCGGTGCTGCCTGTAGGTCCGGTCGACCCGGTAGGTCCGGTGCTTCCAGTAGGTCCGGTGCTTCCAGTGGGGCCTGTGCTACCAGTAGATCCTGTGGGTCCGGTGGGTCCTGTGGGTCCGGTAGAACCTGTTGCACCGTCTGAACCTGTGGGACCTGTGGGTCCTGTTGCACCAGTTGTACCCGTTGCACCGTCTGAACCTGTGGGTCCAGTAGCTCCAGTGGGTCCGGTGCTTCCAGTGGGACCGGTGCTTCCGGTTGGACCGGTGCTTCCAGTGGGACCGGTGCTTCCGGTTGGACCGGTGCTTCCAGTGGGACCGGTGCTTCCAGTAGGCCCTGTAGGTCCAGTACCACCAGTTACACCCATAGGTCCCGCTATACCTGCGGGTCCTGCTTCTCCGGCAGGTCCTACTTGACCAACCGGTCCGGTTGAACCGGTTGATCCTTCGGCACCGGAAGATCCTGTGGGTCCGGTGGGTCCAGTCGCACCAGTAGATCCAGTTGGTCCCGTTGGTCCAGTAGATCCAGTAGGTCCAGTCGCACCTGTAGCACCAGTAGGTCCTGTGCTTCCAGTAGGTCCTGTTGATCCGGTGGGTCCGGTTGATCCGGTAGGTCCAGTCGCTCCTGTAGCACCATCAGATCCGGTAGGTCCAGTAGGTCCGGTAGGTCCGGTGGCACCGGTTGTGCCTGCCGAGCCTGTAGGTCCGGTAGGTCCAGTGGGACCAGTTGTACCTGTTGCACCTGGTTCTCCGACCGATCCGGTGGGTCCAGTAGGACCAGTGCTGCCGGTGGGACCAGTGCTGCCGGTGGGACCAGTGCTGCCAGTCGGTC
>Ga0247722_10000352_pt1 | contig 29168 bp, 39 predicted proteins | sample MSEWelMarce3H_FC_FD_189094 | JGI IMG/M metagenome (GOLD analysis project Ga0247722, IMG submission 189094) | Subsurface sediment microbial communities from gas well in West Virginia, United States - MSEEL Well Study Marcellus 3H_FC | ecosystem: Environmental > Terrestrial > Deep subsurface >... | reverse complement strand
GAGCAGTAGACCTTGTACTCATTATTGACTCGAGACCATGAAAGAGATGTATCATAGGGAAGAGCACCCTTGCGTCGCTGGGTAAGGAGCCTCGAATGAAGTGCCTCGGCATCTCCAACACAAACACCAATCAGATCCGAGTTGATGAAGACCTTGGTCCATTCAGGCCTCCAGACAGATGGATGGATATCTTCAACGAACAAAACTAAATCCATGAGTAGATCCTTAATCACTTTTACAGGGGAGGCATTGGACACCCGAGCAAGAATAGTGAATGCCTTCTTGTATCCGATGTCCGATCCATCAGGGGAATCCACAGGACACATTATTCCAAACTGTGAGGCATACAACCGACGAGGAGGAGCAGTGCTTGTTGATTTATCAATCTGTAGATCTGTCTTTCGTAGGTGGTGAATCACAGCGGCATAACTGGGTCTTGCGAGTTCCTGTGCGATTCCAACACGACCACCCCACGAACCCTTGAAGTCTTTCAGGTACTCATTGAGCATTCGGTATCCACGCCAATAGCGACCAATGTTCTCAGGCTCAAGCAGATTTACAAGGTTCTTGTCTCGGAAGTTTGAAGCCTCGTACTGGACTCGCTTGTCCATCGATAGAAGCATCTCCTGACCTGTCTCACGGAAGATACGACGGAACTCCTCAAACATAAGAACGCCTGAGGTTACCATTCGCTTGAACTGCATATTGTCTCGGTCACTGGGTGCTCGTCGTCCGAGTTCAACATCGATCGCCATCTTCAGCATATGACCCAACAAATATGCCTTGTGTCGGAACAGAGCTCCAGCATCCTCTGTCTTGAAATCCACATGGGAGAACAGCGTCTCATGGAGATTCACAACCACTTCAAATTTTGATTTGCTTCGAGTCATAGTTGCTAGAATATCAATATCCGTCATCTCCGTCTTCTCAAGGAACTTGTCGTGGGAAAGCAGAATCTGATAGAACAAATCGTCATAGGCAAGGCGATCCTTGTCGGCAACACCAATGAGTGTCGTATCGTAAATATCGCGATCGCTTGCAACACCCAAGGCTCGGAAGACACTCATCAACGGAACCTGCTGTTGGTAACCAGGAAGCTGAATGACAGCAATGCGATTGTCTCGCCCTAGATTGCCTGGTGTATCACTGCTGTTCAAGCTATCCGCAGTCAGCGCTACTCGCTTCATACCCTCCTTTGTGAAGGCAAGGGTCTCACTAGGAAGAACCAAAAAATGAGAATAGGGACCACGAGACCCATCGTCGGACAGAGTACGAATCGCACTATAGACTTCTGTCACCTCTTCAAAAGCAGTTTTGTCGGATGCGTCGGGAGACGTATCAATCGGTGCTTCCTTCTCCATCAAGGTCTTCATCGAACCCTTGGGTCGCTGTCTCTTTCGCTTACCAACATAGAACATGTTGTTGCCTAGCATTTCCTGAGTAAGAAGAACCTTCTCAGCTCCATCAATGATAAAGTACCCGCCCAACTCAAATTTACATTCACCAATCGAATAACCATCCATACCCGACAGGTAGCACAAGTTGCTACGAAGCATCAATGGGATTTCTCCAATGAGGACATCCTTGAAGGTCTTGACTTGAGTTGTCGCATCCATGAAGGAATACTCAACGTCAATGTCGGCGCGAAGACTCATCGCATAGGTCTTGTTGTCGAGACGGCAAGAGTGAGGCACGATGGCGCTTCCATCTTCCTCGAGGGGTGATACAAACCGAATGTTCTTGCTCTCCTTTCCACCAACAAAGACACGGATAAACCGACCGTCCTTCAGCTCAAGTTCGAAGGGCTTGTCGGTGTTCAGAGCACGAAGGAACTCTGGAACTCCTACATCAATGAAATCATTAAAGGAGTCCAAGTGATGTTGGATGAGAGGGAACTTCGTATCTGTAAAGAGTGTCCTCAGAATATGCCTAGGGACATCCATTGTCTTGTTTGAAGTAATCATTTTCTGCTACCCTACGAAGACAAGGTATGTGGAGTGAGACCCGACGACCTGATTTTTTGGAGGGAGTCGTTGGACATGTAGAGGTGAAATCGCAAATCAGAAACTACTTGATGACGAAAGCCTTTTCAAATGTAATTCTTCTTCACGGACCCCCTGGGATTGGTAAGACGACGATGGCGCTGGCTGCGACACGTTCCTGTCTCTTTGACCCAATGGAAGTGAATGCGAGTCAGTCGCTTCGAAGCTTTTCAGATATAGATTCATTGATTCAGTCCTCACGGCATACAAGGAGTATTTCAGCCCTTTTGCAGGGGCATAAAAGACCGATGTGTCTAGTGCTTGATGAGGTAGATGGAAGCGACCCACACGCCCAACGGAAGTTAGCTGAATGGATGGTGTCGAAAGAGCGTAAGGTTCCCGTTATCATGACCTGTAATGAGATTCCGCGTATCTTTAAAAATGTACCTGAAATCCTGAAGCTTCGGTGCTATCCTCCAAAGCCAGCAGACCTTGTTGAACTCTTTCCGGATAAGGACGTGTCTGCCTTGGCGAAGCGATACAAACACGATGTCCGACGAATCCTTCAGTTTCTTCAGTATGGAGATTCAGACATTGTTCCGTCGATTGTATTGCCGAATGATTGTAGCCCTGAAGTGATGTCTATCTTGAAACAGAAAATGTCCTGCAAAACAGACCCCATTCTACAGGCCATCGCACTCGGAAAACCTGTTTCCCATTAATCGAATTCACAACAACTGCTGAATACTTCTTGGGGGTCTTTGCGACATCAGACTTATCAACTGTGTTTCTGCCATGACCCATAACAACAATCGTATCCTCCGCAGACACCTGAACAATGGTTGCCGACCAATCTCCCGTAAAGGATTTCTCTTCACCCTTTTCTTTCGATTCAAGGAATCGATGTGTTTCGGCATAGCGTCTTCGAACAACCATTGTTGCTGCTGTTGCGTGCTTGTCATGGAAAGGACCCGTAGTCATCAACACATTCTCTGGAATCACCAACATATACATTTTTGAACTGCCTGCGATATCGGCGGATGGATTTGCTTGAAGTGCCTTGATAGCAGTCTCAATTCTCTTGGGTGGATAATAGTCATCATCATCCCAAAAGACAATGTAATCGGCGCCCAACTCTAGAGCCTTCTCAAGACAACGATTCCGCATCCATCCAATTGGTTTCTGTTCTGCTACACTCTCGTAGAGGATACCAGGTGTGTCGCTCCAGTCTTGCTCTGGATTGTTTGAGTTATCAAGAACAAACCATACATCGGGTTTCATTGTTTGGGCATTCATGCAAGCCATTGAGAACTCTTTACACCATCCTCTATTCTTAGTCGGGCTGCATGCTACTATCATTGTTAGTTACAATATCCATCTCGCGTAAAAGACTTTCAAGCGCAGCAGGTCGAGTGGATCCTACTGGGCGGGTGGCGCGCTGCGCGGGTGCTGAACTATCACGAATGTCGTGGCGGCATACTGGGCATCGAGGATTCACTCCAAACCACTGGCTGATACATTCAGCGTGAAACTCGTGACCACACCGAGTTAGTCGAGTGGCTGAAGTGACCTCTTCCTGACAAATAGAACATATCGTGTCTGCGGTAGCCTCTACCCCAGTCTGTTGTGCAGCCTCAATCTGTGCTGGAGTTGGAATAACCGGAACAGGCTCCATAAAGGTAGCATTGTCCGCTCCCAAGGCAGCGGGAGAGATATTCATCGTGTATCGAATCGTCTGATTGGTGTTTGCAAAGTTCCTAATTATCGCAAGTGTCGTAGCATAGTTGCGCTCGTGTGCTGCTGCGATAAGATTCCGGGTGTCGGTATTCAAAAAGCGAATTGCGTGGTAAAATTCACGGTTGTTGTTGGATAAATCACGGATAGCGTGTAGAACATTGTAATCATCATCGTCAGACATTACCTTAATGGGTTGTTCTATTTGAAAATCCCTTCCATAAAAAGAGTATGGACGCAAACGGGTTGTATATTCCCAAGAGTGTGAAAAAGAGTGAGTATGCAAGACAGGAATGGGAGAAATGGGTAAGGAGTCTTTTGATTCGTAAGCCGAAGAAGCCTACGACCGCTTGATAAACATGTCCATCGGACCACGAGTGTTCTTTCGTATGATTTTTGATAAGACTGGACTGCCTAGAAACATCAGAGATTCTAGCTGTCGTTCCTTCTTGTCCAGCACCGCCAGTGTGGCTTTTTCTTCGTCTCCCTCGTGCTTCTCCATCATCATCTCTAGGAGTGTCTTGTACGAGGGTCTGGAAGGTGCTACATATCCATCCAGTTGGTCGATACACAGCGCAAACAGCTGTGCGACGGGATTCTGAATCTGATTGGTGATGTAGAAGGTAGGGTCGGGTGTTAGGTTGTTCTCGCGCACATACCCAATCTCCTCGATACGGTCCCCTTGCTTCTTTGCGTCCTTGTTCTCGGCGACATACACGAACGCCAATCGGTCGCCTACCTTGGGAGCCGTTCCAGCATCGCGCTTCTTCATTCGGTCAGCCAGAACACGATGAGCAATCTGTTCAGGCTTCTTGTAGTCATCTCGCAATGACTTGCTGACGATGTACTTGTCCAGTGGAATCTTGTTCTCCAACACCTTCTGGAGGAGGTCCATTGTGAATGCCTGTGCCTTCTTCACATCTCGCTCGGTCAGTAGAATGTCGAGCGCTCCACCAAACACATCCTTTACAATTGGAGCATTGTCCCTGCGTTTCAGCACGATACCCATGGACATACGCTTCGGCTTTGCTGTCGCATCTTCCTCGTACTTCATGCCGACGTAGCGCTTGCGGCAGAAGAGAATGAATGGATAGAGCGTCTTCTCGTAGGCGATCTTATAGGGTCGACGACATTGAGAAGTGATTGATTTTCCTGCGGCAATTCCAAGCTCAATTGACTTGGCGAGATCCTTTGTTGGGAACTTGATGAAGATGGAGTCGGTATCACCGTAGATGACTTCTGCACCAAACTCTGTTTCAACAACTCGCCTTGCAATACCCAAGGCTTTCCGACCGGCAGCGGTTGTACACGCTGCGACACAGAGCTTTCGGATGGGGCTGGTGCGACTGCCACATTGCCCGTAAACAGAGTTTGCAACGACCTTGTAAGCAAGCTGAAGACCGTTGTAGACTGATCGCTGGGCTTCATCGTATTGTGTATCTTCCATCTTTTCCTTGAATTCCTTTCGTTTCTTCAGCAGAATGTCCAGTGTCTTTGGAATAACACCTTCGGTCATCGGTTGCTTCTCGTCCTTCTGAACATAGTAGCACTTGGTCGTGCCGGTTACAACATCCTCCTCCTTGTTGTCATACTCGATACACTCAACGACGAATCCCTTCTCGGTCAGGGTATCCATCTCTGCCTTGGAGATTCCTTCGCATTCACCAGGAATCAGGTCGCCATCTGTGTCATAGACACGAACAGCAACCAGACTATCGGGGCTGATGTTGTAGGCAATCATATTCGTCGGATATAGAGAGTTGAAATCCAGAACAGAAATCGGCTGGTCAAGATACATCCCGATCTTGGGCGAAATCACAATCGCACCCTCGTATCCATCATCGTCCAACGACGCAGACTGGACTCGGAGGATTTGGTCACGCTGTGCGGCATAATACAATACTGCACTGAAGATCTTGATTCCCTGACCACGACGAAGCACAAACTCCATCGGAACCTTACACACATCTGCCATACCACGAGCATTGACGATGGTATCCAGCTTTGCCATCAGAGTCAGGACAAGGTCGCAATCCTGAATACAGTACTTGGCGATTCGCGCCCGTCCTGCTGAGCCACCATTTGCGTGAAGGTCGAACAGCTGGTGATGGTCTACATCATCCTTTGCGAATGTCCACTCGAGGGACTTTCTTTGGATGTCGGACAACTCTGTGAAGGGAGCTGTTGTTGTATCAATTGTAAATCCCTTCGCATCAACCGAAGTAACCTTAAACTTTCGTCCGTCCTCGTACGGGTCACTAGTATTTCCGACAATGTCAAACTTGACATAATTCCCAGTGACAAGCCCCCGAGTACTCTTCGTATTGACCCTGCCGTCTCCATAGTTGAGTACCTTGTCCTTCAAGAAAACTCCAGCAACACTGTCCAGCTTGAAGCTATCCAGATTGTGCTCACGTCTCATGTTCAACAGCAAATCCAGTCCCAGTCGACCACGCAGGCACAAGTACCGCAAATCATACTTGCCGGATGCTAGCTCGAACTTCTTGGTCTCACTAAACTTGGTTCTCCACACACCATCGCCCGATGTCGTCTTCATCTTGCAGCGCGATAGACTAATCTCCTCTTCAATGTCCAGTTCCCGACACCTGTCCTCAATGTAGGCATCATCGAAACCAAACGTATTGTAGCCACACATAATGTCTGGATTCTCAATTTCAATCTCCGTGTTGAACCTACGAAGCATATCCTCCTCATCTCGACAGGACACAAACACCACCTCTGGGTCGTCGCTCTTATCGACTGAACCCAGCACAAACACGCGCTTACGAATCGATGTCATCATATCCGTTGACCATCGATAACTAATACCGATCTGGATGATTGGGTCTCCCTTCTTGGCTTGTGGGAACATACCCGACTTGGAATACATCTCCAAATCATAGGAGGCTACCTTCATTGCGATGTTGGCTTCCGTCGACTCGACGCAGGAGAAATCGCACGTGTAGAACTCATCGACAACGAAACTTGGGTCTCCAGAAAGGTCCTTGGGAATTGGCTGGCTGTTGGCACGGAAACGAAAGGGAGACGCAGGACCTAGATGCCGAGCGTGAAAGAGTCGGAGGAGAGGAGGGATGTTGCTCTCGTACAGGATTCCATATGTGCTTCTGACTGCATCACTGAACTGCTTCTTGGACTTACACTCGACCTTCCAGACATCGGTCGTCTGGAGTTCCTTGAAACCCGCAAGGACATCGTACTTCTTCTCTAGGATACTGCCCTCAGGCTTCTTGTCAGACTTTACATAGAAGAATGGCTTGAATCCCGTAATACGAACACAAGCCACCTTGCCTTGACCTGTACGACCGAAAGCATCGACGACATATCCTTGGCCTCTGGTATCACGATCGTAGGCATCGTGCTCGTACCAGTCACACGGTTGAATAACTTTCCACATACCTTCCGTCTTGTCAGGACGGGAGCCTTTCGTTTTTAGATTAAATTCGAGGCTTGAAATAAGATGACAACCAACAGTGTCGATTGGTTTTATGCGCCAACCCGACTTGTTTCGGACAAGTATGAGGAGGCATCGAAGACGTTTGCCAACAACTCTGGGCTCACACGAGCCACTGCGTCTTTGACCGCAGGATGCTCGGACACGCTGAACCCTGCATCTGCAATGGCAGACCAGGTGGGTATGATTGCATCGGGTGGATTTGGGTCAGCTGGATGTAAGGTAGATGACAATACGGAACTGCGATGGGGTATGCCGGAGGCGTGGAGGCACAAGGGGAAGCACCAGTTGTGGTCTCGTCCCTTTGCCACGACTCCCAATCTGGGTGGTGGTGAGCCGGCTGCGGTTGAGGATGAGTCCAAGCTCATCTTCAGTGCGCCTCCTCGTAATCGCAAGGAGGCCTCTACCATCATGGACAAGGCAATTCCTAACTTCTTCGACCCGTTGATTCCCCAGAAGAAGGATGAGTATGCAAACCCCCAAAACTGGATTTATGATTGGACGCGGGGTGGGGATTCAACTCGTCTAGTCCAGACGAAACGAGTTGATGCCTGAATATAATGAAAATTTTGTTCTTTGCGAACCGAATGCCCGACATGTGCGGTGCATTCCTACATGATATTGACCTAGCAACAGAACTTCAAAAACGCGGTCATACGATTGCGTTTATGATTATCACCAAACCAAAGGAGGGTTACAATGGAGACAACTATCGTGGCTTCCGATTCATCCATTACACAGCTGCTACAAGCTTCCTCGACACAAGTGAAATCTGGATTTGTCCTCATTCTCCAATCCTTCCAACGGTTCGGAAGATTAACTCCCGCGGGTACTACCGCCCTATTATTGCAACCTGCCACTTTGATGGAAACTACACGGCCATTAGTGGAAACGCAGACAACCGATGGAGTGAGATGCTTATGTTTGTCAACAAAGTGATGCAGCAGAACTATTTCAATAACATCAAGCCTTGGCCATCGGCTATTGTTCGCACAGAAACAGTTCGTCCAATTCTTCATAGAAATCAGATTGTAATTTCAGAGCCTTTTCGGGGGGATTACATTACATTGGTAAACGCAAACCTGAACAAGGGTGTTGTTCAGTTTCTTGATATGGCTCGTGCGATGCCGAATCGCAAGTTTATGGGTGTGCTACCTTATTACGGAGAGCTACGAGTCCCCCCCGCCCCTTCCAATGTAAAATGGGTTCCATTTGATGATGACATTCGTGTCATTCTCAAACAAACTCGTATTCTGCTGATGCCTTCTTTTTATGAAAGCTTTGGTCGTATTGCAGTGGAATCTATGATCAACGGTATTCCAGTCATTTATTCAACACCTTCCGAGAATCCCCCCCACCCTCATTACAGTACAGAAGGAGTTCAGGAATGGATCGGAGATGCCGCGATTGCATGTGATCGTGAGAAGGTTGATGAATGGATTGCTGCAATTGAGTCCTTGGACGATCCGGACAGCTATGCTTCCTTGTCGAAGCTATCCCGAGATCATATTGATGGTATGAATCTGTTTACAGAGGCGTCTCGGATTGCGAGCGTGGTAGAAGACTTTTCTCGTCAGAACCCTGCGAAGATGATGAACTCTGGTGCGATTCAAGCTGCACAACCGGTAGGTCAATCACAGCCGACTCCTGTTGCCCAGCGTCTTGTAGCTCCAATTGGGAAGGTTGGATTTTCGAGTGGGCGACTGAGAATACAGCGTTAACCTGTTCCTGCATCCACCTACCCTTGATACATCGAGCCTCCTGTTCCTCCGTCAATCCATTGTCGATCTTTGTCGGTGCCGGAATATACTTATCACCTGAAACAACCGGCTTCACAAACAACGATTCAATCGCTGCGGCAACATCTCCATCGAACTCAACCGCCAGTCCGAATGGGTTCGCATAACCTAGATCACTAAGCATTTTGCGAGCCTTCATAATCCGGTCGGGTGTGTGCATTGAAATTGACCAGCTCTCTTCATCGTCCATTTATTGATTTCTCTCGCGGAATATGTAAATGCGCTTTGTAGAGGACCTTTGCCCTCCCGCACTCTTGTATCTTATTTTCCTAGTCATCCAGCTGGGGCTTGATGCTTCTCTGGGTCTTTGGGTCACATTTACCATCAAGGTAATCCTAGGTCTTGCCACTGTGCTTGTCCTTGATATCTTCTGCGGTGTTGGCTTGGGTGTCGTGAGCTGGTTCTTGGTTGCGACTCCATTTATCATCACGGCTCTTGCGACTGCGATTGCTATGGGATCGGAGTTTGATTCCTACATTCTGGGTCAATACCAGGAGAAGTTCGTGGATAAGGCTGCGGTTGAGGATGATGTGAATGTACCGGTACAATCGAACTCCATCGCGTAAAACGAATTCGCAACTTTGAACTCAGAATTAGTATCCTAAAATGCTGAACATTCTCTTCCAGTTCCTCCAATACGTGGTATCCGCATACCGCTACTGCTACTCCTTCTTCGCGCTTCCTACGAGCGGAACACACACGGCCTACTTCCTATCTGAGACGAATGAAACCTATGTCCTCAATGAAATCTTCACACGGGTCCCCGAGGACTATGTGTATATCGACGAGTGGATGAACAATGAGGGAAGCAAGCTCTGCTACATTCGATATGAAGGTGAGTCTATCGAGGACCTTCCGAATCCCTTTACGTTGCCCGCCGCCAAGTGCCCATGGGTATGGATTGGCGACAAGACGACTGAGATTGACCTGACGCGTGCCTTCAACAAGTTCCTGGTTCCGGGCAATCGAATTGAGATGGACCTGATTCTCAAGCTGATTCATGTGACGGAGGACTCTGACTTGGAATATCTGCGAGCCGATACCATGGCGTTCGAAAAATTCCCAGGTGATGGAATCTTGATTGAGAGTAATGAGTAATCCCTTTCAATTAGCAGAACGATTTATAATACTCCGAAGAAAATGGAATCCCTCTAGTTGGGGTGATTCAATGATGCGTATCAATGAACTCATTGTGAGTCCATGGATATGTATCTTCTTTTTGCTGTTGAACCAGTCGAATGTAATGATGGTAGTTACAACTGCTATCGCAACATACACTGCTTGGGCAGAGTGGCTTGAGTATCAGGAATTGAGATATATTATGCAGAGGATGCATCTTACTTGTTTGGTCACAGGAGGGCCATTCATCCGCACGAACGATGATGAATATCTACCCTATGTATTTGCCGACGCTGTTCTTAGGTGGCGTATGCGCCATCCGGATTCTGAGAAGGACCGCCCGCAGGAGGCACCTTTGACGCATAGCCGGTAGCATCCGCCAGACCACGAGACCCATTGCCCGTGAAGCCATAGCCTACCGCACCCGTAGACTGCCAGTTGGCACCACCGCGCATCGTCTTGCGACGAGACTTCTTTGCCTTCTTGGAAGCCTTCTTCGACTTACGGCGACGACCACCCGTCGCACGCTCTGCTGACTCAAGAACAGGGGTGCCATCCTTCGTGACCTCACCGCCCCACGAGGAAGTGTAGTCAGCGCCATTGGTGCCAATCGCACCCGTGAAGCCATACCCCATACCGCCACGCATCTTGCGGGACTTGCCCTTTTTTACTGATTTACGACGACGACCGCCCATAACTGGACCACCACAAGTGCCTGCCATTTATTCATCCGCGGGAAGAAATACGCCTAGGGTGCCAGGTTGGTCATCGTAATACTCATGCCCCCGGATGACTGAATCAATTGGTACATCTTCCGGTAGCACAAACCCAACCAAGTCTGGAAAGTGAAAGAGGTCCAAGAGTTCCCGAATAGTTTCCTTCCGTTTTTCAAAGTTCATCTTTTCAAACACGTTGACTCCGTTGAGCCAACGAATGTCGCAAAGAACAAACAAACGAGGAGATAGCTTCACAACACGCAAAACTGTATCCGAGAACATTCGCTCATCAAGAATGATTTTGAACGTCTCTACCTTCTCGTTGTTATCAACAAAAAGAGCAACTGCTGCGTTTTCCTCATTATGCGTTAGGAGTATCCACCCCGGGCTCCCGCTTAATTGAGGTTGAGACAGCTGGTGGCGGTCCCCGACGAGGTTCCTCTTGCACTGCGGCCGCCACGGGAAGAGCCGTTTCATACGTAGGAAGGGTGACATTCTGTTGCTCTATTAGAGGAGCCTGCGTTAAAGTTTGGGGCACAACAAGAGGGGGAGCGATAGGCATAGGAACGGCTACCTGAGGGGGATACAACGTTCGAACAACCCAGAAGACTGCGACGTGAGCGGCAACCAATGTAACCAAACTTGCTAATGCGATTGCTAGGATATCCGACAGACCCATTTACTGATAAAATATGTTATAAGTATAAAAAATGAGCGCAACAGATGAAACTGAGGTAAGGGTTGTTGTTGAGGAAGTGAAAAAGGCAGAGGTAACCTTGGAGAGTCTCCAGGCTCAGCTGGCCGAGGCTATTAAGCTGTTTATGGAGATAAAGGACCAGGTAGTTGCCCTAGAGAAGGGAGTTCGCAAGGCGTTCGAAGAAGCAAAGGAACTTGCAGAGCCCATGTCTCAGGCAGTTGAGGCTGTCGAGCAGGGTTGCTCTTGGATCTCACGGAAGAAGTGAGTCACAAACGGATTCAAAACTTCCTTCCAAATTCGAGGCTTCTCAGAATAAACTGTAACACTCGCATTCTCTACCGAATAACCCTTTGAAAACACATCAGTCACAATTGGTATCTCTTGCATTATCAATCCTGTTGGTGTTTCTACAAATTCCATTAGCATTTTTCTATCAATATCATATCTACGAAATCCAGTATAAACATACTTGGTTTCATAGGTTCGAATTGGCTTTGCACTTGTGAATTCGGGTGGCATCGTTTTCGATATTTCAATCCTCATTGGTTAGACTTACTGTATTTGCGAATACAATTCGTTTTAGCTCCTCCGTATCCTCAAGTGCGGAGTTCATCTTTGCAACTCCCTTGCGAATCGCTGTCTCAATGGTTGCCCACTTGTCAACATCGTTTGCATAGAGTGTAGTGCGAGTTGTTCCATTCGGGAATCGCTCAACCAGCTCGGACTCATTCGCATCATACATAACCATATACGACCGCAACTGAATCTCGTCATAGATAGGAACCTCTGCCCACATCTTTGTGCGTTCCTTCGCATCGATGATACGCTTCGCAGACTCTACATAACCGTCGCATCGTCCTACCAACTTGAATGCTCCAAAGTCCTTCTTGGCGGTCTTTGTATTCCTGTTGGTTAGCTTGACGGCACGCGCTGCTTCATAGTTGTTGAGAATCGTATCCTCGTTGTTAATACCTCGCTGTTTCATAACCTGACCACGAACCTCACTTGCCAGTCGGTTGCGAAGCTCTGGAGAGAACTCACTCATTCGAAGCTCCATGACAACCTTGGCGTTTTCCTCCACATCTCCAAGAACCGTCTGAACATTTGAACCTGCCTGGCTAATTGACTTCAGTCCAGTCTGGACAAGTCCCTGAACAGCTCCATCGCGCAAGACCTCTCCCACAACCTTGTTGTAGGACTGCCGATTGTGCTCCCGTTCGATTTGCTGAATTCGCGCCTTGATATCCTTGTCCTTCATGAACAAGTCATACACGGTCTCATGTACTGACTGCCACTGATTGAGGCCAATAAAGGCGGCTACCTTGGATGCTGAAAGTTCGGGGATCATTGTAGTGTATATGCTTTGAAATTGTTGTATTCGTTTTAAGCCTTGACCACATAGACCCAAAGCAGACCAAACACGAGGCCATGGACAATCAGTCCTAGCGTCGTGGGGCAACCGCAGGGTGCTACCAGGCGACCGACCAGAGACCCTACAAGCCCATCAACCAGCTTGTAGGTCATAGGGTTTGCGACGATAAAGAAGAGGAGAGCAGCCGTGATTACAACGCTCATTTTCGCAGAAACACCAGGAATCTTCATTCTATGTCTCTTACCCAGAAAAGCTCTTTTGCATTCTGGAAATTGCGTCAATCCATCCCGGGATGCCTGCAGTAATTGTAGAAATCTGGGTTGTTTCGCTTGTGACAGGAGATGTGTCTAGGCTAGGACCTTCGCAAACAAGAACAACCGCCGCAATCAAAAGTCCTTGACGGTTGCTTACTTCCGAAGGAGACCAACGCAGACAGTACATCTTGTAGAGAACTTCTATGTGAGGTCTCGCATAGCTCTGCGTCTGTTTCCGAATCGCGTCCCAAAACATCCAAACAACATGAGTTCCCTGTGTGTGGTCAACAAAGTCATCTGATCGGTTTGAAAAGACAAGGGCCTTTTTGGTCTGCTTCTTATGTTCCTTTGTATAGGCAATCATCCACGCAATCCAATAGAGACTTCTTCCAACATCTCGTACATCACTTCGCAGAGAGAAACAGAGTTCGTTCATTGGGACTGAAGCGGAGATAGGGTCATCACGACGAAGAACTAGCTTTCCATAGATAGCAGAAGGAGCACGAATACTCTCTTGGATTGTTAGTTGGTCAAAGTCATGCTGTGGTTTGATTGTTGGGAAACTTGAGAGCTTGTTTTTACGGCACAGAGCAACTGTCGCAGCTGCCTCACAGATTCGCCTTCGGACTTCTGGGTTGTTTCGGATACTTGTCATGTTCCGAATGTCGTAGGACGCTTCCAAGGGAGCATACTTTTCATACGCTTCTGCCAAGTACAAAAACACATTTGGTTGAGCACGATTCACATGAAGTGCTGCCGCTTCGAAGAGAGACATCCAAAGGGTATGTACCAATCCTGAACAAGCCAACTCCAATGACCAGTAGCAAGCGTAATCCGCATGACCCATTGCAATGTTTTGAAGGAGTACCTTCACAACATGGCTTCGAACATGTCCGCAGAATGTAGTTTTTTGAAAGTCGGCAACAGTTCGTGAATCCACGATCTCCATTGATGAAGGGGTAGAGTATGTATTGAATCTCTCTACGCGATTAAGCAGTTTTTACAGCTGGTGAAGCAGGTCTGTTATAGAAAAAGTTCATTGAAGGCAGTATAGACTGTTGTCCAGGAGCAGATGGTGTTGCGATTAGCTTGCGGTAGACCACAACAATCAGTGCAAGAAGAATAAACACTAAAATTAGATTCAGTCCTGCGGTGACAAGAGTCCAGATAGTATCCTCTGTGTCAATTGTTGCATGTCGCTCTACCTGAATCTGGTTTTTCAACCCATCAATCTGTTTTTGGAAGGCATCCACAGAGTACTTCACATCGTCCTTGAGGGAGAGAACTCGGTCCTTCACGCCTTGAATTACATCGATTGTTCGCTTCTGTGTGTCTGTCTGAACCTGAATGCTCTGGAGTTTCTCTCGGTAACCATCTACAACAGGGTTGACTTCTGCCCGAGCAATTCTCTTTGACTCCTCTTCCTTCCAAGTATCTCCCTTGAGGAGAGTGTAGTACGCTATGCGGGCTTGTTCAAAGGAATCGGGTGCGTCATCACGGGCATTCTCTGCATCTTGGAGTTTTTGAAATGCTGTTTTGAGTTTGAGTTCCTTGTCAATCTTTCCAATGGCAATCGCAGCATTCTCGTTTGATTTTTTAGACGCTTCAGCCATTACTCCGTCGCGCGTGTCTTCAGTCGAGTAAGATTCTAGTTGAAAATAGATTGATTCATTCGCAGTATAAATGCACATTGGAACGCCGTCCTTCATACGGAACTCAAATCCCATATGCGCTGGGCATCGCAATACACATAGGGTTGGAGCTGTCGGTAAATTTTGGAAAGGACCGCGACAACTCATTATCACTTCCGCAGAAAGATTCCAAGAGAGATACCCACACAAAGCAGTAAGAATACAATTCCATGAGCATAACCAACGGGCATTATTAGGTAGGCAAGCAGACTCAGGAAGACCAAGAACAAGGCAACCTGAATGAAGAGGACAGAAGGAGTTGCACTCGGGTCAAGGATATCCTTTCGCAACTTCTGAATATCTTCCGCAGGAGCCGTCTTGCTTCGAAGAGTCTTTAGTTTCTCAGCGGCCTTCTTGTATTCGTTGCCAATATCAGCCTGCGGGGAATAGGTTGAGTACTCACTCTGAATTTTTGAATATTCCTGGAAGGACATCTAACTACTATTAGGCACGAAAGATTTGAGTACGCCAAAGACGGGTCGGATAAGTGCTGAACTGGCAGCCATTGAAGGTGTCTTCCAAGAACCCTTGGGCACATCTGATCCGTTGGGCTGGTTAATATAGGGAGCAACCTGTGCAGCCAACCGAATGTAGCGGGTGTGCTCGGACGCATCGCGCATCGTCTTTACGCGAGGAGGACCGTTTTCAAGATACGATGAGACCGGCATTTTGTTTTTATGACAGACAAGATAATGGACGAGGCAGTTGAACAGTACAAGACGAACTTTGTTCAATACAAGCTAACTGGAAATACGGCGTACAAGACGGCGTATGAAAACGCACAAAAATGGATTGATAGCTATATTCTTCAAAAGCAAGAGGCTCTGGAAGAAGATAACAAGTTTATCGATAAATTTGTAGATGACTACACTACTACAAATCCAGATTTAGTGAAGCTTCAGAAACAGATGAAGAACATTCGGAAGGAAGGACCGGAACTCCAAGACTCACAGGTTGTGAATAAGGCTCTTACGGAACAGCCTCCTATGGATATGACACCTTATTACGTAAAGGCGGGCATCGCTGCGGGCCTGTTTGCCATACTGGTAACACTGTCACTCTTTTGACCACTGAAGAAAATTAGAAGGATGAGGAGGATACAAATTGCAAGAAACAAAAAGAAATACAGGTTGAAGTTTGTATCTACTGTCTGATTGTCACGAATTCGGCGTAGTGTTTCAACTTGGTCTGTCTTCTGTGATAACCCATTGTAGTCCTTCTGAATCTTGTCCAATTTCTGGAGAAGGTCCGTTCGATAATCGGTTGCCTGTACTTCTTTCGACTGAGCTGTAATTCCAATCATCTTATGCAACACATCTGCAATCTGAGTATTTAGCGACTTGAGTTTGTCGGCGTGTGGTTTGATGTCTTCGGATGCGATTGCCTTCTGTACTTCGTCCTCATACTCAGCCATCAAGCTCGCATACTCCTTATTTAGTTCATCCATTGTCTTTACTGAACATTTGCGTCTTCAACGCAATATCGTGGATAGTAAATCTGCCCAGCTACATCACTGTGGCGAGTTACTTCGACAATATCGCCCGGGATTGCTCCAATCCACTTTGCCATCGGGTCCTGTGAATCAATCTGTGGGAGAACCTCGCGGGCATCTGCATCTCCCTTGATACTGTACTTCTCAAACATAACCTTCCGCTCGTCTTCGCTCATAATACGATGGGGCATAGCATAACGATGAGTGGTCAAGTCAAACTGAAGCTGGCGGAGGTGGAAGAACTGAATGCGGTCCTTTGTGAATGCCTTCACCGCCTTTAGCAGATTCTCCGAAGGTCTCTGCATCGACACAATGATGATACCGTTGCTATAACTGTTCTTGACCGCGAAATCAACCAAGATGTTGATATCCTTCTCCTGAAGACCCTTCTCCTTCTGACTAAACATAACGAGTACCTTTCCAATCATATAAGCGTTTGCTCGCTCAAGACCCTCTGGCGTGATACGCTCTGTCTTGGTGTCGAGCTTACGACGCTCGAGCATAATGCGTAAAACTTCAATTGCTCGGTCCTCCATACTTGTTTCCTGTATCAGAATGAAATCGATTCGTTTTTTCCAGTGTGATAAACAATGAACTTTATGTCTTGGATGTACTTGGTGGCCGCGATGGTCGTCGTCGGTCTTGTTCTATTTTCATCCCGTGAAAGATTCCAGCCCGAGTTTCTGGACAAGACCCAGGTGGATAAGACGGTTGCCGTTCAGAACTCCTCCTATGCCCAGCGAACGAATCACATGGCTCCGCCCTCAGTAAACATTGGACCTATTCAGGGAATGGAGACACCCTTCCAGGTAAATCAATATAAAGCTTACACGCTTTAAAGAATTAATGCATTCAACGGTCGCAGGACTTTTGATGAAGCCACATCCAACACCAAACTATACGAAAGGAAAAATACCCAAGGCATTGCGTGAACAGGTTTGGTTGGTACACAATGGTCCTGTTTTCGAAACAAAGTGTAATGTAACTTGGTGTACGAATAAAATCAACGCATTCGATTATCAATGCGGACATAACATTCCAGAGAGCAAGGGCGGTCAGACAAATATTGGAAATCTAATTCCTATTTGTGGGCGATGCAACATCAGTATGGGAAACCACTATTCGATTGATGAGTGGAACAAGAAGTTCGCACCCAAGGTAGTTGAGGTTGTTCAACCCGACAAGGCTGGATGTTTGCTTCTTACTCTCGACCGGTTCAGGTACAGGAAATCATAGATCAAATGTAAGAATCTGCTTCTTCTCAACTTCAGGCTTTGTTCCAGCTTCACGATGCTTGACAACGTCTGCCCAAAGCGTTCTTAGTTCTACCTCGTGCTTCTCCAGCCATTGAGTGTCTTTCGGAAGAAAGTCCTCCTTGATGGATGTCAGTACCCAATACACAATCTGAGATGTCTCAGGTACGTCTTGCGTATCATAATCAACCTTTCCAGATTCATTCACCGAGAAGAATCCCTTCTCAAACTCCTTGGGTGCTCGTACCCAATCAGTGTAGCTATACTGCTTGAAGCGAAACTCAACATATTCACATTCATCAATTCCTGTACATTCCATTTGCATCTGCATTTGCTGGATATATGCCTCTGGGATTCCAGGTGTTTCTGCTCTGGAGAATGGACACTTGAACTCTACAAGTCTTCCATAACGCTGAAGGTCTGATTCATCGTTGGGGATAATCAATCCATCGGGTGATGCTCCCAGAAAAGGGATGACCGGATGCTGGACACAACTGACATCAATAATCTTACAGTTGGTTCGCTTCTGATAGATGCGCTTTGCGACTTCCTCAAAGCGAGTTCCCCAAATCAATGCAGGAGCTTGGTTTCCACCCTCATTCGCAACAGGAGTCTCTAGTTTCCGCATAATCAATTCGCGACGAGCTTCAGGGCTTCCAAATGCCTTGTAGACTTCCGATGCGGTAATCATTTCTCCTCGCTTGGTGTGCCAGGCCTGCGTCCGCTGGTCGCTTTGGCCATACAACCGAAGCACCCTGCCAAAGTTTCTATCTCGCATCCACAGTCGTCCGACTTTCCCATGCAGCATGAGTTCGTTGACGATGGGCACGATGATTCGCTTGAGGGTAGTGTAAGAGTACTCTGGGCAGAGGGTTCTGCAGTACATGATGAATTGCCGAATTCGGATGTTAATGTGGGTATACGGACGCACGTCAAGGAGCCAGTCAGTGAGAGCGTCTTCCATTGCTCATCAGTAAGCCTCGTATTGGAAAGTTCGTTTTCATCGGGCTTGTACACAGGTAGTTCCATTGAACCCTCGAGAATCCTCGTCTCATTCGGAAGCTTCTCAAACATATCCTCAATCATACCCTTGAACTCTTCATTGTAAGCATCCAATATAGATAGGTCAGCACCACCATCATAACCCAAGCCCTCAACCTCGCCAGTGTAAGGCTCCCAACCAAGTTTCTTCTGTTCAGCTTCTAGTTGTCCAGCGCTTTCTCCAATAAAGACCTTCATCTTGTCGTCGGTCAAAATTATATAGTCTGGGATTTCCATCTTACTCTATACAAAGTCATTTTCAATGAAAACTCTTTAACATCTATATGGAGATCCAAAGCAAAGACCACTGGGTTCTAGTTCACTTGAATACATTCTACAACGAACCTGCAAACATGGAACGGGTTACAACGATTTTGGAGTCCAACTCCAAGATTAGTCTGCGTCTGATGGATTGGTTTGTTACCAATTACTCGAAGAAGCACAACATTTCCTATCTGACCAAGGACAACAGACACGTTATTGTGTATTTGGTGTACAAGGCTCGGCTACGAGGATATAGCAAAAAGATCTTTGATCCCTTTGGTCGAGGTCGCAAGTTCCAGTATGGAGCCAACAATCTGACGACAACGATTGCACAACTCCAGTTTTTTAAGTGGGCGATTGAGGATGAAGTTTTGGATTACCTTGAGGAGCATGTGGAGGATGTCCAGAAGGATATGGATGACTGTTCGACAACGATGAAGGAGGAACAGGATGGTCGAAAGAAGAGGCATGAACTCTCGCGCTCTGCAACCAATTCTGTTCATCGGCATGATGTACGCGTTTCGGTTAAGTTTGATTAATATTGAAGTCTTACAATGAATTCTATTTTAGATCCGAATGTAGTTTATGAGGATATTTCAGCAGATGTGACGGAGCACGATATTGATGTCGTGTCTGACCTCTGGAATATGGACGGTCGAGATGTCTATCGAGGGTCAAGAGATCCGCGATACACACACGCAAATGTCTATTGGTTGTATAATGAGAGTCTCTCCAGGGTAGGGTTGTGTGAACACTCGCTAAGGGATCACGCACAATTCCATATTCTTTGGTTGTATGAATCTGAGTTTGCTACATTCCTTCAGGAGGAGGGCTGGGAGGTCGCAACTGATATTTGGTCAAAGATTCCTAAGCATGTTTATGAGCGATGTTTCTCAGAAGGATTCACGACTCCAGAGAAGCTTCTGGAATTGTGTCTGAATGGTCCGTCTCGGATTGTTACATTGGAGATGATTCGGTCGATCCCGACTATCTATTCGTGCGATGACTGCAAGCAAAAATCCTTGAAGCCTATTTGTGTGTCGAACCAGATGAGACCCCTGGACTTCCCTCAAAAGGAAAAAGTGTTTTTTATTGACCTTGACATGGTCATTCACATTCCGCCTACTGATTCCCGAGTGTTTACGCGACTGCTACAACACGACGACTCTTCTTTGCAGGTGCAGGTGCTGGAGCGACAGGCACCTCTACATATGCCTCCTCATGCTGCTCCTCCTCCTCATCAAACGGGTCCTGCTGAGCTACAGGCGCAGGCGTAGGCTTCGAGTTCTCCTGCTCAATCTCGTCCTTGAAGACATCGGCTGCCGTCATACGCGTAGGAGGAGAGACGCGAGCATACGTTACACGCCAAGTTACACCGAATCCCTGACCAGATACATACACGCTGGGAGACACTACGATCGACGCCTCAACACGCTTGGGGAAGATCTGTGCGAGATTGTCAGTGTCAACCTCAAGAGGCTTACCATCATGGCTGGAGACATCCATTGATACCTTGCCATCGTACACAGGAACCTTCATACGAAGGCTGGGAGGATACTTGCCCGTAGGCTTCCACTCACCATCGACCTTCTCAACAGAGGGATTGAGGACTGCCTTCATCGTATCACGAATCACATCCTCCTTGCGAGCCTTACCGAACCACTTGACGCTGTTCTCAGTCGCATTCTTAACGAGCTTCTCCTGAATATTCAGGAGGAAGTTGTAGAGAAGACCGACATCACCTGCATCGGAACCTGCCTCCTCCTTGGCATAGGGATCACAACCCTTGAGGGTTGCGGATAGAGTGTAGGACGTTCCGTTGTCGGTATCCTTGATGTTAACGCCCATGGGATAATACATGCGGGGAAGACGAATCTGAAGGGACTGACCATTGTACTTGATAGGAACTGTCTTACCACCCGCCTTGTTCTGGCGGATATCACCGAAGGAGATCTTGGAAATGTCGAGGGTAGAGGAAGAGATGATTGCGGTAGTGGACATGATGCTAGGATATAGTATGCTATGGCTTGGAAACCATGAATTCGTTTTGCGCGCACATTTTCAGATTACCTCTTAATTACAACAATGAAATGCGCCTCCGTTCGCAAGAAGGGTTCTCTCGAACAATGCGCTGCAAATGCACTTTTTGGCCATACTTTGTGCGGTAGTCATGCTCGAGCACGTACTACGGTATTATGGGCAGATGCAAACGCGTCTAAAACAGCCTGTATTATCAAAATTCAAGCATTTGTTCGTGGAGGAATGCTTCGAAAACGATTGCGTCGAAATGGTCCAGGAGTTCTACACAGAAGTGGACTTTCTAACGATGAGGATCTTGTAACTTGTGAAGACAAAGACAGGCAGGATCCCCAGACTTATTTTGCATTCAATGAAAATGGAAAGATTTGGTGGTTTGATTATGCAACTCTCTCCAATTGGGTCTATCGAAGTAATATCCCCTTGAATCCCTACACAAAGGTCCCATTGGATGTTGAAACAAAGCGTAGAATGTTTCAAATCTGGTGTTATCGGTTTCGCTGTGGTAACGCCCTTACTGAACCTACAACCGTCCCGGATGTTCTTGCGTTTCGCCTAAACATGCTTTGTCAGTTGTTCTCTTGTTATGGATTTGGAGACATTGACCCGACTCTTTTTCGTCGATTTGGAAAGGTTGACTATCATAGTATATTTCTGATGATTCGAGACGACATTGGTGTCGCATATAGGGATGGAAACCCAATCAAGGAGAGGATTAAGGCATTTTGCACTCGCGGGATTCACTTGATTCACACCCAAGACTCCCAGTTGTATGTAATTGGCTCAATTCACCGACTCTTATGTATGTGTGTCGTTCCAAAGGATCCATATATTTTGTTGTTTACAATGCTTTCTGCGATTTACCGTTGTTGAAAAGAAAGTGATTTACATACCCGCGGTAGGTTAGAAGTATAACAAGCGCGTTAAAATGTCCTCTACTACTTCTGTCCCTAAGACAAACAAGATGGCCGTTGACAAGAAGACCACCAAGAAGACCGAGGTTGCCCCCGTAGCAGCAGTTGTCGCGACGCCCGCCGTGGCAGCGAAGAAGGCCCCCAAGGCGAAGGCCGATACCCCCGCGAAGGCTGAGATCGTTGTGCCCACGACGGCTGCCCCTTCCGTGGTGGCTGCCCCCGTTGTGTCCCAGTCCAGCGATGCCCTCCTCTCCAAGCTGACGGAGACGCTCAAGTCCCTTTCCACGGAGTTCTCCTCCAAGGTTCGTGAGGCCGTGAAGGCGACGCAGGAGGCCGCCAAGCAGGCGAAGAAGGAGCACCGCGACTCCAAGCGCAAGGTGAAGAAGAACCCCGAGACGATGACGCCCGAGGAGCGCAAGGTCTGGGAGGCTCGCCGTGCGAACAACGCCTTCCTCGTCCAGCGCCCCCTTACGGATGAGCTCTGCGCGTTTATGGGTCTCAAGGCGGGTGACAAGCGCTCCCAGACGGAGGTGACCAAGTTCATCTCGGAGTACGTGAAGTCCCACAACTGCTATGACCCGACGTTCAAGCGCCGCATCCTCCCCAACGCCGCGCTGATGAAGCTTCTCCGCGTGGATGACAAGACGGAGGTCACCTACCTGAACCTCCAGAAGTTCCTGAAGGTCCACTTCAAGAAGGCGATCGTCCCCGTTGCTTAAGAAGTTGAGGAAGCATACCAATTCCCCGAACCAGTAATACATCCTGCTTGCCCATTGCGATCCTGAGGCTTATCTTCAGGACGGCACTGCATGGTCAATTTCTCTGCCGTAGCCGGGGCATCTACCTGCTTCCCAAAGAGCAAGACGTAGACGATAATGAAAATGAAAAAAGCAAAAACAGCGACCATCGCGTACAAGAAAAACTTCCCGATATTGGCAACAATGCCCATGCCTGGAGTGTTTGGATTTCGTGCTGCATAAGCACCTACACCAACAAGTGCAGCACTTTGAGCAAGATCACCAAATGTATTGTCGTCTCCTCCACGAATACGACGAGGCATTTATGATTTCGCGAGACAATACAATGCAGACGCGGGCAAAGCGAACAGCCCCAACCCCACTTAAAGAACCGCCAACGAAGAAGTCGATGTTTGACGATGAGGAATTTTCGTTGGCACCTCCGCCAGATCTTCCCGACCGTTCCGAAGAAGTGCGATGTGCAAAGACTTGGGACCGCGGTGTTGAGTATGAACCAGATGATTCATATCCAATTGTGATGAAACCAAGCTCGAACTGTTCAGTTAAATTCGGTAATAAACGAGTGTATATTCAGCTACCCACAGACCAAAAATGGCTTGATTTGTATATCAAATCGGTTGAGCGATTTAGCCCGCAACAGCTTCTTGACCAAAATGGAACTTTTACATGGATGATATACCGGAAGGCTGGTTCCAACATAATTCAATTTGCTGCGAGTAGGGTTCGTTCAATGTTTGAAGTTGGAACGCTTCATCGGTCAATCGCAAAATCCGTGGGTGCAAAGACCATTCATGGGGCTGGAGAAATGAGGAAGACTGGCAATCGAATTTTGTATAACTTTCTGTCGGGTTCGTATGTAGCAAAATGGATTGAGTCAAAGGATAGGTCTTGTACGATGGAGGAGATGGAGGATTTCTTGGTTCCGAAATTTCAGGCATTCTTCCCAGGGTTGGAGTTGGTTCGTAGTTCAACGGGCAATACATTGATTACTGCGACAGCTACACCTGTTACGATAGAGGAATTACAGCTTTATGCAGATGCTCAATTTAAGGTGTGTGTACACGATACTGAAGAATCGTGCAGGGCTATTCGGGGGTCTTGTGAGAACCCACTAAAAAGTAGCAAGTAAACACAAATGGAACCACAGACACAAGCAAAACAGGCACGAGAGCAACTTGCTTCACAGGGATTGCTAGCAGTTCGTCCTAGTTCGCGTGAAAAGGGGATTGCAGCCATTGGTCAGCGTCCCAAGAGCGCGTCCCTCGGATATGGTCGTCGCAAGAGAAAGCTGACTCGTCGTCGGAAGAACCGCAAGGTGACTAGAAGGAGGTTGTAATCAGTTCATGCGGCATTTCCAAATATAGAACTGTAGAAAAGAAGGGCGACACACGGTCATCCAACACCAACGCACGAGTCTTCTCATTGTCTCGCAATGTCTTGGCCAATCGCTTCAGAAGCTTGGCTGTCTCTACAATAGGCTTAACCTTAATCTTACACGTGTCCTTGTGCCAACCACAAAGCGATGAGGTATTGCATGTATCCTTGTTTTTGTATTGACCACAAGGTGTACGAACCTTGTTCACAAACTCAACAGGACTCTTGGTCTTATCCTCATACGCCTCTTCTTTGAACCACTTCGTGATATCCTTCAGCAAGGATTGACTACGCGATTCAAGAGATACCCTCAATCCACTGTATTCTTCCGTCTGGAGATCCTTCGCAAGTGAAAACAGCAAAAACTCGTAAATCTCAGACTCATAGATGATTGACTGTGCCATCTGTTGGTCCCTTTTGTTTGGCTGACCATCCACAAGATCCTTCTCATTGTGCTTGCGAATTGTCTCTGTAATCTCCGAGGAATACTCTTCAGGTTCCTCCGGTTCTTCTTCCTGAATTGGAACTCGGAAACCAGAAGCAAGCTCTACTTCTACAATCATCCCACTCATATTTTCGTGATTGCGAATCATCTGAAACCCTGGGTGAATTGTGTCCTTCAAGAAGGATCGCAACACACTTCCATCGGGTAGGTCGCCTTCGGTGATGTCTGAATACCCAGCCTTTACAGCAACGCCTGAATCTGGATTTTGAGAGTAAGGGACAATCGGTAGGACAATCTCCTTCGGGATAAAGAGTGCTTGAATTCGCTTGAAGGGATCCAGAATCACACCATACTCAGACTTGCCCTTGAGCTGTAGCTCACGAATCGCATCTCCAAAGGTAGGCAAATTGACGGAACAAGCACGATTGTGGAGTTCTCGCAGAAGAGTGAGTGTCTCTGGATGTTTCTTCAGGTCAGGTGTGTAATCCATCTTGAATGCCTTGCCCTTCTTGAGTCGTGTTACACTGCAGAGCAAGTCATTATCAACCATTACCAATGTAGTCTGACCCTTTGCAACAGTTGTGTCTGACCAGAATCCACAAATCACCTCAGATGTTTTGCGGTCAATCCGAATCACTTCACAATTCAAAAAGGTTGTTACATACTCCATTTCTTGCAACAATGTGAGTTCTCCATTCAGGTAAGCATCATCAATGCCATCAATGATTCGGTCACTCTGTGTTACTCCGGTTCCCATCTTTGACCAAGTTCGGAAGAAGGAGCAACGAGCCGTATTCTCAGGAGCCTCCTTTGGTGATTTAATGGCCTTCTTCGAATCCAGAATCGTTGGGAGTGTCTTTGAAGGTCTCTGAAGTCCCACAAGGAACATATCAACTTCTCCAGTGAGCAAACGACCATTCTTGGTTGTTTTTGTGTAGTCCGTCTTTATCTTGAGTTTTGCCTTTAGGTCATCTGGAACAAGCCAACCCAATCGAAGAGCTGGAAGAGGATATGTTCCAAGAATGTAGCTCTCATTCTCCTCTACCTTGCCCAAGACTTCAGAGGTCGAACGGGGCTGCTGGAAGCAACAAGGGATACGCTTGCCATTAATCTTTGAAACTGACTTCAAGTAGTTAGGGTACAAACCTGCTTTTGTTCGGTCAATGACAGAGTACTCTGAAACATCAAGGTTATCATGTGTTCGTAGCTTCCCATCACAGATTGGGCAATGCGCTTCGCCATCGTCTTGCCACACTAACTGGTCAGCTCTCAGTGGTGCTTCATCACGAATGCACCAATACGCAGGACACACAATTGTTCCATCCGGGTCCTTCAACTCAAGCTTCTCCGAGTCAGCAGAATCCTCATAGTTGTATTCAGGGCCAAGCTTTGCCTTCTGGTCAGCCGTCAAGGCAACGACCTGACGAGGCTTCTTACACTCCCAAGGATAGATGTCCTTGTCGAACGTCTGGGGGTCAAACTTCTGTAGAAGATTGTTGAAGTAATTGTAGGTTCGTGTGGTTGCCTTTCCAACAGCCATCTTCTTGGATTTGGGTTCGTTCGTTGTTGTTGACTGTGTTTCTTCAGCAACTTCGGTATCGTCGTATCCCATCGCAGCAAAGAAGTCATCATCTCGTTCAAACTCTCCTTCCACATTCACTTCCTGTTGAGGAATGACCACGGATGCTTCAACCTTCTCCATTCGGCGAGGGCAAACATCATTGACTGACTCACTGTCGGAAGACAGCACAAACCGTAGTACATCAACATACTTTAGAGTTCGCTCAAGATTGCTTACAAACTTGAGAATGACTTCCTTGTTTGTGAATTTGATGATGGGATACGCCTTGAGTGATTTCTCCACATTCAGGTCTTCGGCTTTTGCCTTGATGCTCTGGAACAACTCATTTGCCTCTGCCGGAGTCAGTTCCATCTCCTGTGCAAGGTAATCGGGAGTGTCTTCTGCCTCTTCCTGGTTGAGAATCTGATAGGCCTGCATTTCACGAGGAGAAATATCACCAAGCGCATACTCTGCCCGCAACAGACGGAAGCTATCACTTTGGTAGCCAAAAATGGACTTCAAACAAGGGAATCGATGCATGTCAAATTCACGGACTTCATTCGCATAATTTGCGACAATGGACATATCACCCATTTCCCAACGGTCATCCTCCATGTCCGTCGAAACAACAAAGGGAACAACCGCATCCAAGGAAGCAAACCAAGCCTTCAGAGACGACCGCATGTCTTCCAGCGTTTCCTTTGAGTCCTTCCCACGGAAGACCGATACAGTAATATCATCGGGTGTAATCGCAATCCTGTCGAACGAGCCGCGGGACTTTCCACGATACAACAACAGAGTTGGTTTCCTTCGTTGGGGTTGTGAGGCATTCAACCATCCTCGAAGCATAGAGGTATCCAGAAAGGGCTTCTTGTCCTTCGGGTTCTCAACATAAAACTTGTGTCGCATCGTCTCGGACTTGGCTGTGAAGAATCCAACATACGGAGTTTCCTTGGAAACACTTAAGCCATAGAACATCTGCTCGAAACGAGCACGAGGAGCGGTGAAGCGGGTTGAGATTAATGGAATGAACCATTTTGCACGCACAATGGAAGTGGTTTCATGAGCCGGTACATGAAGGTCAAGAAGCTTCTGAAGATTTGTTTGAGATGCCTGGAGGGAACTACGCAGAGTCTCGATGGTAGAAGGTGTATCTTGACGCAACAACGGAAAATAGATTCGTTTGGCAATTTCAGAAGTAGTTTCAGATACCTCTGTTGCCTCAAACTCGGTCACTTCATAGGGGTGAAAGGACTCGTACAGACTCTGAACACTCGGAATTGGAATTGCTGCAGCCTGGACAGGAAGGTCTGTAGGAGGGATTGGAAGTACCTTTGACTTTGCTTCTTCAACACCTAGAATACGAATCTCTTCAAAATCCAATTCCGGTAGGTAGATAGGTGTGAGGTATTCGTCGTGCGCCTCCCACTCCTCCAGGGTTACCAATCTCTCTGTCATTTGCACCGAACGAATCTGGGTTATGTAGGTCTTCAAGGCATTCGGAGTAATTACCTTGCCATCATACGACAACCGAAAAAAGAGATCCGACCATCTCTTCGGGTTGTTGGAGTAATACTCACGATCAAACTTGCCCTTTGCAGTGATGAACAATCGATCGGGATGGCTACCAACTGTCAAGGCAATCCATTGTCGAACGACTTCGATTGTATCATCTTCAAAGAATGATACCGACTGAGTTGTCCCTGAGATCGGGATTGTCTTCATTACTTATGAAAACGAATTTGTTCTGCGCATTTTTAAGGGAGCTACCCCAACAGAATGCAGACCGTCTTTGTCGATTGTAGGATTTGCCATCAAAGCACCGTGAAGAAGCGACACACATGTGAAATGTGTTACAACTGGACAATGCCTATATTGGCGAATCCGTTATCTTCATCCCACAGTAAGCAACCGGATTCTGGGAGTAATTCACCGACTGGTACAACCCCAACTGAACCGCATCCCCCAAAATCCTCTTAAAATTTGTCCAGAACTCCTGAGTATGTCCAATCGTTTCCGTCATCAAGTGAGCCATCTCGTGTAGCATCACAAACATTACAGTGTTTTTCTCTACCAAGGGATACTTGGGAGCCTGTGTCTTGTCCCGAAGACAGACCACAATTTTTTGACCTTTGTTTTCGGAATAGGATGTGTCTTTTGAAGCCATATCGTTCTCAACAAAGACATTGGGGCTAAACCGAGCCAAAAAACGAGCTACAGGAGGATCCATTGACAGATTTGGGTTCTCCTTGTAGTAATCGTATAGCTTCACAAGGCTTTCCCGAATAGAAGCCATAACCTTGACAGCTGCCTCCTTGTCAGGGAGATTTTGCATATCGTACTCATGCCCATCTGGGCCCTTCATACGAAGTGTGTTTTGAGGTCCACCATTGAGACCATACAAGAGTGCTGCGGCGCCAAGTCCAGCAGCGATAGGGAACATTACTATATACTATGCTTTTTTTGGTTTATCATTACGCCGACAGACCCTCAAGCGCCTTGGTGGACTTGAATGGGTCAGGATCAATCGTCGTGTTCAGGAAGGGGCCAACCTTGGACTGGGGATTGGGTGCCTCCGAGCGGATGTCGTAGCTAGGGTTCCTGTTGGTCTGGGCAATGCCGACAACGTTGATGTTGCTGTGGTAGGCAGACTGCAGGAAGTTCTGGCCCTTCAGGTCCTCCATGCCAGCGGGGTTTACCGCTGCGAAAGAGGCACCCAGCTCACCCTTGGGGAGAAGCTCAGAGGAGCTCAGCGTGGACTCGCTGTACGTCTGCTGGGAGGAGGGCGTGCGACCCTGACCCGTTGCCGAGGAGGCTGCGTTGCCACCCAGGCCGTGAGGGAAGCCCATGGACGGGCCACTCTCGGACAGAGGACCCATGCCACCGCTGCCACCGAGCTCCTCAGCCTTATCGATGCTTACTATCTTGCCGGCTGAATAGGACGAAAAAAGAACATATACTGCGACGATACCAGCAAGGACCATCCCAAGACGAACCATCTTCTGTTGCGACAACTTCATAGCCATCTTTATATGTTGAAGAAGACAAATTTCAATGCCTAAAATGTTCGATTCGCTCTTGGCGGAGGTTCTCAACCATTTGAAGACCCCCGAGGTCCAGAAGGGGGTAGAATTTTATGTTGTGCGACCTGTTATTTCAAGCGTATTAAACATCCTTTACCCCTACATTCTCG
>Ga0247722_10000351_pt1 | contig 29191 bp, 32 predicted proteins | sample MSEWelMarce3H_FC_FD_189094 | JGI IMG/M metagenome (GOLD analysis project Ga0247722, IMG submission 189094) | Subsurface sediment microbial communities from gas well in West Virginia, United States - MSEEL Well Study Marcellus 3H_FC | ecosystem: Environmental > Terrestrial > Deep subsurface >... | reverse complement strand
GCGTATGAAATAAAGGAAGCGCCACCCTCGATAAGAATATTGTCGCCGAATTCTTGGCGCGCTCTAGTTAAGGCATCCTTAGGATCTAGATCCCACACATTGGCTGAAGGCAGCTGTGGATGCTCTTGTTTTGAAACAACGACAAGTGGCACAGGAGTCTTTGAATATGGTTCGTTGCGAGCAGTATTTCCACCGATGATGATGCAGTCGACAAGACGGCGTCGCTGCAGGAAAGTGGCTCTATCGGCAGTTGAGGTTACTTCTGACGAAGATCCGTTTATTGTGCTGGAGCCGTCAGCGCCTACAACGATTGTGGCAACGATGCTCACGCCTGGCCCCTTTATCTTGGAAAGTAAATGTCAGTCCCTATCTTTATCGTAAGGCTCATGATCATTGACTGCGATACATGTATTAAGAAAGATATTGAGTGTTCAGAGTGCGTCGTCTCATTCTTCATAGGCACGCCTACAAAATCAGAGATATCCCCACAGATAATCGGTGCCATCACGCTTTTGGCATCTCGGGAAATAAGTAAAGAGCTCAAATTCGTGCCTAAAAATGATGAGGCTCAAACGGGGTAATCACCCGCCAAATTCGCTCATTCTGCGCAATTTCTCAGGCTTGTAGGCGCGTTTGAGGTTGAGGCGCGCTCTTGTGACAGGTTAACCTCATAACCATGTATTTCAAGGGTAAGCGAGTGGCAATCATTGGTGGGCTAACTAGCGCACTTATTTCCTCGCTACTCCTTGCTCCAGAAGCACAAGGCGCTCCAACTCTGGCTGAAGTTCAAGCCAAGGTTCGCCAACTTGAAGAGGATGCAACGGCTGCAGCCGAAGGTGCTCAGGAAGCAAAAGTTAAGCTCGCTTCTCTGACTAGAACTCTTACAGGGATTAAACAAAAGGCGGCAGTACAAGGTCAAAACGTTTCCCAACTCTCAAAATCCCTCGGTTCAATTGCAATAGATCAATACAAAAATGGTGGATTAAGTCAGAGCCTCGAGCTTCTCTTTTCATCTGATCCAACTCTGTATCTATCAGCCGCCGGTTCCCTAGATGCGTTAACACGTCGTAAATCCATTCAACTTAATAAATTTGAAGCAGCTGAACAACGGCTCAATGCAACAACGCTGACAGTTGCTGACAAAGTTGCACTTATTGCAGCCACGCAAAAAAAGTATCAAGCGCAAGCTCGCTTGGCTCAGTCAAAATTAGCTGAAGCTGAACAATTACTCGCGCAATTAAAGAAAGAAGATAGAGAACGCTTGGCGCGCTTGGCCGAAGAACAAGAAAATGCTGATCAAGCTTCTTCTTTAGAGGCGGCAAAGAGTGCGAACCGAGTTTCGGGTCGTGCGGGCGTTGCTTTGAAGTATGCACTCCAGCAAATTGGAGATCGTTATGTTTTTGGTGCTGATGGAATGACAACGTGGGATTGCTCTGGACTGACAATGAGAGCATTCCAATCAGCGGGAGTTTCCCTTCCGCACTCTTCTGCTGCGCAGTTTCGTTATGGAAAATCTGTCAGTAGATCTAATCTGCGAGCAGGCGATTTAGTGTTCTTTGGTTCGCCAATTTCACACGTTGGAATTTATCTTGGCGGAAATAAAATGGTTCATGCCCCACGATCAGGCTCCCGAGTCAAGGTAGCGACCATGGATATGGGTCGTAAGAAATTTAGAGGTGGAAAACGTTTATAAGAAAATTCTCCTTGTAACAAATGATTTTGGACCACGCGCTGGTGGAATCGAAACTTTTGTTATTGGATTACTGGAGAGAATTAAGGGTCACGAAGTCACAGTCTTTACATCGCAACAAGGTGACACTTCTGTATATGACCAACAATGGTTAGATAAATTCGGAGTCAGAGTTATTCGCGATCAAAGCAAGATTTTACTCCCAACTTGGCGCGTAACGCGAGCCGCACAAAAAATTGTTGCAGCAAAGAACATCGACGTCGTTGTTTTCGGTGCAGCGGCCCCACTTGCTTTAATGAGCCCTTCATTACGAAAGTCGGGCGTCAAAAAAATCATCGCACTTACTCATGGCCATGAAGTGTGGTGGGCAAGAATCTTTCCATTTAATTTCGCTATAAAACGAATTGGCAAGAGCGTTGATCACCTTACATATTTGGGTGAATTTACCCGCCAGGCAATTTCTAAAGCTCTCAGTAGAAAAAGCGCCACAGAGATGGTGAAAATCGCTCCAGGAATAGATACTGCACACTTCATTCCTCAACCGGATGCAATGCAAAAAAGAAAAGAATTAGGGCTACAAGATAAAAAGATAATTATTAGCGTAGGTCGCTTGGTGCATCGAAAAGGTCAAGACAATCTCATACAAGCGATGCCTGCGGTCTTGAAAAAAATTCCTAACGCGCATCTCCTGTTAGTAGGTGAGGGTCCTTACAAAAAACACCTAGAAAAACTTGTGATGAAATCATCGCTTGAACAAAACGTTACTTTTGCAGGCAGAATCATGTATGACAGATTGCCTAGTTATTTATCTGCTGCTGATCTATTCGCAATGCCATCGCGGTCAAGATTTTTTGGATTAGAAGTTGAGGGATTAGGAATTGTTTACCTTGAAGCCAGTGCTTGTGGAATTCCGGTTGTGGCAGGTAATTCAGGGGGAGCACCCGATGCGGTACTCGAAGGCGTTACTGGTTTGTGTGTTGACGGAACCAACATCGAACAGATTACAGGGGCAATAGTCGAAATCTGTAGAGATGCCGAGCGCGCATCGCATATGGGGGCAGCGGGACGTAATTGGATTGTCGATCAATGGCGATGGGAAATTTGGTCTAAAGAATTTAATGCGTTACTGGTGGAGCAATAAACCGATCTTCTTTGCAGCAATAATTGCTTGAATTCTGTTTTTTGAATCTAGTTTTCTATAGATAGATGCCAAGTGAGTTTTTACTGTTGCTTCTGTAATGAATAATTCAAGACCAATAGAACCAGCGCTTAATCCATCCGAGAGCTTTTCTAAAACCTGTATCTCGCGGGTAGTTAGAGCATTTGCCTCATGATCTTTCTTCATTACGCGGGAAATTCCTTGCGCGCTAAAGGATAAAGGCGCGATGAATGAGTGTTCAATGGCAGAAATTAACTCTGCAAGGGGAGCGCTTTTTTCAACAAATGCACTTGCTCCTGATTTCATAACTGTCAGCAGGAAATCTTGCGCAGGATTGAGTGTGAGAACGACAATTCCAATTCTTTCCGAGATTGAACGAGCCCATTGAACTATTTCTAAACCATTTCCATCAGGCAAAGAGAGGTCGACAACAATTACTTGCGGATTTGTATGTGCAATTTGTGCACGGGCTTCAGAGATGCTGCCAGCTTCACCAACACAAACATGACCCGCTCTTGAGAGCGCAGCTTTTATTCCAGCACGCACGCTTTCATGATCATCAATTACTAATACTGATAGTGGTTGCTTCATGAAGGAATTGAAATTATGTAATTGGTTCCTAAATCATTAGTTGACACAGTGAGCTCACTTTCGATTGATAAGCATCGTTCCCGAATACCCTGAGTACCGAAACCAGAGGGAATGAGTGGATCGATTCCCTTTCCATTATCTCGATATGAGTAAGTACTTCCATTCTCACTTTGTTCAATCGCAATCTCTATAACGCTAGCCCCAGAGTGCTTTACAGAGTTGCGCAGAAGTTCTCTAGAGATGGCAAGAATCTGTATTGCCACACTTTCGGAGAGCCTGAAGTCATCTAGAGCAAGCTTTAGTTCAATGGAACTGTGCAATTCTGCTAACAAAGAGCGAAGAGATGTTTCTAACCCGTTTAAATCAGCGCTGCGGAGATTGAATATCTCTCTGCGAACTCTTTCAATCATCGTAGAGACAGAAAAGATCAATTTACGAAGTTCGATTCTGGTGCTGGCAGGCGTATCTACTTCAGATAGCAAGAGATCGAGCGAGTATGAAAGCGCAACAAGATCTTGTGCGATTCCATCATGTAACTCTTGAGCGATTTTTACACGCTCAGGTTGCGTCAATTACTTTTCAAAGAGGGCGGCAATTTCTGCTGCGAATTCTTTTCCAATCACATGGCGCTTCAATGAGAGTTTGGCTGTGAGTTGTCCACCGGCGATTGTGAAATCGGTAGGTAAAATCGTGAATTTACGAATTGATTCCGCTTTACTCACTGCTTTATTGGCTTCATCAACTGCAGTTTGAATTACAGAAATTAAGTCTGGATCATTAGCAAGATCAGCTAAGGATGCACCATCTTTCTTATTCGCAGTGATCCAGGTCTTTAGCGCATCTTGATCAATTGTGATTAAGGATGCGATAAATGGTTGGTTATCTCCAACCACCATGCACTGACTAATTAGTGGATGAGCGCGCAATCTATCTTCAAGAACGGCAGGAGCAACATTTTTTCCACCTGCAGTTACAATGAGTTCTTTCTTGCGACCAACGATATAAAGGAAACCTTCATCATCTAACTTGCCAAGGTCGCCGGAGTGAAACCAACGTTCTCCGGAGAAAACTTCCGCGTTTGCTGCTTCATTCTTCCAATACCCCTGCATAACAATTGGTCCTTTAATAAGAACTTCGCCATCTTCTGCGATTTTAATTGTTGTGCCTGGAATTGGACGACCAACAGAGCCAACCTTAATTTTGTTGGTGAGATTAAGTGTTGCGCCAGCAGTTGTTTCAGTGAGTCCATAGCCTTCAAGAATTGTTATTCCTGCGCCACGATAAAAGTGCCCAAGGCGTTCACCAAGTGGTGCTCCACCAGAAATTGCTGCTTCAACTCGACCGCCAAGGCCCGTACGGATCTTTGAATAGACAAGTTTGTCGAATAAACCGTGCTTTAGACGTAGTGAAGTAGAAATTTTTCCACTTTCAATACCTTGGCTATATGCGACTGCAATATCTGCTGCCTTTTTAAAGATTTTGCCTTTGCCAGCGGCTTCAGCTTTTGCTGCTGCGCCGTTGTAAACCTTTTCAAAAATACGTGGAACAGCAAGAACGAATGTTGGCTTAAATGAAGCAAGATCAAAAGGCAAACGACCAACAGGATCACTGCAATGTGCCATATGTAATCCTGCTGCAACTGATCCAATTTGAACCATGCGCCCAAATACGTGTGCAACCGGTAAGAACAACAATGTTGATCCACCAGGCTTTAAGAACAAATCGCTAGCACCCTGCACAACATTTCCACACTCAGATAAAAAGTTTGAGTGTGAGAGCTGAACGCCCTTTGGTTTTCCAGTTGTTCCAGATGTATAGATAAGGGTCGCCAGTGTTTCTGGGAGCAGAGAATTTCTGCGCTTTTCTACCTCTTCATCACTGATCGAAGCGCCATCGTATTCAAGAGTTGCAAGGACATTTTCTGTCATTGTCCATACACGCTTTGTATGTGCTGGTTGAACTGTTTTTACTAAATCACGAAGAGCAGGTGTTTCAACAATAATCGCAACAGATCCTGAGTCATTTAGAATCCAATCAATCTGCTCTGCAGAAGAAGTGTCATAAATTGGAACGACACAACCACCGGCATACCAAATTGCGAAATCTAGAATCGTCCATTCGTAACGCGTACGTGACATAATCGCTACACGGTCACCAACATTGATACCCGAAGCAATTAATCCTTTCGCAGTGGCGCGAACTTCAGCTTCAAACTCTTTAGCAGTTACGCTTTGCCAACCGTCTCCAAGTGGACGTGAGAGCATGATGCGTTCAGGTTCAAACCATGCACGTTCAGATACAAGGTTTGTGAGGTTTCCAGCGCTGGCAATTGGCACGATGGCCGGGATTGAGATCTCGTTCATGCGGCTAACGCTAGCGCGAACGGGTTATTTTGTGGAAGAGGGGTTACTTAACGGTAGCCTGTGCCCATGAGCGAATTAAGCACTTCAACAATCACGATTGACGCACCAATTGATGCGGTTCGAGCCATCCTCTTTGATTTGGCCGCCTATCCCACCTGGTCAACTGCGATTAAGAGCGCAGAAGTTAAAGCCACCGATGATCAAGGTCGAGCGACAAGTCTCAAGGTTTCTATTGATGCGGGAATGATGAAAGACCGCGTGCTGCTTAATTACGACTGGAGCGCAGCGCCAGATCGTCTTGAATTTTCTCTCGAGGATGCAGACCTCCTAACTGCGATGAATGGCGCATACATAACTAAAGAAATCGATGCGGATACAACTTCAGTTACATATGAATTAGGTGTTGAAGTTTCAATGCCAATTCCAGCGATGATGCGTACAAAAGCTGAGAAAGCGACGATTGATCAAGCACTCGCGCAACTTAAAGAACACGCTGAAAACTAACTCTCGTATCTGACACCTATGTCGCTAACTATTGGAATTGACGTTGGTGGCACCAAGCTTTTAGGTGGAGTTGTAGACGCTGAAGGTAATGTCCTCACGCACATTCGAAGTGAAACCCCGCGTGAAGGTGGACGCAAACTTACTCAGAGAATTGCAGATCTCGCCAAAGAGTTAATCGCAGATCACTCTATTCAAGCAGTTGGGTTATCTGCTGCAGGTTTTGTTTCTTCAGATCGAAAAACAATGCTTGCTGCTCCAAATATTGCAGATTGGAATGGCGTTAATCTTGATAAAGAATTGCGCGAACTAATTGGCTTGCCAGTAATAATTGAAAACGATGCCAATGCAGCAGCGTGGGGTGAAGCAAAGTTTGGAGCAGGCAAGAATCAAGATCACGTCATGTTGCTAACTATTGGTACGGGTATTGGTGGAGGATTAGTTGTTAACGGTGATCTTCATCGTGGAGCATTTGGAGTGGCTGCAGAGTTTGGACACTTACGTGTAGTTCCAGAAGGACATTTGTGTGGATGCGGCGCACGTGGATGTTTTGAACAGTATGCCTCCGGCAATGCATTGCTGCGCCATGCACGCGAAGCTATCGCGGCTAGTCCAGAATTAGCGCGAAACTTATTAGCGCGCGGTGATGGAAGTGTTAATGGATTAACCGGAACTGCAGTCACAGATGCAGCTCGCGAAGGCGATCCGGTAGCACTTGCAGCGTTTAATACGACAGCGCAATGGCTGGGTGCGGGTATTGCATCACTCAGCGTAATTCTTGATCCTCGTTGTGTAATCATCGGCGGGGGAGTAATTGATGCAGGAGATATCTTGCTTAAACCAACTCGCGAAGCAGTAGCTCGATACATGCCATTTGCAGGCAAGCATCCTTATCCAGAAATTATTTCAGCAGCCCTTGGGAATAAAGCTGGGCTAATTGGCGTATCTGACTTAGCTAGACGTTAATCATTCAGATGGGTATTTCAATCCAATTTTGCTTCTGACCTGGTCCACCAACTCCATTATTTCTAAAGTGTGTTTGTGAGTTAGATGCTCAGATTCGTATTTTCCGCTGCGAACAACTCTTTCAAATTCAATTGCTTGCTCACGTAAACCATGACCCTGGTAGCTACTTGGATATTCAGTAGTTCCACCTTCATACAAATGAACACGCATGCTTGCGGGGTTATAAAAAGTTCGATCTATTTCTAACCAACCATTTACTCCAGAGATCACTGCGCGACATGGTGTCTGCGCAATCATGGTTGTAGAAAGAATTGCTTGAGCGCCCGATGCATACGTAAAGAGCATGGATGTGGATGCATCAACGCCTTTATCTGTCATAACAGCCGCAGCTTGAATACTCGTCGGAACTCCCAGGACCATGTGTGCAAATGAAACGGGATAGATTCCAAGATCTAACAGTGCGCCACCTGCCAAGGATGGTTCGATTAATCTCGGAATTCCTTGATCTGCTAAACGTTGACCGTGATCTGCAGTGACATTGATTATTTCGCCGAGCACACCGCTGGCAAGAATTTTTCGAACATCGAAAATATGCGGCAAGAAACGCATCCACATTGCTTCAAGTAGAGCTACGTTGTTATGGATGGAGGCTTCAACCATCTGGCGAGCTTCTGAGGAATTGATTGAAAATGGTTTTTCACACAAAACTGGCTTACCTGCATTAAGTGCTAGAACAGTATGTGTAACGTGCATTGGATGTGGAGTTGCAACATAAATAGCATCGATATTCGGATCTGCAACGAGTTCTTCGTAGCTGCCATATGCAGCACAACCTGGAAATTCCATCGAGAAATCTTCAGCACGCTCTTTAGTTCTAGAACCAACAGCTGCAACGATGTGATTGTTTAGAAATGTTAGGTCACGAGCAAAAGCTCGAGCGATTCCACCGGTACCGAGAATTCCCCATTTAAATTCTTGACTCATTACAACTCCACTCCGTCATCTCGGTTGTTTTCATGTCGTAGCCATCGTTTAATCGCTATGCGAGCACTCTGAATAAAATTTCTTAAACCTGGCCACGATGGATTAGGTTCTTGAAAGTGGTTTTCATCGAGAGTGGAAGCGTTTTCTAAATCATCTAAATATGTATTTGGTGTGGATTGATCCAGTGACAAGCCAGCAACCATAGATTCAAACTCAGAGTTGATGAGATCCATCTCATCATCGCTTGGATCCTTTGGTGCTGGGGTATCGCTCACGCTCAAATAGTGGCACAGTGGCAGGTATCCACTAAATTAGGAGCAGACATTTCGAGTGTATTTCTAGAAAGAGCGGAGTGAAGATGAATGTAAATAATCTTCCATACGGGGTTCTCCGCGCATTCCTGACTCCATTTCTAATGCTGGCTTTTCGCCCAAAGGTAAAAGGTCTGCGAAATGTTCCGGCTAATGGTCCAGTAATCATCGCCAGCAATCACTTATCTTTTAGCGATTCAATCTTTATGCCTCTTGTTGTTCCGCGCAAAGTAACTTTCCTCGCCAAATCTGAATATTTCACGTCACCTGGACCTAAGGGGTTGCTCAAGAAGTTAACTTTTATTGCATTGGGGCAAGTACCAGTTGACCGCTCTGGTGGACGTCGCAGCGAAGCTGCCCTCATCACAGGGTTACAGGTTTTAGCAAAGAATGAATGTTTAGGTATTTATCCCGAAGGAACTCGCTCACCAGATGGGCGACTATATAAAGGAAGAACAGGAATTGCTCGCATAGCAATTGAATCTGGCGCTCCAATTATTCCTGTTGCAATGTTTAACACAGAAAAGATTCAACCAACAGGGAAAGTTATTCCAAAGATTATGCGCGTGAAAATGGTATTTGGCGAGCCGATGTTTTTTGAGGGCGACTCATCTGATTTATTGTATTTACGTGATGTTACAGATCAAATCATGAAAAAGATTCAAGAGTTATCTGGTCAAGAGTATGTGGATATTTATGCAAGTCGGAGAAAAGATGAACTAAGGGATGAATCAGAGGATTAATTCTCTAGTTCGCTCCGTTGCACCAAATAATTACAGGTTGGACACTTTGGCCCCGCATCAGGAAAGTCACCTTCTAGGACATTAATTAAATCTTCGATTAACGCCATGAATTGAGCTTCATCACGTTCGACCGGCAAGTAATGCTGAGCAGCAAAAAAACCTTGCTTTTCTTTGATATCAAAAGCTGCGTTTGGATTCCATACGAGTAATCCCATGGTTGCAACACTGACGGCATTGCCTTGCAAAGGATTTTCCAGGGAGTGCGCATACGCCTCCAGTTGAGGTGCATAAAACTCGCCGTTATCTCGAGAGCTATCTGAAACTTTGCAATCAATAAGTGCAACAGTGCCATCTTCATTGGCTGCCACTAAGTCGTACTTTCCACGAATGTGCCATCTAGTTTCAAAACCATTGATTTTCATTGGTTTGCTCTTTACCCACCCACCCCACTGTGTAACTTTTCCCGGACGAAGCGATGGGTCGATGTCCTGCATTGATGCTCCGCGAAAATGTTTCTCTTGCAAATCAGCCAAAGTCCCTACCAATGGAAATGCTCCAGGCATCGTTACCTTGAACCAGTATTTGATCCATAAACATCTTTTGCATGTAGATAAACCAAATGTGAGATCAGATGGTGAGATGAATTCGGTCGCGGGTGATGCTGGCTTTTTCATGAATCTATCTTCTCGCTAAGCACTGACAATTGCCGAGATTAGAACCGATATTCCAAGAATTATCATCACTATTCCACCTGTTGCGCGTAGTTTCTCTAATCTTTTCGCATCAGTGGCTAACCATTGCCGCGCAGTTCCGGCCAACAAGCCCCATGTGCCATCTGAGATAAATGCCAAAATTGAAAATACTGCTCCGAGAAATATTAGTTGCAGAGCGACGTTACCTCTGTCGCGATCTACGAATTGCGGCAACACAGCAGCATAAAAAACTAACCCTTTTGGATTAAGCGCACCAACCCAAAACCCATCGCGTATAGATCGTGCGATTCCAGGTGCAGCATCTCCTTGGTTGCGCATATCTTCGGCGTGAATTTTTCTCTGCCGAATTGCTTCTACACCTAAGTACATAAGATACAAACTACCGCCCCATTGAATAGCGGCGTATGCAAGATCTGATCTTTGAAGTATTGGACCTAATCCGACCGCCACAAGTGTTGATAGCGCAAATGCACCTGTGACATTTCCAGCGACTGTAAAAACGGCTGTCTTTCGGCCCCAGGCAATAGCTCGAGCAATTACAAACAAAACACTTGGACCTGGCGCCAAGATGATTACCATCGCGGCCACGATGTATTCAGGTAGCCGCGATGGAATCACCATATTTATATCTTACTTACGTGAGTTTGATAGTGCAGTTAACACACGGTGACCAACAACAGCAACCAAAGTTGCGTTAATGATTCCGTTGAATGTGTAATCACCTTGAGTCCAAGAGATATCTGCAATACCGATGATTAGTGCAGAACCTGCAATCAAGAGATTAGTCGAGTTAGAGAAATCAACTCGACTATCAATCCAGATGCGCGCGCCCAAAACACCAATCATTCCGAATAGAGCAACTCCAACGCCACCAAGTGCGCCTACTGGTGTTGCACTAAGTACTGCACCAAATTTTGGTGACAGAGATAGAAGAATTGCACCAACGCCTGCGATCCAATAAGCAGCAGTTGAGTAAACGCGTGTAGCAGCCATTACGCCAATGTTTTCAGCGTATGTCGTTGTGCCTGACCCACCACCTGCACCTGCAAGTGTTGTTGCAAGTCCATCTGCCATCAGGGCATTACCCATTTGGTCATCAAGATTTTTGCCAGTCATAGCAGAAACTGATTTAACGTGTCCAACATTTTCTGCAATCAAAACCAAGACAACTGGCAAGAAGAGAACGATTGCTTTTGAATCAAATGTTGGTGTTGTAAATGATGGCAAAGCAACCCATGATGCTGAACTAATTGCATCAGTCTTAACATCGCCCATTGCCAGAGCGACTACGTAGCCAATGATTAGCCCAACAAAGATGCTTATGCGATTAAGGAAACCGCGTGATACTGCTGAGACGACACCGATAGATGCCAGAGTGATAATCGCAACCATTGGACCTGCTACGAAGTTGTTTTTAGCAGCACCTGCAAGGTTTAGTCCGATGACCATAACAATTGTTCCTGTTACAACAGGAGGCAAGAGCCAGTTAATCCAACCAATTCCTGCTTGGCGAACAATCAAACCGACTGCAGCAAGGATCAAACCTGTAACAACAACGCCACCCAATGCTGCGCTCATTCCGCCGCCTGTTTGTGCGGCAGCAATTGGCGCTAAGAATGCAAAGGATGAACCGAGGTAGCTAGGAACTTTGTTCTGCGTGATTATGAGGAATAGAAGAGTTCCGATACCGGAGAAGAGCAGTGTTGTAGTTGGCGGAAAGCCAGTGATGATTGGGACTAGGAAAGTTGCACCAAACATTGCAGCAATGTGCTGTACGCCAACGCCGATTGTGCGTGGCCATGTAAGGCGCTCATCTGTGGATACGACATCTCCGTGGGCAATGTTCTTTCCATTGCCGTGAAGTTTCCATGAGAGCAGGGACATAGTGTTCCTTCCATATACGGGCGGGGTAAACGCCCTAAAGAGGCGGGGAAGGCCGTCAACAAGGGTAAGACTGAGCCAGCCATTACCTCGGCGTACGCCACGCCGAAAATCGCCGGGGCCAGCGAGGCGAGTTGGCATTGCGGGGCAGTATCGGGTTAACTATCGCATCGTTATATCGAATCGATATATAAACCGATAGTTGATCAATTCGCACCCGAGAGGAGAAGGTCTTATGCGCTCGCGCAGTGAATCACTTGAATTCGCTCTCCTTGGCCTCTTATCTCAGAGCCCTCTTCACGGTTATGAATTGCGAAAGCGCATGTCCGCAATTTTCGGACCCTTCCGCGCACTCTCATTTTCAGTTTTGTATCCACAACTGCGAAGAATGATGGAAGCCGGACTCATTGATGCCTCAGTTGCAGATACAGCTCGGCGCTCGCGAATCGTTTATGAGATCACAACAAAAGGCAAGAAACGTTTTGAAACTTTGGCAGAGACTGTCAGCCCTGATACATGGGAAGACGAAGGTTTTGAAATTCGATTCGCATTCTTCGGTCCAACTTCGACTAAGAATCGCGTCCGAATTTTGGAAGGCCGACACCGTCGGTTGAAAGAGAAAGCAGAGATTCTGCGCGGAGAACTCGAAAAGTCTCCAGTTGGAATCGATAAGTATCTCGAAGAGTGGCGTCGTCACTCTTTGGAATCAGCGCAGCGAGAAATCGACTGGCTGGAAGACATGATCAAAACCGAGAGGAAATAGAGTGAAAATAACAACCGGTAAAGGCGATATCCGAGTTGCAATCGTTGGCGTTGGAAACTGCGCTAACTCTCTAGTTCAAGGCGTGACCTATTACAAGGATGCTGCTGGCGACCAAGAGATTCCAGGACTTATGCACGCTGTTGTGGGCGGTTACCACATTAGCAATGTGAAGTTCGTTGCAGCATTCGATGTAGATAAGAAAAAAGTTGGCCTAGATATGGCAGATGCCATTTGGGCGAGCGAAAACAACACAATCAAATTCGCAAATGTTGATAAGACAGGCGTTGAAGTTCTACGCGGCGTAACTCATGACGGTCTAGGTCGTTATTACCGCGAAACAATCGAAGAGTCATCTGCGGCTCCTGTAGATGTTGTTGCAGTTCTCAAGGAAGAGCAAGTAGATGTTCTTATCTGCTACCTACCTGTGGGTTCAGAAGTTGCAGCAAAGTTCTATGCGCAGTGCGCAATTGATGCGGGGTGCGCATTCGTAAACGCACTTCCAGTCTTTATCGCATCAGATCCAGTATGGGAAAAGAAGTTTGCTGATGCGGGATTACCAATCGTTGGCGATGACATTAAGAGCCAAGTTGGAGCAACAATTACTCACCGAATCATGGCTAAATTGTTCCAAGATCGCGGTGTTCACTTAGATCGCACCTACCAATTAAACGTTGGTGGAAACATGGACTTCAAGAACATGCTCGAGCGTGACCGTCTTGAATCAAAGAAAATCTCTAAGACAAACTCTGTCACTTCACAGTTGCATCACGACCTTGGTGAAAAGAATGTTCACATCGGACCTTCTGATTACATTCCATGGCTTGATGACCGCAAATGGGCCTACGTTCGCCTCGAAGGCCGCGCGTTCGGAGATGTTCCACTAAATCTTGAATACAAGCTTGAAGTATGGGACTCACCAAACTCAGCTGGTGTGATTATTGATGCGCTTCGCTGCGCAAAGATCGGTCTTGATCGCAAGATTGGTGGAGCTTTGCTTTCACCATCTAGCTATTTCATGAAGACTCCACCAACTCAGTACACAGATGAACAAGCGCACGATAAGACTGAAGATTTTATTTCAGGAAAGATTGAGCGCTAATTAATTAAAAACTCTCGGTAATGGAAAAACCCCCCTGACAAAAGTCAGGGGGGTTTTTACTTCCCTCACGGAGAGTTGAGGGTCAAATCGTCGCCTCTTCAGGAGTGCGACGAATATGAACTATTCCCGCGATAGATAGAAGAAGAAGCAAGATGCCTCCAACTAGTGAAGCAAGAGCAGCAATTGCTGCAATGTTTCCAAGAGTTCCGAATGCGTACGCTTCTAGTAGAAGTCCACGCAAAGTGTTACCCATAAATAAGGTTTGACGGAGTTCGCCAAGTTTTCCAATTTCTTCAGGGCTTGCTTTTCCACCTTTGGCGGCACCCATGTACATTCCTGAAACTTCTGAATATGTCGCTTCTTTTCCGATGCCAGCTTTTGCTGCGCCCTTCATATGTTCCCAAATGTAAAGATCTGCATAATCGCGAGCCATCTCGCCAGTAGTTACTTGCATTCCAGCCCACTTAGTCAGTTGATCTTTGGTTTCAGGTGGCATTGCTTCTGCTGCTGGAAATGAAATGTTTTGATTTTCTAGCTGACTTCTTACTGAATCTTGAGCGAATGTTGCGCCCCAGTTTAAAAGTCCTGCCAGCACAAGAAGAAGTGCTGAAAGTCCGAATCCTACGAAAGTTACTATCTTGTCAAAGGTTTTGCGTCTCATTTTTTGTTCTCTCCTATGTTTAATTGTCTTTAAGTTGTGTTATTTACTGCAAGACAATTAAAGCCTTCGAGAGTTTATGTGCGTAGCAAAACAGCAAGTGCTGGCACTCTGGCACTTGTGATGTGAGTTACGGGTTAATCATGACGATGGCAAATTGATCTGCCATCAGCGTCCATTTCAAAGTGCTGGCACTCAACTCCCAATTTTTCAAACGCTTTATCTCCGAAATGCGTGCGAAAAGCGAGTGCAAGTAGTACGCGAGTATTTGTATCTCCATCTGATTTAATATTAAAAGCTTTAGCGGCACGCGAAACAGTATTTTCAATTACTTTTTCAGTGTGGGAAGTTTCTGCTGCAATTGCTGAGTTGGTTTTTCCTTCGCAGAGCAGTCCAAGGACTAGCTGCTCAAATGGGCTGAGGTCGCGACTAATAATGGTGATATCTGTTGACATGTGAGCCCTCTCTCCGATGGTTCGTGTGTGTCTTTATTGTCCACCTTCGCAACTCATCTTGACTACAAGTAGGATGCGCGGATGAGTGAAATATTGACCACTACCGCTGATCAAATTCTGACAATTAGCTTTAACCGACCAGCGAAGATGAATGCTTTAACCCGAGATATGTATGCAGGCTTGGCCCACGCTCTCAATGAAGCTGCTGGAGATTTCGGAGTCCGCGCCGTCATTATCACCAGCGAAGGCGATCACTTCACTGCAGGAAATGACATTGGCGACTTTATGGCCAACCCGCCAACCGATAGTGACTCTGATGTAGCAAAGTTTCTAGGTTCTTTATTAAATTTCCCAAAGCCACTACTTGCAGCTGTTAAAGGAAATGCAGTTGGTGTTGGAACAACGATGTTGCTGCACTGCGATGTTGTCATTGCCTCTGATACTGCAAAATTTTCAATGCCATTTACTTCCCTTGGTTTAGTGCCAGAAGCAGGATCCAGTTATCTATTTCCTCGCCTTGTTGGATATCAAAGAGCAGCGCAGATATTTATGACCGGTGAATCATTTAGTGCCGAATCAGCCAAGGAAATGGGATTGGTTGCACAGATTCAAAAAGATCCTCTAGCCGCGGCTATGCAAATTGCACGTCAGATTGCAGAACAACCACCACAAGCAATCATCAATACAAAAGCACTACTCAAAAGTGGATCACATGACGCGGTTGCAGCCGTGATGCGTGCAGAGTTCGAGTTGTTTTCAATGGCGCTTCAATCAGAAGAAGCCATGGAAGCATTTATGAAGTTCATGTCAAAGAAGGGTAAATAATGTCACTTGCAGGTAAGCGTATGTTTGTTACTGGCGGTTCACGCGGTATTGGTTTAGCGATTGCACTGCGCGCTGCACAAGATGGCGCACTTATCGCTATTGCAGCCAAGACTGCCGAAGCTAATCCAAAATTACCCGGAACGATTTTTTCTGCGGCTAAAGAAATTGAAGCCGCGGGTGGCACTGCTCTTCCTATTCAATGCGATATTCGTGATGAAGCACAGATCGAAGCTGCTATTGCAAAGACGGCCGAAACTTTTGGCGGCATTGATTTTTTGGTTAACAATGCAAGTGCAATCAATCTAACTCGCACAGATCAAACTCCAGCAAAGCGTTTTGACTTGATGTTTGATGTCAATGTTCGGGGCACTTTTTTAACTTCGCAAGCGGCGCTTCCTCACCTACGCAAATCTGCTGAAGAAGGAAGAAATCCACATATTTTAAATCTCTCTCCACCCTTGTCCATGAAAGCTGTTTGGTTTAAGAACCATGTTGCTTACACAATGGCAAAGTACGGAATGAGTATGTGCGTTTTGGGTATGGCTGAAGAATTCAAGCGCGACGGCATTGCCGTTAATGCGTTATGGCCTCGCACAGTTATTGATACCGCAGCACTTCAGATGATTCCTGGTATCGATGCTCTAGCAGGCCGAAAGCCAGAAATTCTGGCCGATGCTGCGCACATTATCTTCAACCGAGATTCGAAAGAGTGCACAGGTAATTTCTTTGTAGATGACATGGTTCTTGCTAGCGAAGGAATAACCGACCTTGAGAAGTATTCAGTGACACCAGGAACGAAGGATTTCTTACTCGACTTTTTCTTGGATTAGAAATAAGGGAGTGCAATCGTGCCGAAGTATGAGTTAAATTCTACAAATCTCATCGCAGAAAATGAACGACGCGGAAGCGCGCGCGATTTATTCTGGCCTTGGTGTGGTGCCAATGTTTCGTTGCTGGCGTTGTCCTACGGTTCGTTCTTTCTGGGATTTGGAATTTCATTTTGGCAAGCAACCTTTGCTGCAATTGCAGGAACAGTGCTCTCCTTTTTACTCGTTGGATTCAGCTCTTTGGCTGGAAAAAAATCTAATGCAACAACGATGGTTCTCTCGCGTGCAGCCTTTGGAGTAAAGGGCAATGTGTTACCTGGCGCCTTAACGTACTTATTACTTGTTGGCTGGGAAACAGTTCTGGTTTCACTTGCTACTTTGGCCACCGGAACCGTATTTGAACGAGTCGGCAATGTTGATCGAAATATTGCAATGATTATTGGTTTTCTGATTGCAGTATCACTTACATTGATAGGTGGCGTGCTTGGTTTTTCTGTGATTATGAAATTACAAAAGTATTTAACTCTTGTTACAATTTTCTTAACACTTGGATACATAGTTTTGACAATTGATGTCGTTAAATGGAGTGCGCTCATGGATGGCCCTTCAGGACCAATTCAGAGCTTTGTTGGTGCATTGATTTTTGGGATAACTGGCATTGGACTTGGTTGGGTAAACGCTGCTGCGGATTATTCTCGCTACTTACCTCGAACAGTAAAGAGTGTTTCCGTTGTTGGGTGGACGGTTTTGGGAGCATCCATAGTGCCAATTGTTTTGGTCATTTACGGAGCAGCGTTGTCGGCGAGTGATCAGAAGTTATCTGAAGCAATTGCGATGGATCCAATTGGCGCGCTAACAACACTTTTGCCAACCTGGTACTTGGTTCTCTTCTCACTGGTTGCAATTTTAGGTTTAGTCGGGGGAGCGATTCTGGATCTTTACTCTTCCGGTTTAACTCTGGTTAGCCTAGGTGTACCCATTAAACGACATGTTGCCGCTGTAATTGATGGCGTATTGATGTTACTTGGAACGATTTATATTGTTTGGATTGCCAAAAATTTCTTTATTCCATTCCAAGGATTCCTTATAACTCTTGGAGTACCGGTCGCTGCTTGGAGCGCGATTTTCGTAACCGATGTTCTGCTGCGAAAGAAGAGTTATAACGAAAAAGATTTATTCAGTGCTGAAGGAATTTATGGATCTGTTAATTGGAGTTCGATTGCCTGTGTCGGCGTAGCCACAGTTGTCGGATGGGGATTTGTGACAAATTCCTTCGCGTCATGGCTAAGTTGGCAAGGATATTTCTTAGGTTTCATTGGTGGAAAAGATGGAGCGTGGGCATATTCCAATGTTGGCGTGATATTTGCACTGGCTATTGGATGCGTGGGACATATTCTTCTTTCCAGTCGCAAAATTCGAGCGCAGGAGAAAACACTTCGTTAAAGTAAGGCTATGAAATCTCGCATCTCACCTCTACGTGATTTTCTTGGGCGCGAGTCAACAAGTGGATTACTTGTTCTGGTGGCTGCGGCGTTGGGTTTGATTACAGCTAACTCACCTTTATCGGATAGGTATTTTTCCGTTTTAGATTTTCATATTACCCTTGGCTCAGAGTGGTACTTGATTGATCTTTCAATTCTAAAAGTCATTAACTATTTGCTCATGAGTATTTTCTTTTTTGTTGTTGGATTAGAGATTAAACGAGAATTAACTTCGGGACATTTAGCATCGGTTAAAAAAGCAATGTTGCCTTTTTTAGCAGCATTAGGCGGAATGGCATTCCCAGCTCTTATTTATTTAGCGATTGCGGGCTCGGTTGCCCCAGCAGGCTGGGGAGTACCTGTTGCAACTGATATCGCTTTAGCTGTTGGTTTGTTAACAATGCTCGGACCAAGTGTTGCAGCTTCATTGCGTTCTTTCTTACTGGCCTTAGCAGTTATCGATGATATTGGTGCAATATTAGTTATTGCGTTTGTTTATTCAACGGGGATCAATTTCTCTTGGCTCACCGCAGCTTTCATCAGTATTGTTTTTATCGCGGTGTTGAAGAGGACTCGAGTGACTTCATTAATTATTTACGCAGTTTTTGCATTCACGCTGTGGTTCTCACTGTATAAAACGGGGGTTCACCCAACATTGGCGGGTGTAATCCTCGGGCTTATGACTCCAAACATCGTGCACGAGCGCACAAAGATTGAAGATACTGAGGACGGTTCCGTTTCAGTTATCGAATGGTTAGAACACAAATTTCATCCACTTAGCACCTTCTTCGTTGTGCCAATTTTTGCATTCGCAAATACGGGTGTAGTTATCACCATTGATTCAATTAGAGGTGCATCTCAATCACTCATCGCATGGGGTATCTTCTTTGGATTAGTCGTAGGTAAACCGCTTGGGGTTCTATTCGCGTCTATATTGGCAAAGAGATTAAAGGTTGCTGAGCACTCTGAGGGAATGAATAACTCCTCATTGCTGGCTACGGGTAGTGCAGCAGGAATTGGATTTACTGTGGCAATTTTTATTGCTAATTTGGCATTTGATGATCCGGCTAATCAAGATATTGCTGTGCTTGCAGTAATCGTTGCCTCTCTTGTTAGCGCTCTGATTTCAATTGCACTCTTTAAAACTTTGGCAAAGAAGTAGAAAAAACTAAACCCCGCCACAATCGCAGCGGGGTTTAGTTTCAGTAATTTTTAGAGATCGAAGTAGAGTTCGAACTCTGCTGGGTGTGGACGCAAACGTACGTAATCAACTTCTTGGGTACGCTTGAATGCGATCCATGTATCGATGAGATCTTTCGTAAAGACGCCACCTTTAAGCAAGAACTCATGATCTTCTTCAAGATTATTGAGCACTGCTTCAAGTGAACCAGGAACCTGAGGAATGGCTGCAGCTTCTGCACCCTCTAGTTCGTAGAGATCCTTATCAACTGGCTTTGGTGGCTCGATTTTGTTTTGAATTCCATCCAGTCCTGCCATCAACATTGCAGCGAATGCAAGGTATGGATTTGATGATGGATCTGGGCAACGGAATTCGATGCGCTTGGCTTTTGGATTTGAACCAGTAATTGGAATACGAATACACGCAGAACGGTTGCGTGCTGAGTAAACGAGATTTACTGGTGCTTCATAACCAGGAACTAAGCGGTGGTAAGAGTTAACGGTTGGGTTTGTGAATGCAAGCAATGATGGAGCGTGCTTGAGTAAACCACCGACATACCAGCGAGCCATATCTGAAAGATCTGCATAACCATCACCGAAGAAGAGTGGCTTTCCATCTTTCCAAAGAGATTGGTGAACGTGCATTCCTGAACCATTATCGCCATAAAGTGGCTTTGGCATAAATGTTGCAGTCTTGCCATTTTCCCAAGCGGTGTTCTTAATGATGTACTTAAACTTCATCACATCATCGCCTGCGTTAAGAATGTCGCTGAAGCGATAGTTAATTTCCATCTGACCCGCAGTACCAACTTCGTGGTGTGCGCGTTCAACCAATAAACCAACTTTGCCAAGATTCATCACCATTTCATCGCGTAGGTCTGCAAACTGATCTGTTGGTGAAACTGGGAAGTAACCACCTTTGATACGTGTGCGATAACCGCGGTTAGGGGTTCCATCAGCATCGTATTCAGCACCCGTGTTCCAGGCGCCTTCGTATGAATCAATGTGGTGGTACGACTCGTGCATGTCGGTCTTGAATCGAACTGCATCAAATACGTAGAACTCTGCTTCTGGTGCGAAGAATGCAGTATCTGCAATTCCTGTTGACTTTAAGTATTCGACAGCTTTGCCTACAACACCACGTGGATCGCGACTATATGGAGAGTTGTCATCCGGATTGTGAACGCTAAACAAAATTACAAGTGTTTTTTCCTTACGGAATGGATCAATGAATGCTGAACCAGGAATTGGCAGCAACTTCATATCCGATTCGTGAATAGCTTGGAAACCGCGAATAGATGAACCATCAAACATCAGCCCGTCTGTAAAGACAGCTTCGTCGAAAGATTCAACCGGAACATTGAAGTGGTGCTGGATTCCAGGAAGATCAATAAAACGTACGTCAATGAGTTTGACATCTTCCTTCTTGATGAAGGCAAAAATTTCTGCAGAGTTCTTAAACATTTTTCTCCCAGTTGATGGTATTCATGCGTTGCGCACCGCTTCATCGAGGGCGCATGTGCAAAGGCTACGAGTTATCCGTGAAAAAGGCATAACCCACGTGTTACATCTATGTTAAGTAAATTGCGGGTTTTCAGGCTGCGACTAGGCTTATCGCATGCACTCTGAGGTGAGTTTGGGCAGACGATCTTTGGCCATTAGCCTGGATTGGCTAGCTAGTTACCTCATTGCCATCGCTTTTTTTAGCGGTTCAGGTGCTTTCTTGGATCGAACCCCACAGGCAGGTGTTCCAGCCCTGATCATATTTTTCTCTCAATATTTTCTGCTGATTACCTTACAAGGAGCTTCAGCGGGCCACAGGATTTGTCGAATGAGAATCGTCAATTTCGAAGATGGGGGACGACCAACACTTCTTCAGGCGTTAATTCGAAGCGTGCTTATGGTCATTGTTATCACGGCAATTACCTATGATGAAAATGGTCGAGGAATCCACGAGCGTTTAAGTAAAACTAAAATCGTTCTAACGAACTAGCGGATACGTACGCCTTTTGGAAGTGGTCCCTTTGGAATTGGCATAGACATTCCGCCAACAGCTTTCAAACGCGCGCGAACTTCACGCATTTGATGGGCAGATAACTTCTTTGGAAGCTTTGCAAGATGTTTTTGTAATTTACGGATTGAAACTTGGCCTTGCAAATCACCAACAATCACTTCTGTAATTGGCACACCAGGAGCAAAGCGCTCACTCTTTCGGCGCTCATCATTAAGCATTTGCTTAACGCCTTGTGATCCTTCTCCGACAAGAACTATTCCCGCTCTGCCAACACTTCTATGCACCATGTCTTGATTGCGAGCAACGGCAACGGCAGGAGTTGTAGTCCATCCTTTGCGAATTGCCATCAATACTGAAGCACCAGCTCCAATTTGACCTTCAATTGATGAGTAGGCAGCTGTTGACGCTTGTCGCGTAAAGAAAAACATCGCAGCAAGAAGTGCAATCGGAAGCGAAACGAAAGCAACATAAATTGGATGGCCTATTGCTACGCCGATTGCAATACCCACGGCCCACACGGCAAGGAATACACCGATGAGTGCAAAAGCAATCCAAGGTTTAACGCTCTTGGTTACAGAGTATGCATCTCTAAATGTTTGAAAACGACGAGGTTTGATGGCCGCTTCTTTATTTTTCTTATTTCGCTTGAACATACTCATAAGTTTAGTGGGGCAGGGGCAGTACCACCAAGACGCACGGGCGCCCAACGCTGGCCTTGATGGTTATCGGGATACTCCTCTTGAACCTTATGCAGGGCAGAGATGAGCACATCTCGAAGTCGCTTTTCGCCCGCCTCAACATCACTATCTTTTGCAAAATACAGGGGTTCGCTAAATGCAACCGTGATGGGAACGCTTTGTCTTGTTAAGTTTTTCTTCACACCCTTTGTCCATACTCGTTGGCTTCCCCATACTATTGTTGGGATAACTGGTACGCCCGCAGACATTGCTAATCGCACGGCACCTGATTTGAGAGCTTTGATTTCAAAACTTGTTGAAATAGTTCCTTCTGGAAAAATTCCAACTATTTCTCCTTTACGCAATGCACGAAGGGCTGCAACGAAAGAGGCGGATCCATTGCCTCGGTCAACGCTTATGTGGTGCATACCGCGCATCAGTGGACCCGCTATTTTGTTATCGAAAATTTCTTTTTTAGCCATAAATCGCACGTAACGCTTCTTTGGTAGAACTCCAGTTCCAACGATTGCAAAATCAAAGTAGCCAATGTGATTCATAGCAAGAATTGCACCGCCTTCTTGCGGAATATTTTCATCGCCCGAAAATGTGAAACGCAGATCTAAATATTTCCAGAGAGATTTAATGAAAACGATAACTGGGGGATAAACAAGATCAGCCACGCGGTGCACCGGTTTTTGCAGCTATTGCTTCTTTATATAAGCGCCCGGCTCTATAACTCGAACGAACAAGCGGACCACTCATCACGCCAAGGAAACCGACTTCCTTAGCTTCGGCCGCTAACTCAACAAACTCTTCTGGCTTGACCCAACGTTCTACGGGATGGTGTCGGTTAGTTGGTCGCAAATATTGGGTGATTGTGATGAGGTCGCAGCCAGCGCCACGGAGATCAACGAGAGCCTGTGAAATTTCTTCACGTGTTTCACCAAGACCCAATATTAAATTTGATTTAGTGATCAAACCGAAATCTCTAGCCATTGTGATTACCCGAAGAGATTTCTCGTAAGTAAATGCCGGTCTAATGCTCTTAAAGATTCGAGGAACAGTTTCCAGGTTGTGCGCAAATACTTCCGGCTGAGTTTCGAAGATTTGGTTTAACAAATCAGAGTTAGCGTGGAAATCTGGCGCAAGCATTTCAACGCCACACCCTGGATTTAACTCATGAACTTTACGAATTGTTTCGGCGTATAGCCAAGCACCTTCATCTTCTAAGTCATCACGAGTTACACCAGTAATCGTTGCGTATTTCAGTCCCATTGCTTTTACAGATTCGGCAACTTTGCGCGGTTCTTCACGATCTATCGGATCAGGTTTTCCGGTATCGATATTACAAAAATCGCAGCGGCGAGTGCACTTTTCTCCACCAATTAAGAATGTTGCTTCTTTATCTTCCCAGCATTCAAAAATATTTGGGCATGCCGCCTCTTGGCAAACAGTGTGAAGACCTTCAGATTTAACTAACGAACGTAAACGTGTGTACTCGGGACCCATATTCGCACGCGTCTTTATCCACTCAGGTTTGCGTTCAATTGGAGTCAACGCATTACGAGCTTCAATTCGAATCATTTTGCGACCATCAGGTGCGATTGTCATGCGCTCACCTTAGCCAATGTAGAAACAATATTACGCTCCAGAATTGGGAGTACTTCCTGCGAAGTGATTTCACGCTGTAGCTCCTGAGCCATTGAAGTCACTTCTGCATCAGCGATGCCGCAAGGAATGATCTGTGAAAACGCACCAAGATCTGGATTCACGTTGAGTGCGAATCCATGCATAGTTGTTCCTTTTGCAACGCGGATACCAATAGCTGCAATTTTTTTAGGATTGTCCTCGTTGCACGTCCAGACACCTGAGCGACCTTTTATTCTCTGCACATTTAAACCAAATTCTTTGCATGTATCAATCAATGCGCCTTCAATCTCGCGGACAAATCCAACTAATTCAGTTGGCTTGGCTAATCGAAGAATCGGATAACCAACAATCTGACCAGGACCATGCCACGTAATTTTCCCACCACGATCAACATCGATTACTGGCGTACCATCTATAGGACGTTCTTCATCAAGTGTTCGCTTTCCTGCTGTGAATACTGATGGATGTTCGACAAAAAACAATGTGTTGGGCATAACACCAGCACTGACTTGTTCATGTGTGCTGCGTTGGATGAGCAAGGCTTCGTTGTAGTCCAGAAGCGCTAAATTCTTCACCACCATTGTGGGGTCAAGTGTCGTTGTGGCTGCCACGCTCTTAGCCTAAAGGTAGGCTTGCCCAGTCGCGAATCCTCGCCGAAATACGTATGAAAGGTTCCAACCGCCGTGTCATCTAGCACCTCTGTAAAGTCTCGCAAACCCTTTGCCATAGCAATGCTCGTAGTGTTGATCTGGTTTTTGCTCACAGGTGTATTTGGACCCCTATTTGGAAAGCTTTCATCCGTACAAGAAAATAACAACTCTTCATTTCTCCCTAAAGGCGCTGAAGCAACACAAGCTTCAGAGTTAATTCAAACTTTCTCAGGAAAAGATTCCTTTAATTTTCCAGCGCTAGTTCTATTCGAAGGTGATGCAACACCTAAAAGCATTCAGGCAATTAATTCTCATCTAGAGGCAATCGGTGAACTAACGCTGGCTGGAACAACAGCAAAAATCGCAGATTATTTAGCGCCTGGTCAGAGAATTACTGCATTCCCATCAGAGGACGGCAAGGCAATTCTGGCAAATGTGCCACTTGATGGAAATTCACTTACAAAATTACTTCCTAATGAAGAACCAGTACTTCCAGCAATTGTTGAAGCGCTACGTGAAGATCTTGGGCCATTGGCGAAAGAAAACAATCTCATTTCTTATGTAACAGGTCCGGGTGGTTTGCTGGGAGATTTATTTGGTGCTTTCGGAGATATTGACTCCACATTGCTCTTAACAACTCTCGGAGTTGTTGCATTAATTTTGATCGTGGTTTACCGATCGCCGATTTTGTGGATTATTCCGCTCCTCTCTGCACTCTTTGCGCTATCTACTGCTGGAGGAATTGTTTATTTACTAGCTAAAAATGACATCATCGATGTTGATGGGCAGTCACAAGGAATTCTTTCTGTATTGGTCATTGGAGCTGCAACGGATTACGCGCTATTACTGATCGCTAGATATCGAGAAGAACTTCACCTACATGAAAACAGATTCGATGCGATGCGGGCTGCGTATAAAGGTGTGTGGGAGCCGATTCTTGCATCAGGTTCAACAGTTGCGATTTCACTCCTTGTACTTTTATTTAGTCAATTAACAAATACGGCCGGCCTTGGACCAATCGGTGCAATTGGCATCGCATGCTCTGTGATTACAATTTTGACACTATTGCCAGCGCTGCTTTTACTCTTTGGCCGCTGGATTTTCTGGCCACGACGTCCGGAGTTCGATGGTGAAGACCAAGTTCTCTCTGGAGTATGGTCCAAGGTTGGAGGCACAATCGAACGCAGCCCTCGTAAGGCGTGGGTAATTACAGGAGTAATTTTATTAGCGTTCGCATTTACTTCGACAACGTTAAAGGCTGATGGAATTGGAACGGTTGATACCTTTACAACTAATCCAGAGTCTGTTGTCGGACAAAAATTATTACTCAAGCATTTTCCTGGTGGAGAAGGTGACCCAACACAAATTGTTGTTAACGTAGACAAATTAGATGCTGTTGCCGCAGCAGTAAAGAACGCTCCTGGAGTTACTTCCGTTGCACCATTACTCGATGGCTTTGCAATACCAGGTGGACCAGTTCCTCAAATGAAGGTCGTCAACAACAAGGCTATTTTGAACGTAGTTCTTGAAAAAGCTCCAGATAGCGTGGAAGCATCAAATGACATTCCTGAGATTCGCAGACTCGCTCATCAAGCCGATCCCACCTCGCTAGTTGGTGGAACGAGCGCAGTTTCTTATGACATCCGAAGTGCAAATGATCGAGATAACAAAACAATCATTCCAATTATTTTAATTGTTATCACAATCATTCTTGGTTTGCTTCTTCGAAGCATCCTCAGCGCAGCGCTGCTACTAGGCACCGTTGTTCTTTCCTACTTTGCAACACTAGGAGTTTGTGCTCTGTTCTTTAATCACGTATTCGGTTTCGAAGGAGGAGACACATCCTTCCCACTATTTGCCTTTATTTTCTTGGTGGCACTGGGTATTGATTACAACATCTTCTTAATGACTCGAGTACGTGAAGAGTCAATCAAACTCGGAACACGCAAGGGAGTCATAAAGGGATTGACCGTTACTGGTGCTGTGATTACATCAGCAGGAATCGTTCTAGCAGCAACATTTGCAGTGCTCGGACTTATTCCTTTGGTGCCATTAGCTCAGTTAGGTTTCGCTGTTGCATTCGGTGTGCTTCTTGACACCATCATCGTTCGTTCAATCTTGGTTCCAGCTTTGGTACATGAAATTGGACCAAAAATTTGGTGGCCTTCCAAGCTTAAAAAGTAGGGCGCATGAAACTTAAGGTCGGCATTGCAGGCTATGGATTAGCCGGTCGGAGTTTTCATGCCCCCATTTTGGCGGGTACGAATTTTGAAGTTACTGCCGTCTTAACAACAAATGATGTGAGGAAGCGTCATGCGAAAGAGGATTTTCCGACAGTAAAAATCGTTTCCACCATTGAAGAGTTGTGCGCCCAAGATCTTGATTTAATCGTGATTGCATCAGGAAACCAAGTTCATTTGTCGCAGGCGCTTACTGCTATCAATGCAGGCATACCCACGGTTGTTGATAAACCGATGGGTATCAACGTCGCACAAACACGAGAAATACTCGATGCAGCCGATTCTGCTGGTGTTGCTGTAACAACTTATTTCAATCGCAAATGGGACAGCGACATCCTGACTTTGAAGCGAGTTATCAGAGATGGTCAGATCGGAAGAGTAATTCGAATGGATTCGCGATTCGAAAGATTTCGTCCGCAGTTAAATCCGCAATCATGGCGAGAAAACAATTCTCCGGAAGATGGTGGGGGTTTATTGCTGGACTTAATGCCGCACTTGATATCTACTGCAATCGAATGCTTTGGGCCAGCGAATTTGAAATCATCGTCAATTAGAAGTGTCCGCGGGGGAGCCGATGACGATTGTGTTTTGGTTCTTGCGCATGAGACTGGTGTTGAATCCATTCTTTCAGCAAGCGCTGTGGTTGGCGCCCCTGGTCCTCGTCTTCGTGTAATCGGAAGCGAAGGTGCATTTGTTGTTAAAGAACTTGATCCGCAAGAAGCGCTTTTGAGAGCAGGTAAGGCACCAAAAGATGGAAAGTGGGAAGAGGGCACATCCTCTCAGGCTTTTATTCACAGAGGTGACTCTGTTGAAGAGTTTAAAACTGATCCAGGTAACTATGCATCTTTTTACTCTTTAGTACACGAAGCGATTGTGAATAAAACAGCCATGCCAATCTCACCTGAAGAAATTCTTGCAGTAGCTCAAATCATTGATAAAGCTCGAGAAATCAATTCACATGGTTAAGAAAGTTATAGTCGTAGGCGCAGGATTATCTGGACTCAGTGCCGCTATAACTTTAGAGAATGAAGGCATATCAGTAACAGTGCTAGAGAGTTCTGATCGCCCAGGTGGTCGCGTCACAAGTGATGTAATCGACGGTTTTATTTGTGATCGTGGTTTCCAATTAATCAATGCAAATTATCCTGAAATTAAGCGAATCGGAACTATCAAGGAGATTGACTTTGTTTCTGCAACCTCAGTCATTGAAGTCGCTCGAAATGAAGACCGCATAAGAATTGGAGATCCGCGTTCGGCGTTTCTTTCAGTGTTTAACTCAGAAACTGGCTCCATTATCGAAAAGCTTCGACTTGTAAAATACCTTCTCATCAGTAAACCTGCCGCAAGCGTTGGAGAAGAGCTTAAAAATAGTGGCTTGGGAAAGACGTATGAACGAGTCCTGCGCCCTTTCTTAACCGGAGTGTTTTTGGCTGATCCATTGCTAGTTAACTCCGAATACGGTCGCACAGCAATCAAACATTTTGTTACTGGAAATTCAGGTTTGCCAATAGGTGGCGTTAAATCCTTTTCAGAAGCTCTTGCAAGTCGCGTGAGCGATATTCGCTACGGTGTTCAGGTGAATTCAATTAAGAAAAATAGCATCAGTACCTCTAAAGGAAAATTTGAGGCAGATGCAATTATTGTTGCAACTGATGCAACAACTGCTGCTCAGTTACTGGATTTAACAGAAGTTCCACAATTAGTTGGCTGCACAACGTGGTATCACTCAACAAAAGAGAGCCCATCGCAGAGCAAATCACTTGTAATTGATAGCCAGAATCGTGGTCCAGTGGTGAATACGATGGTTATTTCCAACATGATGCCCGATTATGCGCCTGCAGGAAAGAATTTGATATCAAGTACAAGCATTCTTCCGGCTACTGAATCTGAAATACGCCGACATTTAGCAATTTTGTACGGCGTTGATACACGCAATTGGAAGCTTGTTGCTAAATATGAAATACCTAGTGCTTTGCCGCTTGCAGGTTTAGAGAAAACTCTTGTATCTGGGGCACATGTTAAGGATTCGATTTATCTGGCAGGTGACTACAAGAGTGCGCCGTCGCAAAATGGTGCTTTGCTTTCAGGGCGTTTAGCTGCCCTTTCAGTCTTAGTCGACTAGAGCTGCAAGTGCGGGCGCAATATGTGGGTAATCAAAAACAAACCCTGCATCCATAAGCGCTTGAGGTAGAACTTTTTTTGAACCTAAAATTTCAGTTGAGAAACCTCCGAGTGCAATTTTGAGCGCAATTGCGGGAGCAGGAAACAACGCTGGACGGTGAAGCGCACGAGCTAACCCAGCTGTAAATTCCTGATTAGTAACTGGATTAGGTGAAGTTAAATTTATTGGTCCTTCAATTTTGCTCTCCAGAGCGAAAACTATTGCGCGAATTTGATCATGCAAAGTGATCCAAGACCACCATTGTTTGCCACTACCTAATTTTCCGCCTAATCCGAATCGAAATAACGGAAGCATGCGACCTAACGCACCTCCAGTTGGATCAAGTACTAAACCTGTACGTATTTTTACGGTTCGTACATCTTGTACTAAATCCGCAGCGCCTTCCCATTCGCGACACACAGCAGCAAGGAAATCTTCGCCAGCGCGATCTGATTCAACAACAGCTCGATTACCCGTTTCGCCGTACCAGCCAATTGCACTTGCACTGATAAATACAGATGGTTTAACTGCATTAACAGCATTGGCAATTGTTGTTGTTCCAAGAAGTCGTGAATTAAGAATTTCGCTCTTATATTTCTTTGTCCAACGC
>Ga0247722_10000350_pt1 | contig 29326 bp, 17 predicted proteins | sample MSEWelMarce3H_FC_FD_189094 | JGI IMG/M metagenome (GOLD analysis project Ga0247722, IMG submission 189094) | Subsurface sediment microbial communities from gas well in West Virginia, United States - MSEEL Well Study Marcellus 3H_FC | ecosystem: Environmental > Terrestrial > Deep subsurface >... | reverse complement strand
GGCCCTCCAGCAGAAGGTCCAGGCCGCCGCTGATGCCCAGACACAGGCCATCGGTGTGTGGAATGCCGCAACAACCACCTATAACACCATCCTCTCCACCATCCAGGCATCTTCCCAGAAGGCTGTCTTGCTTCTATCTGAGGCCCAGCAGCAGCTAAACGCCGACCAGGTTGCTCTAACCAATGCCTCTTCTGCCGCCGCCTCCGCTGCTTCTGCCCTGACAGTGGCTCAGACAGCGGCAGCAGCCGCCACTGCCGCCCTGAACGCCGCCGTGGCAAGTGGAACTGCTTCCCCCTCCAGCATCAGCAGTCTAACCACTGCCTCTCAGCTTGCCAACCAGGGCGTGGTGAACGCAACTCTGGCGAACAAGTCCGCCCAGACTGCTCTGGTGGCTGCTGAGAGCACATTTAACACAAACCAGGCCCTAGTTAACAAGGGTGCCTTCGGCATCGTGGATGCTTCTGGCAATCCTCTGATTGATGCCAGCGGCAACTACATCCTCTCTCAGGCCGCCCAGATGCAGTTGACCAGTATCAATGATGCCACGGCCAATAGCTTAGTGAACAACTATATCAAGCTGACTGCCGCCTACAACACCGCCAAGACCGCCGCCACTGCTGCTGCCAGCACTTCTCTGGCTGCCGCCCAGGCTCTACAGGCAGCAATCACAGGTGGCCTGCCCCTAGACAGAATCAATGCTCTGTCTATCGCAGCAGCGGCTGCCGCTGCCGCTGATTCCACGGCAGCCAACGCAGCCAATGCCGCTAAGAAAGCGGCAATCAACTCTCTGGGTGCCATGTATTCATCTCCCAGTGCAGCCAACGCTCTGACTGTGTTGAACGCCATGCTGGCTTCTCAGATGGGTTCCATTAACCAGGCCTATGCCAACCAGATGTCTGCCCAGCTGAATGCCGCCTACGCTGCCAACGTGAATGCTCAGAACGCCATGGTCACAAGTCAGTATGCCGAGTATCTTGCCACTACCGCAGTGACCAACGCCGTGGCAGGTGGTGCCACTGTTGCTCAGATCCAGCACCTCCAGGCGGTTGCCCAACAGGCCACCAATATGCTGGCCAAGGACACCCACGCCGCAACCCAGGCGGCTGCTGCTCTAGCACAGGAGCAGACCTGGGCATCTCTTGACCCCAATTCTGCCTCCATCCTACAGGCTTCTCAGCTTGCTTCCAGGGCGGCATCCAAGGCTGCCTCTATCAACACCCTGGTTCTCAACTACATGAAGCTAAAGCAGGATGAGAATGCTGCCACAGCCACCAAGGAAGCTGCCCAGGCCACCTATGACACAAACAATGCTGCACTCAACACGGCCATCACTCAGGGCCAGAGCATCCAGCAGATCCAGGCCGCTCGTGCCCTGGTCCAGTCCGATGCCACAGTTCTTGCCCAGGCTCAGGCCGCCTTAACTAATGCCACAGCTTCCGTGGCTGCTGCCTACAATGGTCTAACTGGCAGAGATGCCAGTGGAAACATTCTGCTGGATGCCTCTGGAAATCCTCTGGTGGATGCCTCTGGCAACAGCGTGAACCAGGCTGCTCTGACTATCTTAAGCAACGCCCTCATCGTCCAGAGACAGGCCATTGAAAACGCAAACGCAAATAGCTCTGTCCTGGCCTACACCAAGGCATTCGCTTTCTACCAGACCACTCTAACTGCCTTCCAGGCTGCCCAGTCGGCAACCATTGTTGCCAGCCGTAACCTCAATGTTGCCATCACTTCTGGGCAGACTGTGGATCAGATCCAGAGCTTGAGGCTGATTGTTGAGAGGGCCGAGGCCGCTGAAGCCACTGCCCAGACAAACAAGGACAATGCCCTCAATGCCTACAATGCCGCCTATGCCAATATTCTAAGTGGCATGACCCTTGACGCAAGTGGCAACCCAGTTTCCGACGCAAGTGGTAACCTACTCAAGTCTTCTGCCGCCATCAACCTCCTGGTGCAGCAGCAGATCGCCCAGCAGGCAGCCATCTCCAATGGACAGTCTAATTCTCTTGCTCGCATCTACCTGGCCGCCCTTGATGCCCAGAGCACGGCAAACATCAACTTGACCAATGCCCAGAATTCCTATGATGCCGCCGCCGCTGCCATGAACCAGGCCATCACTGGTGGTGCCTCTGTGCCTGAGATCCAGGCTCTTCAGACAAGTGCTCAGGAGGCTGGTCAGATTGCTGCCGTTGCCCAGAGCAGTGCCAATGCCGCCGCTAGCGCCGTGGCTCTTGCTCTACAACAGGTTCAGGCCAACCCCAATGCCGTGGCCATCCTACAGCAGCTCCAGATGTACCAGGCAAACAAGTCTTCTCTGGCCACTTCTAACAACCTCCTCAAGCTGTTCTATGCAGCAAAGGCGGCAACCGCTACTGCCAAGAATAACCTGGATACCGCTGCAAATGCCCTGACCATTGCTTCTAGTGCCCTTGATAACGCAATCAACTCTGGTCTAGACGTGTCTCAGATCCAGGCTCTTCAGGTGACTGCCAACGCAGCTGCTGCATCAAAGGCCACTGCCCAGGCCGCCTTTGACTCCGCCACTGCCCAGATGAACCAGGCACAGTCTAACGCCAACTCTAATCCTATTGCCAACGGCATTGAGGTGTCTGCCACTCAATTCGCCGCCATTGCCAGGGCCACTGGTGCTCTCAATGCGGCCAAGAATGCCCTGGCTATCTCCACCGCCAACAGTGCCGCCGCACAGGGCCAGGCAACTCTCTCTGCCAATGCCTCTGCCGCTGCCAATGCTCTCCTGAACTCCGCCATCCAGCCTTACGACGCCTCTAACAACCCCACAGGCGGTAAGACACAGCAGGAGATTGTTCTGCTACAGGCCGCTGCCACCACTGCCGCCAACACTGCCGCAGTGACCATGAACGCATCTCAGGCTGCCGCAAGGGATGTGATTAACAAGCAAAACGCCGTGTCTGCCGCAACCACTGCCCTGGCTGCTCTACCTACACCAAGCAACCTGACCACTCTGGCCTACACCATGAAGTGCGTCCGCCTCAACGAGAGACAGGTTTCTGAGGATGGATTAACACTCTACGTGGACAGCAGCGTCCTAGCCCTAGCTAAGACTGGCACCACCATCGGCAGTGTGACCTACCCTCCCGTTGACCTGTCTGGCGTTCAAATCCAGGGCGTTGGTGTCTCCACCACTCCCACCACCATCGTGTCCTACTCCGTGGTGCCTTCCCTGCCTTCTGGCTTATATCCTTCCTCCGTGGCCATCGTCCTCAACCAGCCCGTGACTGCTGGCGACGGTGTGTTCTACCTGGTGGGCGGTGAGGTCCTGCTCTACGACTTTGTGCTGTAAATTAGCTAGAATACCCTAATATAGTTTAGAGTATTAAATCTCCAAGTATAGATTTTTCTAACAAAATCTATAATTAGATCTAGATGTCGTCTGTTATTCTGACGTACAGCAAGTTGATTACGACGACTGTCGCTAATCAGGCGGTAAATCTGACTGAGTCCGGCACCTTGGGACATCGTGTGCAGTGCCCCATGTCAGTAGACGATTTGAATCGTTTCTTTATTTGGCATAGACCAGCAGGAGTCCAAGCGCCTATTGGTCATTTTACCGCTCATGAAGATACTCCTGGTTCTTCCTTCTCCTATATTTTGGCAAATACCTTGTCGAAATATTATACGGATATTGATGGTGTGTCAAATGGGCTGAATTTCGGTTCTGCCATTCTTGATGCTAATCTTGACCCCAATATTCGTGAGGATGGCAAGATTAGCTCTAACGATCTTATCATGGCCTATGTCATCTATAAATTATACGGAAGTTCCGCCAGTCCCACACAGAATGTTATTTTTAATCTTCAAGATGCCTATGGTATGCTCACCAACTCTACTCTGATTAGTTCTATTGAAACTTCCCTGAGGACGGAAGAAGCTTCTCCTAACTCAGGTGCGGTAAATGAGATGTTCCAGGATTTATTATCCCAGGACCCGACTCGTTTTTTTGACGCCGCTGGAAAACAGATTCCTGGCCTGTTCGAGGTAAATACGCCAACTCCTGCAACAGGTCCATGGAACTTTGTTGAGAATGACAGGATTGAGTTAAATATCCAATTCACCTTCTCTAACCCAGTTACCATGGCCGCTTCTCCTACGGCGGCCTCTGTTGCCACCACTATCTCCGCTGGAACAACCTTCAAGATTCGCCTACAACTTCTCGCCACAAACACACCTACGGCGGCATCTGCCTTAATCACCACCGCCGCCGAGGCAAAGGCCCAAGAGCTTCTTCGTCAGGCAGAAGAGCAGCAAGAAGCTGCCGAAGCTGCTGAAGTTGCCGCAGCCGCCGCAGCACAGGCCGAGGCTACCGCTGCCAAACAGGCAGCATCTCTTCAAGCCACCTATACTGCCGCTATCACTCGTAATGGTGAACAAGAAAAGGCCGTTCTATCCGCCCAGGCCGCCGTCCAGGCCGCACAAACCGCCTTAGCCGCCGCCACCATCAGTGGGAACCAGGCGAATATCCAACAACAGAATGCCGCCGCCGTGGCCGCCCAGACTCTGCTCACAAGTCAACAGGCCATCGCCACACAGGTCGCAGCCGATTTACAGAACGCCGCATATGCCGTCGCTAAAGCAATAGCCAATGTGAATGCCACACAGACCGTCGCTGCTCAAGCCGCCGCCCAAGCAGCAGCGGCCAATGCCAAAAAGGCCAAGGACGCCCTGGATCTAGAATTAGCTACCGCTCAATCTCTACAGAGCACCATCGCAGCAGCAACTGCCGCATCAGACCCTTTTACACAAGCCTTAGAACAAGAAAAAGAAGCTATCCTAGATCCCCAGAATCTTGTCACCATTATGGCTAAAGCAAATGCCGCCACTAAGACTCGCCAAACGGCATTTAACACCATGCTACAGAACTTTGCCAAACAGACAGAACAGCTCAATACCTATATCACTCTCACAGACACCATGAATTCGGCCATCGCCACAGGAAGCAATCTTTCTCAACTTCAACTGGTGAATTCTATGGTCATTGGAGCGAGTAATTTGGTGAATAAAGCCACAGCCGCTTCTCAGAACGCAGCATCTACCTTGGTCGCCTCGTATAGTGCCGAGATTAATGCCATTCAACGAGGAACCATGGCTTCATCTAATGCGGCTTCTCTTGCCTCTGTCGTGGCGGCGGCAAATACAAACTCAGCAAATAAGTCCCTCACCACAGTGACCACTGCCTATGTATACGCATCCACTGTAAATGCCAATGCCGCCGCTGCTGCCGCCGATGCGCAAAATATTCTCAACAATCGTGTGGCGAACGGCGCACCAATGAATGAGATCAAAACAAGAACCAAGGCACTCCTGGATGCTAACGCCATATACGCCGCAACCACATCCACCCTTTATGGAAACCAAGCGAAACTAACTCTTGCTACCCAGGCATATCAGGCAGCTTCTACGATCGCCGTCGATGCCAAGGCGAATATTTCTTCCGTGGCCGCCTCTAATCTGTTCGCCGTCTCAGTTTACCAGACTAGTGTGAGCACCTCTTCCGCTTATCAGGCGAACGTCATGTATAATGCCAAACTCAATCAACTCGCCTCTCAAGTCAATACTGGTCTGATCAAACTCACTCAGGCGAATTCTGCTGTTGCTGTGGCGAAGGCAAACGTGAGCTTGGCACAACTCAAGATAAATATGGCATTATCAAGTGGTAATTCTATCTCTGAACTAACTGTGTTAAATGATATTTATGCCAAGGCGAATGACTCTTTAACACAAGCTCTTCTCATTCAAACGACCGCTCAGGCCGCCTATGATGCCAAGACTCAGAACGCCACAAATAGCCAAGTCCAACTTCTTCAACAGAATGCCATGGCGTATTTCAACGCTTCCATCACACAACAGCAGATCGCCACTGATAGTATCAATTCCTATAGCACTCTGGTCAGCTACGCCACTCAAGATCCGGCCGCTTTCCCTCCCATTAATGGCATTCCTTCAGCTGAACTCTATTCCACCCAACTTGGTGTATGGCAGACCTACCTGGGCAACTTCCAGACGCTCGCTGGAACCCTTTTAACACAATTCAATAAAGATCTGACTTCTGCTTCCACCCTCATGGCGGCAAATCCAGCGATCAGCACGTCCATTGGAGCTCTGTCGAATTATTATACCGCCAGTAGCAATTCTTCTCATCTGGCCTTCCAGGTGAATATACTATCCACCTTTTTCACATCCTTTTCAACGGTTGGCTATGATGCTTCTGATGATCTGGCCAATTATTCTTCCCAGTATAGTTCTGCCGTCGCTGATACAGCCGCCGCTTATTCTAGCAATCTCGCCGCTTCTCTGGAAGCCCAGATATCAAATATATCTAGTATAAAAAGCGCAGGCCAGACCATTTTATTGGCGGCACAGGCGCATCAACTCGCCCAGATTTCCACCGCCACCGTGAATTCTAAGATAAATGAATACAATGCCAGTGTTTCTACTCTGTCCATGATTCAACTGCGATACGACCAGGCCTCTGTGGCGGCAACTACGGCTGGCCAGGCTCTGTCTAACGCCGCAATAACCACATCCCAGGGGCAATTTATTCTATACCAGAGACGCTACGCTGATGCTGTTGCCGCTTTGTCTGCCTTGGCGAATGAGTTAAATGGTTCGTCCAAGGCCGTTTCTACGCTAGGTTTCTCTCTTGGTGTTCGTAGTTCCTCTGATTCTGTAACAAGCCCAATCCCTAACAGTATTCCTGGCCTACAACTGTGGCTAGATGCCAATGATCCTCTTTTAAGTGGTTCAGCGCCTGTGGCTGGAACCACTATCACAACTTGGTATGATAAGTCACCAAATTCCTATAACGCAATGGCAACAGGAAGCCCTGTCATACAAGAAAGTTCCTTGAATTCATTGCCTGGAATAGCCTTTGTGGGAAATACAGCTGCTACAAATTACTACACGGCACGAATTCCACCAAATACATTCTCTAACGCAATTACATTCTTTGTAGTCTATAAGAATACAGCGGATAACGGTGCAAATGCCCTATTAACAAGAAGTTTTGTAGGAAACAGTATAGGCGCCCCTGATATATATAATACTAATATTGTAATTACAAATACATCTTCTGAGTATGGCTATAATGGGTATCAGGGAACTTCATCATATTCTACCACTCCATCACTATTTCAAGTAACAATTGACCAAGTAGGAGATGCCGTATATCAATGGATAACTGGAACAGCCCAGGGTGTATCCTATCAAGGATATGGTCCTTTGACGGCTAGCACAGGTGATGCCAGTAATAACAGACTATATATAGGAACACGTGGTGATAACGGTACATCCTTTCAAGGCGTTTTCTATGAAATTCTGGTGTATAATATGGTTCTTTCAACAACAGATAGAGAGAAGATTGAAGGATATCTCGCCTGGAAATGGGGACTTCAGGCCAATCTTCCTGCTGACCATAGGTATCTCTCGGCAGCTCCTCCATCTGGTATTACTTCTGGTTCTGCCCCTCCTTCAAGAATACTGAAGCCTTCTGTTCCTAACCCAAAACTCTGGCTAGATGCCAGCGATCCTCTTGGAACTGGAACAGCACCTGCCGATGGAACACAGCTCACCACCTGGGCGGATAAGTCTGGAAATGGTTATGATGGCTCTGTTCCTTCTTCCAACCAATATTCGCCATGCGACCCCTTTGTTACATACGATGCCAGTAACTCTTCCATAAATATGTCAAACGGAACTCTCGTAAATTCCAGTATCCCCCCAGGCACATTCGTAAATGCCTTTAATATGTTCATGGTATATAACTGCACAGATTATACATGGTATAATTCTATTATATCTCGTGGCTCTTCTACCATTCGTCCAGAATGGGGAAATCCCGTATTTGTATACGGAAATTCTGTTCATGGTGTTGTTCAACTGAGTGAGGTAACTTTGGCAGCAGACGGCCCTCTACCAGGCGGGTTTCATTATTCTGGCGGTGGAAATACTTCTTGGTTTCCATACAATACAACACTTAATATGGCAAATATAGATATTGATTTTTTAACAAATAATATAAATATTATTGGCAATGGTAATTTCTTAGAACAGTTAAATAGTTCTCCTTCTGGTGTACTAACCGATTTAGGAGATACTGTTACTATCGGTGGTCGCACCGATGGATATGCCTATGCAAACATTAGTGTAAAAGAAGTAATGCTATTTAACACAGAACTAACGGAACTTCAGAGAAAAGAGGTAGAAGGATATCTCGCAACAAAATGGGGGCTTCAGGCGAATCTTCCAGCCGGCCATCCTTACTCAACAACTCGTAATTCTAGTATTAGATTCGGCTCTGATACTTCTCAAATCCCTGTCTCTGTGCTAAATACCTATTCTAAGGCGACCATGCTCAGACAATCTGAACTGGCAGTGGCTCAGACAAATGCCTTAATACAACAAGCGAACAGCGCCTATAATAATTATTCTCAATTGAACGACAAGTTAGAAGCGGCGAATCAATCCACATCTTCCATTATAGATGAGATTTCTGTGGCGATGGCCAAGGGCGCCAATCTGGCAACTATCCAGCCCCTCCAAACAAAACTTTCCGCTATTCAAGAAAATACGGCGACTCTACAAATAGAATCCGCCAACGTGTATAATACCTTTTTAACACTATCCACCCTGGTCTCCCCTGATTATTCGTTTATTTCATCTGTAAACTCCGCTTCCAATGCCACTTTCTCTGCCACCATGGGCGCTCGTCTCAATGAATCCGCTCAACAGCTACAGATCGCCCAAGTTGAAAATTCTGCCGCAGCCACCGCCGCAGCCCAGGCGAATGCCGCTCTCACCGTAATCAGCACCCAGTTCTCTATACAAAAGCAACAGGGTCTCTCCTCCGCTCAAATGGCCCCTCTCACCAGCACTCTGACGGCAGCCTCCCTTGATTCCGCCAATAAGAACATTTTACTGAATTTCGCCAATGCCGCCTTGGCACAGGCACAGGCTAATTACAGTTCTCTTCAATCCTATCCTTCCATATATACCAGCTTTGCCAATGTATCCACTAATATCGCCAAATCCTTCTCTACCTTGAGCGCAGGACAAGCCGCTCAGATAACCTCTTTAACACAGGCCAAAAGTAACGCTCTCACATCCGAAATCACAAATGCCTATATAGGTTCCTTACACTATTCTACTCTTGTCCAGGCAGATTACACGCATTATGACGATTTACTTGTGAAATACAATACACAAATGGCGGCAGGTGGCGCTCCTGCCTCCACCTATTCTGAGCTCACCACGGCATATAATAAATATGTGACGAATAAACAAAAGGAAATCTTATATAGTGCCGCATATCTGAGTACCATGACGATGGCTACACTGGATCCCAGTTCCGTGGCAATTCTTAGTGCCGTGGCATCAAATCAGACAAAGGCCATAGAGGGTGCCAAAGCAAATGAATTATACAAAAATCTAGAAGCGGCGAATACACACTTATTCACTCTGAACAATGAGTTCGTGTCTATCCAGTCTGCCTACGCCGTGGCAAACTCTGATTTACAAATCGCCACGGCAAATAATAGTGCTCAAGCGGTCTTGGATATCAAATATTCAACCCTCATTGGAAGGGCAAATGAGTTAAATAATGTCCAAATCAAATACAATCTTGCTCAGACAGCCGTCCAATACGCCCAGAATAATGTTGCCACAAACCCGAACGCCCAGGGAATCTTGGATACGGCGACTGCCAAATATTTAGAACAGGCAAATCTGTCTCAGGCAAATCTCCTGGTTGCTCAATACGATGCCGCTGTTGCCAATGAGAAGAAAACCTACGCCGCCTTACAAACGGCGAATGCCGCTCTGAAATCTGCCCAAGCCACCTTCACTTCTGTTATTGCCGCTGGAGCTGACTTGGCGACGATTAAAGCGGCAAGGGATGCTCAGAGTGCGGCGGCCACGGCAGTCACACAGGCAGGCCTCATTGAGGAAAATGCCATGAATGCCTTGAATCAGGCTCTACAAAACGCAAATCTTGATCAGATCGCCCAAAGTCTCATTATCACGGCTCGCCTAACAAACGAGAATACAACCGCTGGTGGTGCGGTCAACGCCGCCCAAGCTCAACTCAATGTGCTAAGCACTGTGGTGGCGGCGGCAGAGACTACCTTGACAAATGCCAAAGCTGCCTCTGTGGCGGCAACATCTACTGTCCAAGCTTCTCTCACCACAAAAACTGTCCAAGAAATCACAGAACTCCAAGCCGCCGCCATCGCCGCCTCTGCCGCCGCTTCCTCCGCCCAACTCGCCTTTGCGGCGGCAATGTCCAATTTCATGGCCGAAGCCACCACAGTATCCTCTCTTACACAGACATTCAGCACCACCACGGCAGCCCTAACCTTGAATACAAATCGCAATACACTGTTATATAACGGTTTTGAGTATAACCAGACATTTGATAGATATGTGTTAAAGAGATCTTATCTCCCAGCTCAGGTGATTGATGGCTCTCCGTTCAATTTATATAGTGTGACCGTAAATCCTATTGATATGGGTGTCTATAATCCTTCTACATCCTATGTTCTTGGAAATTTAGTGTATTATCCAAATTCTGATGGGACACAATATATGGCGGGAATTGCTACTGATCCTCGTGATTGAGTTACCCTAAACGCCAATAATTAAATAACTAAACCTCTAAATCTGAATGACTTGTGGGACAAATCATTCATTTTTAATAGACCGAATAAGTATATAGAGGATGGAATCTTACTCCTCCGTTATGGGGAAAGATCCCATAACAGCTTCCGCTTTGTGGCTGAGGACACAGGCGGCTCAAATGAGGTACGATGCTTCTACTGATTTGATTCTTACAAATGGCACTGTAAACGCTGGAAGCCCAACCACGTTCGCAACATTTGATATTCCAGGAGATTCTCTTGGACAGTTGAATAATATCATACCTTCTATTGATTTATCTGGAAACAATGATGTTCTCAACGGGTTTTCTCTGTACATCCCTGGAGATGCCACTCCTCAAGGATCAATTGTGAAGTATATGTTTGGAACAAGAGAGTCATCTTTCGTATATTTAGCGGCTGCTGGTTCTCTTTACTACAGCTATGATGGTAATATCTGGACTTCTTCTACATCTGCCCTTTCTGGAACAGTTAACGCCCTTGCTTCGAATAACACCATGGTCTTAGCTCTTGGTAATGGAATTAGCTATAGCACGAATGGTGTATCCTGGTCTTCTTCCCTCTCTGCCCAAGAGATTTTTGGCTCTGGATCTGGCCCTGCCTCTGTGAGAGCGGCTGCTTGGTATGGAGGTTGGATAGCGGTTGGCTCTGGATCTTCAGGTTCTACTGTTTGTGTAAAAAGTGCTGATGGGATGAGTTGGACAGAAGATGGAAACTTACCAACTCTTATTACACAAACTCTGACCTGTATTCAGTTCGCAGGAATCTGGGTGGCTGCTGGTTCTGGCACTAACTCCGTGGCATACAGCACTGATGGTGTGGCGTGGTATCCTTCGACCAGCGGAAATATGTTGGTAAATGCCGGTTCCGCCACGTGCTTACTCTACGCCAAAAACAAATGGTTTATGGGTATTACTGGAGGCAATCAGACCACGACTTTGGCGACCAGTCAAGATGGTAGGGTTTGGACTTCTGCTTCCGCCTCTACCCCTACCCCCGCTTTCACAGTGGCAGGCCTTGCCACAAACGGCCAAGTTATCGTGGCGGTCGGCAACACCATTATGTATAGCACCGATGGAATAAGATGGAGAGCGGCCAAAACGGATTCCTCAGGCAATTTCACTTCTGTAACATGGAATGGCGCTTTTATGGCAGGCTCGGCCACAGGTATTCTAACCAGCCCTGATGGAATTCAATGGACTTCCACGCCTAGCCAGCTTGTCGCCACAGCTCTCACACGCTTCACAAATACCGTTGGGACTCTGCCCTGTGTTGAAGTTCAATCAACAGTCCCCATAACTTTGGTAAATAAAACCCTTTATATCAAATTCGGCAAGACGGCTATGGATTCCGCCCTAACCACCTATATACAGTATCTCGCCTCCCTTGCTGCCCAAGGAATGATCCCTAATACTACTCCAGGGCAACAGAATGAGAGTTACGTGAATAAGTCGCTTCTTCCTTCAATAACGGCAGGAACTACATTCACCATTGGAACAACCTCTATTACACCAACTCTAAGAGGCGTTTATAACCCAACAACTTCCTACCATCTCGGCGATCTCGTGTATTATCCTGACGCAAGTGGCTCACTAAACATGTGCTCAATCGGCCCTGACCTCCGTGGACTTTCTTATTCCGTCGTTGTCGGCATTGACCCCGTGGAAGATCCATATACATCTCCTTATTGGCATGTGGTTATTAATCGTGGCTGGAATACATTCGCCTATGTCTCAACGGTTGATTTAGCGCTAAATACCAAGGCCATTTCAACGAATTACATTTTCTGCGATTCAAACATGAATGGGACCATATTTCCCGCTAATCTCACCTTACAACTCTCTGCCACCGCCTTACAGGGATATACTCTCTTTGGATCTAATATCAATCAATCGACACGCATCAGCTCCTTTGGCTATGCTATGGGATCCAATGGTCCTCTCTATGCTCTTCTCCTTGATAAGCCTCCTGTATCAGCGGCAAGCCCTCTCTATGTGAGAAATGGCCTGGCAAATTTCACAACTCTGAATAATTACGCTTCCAATAATTATCTGTCAATGAACGTGGCATCCTTAGGCTCTATTATGGCGAATGCCGTGACGCAAACGACTATGTCCGCAATTTCTACAGCCTCCTCTTCTCTGGCCGTTGTTAATAGCGCCATTTCTTCTATGGGGGCATATGGTCAGCTTGCTTCTCTCTCTTACGGAATTTCTCAGATTATGGTCACCTGCCTTGATGAATATTCCCTCGGCCTCCAGATTTATCAAAACGATATCACTATAGGAAACGCAGCTCGTATTCTCTTAACCAGAGATAGCCTTCTCAATGTAACCTCCACGATCACCTCAATTGTGTCAAATGTGGCTTCGGCATCTTCCTATATCGCCAGTGGAGATTCTTCCAACACTGGTCGCATACTTTCAACAATAACTGCCAATGCCGCCTCTCTTGCCACCACAAATTCGTATTATAATAATATTATCATTCCAAGCCATATTGGATACAGCGTAGTTACGGCAAGTAACTACGTCGAAGTGTTTCCAGCCGTGCTAAGTAATCTCAACCTCCCTGGTAACTTCACTGTTGAGTGGGTCACTGTGAATGCCCTATCAAATGCCGATTACAATGTAAATCCCCCATGGGAGTATTCAGGAATATTTCAACTAGGTAACTCTCTCAATTTCTCTGCTTATAAGAGCACGTGGGTAAATCCCTTAACAGGAGCCGGCATTTTAGCCGGTCCAAACTTATCTAATCCTGCCCTAAATCCTCCATATCTCAATTATAGTATCGGCTCAAACCAACAGAACCACTTTGCCTGGGTGCGCAATGGCTCTAATCTCAAATTCTACATTAATGGCTTTTCTGTATATAGCGGTACTGTACCAACAACTCCTATCCCAGGAAGCAATTTTTCTATTGGTAATTCTCCTGCCAATGGAAACCCACACTGGCAAGGTGGTCTGCGCAATTTCCGTGTGGATACCACCGCAATTTACACCTCCAATTTCAATACCAGCCCCATCATAACTGGCTTCACCAATTCGGTATTCACATCCAATCTCTCCCCTCTCTCTACCACTGTTCTCTGTCTCCCCATGAACCAGGCCGCTGTCATCAACGACTTTAGCCAGTTTCACAGCGCCGTCAGCACAATGGGTAAGATGATGTCGTCGGTAACCTTGACATATTCTACGATGATAACTCGTTTTACACAAGTTCCTTAGTGAACAGGATATCTCACTCTACCTGCGCTACCCACTTCTGCCTCCATGCCCTCGCTTTGTTAACGTTTATAAAACTGTAACAAAAAAGAAAATACCACACTCTAAGCCTTCTGATACGTGGTCAACAGATTATTATACGTCTTAGAATTCTTGATTTCCGTGACTTCCACCGTATACGACCACTCGGCATCCATCATATTCACCAGATCTCCCCACGGGTCCAGCAAAGAAATCTGAAAAAACGGCACATTCACAGGCGATAAAAACGTATATTCATTTCTCACCAAATTTGAATTATCACTAAACTGTAATTGATAATAGTTATCTGTCAAGACAATCTTGGCAAACGCCGATATAAATGACCCTCCATTAATTCGGTGCGTCACATTCACAACCTCATCAGGGCATTTGAGTTTGACTAAATAATAGGCATTCGCCTGGACGTTGATCACAGAAGGTGCCGTGGCAATATATCCTCCCTGTGGTTGAGAATACACTCCTGATACTACTGTATCACGGAATCCCAAATAATATCCGAGACCCCAGTGTGTTGGGCGACTGGCAATCGTATCGTTTGTTGAGGCGAAATCAAAGGTGAATTGAACGCTCGTATTCTTAATCGTGATTAGACCACTGATACCGCTCAACGTCACGGTAAAACCACTATGAATGCTTTGAAGCTGGGTCTGAATCGCCGCCACCAGAGCTCCTGCCGTGTAGTTTCCTGTTACGATGTTTCCACTGTTCACATATCGCAACGAAGCTCCAACCTTGACAAGAAACGATACATTTCCTTTTAACACAGAAAACATAGGCTCCACCAAGGGAACTTCCACACTGGCCAGGCGAACACGAATGATATTCTTGAGAGGAATAGGATTCTGAACACGAAACTCGGAATTTACGTTATTTTTTAGGTCAGAAAAACGACTGTCGATGGAATGGAGCGAAATCTGGTATTTTGATGTATCGACGAACTCCTGCTGCATCTAATCCCTTTTACACAATTCTTTATAAGCCTATAGGCCAGTAGATCCAAAGCCGCCCTCGCCCCTCTCTGATCCAGATGCTGGAAGCTCATTCACCACCGTCACCGACTTAATATCATCCATATCACGAGCAACAATCTGAACCAGACGCTGGCCTGCCGCAACCTTCACTGTCTCACTCGTGGTATTCCACAGAGCGGCAATCAGTTCCCCACGATACGACTTGTCAATCACACCCACTGAATTCATCATCATCAGACCCGTCTTGGAAATAGAAGAACGAGGCAACATCCAATAATTGGCGAACTTCTTCCAATCCACCATCACAGCACGCACACCCATAGATACCATCTTACGCTCACCAGGGGCGAACTCAACATCATTTGGCACAAAGAGATCAACTCCCGCATTCTCCCCATCCAGTGTCTTGTTTGTGTAAAAAGGTGCTGCTTCGGGGTTTGGGAGGATAAATAGCTCAGGCATCTTATTTCTGTTCATTTAACGCAAGCGAGGCTTAGGCCAGGTTGAAGCCAACCTGGCCTAGACCAATGGTCTTAAGCCCATTTGAGCGACCGGCCAGGTTGAAGCCAACCTGGCCTAAACAATTCCCACAATTAAAAGTTGATTTGTGTGGGGGCTTAGAAACTTAGTCCAACTTGTTAGAAGATGCCCGCTGGATTCTACGCTCCATCATCAGAGATTGAACCGGTGGTGGGTATTCAAATTTGCGTCTTTAGTCCTGATGAGATTGAGAGGCGCTCTGTCGTAGAGGTGACAAACTCTGGAACATACGAGGGCAATGAGCCAAAGATTGGAGGGCTCTTTGATCCTCGTATGGGCGTTCTGGATAACGGAAAGGAGTGCCGCAGCTGTGGCCAGACAAATCATAAGTGCCCCGGGCATTTTGGCCATTTCCGTCTTGCCCGTCCTGTCTACTACATCCAGTTCTTGCCCTTTATTCAAAATATTATGTCCTGTGTGTGTATCCGCTGCTCAAAGTTGCTCGTGGATAAGAAGTTCCGCAAGCATTTCTTGAAGCGCAAGGGCGAGGCACGGTGGCGAGATGTGCTCACGGCTTCCAAGGAGATTAAGCGCTGTGGGCAGGAGACGGAGGACGGCTGTGGTGCTCGTCAGCCCACTCGTTACACTCGTGAGGGCATTGCCCGTATCGTGGCTGAGTGGGATAGCGCCGATTTCACACCCACGGCGGCGGATGCGGCCAAGGGCGCAGGAGACAAGCAGCGCCAGCCTCTTGAGGTGGAGTTCGTGCTTCGCCTCTTCCGTCGTATTCTTGACGAGGATGTGGATTTCATGGGCTTCAGCCGCTATTGGTGCCGTCCAGATTGGATGATTTGTACAGTGCTTCCCATCCCCCCTCCCCAGGTGCGTCCTTCCGTGATTCAGGACAACAATCAGCGCTCTGAGGATGATCTGACCCACAAGCTGGCGGAGATTATTAAGACAAATAACACCTATCTCCAGCCTCGTATCCAGGCTAATGCGGCCAAGTCAGTGATTGATGAGTGGACTAACGTTCTCCAGTATCACATTGCCACTCTGGTGGATAACCAGATTCCTGGCGTGGCCCCTTCCGCCCAGCGCAATGGCCGTCCTCTGAAGTCTATTCAGCAGCGTCTCGGCTCCAAGGAGGGTCGTATCCGCTACAATATCCAGGGTAAGCGTGTGGAGTTTTCTGCCCGTTCTGTTATCACACCTGACCCAAATATCAGTATTGCTGAGCTGGGTGTGCCTGAGAAGATCGCCATGAATCTGACTCGTCCTGAGCGTGTGACCGAGTTCAACCGTGACCGTCTATACAAGTTCATCCAGAACGGCCCTTCCGTGTTTCCTGGTGCTAAGACTATCCGTCGTGGCGTGGATGGCCGTATCATCAGTCTTCGCCATGTGAATACCAAGGATGTGGTCCTACACTACGGCGATATCGTCAATCGCCACTTGATGGACGGCGACATTGTGCTTTTCAACCGTCAGCCCACCCTTCACCGCATGTCTATGATGGCACACAAGGTGAAGGTGCTCAAGTATAAGACTTTCCGCCTGAATGTGTCAGTGACTGCTCCTTATAATGCTGATTTTGACGGTGACGAGATGAATATGCACTGCCCTCAGAGCTATGAGGCGGCGACGGAGCTGGAGGAGATTGCCGCCGTTCCTCACCAGATTCTGCGTCCTCGTGACGGCCTTCCTATCATTGGTGTGGTTCAGGATACTCTGGTGGGTAGCTATCGTCTGACCAGAGACCACGTGGCCTTCAATCGCCGTGAGTTCATGAATCTGATGATGTGGAACAAGCGGTTCAACGGCTCTATTCCTGAGCCTAGGGCGGGCAATAAGTGGTCTGGCCACCAGATTCTCACGCAGCTGATGCCTCCTATCAACATGGAGATGATGAACTCGTCCAAGAAGAAGGTGGTGATCCGTGAGGGTGATGTGTTAGAGGGTCAGTTTGACAAGTCTGTGTTCAGTAAGGCATCCAAGGGCATTATTCACATGACCTATAATGATTACGGAAGCAAGGAGACAGTGGATTTGCTGGATGCCATGCAAAGCACGATTGAGCAGTTCCTCATTTACAACGGCTTCTCTGTGGGCATTAGCGATTTGATTGCTGATTCCGCCACCAAGGACGAGATGAATGTGAAGATTGAGCAAAAGAAGTCTGAGGTGGAGTCTATTCTGCTCAATATCCACCAGGACTTGTTTGATAATAATACGGGCAAGACTAATCAGGCCGAGTTTGAGGACAAGATTTTCGGCATTCTGAACAAGGCCACTGAGCTTTCTGGTGAGATTGGCTACAACTCTCTGGCGAATGAGAATCGTATGACGGCCATGGTGCGTGCCGGCTCCAAGGGTGGTCCTATTAACATTGCCCAGATGATTGCTTGTGTGGGCCAGCAGAATATTGAGGGTAAGCGCATTCCTTATGGCTTTGAGGACCGCACTCTGCCCCATTTCAAGAAGTATGATGACGGCGCTGAGGCACGTGGCTTCATTCAGAACTCGTTCATTAACGGCCTGACGCCCACTGAGTTCTTCTTCCACGCTATGTCAGGTCGTGAGGGTCTGATTGATACAGCTGTTAAGACGGCTGATACAGGCTATATCCAGAGGCAGCTGGTGAAGGCCATGGAGGATCTGGTGGTTCAGCACGACGGCTCTGTGCGTGATGCCAATATGAACATCGCCCAGTTCCATTATGGCGAGGACGGTATTAACTCTACCAAGATTGAGAACCAGAGCCTGGATCTCGCCAAGCTATCCAGAGATGATATTGCTCGTGACTTTGGTCTAGAGGGCGTTGATCTCACGGCTATCTTAGTGGAGGGTATGGATCGTGGCGATGACAAGGCGGCACTCAAGGCATACGCTGAGCAAATCCGCCAGGACCAGATTATGATTGTGGAGGGCGTGTTCCGCAGCGGCAGCCAGGGTTCCGTCTATTCGGCCGTGAATCTTGATCGCCTCATCCTCAATATCAAGATCAAGTTCGGCCTCAATGACAAGGTCAAGACCAATCTCACTCCTACCCGTGTCCTTGCGGGTATTGAGGCCGTGCTGGACAAGACTCAGCGCTTCCACAAGACCTGGGCGGCTCTCCTCAGGTATAGCATGAGCCCCATGAAGATGATTGTGCGTGACCGCTTCACCGAGTCGGCCTTTGATGTGTTGTGCGAGATGCTGGTGACCAAGAACTGGCAGGCATGGGTTCAGCCAGGAGAGCAGGTGGGAATTATTGCGGCACAGAGTATTGGTGAGCCTTCCACGCAGATGACCCTGAACACCTTCCACTTGGCTGGTGTGGCGAGTAAGTCCAATGTGACTCGAGGTGTTCCTCGGTTGAAGGAGCTGCTCAAGGTGACACAGAATCCCAAGGCGATTTCTCTCACTATTCCGCTGAAGAAAGAGTATCGCAACTCCAAGGCGAAGGCGAGAGAGGTCAGTCAAGAGCTGGAGCTGACTCTGTTGCGTGACATGACGCTCAAGACGGCCATTTACTTTGATCCCAAGGATTCTGACACGGTGCTGAAGGATGACAGGGAGTTGCTGGCCTTCTTCAGGATGTTTGAGGTTGGAGATGATCCTCAGCCAGAGGCCTGGAGTAAGTATATCCTGCGTCTAGAGCTGAACAGACAGGCGATGTTTGACAAGAATATTACGATGGATGATATCTTGTTCGTGCTCAGACGCCGTTTTGAGGAAGAGGTTCAGATGGTGTATTCGGATTTCAATAGCCAGAAGCTGGTGATGAGAATCCGTCTATCCAAGGAGAGTTTGGATACAAATACTTCTGACCCATCCTCCCTGGATGCCCTGTCATCCTATAAGAAGTTTCAGAACAAGCTTCTGAATGCCGTGATTATCCGTGGCTTGCCTGGTATCAAGGCCGCCACATTCCGAAAGGGTTCTGAGCGCCTGAGATATATGGAGGAGTCTGGGAAGTATGAGACATCCGAGGAGTATATTCTGGACACGGATGGAAGCAATTTCCTGGAGGTGATGAACCATCCTGCGGTAGATGCCACTCGTGTGACGAGCACACACGTTCACGATATCTATTCCGTTCTGGGTATTGAGGCAACCCGCCACATTCTCTACACGGAGATTACCACACTGTTTGAGGACGGTCAGATTAACTATCGCCACCTTGGCCTCCTGGTTGATGTGATGACACGTGCTGGTCGTCTGATGTCCGTGGACAGGTATGGTATTAATAAGCTGGACATTGGTCCTCTGGCGAAGGCGAGCTTTGAGGAGACAGAGCGTATCTTGCTGAAGGCGGCGGTGTTTGGCGAGATTGATCCCATTACTGGCGTGAGTGCCAATATCATGACAGGACAGCCTATTCGTGGTGGAACGGCATTCAGCGATATTCTCCTGGATGAGAGTGCTGTGATTCGCCTACAGAAGGGCCTGCCGCCCGTTACGGATTATAGGGCGGGCAGAGAGGCACCTCTCACACCAGCGGATGAGGCTGAAGATGTGGCCACAAATGACGCCTGCTCTCCTTCACGCCTGAGGATGAACCTGACTCTCCCCACGACCAAGACACGCATTACGGATGAGCCTGATATTGAGTTTGTTGAGCTGGAGGACGATGAATGAAATGCCTAAACGACATGTAAAACTATAAACTAATGGCGACTGAGCCCCCCTGGGAAATGAACCAGTGTATATCATTGGCTATAAAAATCACACCCTGTATCCTCCAAAATGGCTGGAAAGAAATAGACCATGCCAGGATTTCCAAGCTAAAAGATCGTATTTCTGACGTGGCCAATGCCGATGAATGGGAAATTCGCAAGAAGATCACAAATCCCTATGAGGCCATTTTTTCTGGCGAAGATACCTATCCCAGTATTGCCAAGGTTCAGCCACTGAGCCGTTCGTATTTCAAGATGATTGAGATGCTTGGACTCATTGGCTTTTTTAATGAAGTTGCCGCTTCTACCGAATCTACAGGACCTTTCATCTCGGCGCATATCTGTGAAGGACCAGGCGGGTTTATTCAACATGTGGTGGAGGCCTTGGCCGAGCGTAATATTGCCACAAAGGGCGTGTATGCCATGACATTGAAGCCGACAAAGTCGCATATTCCTGGATGGAGACGCTCTATCCATTTCTTGAAGAAATATCCGAAAATCAAGCTGGAATATGGGGCTGATGATACAGGGAATATCCTGAATCCGGCGAACCAGGAAGATTTTTGCCGAAAGGCAAAGGGGGCGCAGCTCTTTACGGCTGATGGTGGGTTTGATTTCAGTGTCAATTACACGAACCAAGAGCTCATGGCCTTCCCCCTGGTGGTGGCCTCCTTTCTCATGGGTCTCAAGACGCTGGAAAAGGGAGGGACGATGATTATCAAGCTCTTTGATATTTATTCCAGGGCTACACAAGATTTGTTCCTTGGCTCTGGGACTTTCTTTGAGAAATTCACTCTATACAAGCCGGCAACGAGTCGCCCGTGTAATTCCGAGCGATATTTCATTGGGCATCGGTATCGTGGAGACTCTCAAGAGCTACAGGATTGGATTAAGACACTTGAATCGGCATTGAAGAAACACGAACAATCACCTATTACACAACTCGTCCAAAATGAATGGCCTCCTGCTATTCTGAGAGCAGTCAAGGAGCAGATCTTGTATCAGGAGCAACTACAGATTAAAAATATAGAAGATACTTTGAATCTGGATAAGGAAACGATTGCCGATAGGATTCTTCAGAATATTCGGCTAAGTAAGGCATGGTGTAGGGCGTTTGGGGTGAGGCATTAGAAGGCCGCCTACTGAGGCGGCCTGTCTTCGCCAATCTTAGACTTGATAAACGTATCATACAGCCTCTGGCCCACGACGGTGGATGCCTGATCCTGGCTCATATCCCCCGTACCCATGCGCTCCAACATCGCCAACATTGTTCTTAGCGACGCCTCGTTGTTAATATCAATCTTGAACAGCATCTTGAATAGTGCGGGATATTTCTCAGCGAAATCCTTCACCTCAGCATGCTCCTGAGCTTCTGCCTGTGTCATCCCGTCCCCCTTGAGACCCTTTACTATCTCAATCTTCGCCTTCACATAGCGTGTTCTTGCTGCGGCCACGGCCGGCTCAATTGGAACAGCTGGCTCTTCGTCTGGCATACCGGGTCTTCGCTGCGCTTGCATTCTAGTTTCCATACAAGAAGAATCACAGTATAATCTCCGCACCTTTCAGAATGTCCACCCTTCCTCCAGAACCATCCTATGATCCAAATATACCTATTATCTCCTCAGCTGGAGGAACTTCCGTTGCGTATCTTGATCCTAATTCTCCTGAATCTATTATGAAAAAAACGACCCTGGTTCAAGCACAAGGCCGTGTAGATACGAAATACGATGTGGATTTAAAAAAGGTCAAAGAAAAGTTTTGCTCTGATTCTCTAAGCTCAGACAGAAAGAATGATATATATATCCTATATATATTCGTCACCTTACTGATAATGACCCTTTTTACACAAACCACTCAGTTCAGGAAACTCTTCGTCCTATCTCTTGCGTCCTTACTTCTGGTAATAACTATCTACCTGTTACAGAAAGATGCCCGATCCTAATCTAGAAGAACGTTTAAGGGATATTTTATCCTGTCTTATTCAATATAAAAGGGTTCTCATTAATTCTTATACCTTAACAAGCCAAAGTCCTTCTATTCTCAATAACCTAAGCCAATTTTTAAGAAAACGCTGCGAGGTACTTACTCAGTATATGGTATCACGGGTAAAGCCAGAAAATCCAGATGAAGATTTAAGTAAATGTCTAGACTGTCTGGAAAAAGCCTTAGATCCATGGGATCTTGATCTATCTATTCTTGCTCCTCATTTGTGCGAAATGATATTGGTTAATTCTGAACTGAATATTTCAGATGATATGATTTCTAAAATTATTAAAGAATATCTTCCTGACCCAGAAGTAGATGGAACTCCTGGGCTTCAAACCAAAGAGGAAGTCCCTCAAACTTAAGAATAATAAATGCCCTCCTGGCTATGTGAAGAGAAAGGGCTATACGCGTAAAAATACAGGAAAGCATGTGGTTGCCAGATGTATTCGTAGCACCAGCCCATATGCGCCAGAGAAGAAGAGAAAATCCAGAAAGGCCTGTCCTCCTGGAAAAATCCCCAGAACTTCCTATACACGTCATGTGGTGAATAGTTCTGGTCTCACCAAATCTGTGCGTGTTAAGTCAACTTGTGTAAAAGGGACTGTATCTAAGGCCATCATCGGTCCTCTCAGAAAGGGGGAACTAAAGAAATTTGGCTACAGCTATAAACACCCCGAAACAGTGAGACATCATTCTATCCAAGCGGCAATTAAACAGCTTGGCGCTCTTAATGTCTATAGAAAGCTGGATGCCGTGGCTAAGCTAAGTGTGACACAGAATAAGCAGGCACACATGGTCTTTTCTGCTGATAGAGATTGGATCCGTTCTCATTATTCCCTTCAGGCATTCTAGAAGACAGACGTAACTATTTATCCTAAGACAATCCTCTTAGGATAAATAGATGTTGGGGTTTCTCCTCACGACACTAATATTCATAGTTAGTCTGGTAGGCTTTTCAAAAATCTTGGATGTCCAAGTTGTTAAAGATAACTGGGAGAAATATCGGTGTCGCCCCGATGTTATGATCATGGCAGATTATTACGGTCATAATTCCAGTGACAATTTGAATTTCTGTTTGAAAAACGGCTTTGATAAACGGGCGAAAGAGGCAATAGGCCCCTTCTATTCATATTTAGGGAAGTTCGTTGAAATCTTGATGACGATGTTGAGCAGTCTGAACTCGATTCGCATGATTTTCGCCACCATCGTGGGATCGGCCACTAAGATTTTTTCCGAATTCTCGGCCCGTATCCAGGCGCTTTTCTACCGGTTCCAGATGTCGGCGATTCGCATGAAAATGTTAATGGGGCGTGTGTTTGCCACCATGTATGCCGTTATCTTTATGGGAATGGCTGGTCTGAAAGCAACCCAGAATTTCGGCAACACCTTCTTATTCAAATTCTTGGACACCTTCTGTTTTGATCCAGATACGCCGATTGAACTCCAGGGGCGAACAATGCCCATTCGTGAGGTGAAAGTGGGCGATGTGTTAAAGGGTGGTGAGCGAGTGACGGCCACCTTCCAATTCGCCGCTGATGGCCAGACCATGGTGAAGATTGGCGACATCCTGGTATCCACGAATCACTACATTTTACACAATGGCTGGATTCTCGCAAAAGATCACCCTGATGCTATTCCTGTTGCCGATTGGTCTGGTGGAATCGCCAGACCCCTCATCTGTCTAAACACGGATACACATACCATTCCTCTTGGTGGCTATACCTTCAGAGATTACGACGAAACCTCTGAGGGCGATGAAGAAGCGATGAAAATGGCGACGGATATGTTGAATGGCGTGAAGGGCGATACGCCCACTAACCCAGAGGGTCCGAATCCAAACTCTGAGATGGCCTGTCATCCCAGCACGAAGATTCTGACCAAAGATGGCCTAGTCCCGGCTCGCTTAATAACACTCGGCACTGAATTGAGTCATGGGAAAGTAGTTGGAATTGTGAAAAAGGAATGCCACGAAGTGTGTGAAGTGAATGGAGAATTCTTCGCCGCCGCCACCTGTATTTGGCATGAGTTCGCCTGGAAGAGGGCCTTTGAGATAAGCCCACCCATCAAAATCATTCCCATCTCCTATATCTCATTCGTTGTGACTCCATCAGCCACGATTGAAACCGAATCAAATATGTTCCGTGATTACGTGGAAGTTCATACGAAAGAGTTGGAGACACCTTATTCTAAGAGTCTGGAGAGTCTTCAACGCCCTGTAGCACAATAGGGCAAAATAGCCTTATGAAAACAAAGCAACAAACAGAATGCTAGAAGCAGTTCCACTTCTAGCAACGACCCTAGTATTTATAAGTATATTTATATATTCTTACGCAAGCCTTGAGTTAGAAGATATAAAAGCGAATTGGAATGAGCGGCGATGTGAACCTCTTGTGATGGTCGCCGCCGCCAACATAGACATTAATGGCATGGATCCGTCAGAAAACTTCCAATTCTGTATTGGAAAAATCATTGATTCGTCAATCGCCATTTTCTTGTCTCCCATGTTAAAGCTCTTCAGTAAGCAAATTGATGCCACAAAACCTATCACCGATTCAATGAAATATTTACGAGAAATGGCGGCAAGCTTGATGAAACCGCTGATGAATATATTCAAACGACTCTGGGATAGATTCGGCTATGTTGTCTTCCAGGCCGCCAGAATCTTTTATAAACTCTACAGCGCCATGGATCGTATTTTCGGTATCGCAACGGCCGCCGTATTCGCTGGAATGTCAATGTATAAAGCAATTCAAAATGCCATTGGATTCGTGTTTCAAGTTATCATTGCCATTCTGGTTGTCTTATGTATTTTGGTGATCTTTTTGTTTTTTGTCATGTGGCCCGTGATCCCTTTGATTCTGACCATGATCGGTATTTTATCGGCGACAGTATATGCGGGGAATGTCAGTGGAATGGCAGGAAGTTTCTGTGTTGCCCCCACAACGCTGGTTGCCACCAAGAGCGGATGGAAAATGGTGTCTGAACTGACGCCTGGCGAAGAGTTAGAGGATGGTGTTATAGAAGGTATTCTCAAGTTTGACGGCATAGGCCACTGTGTCTCCATTGATGGACTGATCATAAGTAAATCGCATCTCATCTTTTACGATGGAGAATGGATTCTTGCCGGCGATCATCCTGTGATGATCCCGTGTGAAACACCTCCGTCCCTGTATTGCTTGAATACCAGTAGCCGTATGTGGAAAGTTAAATCTGATGGAGGCGAGTATCTGTTACGTGATTGGGAAGAGTTGCCTGATTTAGCCGAAGTAGATTTGGCTTGGGAGACTATGATTTCTACTCTATTAAACGGTAGCCCACCTGTGCGTAGTCATCCTGGTCGTGGCTTATGCGGCGAAGATACTGTGGTCTGGACAAGAACTGGTCCAATAGATATTTGCGACGTTGTCGTTGGAGACTATGTAAAGGATAAGGGAGGATACACGAAGGTTCTTGGCACCTACTGCGATACTTCGTTAGTTCCTCGTTCCGGACCAAATTCTTCTATTTGGTATTATTCTATCACGAAAAAGCGCTGGATTCATCCTTATCTTGAAGAGTGCTGTAAAAAAGGTTACGGATTCCATTTGATTACCGAATCAGGCACGTTCTATATTGGATTTACTCGTACTGGGTTCAGGGAGCAGGGTCAGCTCTTGGTGCGGGATTTTACTGAAGTGGGGGCGGATAGAATCCACGAAACCTATGCTTTTACGGCAGATTGTCTTGCTCAACAATAAATCTTCATCATTCCTAGAAATGATGCGTCGCACTACATTCTTAGTAAGCGCACTGTGCTTATTAATTCTTGCTAATGTATTGATGATTTCCTTTGCTTCTCCGGCATTTCAGGCCACTGGTGAGGGCTTTGTTAATCACATGAACAAGGATACCAAGGCGAAGGAAGGCTTCACCAGTTATTCTGGCAGCCCCGCTGGTGCCAAGTCTGTCTACCAGCCCATGGGTCCCTTTGACGGCGTAAAGCTGGAGACTGGCAATGGCGTGAGCGAGTGGCGTTACACCAAGCCCAACGAGCCTCTGAATGGACCTGAGGTGGAGATGGGACCTGATTCTCTCTTCATGTTCAAGAACAACCAGTGCAAGCCTGAGTGTTGCGGTTCCTCCTTCAGCTGCGACGGTGGCTGCGTGTGCACCAGCCCCCAGCAGCGTGATTTTATCAACACCCGTGGCGGCAATCGCACCATCAGTGGCGATTTCTAAGCGTTAAGATATTGACTGTAATATCTTTTTAATCTCATCATCCTTAAGATTTTCACATTTAAAATCTATGTTATTAGATTTTACTGTTTCTTCCTCCTTCAATTGTTCTTTTAGTGGCTCAACAAATATCTTAAAAGAGTTCTTTTTCTTTTCAAGGCACTTTAACATGTGATTTTTTTTAATAATCATATGATTATCGTTAGAGAGCAATACCATCTATAGTTGTATATATTTTATTTTCTTAGACTTCAATTTTACCGCTCTAAATTCTTAGACTTCAATTTACCGCTCTAAAAATAATGCCCACCCAAGGTCATCGTGACATCAAGAACTGTGTTAAAAGGGATATTCTGCTTCTGGCAGATATACTCATAATCTCTTTTAACACCGCCTGAGCAGATCCATACGCCATTTTTACAGAACTGTTTGTTTTTGTAGTTGGCTATATCATCTTCTAAACTATAGTCGTCGCCCTTCAGGACCATCGTCTTATTCGCCTCGCCTTGTATAGAAAATGTTTTGATTTCTGTGTCCTGGTATCGGATTGTTGTTATTGTATAGGTACAATAAGAATATCCCATTCTAGTCTTCTTTACTTTCTATGTTTAGATCTTCTGGTTTTGCGAGACCTGCGAGATCTGTCAGATCTACGAGTAGATCCTTTTGACACAGATGCCCAACGAGTCCCTGGCTTACTCACCTGATGAGTAAGATTCTGATATCCAAGATGGGCTTTGATTTCAGGACTAAATTGCGTAACTCTGTCCTTCATTTCATTGAGTGTTATTGTTGGAAAAGAAGCATTGAATTCAGATTCATTGGATACTGGAGGACCTCTATTTCTTCTTCCAACATCCAGTTTTTGAGCATAGGTAAATTCATTCCATAGACGATCGGCACTTAGCTTCTTAAGTCTATCAATTTTCTTCTGTTTTTCCTCTTGAGTCTCACCGGATTTTAGGATGTAACTGATTAATAGGCCTAATCTATATTCCTTTGTTATAGAATCTTCGTTGTTCTTAGTCCTTTTTTGATTAGTATTTGCCATTTTCTGAACCCGACCAAGTGTTGATAATTCTTCAAGCATCTGTCGTATTTGTTCAATAGCTGCTATCACTTCAGCATCTCCTTTTTTATTTAAAGTAGTTAAACGCTTTATAATATCTACAATTTGTTTTTTCAACTCATCTATTTCTTCTGGTCTAGGCGTAGCCAATAGTTCATCTACCTTTTGACGGAGAGTCCTTACACTCATTTTAGCGATCTTATTGATGTTCATTACAGGTGGAGGAGTAGCTCTTTCCATTCTTCTGGCTTCTAGCCTAGCTACTTCCTCGGGTGTTAGTGGATTAAATAAACCAGCATGAGAGCCTCTTAAAGGAGAATACGCAGGAATAGGCGTACTTTCAGCGTTAACTAAACTACGTAATTGATTTGGTGTAAGTCCAGAAAATTTCTCTTTTAGTTTCATTTCCATAGTTTTAGGAGAAACATTCCCATAAAACTCATTATGAGCTTTTTGTGTCCAAGTAGAAACTCCAGACATCTATTTTTAGTATATTTTATATTTTACGAGTTGCTCTGCGAGACTTACGAGTTGCCCTGCGAGTCTTACGAGTTGCCCTGCGAGTCTTACGAGATCTACGGGACTTACGAGAAGACCCTTTTGACACAGACCAACGATTCCCTGGCTTACTCACCTGATGAGTAAGATTCGGTTTCTGATTCTTTAGTTTAATATATGGCGTTGGCTTAGGATGAAGCCGAATAGATTTGGCCATATCTTCAATAAGATCTCGTAATTCTTGAATTGCCTGAGAAACTTTTGGACGAGGAGGGAATTTCTTAAGATTTGATATAATATCTAAGAATTTTTCTTTAATAGTTCTTGGTGATAATACTCTTTTTTGAATATTACTACGAAGTTCTTTAACTATACTATTAATTGATTCATCTGTATCTTCAATATCTGGAAGTGGTGATGGTGGTAACGGCATTAAGTGTGGTGGTAAATCCTCTTCCTCAAAAGGATCAAAAGATTCAAGAATACTATTTAAACGCTGTTCGTCAGCCTCTGTCCAACTCATCTACTTTCTAGACCTGGTTTTTCTTCTCCTCGTCTTTCGCTGTAGGGGAGGTAAGGCGATTCCTCTCACTATTGTGCCGTTGGACTGTGTAACCCCTCTATTCACATGCTTAGGAGGCAATTTCCTGTTTTCCAGTTGCTTTTCACGCTTAGCCTGCTTATTCAGACGTGCTTGAAGATTAGCATTCAATTTACTCTTCTTTGCGGCAGATGCCGCAGCTGCCTCAGCCCTTGCTGCATTCATCTGTGCCTGTTCCTCGGGTGTTAGTTGTTGAAACAAACCAGCAAGAGGTCTCTTTGACACAGGTTTTACAGATCTCGTCGTAGCACCAGAGCTGAACGCACTTAATTTATTTAGTTCTGCTTGTGTCATAGAAAACTGCGGTGGCGGTGATTGTTGGGACAACATCTACATATACTCTTGATTTATTTCGGATTATAACGGTAGATGAGTGCTAACGGGAATTCAAAACTAATGAATAGCTTACTCCCGTTGAATTCCAAGAATTCAAACTCTTGGTTCACACCGGCGACAAATAGTTCCAATTCCAATACGGGAACCGGTTCTATGACCGCAATCATCGTCTTTGTGGTGGTTGTTGTCCTTGTTGTTGGAGTCATGTATTATTACAAGAATGAGATCGCCGATACATGGAATAACGCAACAGAGGCGGTTAAAGGTTATTTCTACCCACCACCTCCACCACCACCACCAGCTCCAGAAAAGAATCCTAAGGGTCCAGCCGGCCCAGCGGCAGATGGTCACAATGAAGTGACCAACCCCTCAGTGAATGATAATTCTCCTACACCTTCCTCCGTGGTTGATAAGATTCTGCCCGGCACAGAAGTATTCAACGTATCGTCCAATAGATATACATACTATGACGCAGAGCCTCTGTGTAAAGCGCTGGGGGCAGAATTAGCCACATACGATCAGGTAAAGGAGGCATGGGGCAAGGGGGCA
>Ga0247722_10000349_pt1 | contig 29378 bp, 20 predicted proteins | sample MSEWelMarce3H_FC_FD_189094 | JGI IMG/M metagenome (GOLD analysis project Ga0247722, IMG submission 189094) | Subsurface sediment microbial communities from gas well in West Virginia, United States - MSEEL Well Study Marcellus 3H_FC | ecosystem: Environmental > Terrestrial > Deep subsurface >... | reverse complement strand
ATATAGCAATCACAGATAATTTATCTTCTTCTTCTACAACTACAGCTTTATCTGCTAATCAGGGTCAAGTATTAGACACTAAGAAACAAAATAATTTAAACCCTGGTTTCCACATAAATTTAACTAATGAAACTAATGACACTACTACAGTAGATGTTTTGCCATTTAATAAGTTAAATCATGATATTTACGATGATTTAAATATAAGAGTAATAGGCACTTCACTTGTAACTGTTGCTTGGTTAAAGGGTGGTAATGTTGGCACTTATTTAACAAACTTTTATAGTGGTGTAGCACAAGACACTGATACAGTTGTAGATTTAAATGTACCATCTGAAAACATGCTTTTAGGTAAATGGTGCTTACCGGCTGGTGAAACGCCTACAAATATAAATAAGTGGTTTTTGGACGATAGTAATATTTATAATTTAAAGGCAGTTAGTAACACACCCACATCTTCTTATACTAGGCAATCTGCAGATAATAAAATTTATATAATGTGGAAATCCATGACCGCTAGTTCTTACATGGGTTCTTTAAAAGGTGCTGTAACTCAGGATGGCGTTAATTTACCATCTTATTCACATCAGTTTACTAGCTTTAGTTTTAACAACCCTGTAGTAGGTGAAATGTATGAAATTGAAATAAATATTCTATACGCGTTTGTAGGTAGTCCTGTCGGGTCAGTGTATTTAGATTTATTATCAAGAGCAAGCTCTGTCACAGCATTATCAGATAATCCATATGGTGTGGCTAATACAGTATTAGATACAGACACAGCTGCCTTTTCTATCCAAAATAACAAATTAACAGTAAAGACAGTTTATACTTACAGCACGGCACAACCATGGATAGTAGCTGTTTTAAAAGCGCCTAATGTTACCGATTTGGATGGTGCAATAATTAACGCAAGTTTAGTCATTACAAAAATTAATTAATATGTTAGGAGGAAGACAAATTAAAAATATATTAGATAATAGTTTTGCTAGTTCAGCTTCTATAGCTGGTTTAGTAGCGCCAACCACTACATTTACATGTGGGGCAACATATAATATACCACTTTACCCATTATCTATCGTATTTAGCGGTGTTATAACACCTAATGATGCGACAAGTGTGACATGGAATATAAAAAATGAATTAAATGTAGTGGTAGCGTCAGGATCTAATTCTACACCTAGTTTCACTTTATTATCATTTCCTAGTGTACCTGGTAGTTATGTTTATACTTTAGAAGTAAATTATACTTTAGGAGCTACTACAAATACTATATATGCTACAGCTAGTTATACTGCAGCTATACCTACTTATGCAGGCCCATTAACTTTACCTACTGACACAATTACTGTTCCGGCGGATATAATTCCTTTCTTATCTACATGGGTTACTGACGGTTTAGATTCTTTATCTAAAACACAAATTATAAACCCTTTTACTGTAGATGTTCTTAGCAGTGCTCGTATATCTTTAGTTATACCAGACTATTATGGAGCTATAGTGGATATAGTGGACGGTAATGATATTTCAGTATTTACACAATTTGATGTTGTGGTAGATGCACCTAACACTCGTAAAATATACACTACTAACAGTGCTGTTGGTGTTGCTTCTTATATTTTTAAAGTAATATACTAATGAATAATAATAGACCTCTTATAGGTGGATTTTCACCTACTGAACAAACTCCTATAGATGATAGATCTATACTTAGATTTGTAGAATCTGCTTTGTCTATAGACCCTTATAAATATTATGAGGGTCAACTTGTATATGTCATAGAAGCTGGTTTATTGTACCAATGGTTAGAAAATGTAGATGGCGGTGGTTTAGGTTTAAACTTTACTTATCCAGTTGGATATTCATCAAATGGTGTAAACTATAGTGATCGTACTTTCGATTTTATACCAGTTATAAAAAATACAATACCAGTAGTAATACAACTTACTGTTTCAGACGAGATTACGTCTTTAACAACAGGTACGGCTAAAGTTACTTTTAGAATGCCGCATGATATGACTTTAACAGGTGTTAGAGCTTCATTGACTATTGCAGGAACTACCTCAGGTTTAACAACTGTCGATATTAATGAGAATGGGGTTTCTATACTTTCGACAAAAATTACTTTGGACCTAAATGAAAAAACTTCTATGACAGCTCTAAATGCTGCCGTAATATCTGACTCTAGTCTTGCTAATGACTCAGAAATAACTATTGATATAGATACTATATCTGGGGGGGGCAACTGAGAAGGGATTAAAAGTTACATTACTTGGTACAAGAACAGCATGATAATTAATCCGTATATACTTGGTTCTGCTTACGACTCGGACGCTCAAGACTTTTTACTACTAATTCAAATCTAACAGATGTAACTCAAAAGAGCGCTACACAGGGAGTGTTTTACAATGAGAACACTTTTTTTTAATTGTGTTCAAGATATAATATAACCCTTAGTTTTTCATATAATTTCAATAATATTACAACACTTAAAATAAAGACGCTATGTTAAATGATATCAATGCTTTACTGACAACTACTTACATGGCTAGTACAGTAAGGCCATTAGCTACATATACAGTAGGAACAATCACGTATATTATATACCCTATAAAATCTTTGGAAGGTATAGGTAATGTGTACCCTGTATTACGTACATATGAATTTACTACAGGTCAAACAAGATTTGATGATGCGGGATTAATTACAAACCTAGATGTGAAAGCTGGTGGTGCTCCATTATTAGCGGCTTTGGCAGCAATATTCTAATATAGATGACATTTATACCATATTATGATGCGATATTAAATAGACTAAGAGGAGAAGAAACTGTTCCGCAGACTCCTGCTTACAACGTTTATTTTGATACCGCTGATCCTTCTACACCAGGAACTATATTCACTGATGTAGACGGTAACGTTACGACAGGTGGTGTTGAAAATACACTATACATATCTTCAGTTGATGCCAGTACATGGATATACGAAGGTGGTATATATGTAACACAAACTATTACTGCGCCTGCTACTACACCATTTTATATAACTGGAACTACTATAGATGCAGGTGGAAATAAAACTGTACCAATTCATCATTTAAGTTCTATAAGAGCTACTGAATTTCAAGTAGGTACAGCTTATAAATTTACCACTGCTGCACCAACTGCAGGGAAGGTTTTGGGTTATGTGTCTCCAGGTGTTGCTGGTTGGATCACCGCTTCTAATGGTGGTTTGATATCTATAACACCACATGACAACGGAGTACCTGTATATTACGCTACAGTAGATTTAGCTTTTGCTGCATCTACACCAGGTGATTTAATAACAGTATTTCCAGGAACATATTCCACAGCTACAACAGCAGCTAACGGTCTTTTAAAGGACGGGGTTGATTGGTATTTTCACCCAAGAACATTATTAACAAAGTCTACATCTGGGCCATTATTTAGAAATAATGCATTTACATCAGGCGCCAATGTTTATGGTTATGGTAAATTCCAAACTTCCAACGTAGCTACTAATGTTTATCTTATAGAGGGTGACAGACAAAATGTATCCACTGTATTTGAAGCATCTTCTGCAGTATCAAGTACAACACATACTATAAGAACAAACTGTACAGCAGGTACTTATACGTATTTAAATGTTAATAAAATAAAAATAGATAACTGTACATCTAGTAATGGTGCAGCTTTCTATAGTAGTGGGACAGGTACACAAATAGACATTGATTTTGGAAACTGTCAATCTACATCTACTTATGCAATCTATATAACTTCACCTGGGTGTGTAGGAAGAATTAAAACATTAAATGTTAAATCATCAACTACTACTGCTGTATATTGTGACTATACATCATACGCATCTAGGATAGCATTCACAGGAGTGTCATACATTCCTGGAGGAAGTGGTTTGTCATTCTATGTAGACGGTGATTCATACGCTAATACTTCATATTTCTCTATTGATGCACCAAGCGGTATGGCTGATATTCTTGCTAGTGGTAATAATATCATGACTATATCTATCCAAGCAGGAGCTGCTGTTAACTCTAGTATTCTTTGGTCTAAAGCAACTTTAAATGGCTCTGCTACAGGGTGGAATTCAGGAAGTTTGTCAGGATCTGCAGTATATCTAGACCTACAAGGGGGCACTTTCTCAGGCGAAGTTACTGGAGCATTAGTACAATCAGGTGGTAAATTTGAAGGAGTTATGAGGTATTCTGGAAGAGGGGATTACTCAGGAGCTACCATATCAGGAGGAACAGCTGTTTTTACAGATTTTGGACATATTTATGGAAAACTTACTGTTTCAGGTGGTGATGTAACTTTGCATAATTATTACACAAGCGCAGCAGGAAATCAAGGGGCTGGTTACAACGGAGCTATTGCTTTGTCAAGCGGTACGCTGAGAGTTGTGGGTATGGTTAAAAACTTAAACACTGCCAATACAGGGGGAACATACCCTTGCATTGATTGGACAGGCGGAACTTTAATTCTTCATTCATCTGCTGCTTTTTACTGCGGATCTACAGATAGTGCTGCAATCAAAGCAACTGGATCAATGACTGGTAAGATATACGGAAATGTTGTTTCTAACACAGCAGATACAGGAACAATTACTTGGCAAGTAGGAACATTAGCAAATAGAATAGTAGACGTCAACGTGAGATAATATGGCAGTAAGAGCAACCAGCGGTAGTATACCTATAGGAATAACCTCAACATACGAGGTTGATATATATGCATCAGATAGTGTAAGTGTACCAAATAGTACGGTATTTTACGCATTGGATTTAAAAAAACATTACTTTAAAGATGCAAATGGTAGTATAGCAGATGTATTTTCATCAGGGGGTGGACTTGTAGGAATACCTAGTCAATCTACAGGTATCTTTGCCTACTTTTCTACACTAGAAGCAGCTAGTACAGCAGCAGTATCAGGAGATACAATATATGTGTACCCAGGAACTTATACCGTTACTACAACAGCAACTAACGGTATTGCTAAATCAGGTGTAAATTTTATATTTGCACCAGGATGTATCGTTAATAAATCTTCAGCAGGAGATATGTTTAATGACAATGGTTTCTCTTTACCTTGTAATGTATTTGGTTATGGTTCTACGTTCGCTAAAACAGGTTCGGTAGGTGTTATCTACAAACAATACCTTCCTAATGCTATTTTTGAGGCTACTACTGCAACTAATACTATTTCTCATTGCTTTGTAACATATAGAGGTGAGGTACACTTTAAAGTAGATTATGCTACTTCTACAGCTGGCGTTGTATTAGGTATGGCGCAATCAAATAGTTATAATCCTAATAGAGTAAGAGTAGATATGATTACATGGAGATCTACTGCTAGCAATGTAATAGGAGGATTCTCTTGGTGGTACTATTGTGATTTAATTGTTAATGGATCTATATTAGAATCCACAGCAGCAAATGCAGTAGAAAGCATTGAGGGTGGTAATTGTATATTCAATGTTACAAAAATATTAGGTACTAGTTACGGTATTACTGCAAATGATTTTGGAACAAATTTAGCTGTTAACTGTGTATATTGTACGGGATTTTCAGGATCTGGAACTATCAGATTTAACGGACATTGTCAAAAAATACTTTTCAGTAACTATGTTAATTCTAGTTTTGCTGGAGGAAGTGCCACAATTATTTCGATGAATGGTGGAGTAGTTACTACTAGATTAGAAGCATTTAATGGTGGGGGTGAAAATACAGATGTAACAATATCAGGAGGTACTTTAAATCTTCAGATTGGTATAAGCCACTATGGTTTTGGTATAAATTCGACGGGGGGTACACTGAATCTTTATGGAGCTATTCAACAAACACAACAATCTTATACAAAAGAACGTATAGTTAACGGGGGCACTGTAAATGTGTATGCAAACTTTATACATGGGGGAAATCCTGATGCTTTAAAATACTACTTCTTTAAACTGCAGGTAGGTACTTTGAGATTGAAGTCTTGTAATATGAGAAATGCTTTTGATAATGTTGGAGCTCATGGTATTGTATGGACAGGAGGGACTTTGATAGTTGATGGAGTTAGTATTTATTTAACTAATACCGAAGCGTCTGCAATACAAGCTTTAACAGCAGGATTAAACCTTAAAGTACTTTCAGGTGGTTTATCTACTAACCGTATCACAGGTTTATTATCAGCTAAGAAACAGAAAGTTAAACAAACGGTAACTTCTGTTGTTTCTACATCTATACAATTAAACGATGGTGTAGGTGGTTGGGAAGTGTTTACAGTTTCTGATACAGTTACTTATAATACAGTAGCTAAGATTGCGCAACAAATGGCTGTACTTATCAATGCTTCAGGCACTTTGAACGTTACAGCAACACAAGACACACCAGGTACAGATACTTACTTCTATGTAGAGTCCGATGTAGCAGGAACACCTTTTACACAACAAACTTTAATTAACCTTACAACACTGACTATAAGGGAAAATAGCTACGCTATGACTAATGTAGGTGGTGGAATGATTAATGAAAACCCCAATGTCGAATAAATTTAATAAATATAAACATGGAATTACAAAACATAACAGTAGACTTTGTTAAAAACGAAGTATTTTCAATGTTCAACGAAGAGCATTACCAAGTAGATGTATTAGACAGCATCCTACCTGTAAAAGTATTATTTGAAAATACTTATAATATTGTGTTTGAGAAAGTGGTTATACAACTTACAGAAGACCAACATTTATGTGAACCACGTATCCTTTGTCAAAATCCGGGTGATGATTTACCTCCTATTAATTTAGCAGATTTAAAATTAGAGCATCCTGATTTAATGTTAGCTTTGCATAATATTCGTTTAGAGATAGAAGTAAAAGTACAAGAACAAATAGATGCTAAAATTGTAGCGTAATGGCAATAACACGAGTAAATATAACTGGTGGTAATGGCTTCCCTATAACATACGAAGCAGATAGTGTTGCAGATCATGCGGCTCTACCTAATAGTGTATACTTTAAGCAAAAGGATTTATCTGACTTAGTTCGATATAAGGATGCCTCTGGGAATATAATTGATGCCTTTGCCGCAGCAGGTGCAGGTAGTGGGGATATGACTAAAGTGGTTTATGATACTGATGATGATGGTGTTGTAGACTTTGCTGAAAAATTGCCCATACAGGTAATAAATAAAACAGGGGCAACACTTACTAAAGGCACTATTGTTTATGTAAAATCTACATCCTCTAGCACCAGCTACCCTGAAGTACTAAAGGCTAACGCTAATTCAGAGGCCACTTCCAGTAAAACTATAGGAGCTGTTTATGAGGATATTGCAAATGATGCTACAGGATCTATAATAATATCAGGCCAAGTACATAACTTGGATACTTCTATGTATAGCGTAGGAGATAAACTATGGTTAGATACAGTGGATGGCTTAGTTACTACAACTAAACCAGCTCAACCTAATCATGCTGTCTTCATAGGGCATGTAACTCGCAGTCAAGCTGTAAATGGTCGTATCCTTTACGCTATACAAAATGGTTATGAGTTAGAGGAATTGCATGATGTCTATTTACCTTCTTACGTAAGCGATGGTATTTTATATAGAGATACAGTCAATAATCTTTGGAAAACAAAAGCTTTAACAAAATCCGATATAGGATTATCTAATGTAGATAACACAAGTGATGTAGATAAGCCAGTATCTACAGCTACAACAACAGCTATAAATACTGCAACATCTAACACTTCCATCCTTTCTAAGATCCTTACAGGATTAAACATTACAGGCGGAGCTATCACTTCATCTAATACTATCCTAGAAGCATTTGGTCAGGTACAGAATCAGATAAACACTTTGTTTGGTCAAGATATTACTACAGTAGCTAACTACTCTGCATTACCTGATCCAACAACAGTAAGTGGTAAATTCTATTGGTGTCAAGCTAGTCAAGGTACTAAATGGTTACCTGGCCCCTTAGGTGGTACGTTTTATAACTCAGGATTGTATCATTCAAATGGTACTACTTGGGGGTGGCAAGAATACGCTTATCAAGCAACTCAAGCAGAAGTAAATGCGGGATTAATTACAGATAAGTTTGTGTCTCCTGCAACATTACAAGCTTCTACACAATGGGGTTCTAGTATATCAGGAGTAGCTATTCTAAACTTTGGTAACGAAGAGGATGCTGCAATAGTAACAGTTCTAAATGTAGATATTACGCCTAGTAATTTAAGACTAGTTACGTTTGTGCCACAAGAAACAGTAGAAACAAGTTTAGATGACTTCAAGTTAAATGGAGTAAGTTTTAACGTAGAAAATATTATAAGTAATACATCTTTTGATGTAAGGGGCACAGCCTTAAACGGTGCAAGTGGGAATTATACAGTAAATTATTATATAACAATTTCATAAGATGAGTACAGCATTTAAAGGTGGAAATAGTACACCAAATTTAGCTAACGTTAATGCAGATTTTGAGTTACAGGTAGCTACGACAACAGTAGAAGAGAAAGCAGGATTTATGTCAATGACTGCTGAAAATGACGATGGTTTGATAACAGGTACTAGATACACTTTAACTCCTGAAGTAACAGGTGATTACAGATTGAGGGTAGGTATAGATCAGATGTTGTTTAATGAGTTGTTTCCAGGAGCTGCTTTAAACTCAGCTTTATGGACAGCTCCTGTAACTACAGCGACATTAACTGTAGCAGGTGGTTTTGCTAACTTGAATGCAGCAGGTTCTTTAGCATCAGGTGCAGTGGCTAGATTGACAACTTACAGAAATTTCCCTTGCTATAAGTCATATACTACTTATTTTGAAACAGAAGTAAACTTCACAAGTTTGCCTGTAGCAGGTAACGTCTGTGAATGGGGTGCGTTTATATCTACAGGTACAGCAGCACCAACTGACGGTGCTTTTTTCAGAATAAATTCATCAGGTGAATTTAGAGCTGTTATAAGTAATAACAGTACAGAGATTCAGTCAGGTACATTAGACTTTAGTGCTTTAGTTAGTATAAATCACACTAGGGCATTTTTGATATACATAATGTCAAATAAAGCTTTCTTTTGGATAGACAATCAATTAGTTGCTACATTAGATGCACCAGCAGCTACAGGAACGGTAACTTCTTCTCAAAACTTACCTCTATCATTTAGAAATTACAACTCTAGTGCTGTATCTTCAGCGCAAATTATGAAAGTATCTATGGTTAACGTTACGTTAGCAGATATGAATACTTCTAAACCTTGGAACGCTATTATATCAGGAGCAGGAGGTAATGCTTCTCAAGGGCAAACAGGAGGTACTATGGGGTCTACAGCTTTATATACTAACTCTTTAGCTCCAACAGCAGGTGCTGCAATGACCAATACTACAGCAGCTTTAGGTTCAGGTTTAGGTGGGCAGTTTTCAGCTTTACCAACGTTAGCTGCAAATACGGATGGCATCATTTGTTCTTTCCAAGTACCTGTAGGTACAGCTGCATATCCCGGTAAAAGTTTGTATATTAGAAATATAAACGTTGATGCCATAGTAACAACAGTTTTAGCAGGTAACGCTACTCCTGTAATCTATGCATATTCTCTTGCTTATGGACATACAGCTGTTTCTTTAGCTACTACTGAAACAGCTACATCTAAGGCGCCTAGAAGAAAGATATTAGGTATAAATCAATTTCCTGCAGCAGCAGCTTTAGGTACACAAGCGGCTTCAATAGGAAGTAATTTTGATGTTCCTGTAGTTGTATATCCAGGGGAATTTGTACAAGTTGTAGCTAAGAATATTGGGGTTGTAACTACTACAGGTGTTGTCACATTCTTTATTGATATAGACGGATACTTTGAATAATAACTTATAATAACTACTACTATGAAAAATTATATCGCAAATAAAGTAATCGGTGTCGACTCTTCTACAGGGTTGGACATCGAATTACGTACAAAAGAGTTCAGTGTAAATGCTGAAACTAGAAAAATAACTGTGAGAGTAGATAAAGTTTTAGTTTCTCCTACAGGTGTAGAGATGAAACGTCTAGAGTCTATGTATTATGAAAGATATGATAGTGAAACTAATGAGAAATATTCTCAACTAGAGGCATCTCCTATAGGCTTAGGTATTGAACAGATACTGAAATCAGATTTAGATATGTACCCTGATTTAACACAAAATTAAGATGTATAATTGGAAATGGAATTTTTTTACAAACGCACCTGATTTTTATTCTGAGGGCACTACAGTAATACCTGAGACTGTTCCGGATATTATACACGTGGATAATTATTCTGCTTTACCAGATCCAGCAACTGTGTCTTTATACACAATATATGTAGTTGATAATGCCCAAGGTAATAAATTTTGGTATGGTTCTATAGGTGGAACTTATTATCCAGCTGGAGCTTATTACTCTGCTCTTACTAAATGGGTGTATAGTGAAGCAGCTAGTAAGGCTACACAAGCTGAAGTAAATACTGGTACAGATAATGAAAAATACCTTACAGCTGAGACATTCAATAATGCAAATAAATGGTATGGGTATCAAAATAAATCCAATACTTTTATTTTTGTATATACTAAAAGTGATTTACCTAACCCTGTAGGTGGAGTAATAACATTGGCAAATAGTGCAACTTATTATTTCACAGCAACTGTGGATCTTACGGGGGATAGGATTGTAGCTGGCCAAAACACTGTTATATTAGGAGCATCATCTGAAAACTGTTATTTAAAAAGTACTGGTTTAAGCGGCTCAACGGCGTTAATTACTTCTATTTACTCTTTACCAATTAGAAATATATCTTTTACACATGGCACAGTATTCAATTTAGATGGTGATGGTATAACAACTGCATTAGATTGGTTTGGTATTAATTTTGTGGATTGTGCAACAGTAGGTACAATCAAAGACTATTCTAACTTTGTTATGACTGATTCTGCCTTCTTAAATGCAAGTGGTTTAACATTTGACGGCACATTTGGAACTATTGCGTTTGGTAACTGTTTATTTGATACTTCAACGGGTGGTACTGCAATAACTATACCTAGTACTTTAACAATTAGTAGACGATTCAGAATTATTTACTCTTCATTTATTACACTGAGTGGTGAGACATCAATAAATTTTTCAAGCAGTGCGATTGTAGGAAACGAGAGGTATATTTTAGACACTGTCAATTTTGGTGGTGGCGGTACATATATAAGCGGTGTAGATCAAACATCTAATAAAACATTATTTGTAAATTGCGTTGGTATAATAAATACAGCTGTAAACGGGCAATTGTATATGCAGAATAATTCTACTGTAACTACTATCTCAGGGTCTGGAATATTTGCCAAAGTTTTAGGCACTACCACAGCAAGTTCTGATAATTCAAAATACTTACATTCCGATAATAGATTGACAAACGATGCAACTATAAGTAGAAAATATCTGATTCAATGTATTCTTTCTTTTACTAGTGGTGCTTCTCATGTTTGTGAATTTGGTTTTTATGATTCTAAGTTGGGTGGTATAAGGACGCCATCTAGAACTAAATCAACTTCCAATGGTGGTGGTAGAGCAGAGAATGTATCCTTTTCTTGTGTGGTTAGCCATGTGCAAGGCGACTATTTAGAAATATGGTGTGCTAATAATACTTCTTCACAAAACATCACTGTAACAGATATGAATTTTGTAATAACAGAAATAAAATAATTATGAAATCAATAATAAAAGACACGCTTAAAAAGAAAACAGACGATGGTACTTTGAGATGGAGCAGAACTTCACTTACTATGTTATCAGCATGGATAGTGGTTTTATCTATGGCTATAGTAGATTATTGTAAGCATGGTATACGTTATGATGTGTGGGCCACTCTGGTTTGTGTAGCTCTGGGATCTAAGCTTACTGATGCTATTTCACAAAAATTAAATAAGTAACCTTGTATTTTTAGGTTATTTCAGTATATTTACACGTAAAATATTTTTATGTCAAACAACAGAGTTAATGCTTATTCTATGGTAACACCAGACCCTTACGGCAATATGTCAGGATCTATGGTGCCTATAGTTCCACAAAAGAACCTTATTAAAGCTAACAATAATTTACAACCTAGTAATAGTTTCTACAATGACAATTATAATAATATAATGTCTCAGAAAACTCTAGATCAACCTGTATATAGCAATAGAATATCTGATGAGAATATAACTTCTTCTTCAGCGGCTAGTTTAGCAAGTTTGGGTAAAGTGGGTGCTGACTATAGTTCTGCTATCAAGGGTGGTGCTACTACAAAGGAGGCCGCTGGCCAAGCTGGTATAGGTTTAGCAAGTGCAGCTGCTACTATAGGTGGTGGTATGATAAAAGATAAGGCCATAAATACTGTAAAGTACGATTATAAAGGTGAAGTAACTAAAGATTCTCACAAGGGTATGATAGGTGGATCGGCTTTAAAAGGAGCAGGTACAGGCGCTACAATGGGGGCATCATTTGGACCTTGGGGAGCAGCTATAGGTGCAGTAGTTGGGGCTGGTGTAGGAGCTGGTGTAGGAGCTTCACAAAAGAAAAAATTAATTAAGTCTGAAAATGCAGCTGAGCGAGACAGATTATTGTATAATAAAAATTTAAAGGAAACGCAAAGAGTAGCTAAAGGTCAGAATAACGATATTTTAAACTCACAAGCTTTATTTGCAAACACCGCATATTCTAAAGGTGGTTCTCTGAACTCACCGCTAGTTAAATTCCAAATAGGTGGATCACTTAGTTTGACTCCTAAACCAAAAGCAGAAGATGAGCAAGCTCGTATGCTTAATGCCATAGCTCAATTATATTCTGATGGTCATAGTACTAAACAGATATCTGAAAAGATGGGTATGAAGGAGAGCGACGTTGTTAGTGTTTTACAAGCTATAGCTGAGCAAAATAAACAACAATCTTCTACGCCTGTTTATAAAGGAGGGGGTAAAATAGTAGCTTCTAAAAAACTAGTACAGAAATGTAACTGTGGTGGTAAAACTAAAATGTTCCGTAGGGGTGGTGTTTTAGATCTAGAAAAAGAAAATGTTATAGTGGACGGGCCTAGCCATGATCAGCACAATAAGACTGGTGTGAAAGGTGATAAAGGTATCCCTGTTGTAAAAGACGGTAAAAAAATGGCTGAGATAGAAAGCTCAGAATGGGTACTAAATAAAAAGTCCAGCGAACGTATACAAGAATTACGAGATAAAGCCTTGTCAGGTGATGATTCTGCTAAAGAGGAATTAGGTAAGCTTGTTGCAAAAGAATTAGGTGATAACACTTACGATTACACGAAAACTATTTAATGGTATTTCAAGCTATACATATAAAAGGTGAAAAGTTTCATTTAGGGGTAGCTGATACTCCTGAATTACAAACACAAGGTTTATCTGGTGTAAAATCACTAAGTAAACATAGAGGTATGATATTCATATTTCACGAACCTATGTATGTTAGAATGGTCATGAAGGATATGAATTTCCCTTTAGACTTTTTATATTTAGATGAAAACTGGAATATCCTGCAAACAGACAGTTTAGCGCAGGATGATACACAAGGTTCTACTACACAATATCCTACATCACTTGTTATAGAATTACCTTACGGTACTATTACTAGATTAGGTTTACAAGAAGGAGATAATCTTTCACCTGAGGAAAATATGAAAACACAAGTTATAGGTGTACAAAGATTTAAACACGGCGGTAAATTTGAAATAGTAGGCGAAAAAGTTTACGAAATAAAGGTAGATGATATTATACCTGAAAAAGGTAGATTACAAATACTAAATGAACTAGGTGAAGTTGTAGCTAATGTGGATCCAGGTTGTACTATATTTAGTAGAGAACATACAGACGAATTAATAAAGAAATTTAAAAGTAATGATACTATAGGCTTAGCAGATAGTATTTTAAAAATATTAGACATACATGATAATCAAGGGCAAGAGTACGTACGAAACTAAATTAGATCCGAAATACGCTTTACTTCCTCGTAATAAAGAAGTTGTGTATGGTGATAAGGAAAGCGCAGCTAAACTACAGGAGAAATTCCAGGAGTTTATATCTGAGAATAGTATAGAGGATAAAAGAATAATGGGTAGCACTACTATAAATTATTCTACACGTAAAGAAGGAGTTCAAAACCCAGTAGATGTAAATATGTCAACCAAACAAGGCACAGTTTACAGAGGCTTTGTAACAAATGTGGGTGGTAATACTATTAAAGTAACAGACCCTTTTGGTATAAGAAATTTTGCGGGACGTAAAGGTCAACATTCCACAGGTATAGATATTATAACTAGTAATAAACATGCTATAGCACTCACAGATGGGGTTATAGAAAGTGTTAGTTTACAAGGTGACGGTTCTAAAATAAAGCCAACAGAAGGTAAAGCTGCAGGTTATTATGTTACGATAAAAAATTCAGATGGGACAAGGTCTCAATATATGCATTTGGATCCTATAGGTGAAGAAGATAAGAATAAGTTAATAGGTAAAAAAGTTAAGAGAGGTGATAATATATGGGGCTATAGTATAGGCTCAGGTTCTATGACAGGTGAGCATGTAAAGGTGCGATTTTATACTGGCAGTAATCCATTAAATTCATATATTGATCCTACAAATTATTTGCTAAATTTAAAATAAAATTTTATTCTCATGTCCTTCATTGACCAAATCAATTATCAAATAAAAGCCTTCGGTTTTGCAGACTCTACGGATGTACTAGTTAGTACTTTACATACAGATAAAAACTGGCTACATATGGGCGTGGTAGGATCAGTGTTGGGAAGCCTTGCTCTATTTCTAGAAAAATATGTGGGTTTAGAGCCTGTAGCTTATATAGCGTTTTTGAGTTTATTAATTATAGAATTTGTCACAGGTATAAAAGCTAGTATCAAATCTGGTAGACGCATTGAGAGTAGAAAATTTGGAAGAATGATTATTAAGATAGGTATATACACAAGTATATTATCTATTGTGAATATAATGAAAGGTGTCTTTAATAAAGATGCAATTGATATATACTACTGGTTATATTATATTATTTTTAATTTAGTAGTTATACAACTTGTTATATCCGTGTTTGAAAATTTAGCAAAATTAGGTTATGCTGAGAGTAGTGTAATCGTTAGAATAATGAGAAAGAAATTAAACAAATGGTTTGATCTTACAAACGATCCTGACCATGAAGACTATAAAATTTAAGTTATGCAATACACAGACGAAGAAATCTTAGCAAAAGCTAAAGAAACAGTAAATTTTAATGGTATCCCTAAAGGGCATTGGTTATTTTTAGTTAGATCTAAAGCAGATGCTAATGATAGATTTGATGATAAAGTTTATCTTTTCAAAGGTGAGATTTTTGTAAAAGCTAGTACATGTACTACTAACAAAGGTAATAAAGGTACTGCTGTAATTGAACCAGGGTGGAATTATGAAGTTTACAAACACGGTAAACATAAAAGTAAAATGGATGCATTAGTACAATGCAAATCTATACCTTACCGTAGAGACTTTACAGCAGATAAGAAAACTAATCCTTCGACAAAAATATTAACTGATATTATAGGTGTTAACTTTCATACTTGTGATTATAATGTAAACCAAGATATAGTTAAAACTAATATTGGTGGATGGTCAGAAGGTTGTATAGTATGTAATAATCTTAAGGATTACAGATTTATTATATCAGCTTCTCAGGCTACTAAGCTTATTTCTTTCTGTTTAGTAAATGAATTCTAGTATATATTCACTACTTAGAACTATGGAAACATTTAAAAAATATATACCTTGGGTGATTATTATAATACTACTTGCCATGTATATATCTAAATGTTCTAGTGTAGTTAAACCTACTCCAGGTACTCGCACTAGCCATACTTCTACTACTAAAACTATAACTCATATAGATACACAATATGTAAAAGGTGATACTAAATATATACATGACAAGATCCCAGTTTACATATTACCTGGTGACAGCACTGCAGATTATGTATATAATATAGATGAAAAAGATCTTACAGGCACACTAACAGTCAAAGCTAAGGGTGTAGTAAAAGATTATTCCCTGTCTTACAATGTTATGAATACTTATATAACAAAGACTGATACTATAATAATTACAAATACTGACTCAGTGGAAACGACTATCACTATACCTAATAAGAATAGATTTTATATAGGTGGTCAATTTGACTTTTCTAAACTGTCTATAGCTGGTGTAGGTGTAAATCTAACATGGCAGACTAAAAATTATTATCAATTTTACGTAGGTTACAATTTATTCAAAGTTGGTAACTATTATAATATAGGTGTGAAAATTCCTTTGAACTCTGATAAGTAGCCTTATAGGTTCGAAAAATAATAATATATTTTACATAAATTTTAATTTTATTATGAAAGATTATCTTAAACACTATGCAGCGCCAACTACTCCAAAATTTCAAATGGGTGGAGCAATGCCTGCAGAACCAGCTCCACAAGCTAACACTCCTAATGCAAGTTCACCGGCACCTAGTCCTGAACAAGGTGGAGCAGCTGATGTAGAAGCTATGTTACAACAATATGCACAAAGTCATGATCCTCAATTAGCGGTACAGATTTGTGATGCATTATTAGCTATGATGTCTCAAGGGGCAGGAGCGGCACCAGCACCTTCTATGCGTAATGGTGGTCGTATGGTTAACAATACACCTGTATTCAAAAAAGGCGGTAAATTACTATAATATTCTACTATGTGGGAATTCTTAAAAAGTTATCAAACAGGAGGTAAGATGCTAGACACTAGGTCTATGAAATCTGACATACAGTATGATAGCTCATTATATCGTAATGGTAAGTTGACACGTAAAGGTGCTCATCGATTAGAAGCTATAAATGAGATTGAAAAAAATCAAGAAAATGGCATCTATTACGATATTAATGAAGATAATAAATTCCGTATAACAGATGATAAAGGTATTAGATTAGATGAAACTTCTGGTAGAGGTCTTGGTGTAAATGAAAGTAAATTTTCGTTTTTAAACAAAGATAAATCTGCTCGTAAAGAAATATCTAAAGCTTTGTACGACGCTCGTAAATATCAAATTAATGATAAGGTCGAGGGTAGTGAAGAAAAACCTAGTAATGAGCTGCAAGCAAAACAAGGTAAAGAAAATATAAGTGGGGGTGAGGTAAAATCTAACCCCACTATTTCTTCTAAACCTAACAATGAGTCAGTTGTGGTTGGCGATAAAGTGCCAGAAACAGTTGTTAATGAAGACATTAAAAAAGAACAAATATTTCTTAACAAAACATTAGGTTTAAATTTAAATGTTAATGGTATTAAGGATGAAGCTTTTTTAAATGCTAGATCTACTTATCACACTAAATACGATAAAGTAGAGAAACCGACTGTAGTTGTAAAACCTAGCGAGGTATTAGTTCCCAAACAAGAAAATGTAATTTCTAATAATAAAGTTGGGGCTGTTGTTAATTTATTAGGTTACACTTATAATAAATTAGCAGTACCAGAGGGTTACTATGAACAAAACGGGGAATTCTACAAGTTAACAAAAGAAGACACTGCAGGGGGTGTTCTAATAAGAGAAGGTGTATTTGGTATTCCTGACGCAACTCTTACTAATAAGAGTAAGGAACATAATAGATTACATGCACGTAAAGCAGAGATAAGCAATATATTATCCGCCAAATCTACAGATCCTAATAATGAAAAACATAATAAAGAAGTATTGAAAAAAATTAATGCTGCTAAAAGTATAGATGAGATAAATAATCTGCAAATATACTTACCTAATAATGTTAAGCAGTTAGTAAAAGGAATACATTACGATTATAAGGCTAAAAAGTTTTTAATACCTGGTAATGCTGGTGATATGACTTTCCCAAAATATCAAAATGGTGGAACTATACCTATGGAAGATAGAACAAAAAAATACGGAAATGGTAATGTCCTTACAGACAATCCTTACAAGAAAAATTGGTTTCCTACTACAGACTTTAGCGACTACAAAGATAAAGATTTAAGCGTTAAGAGTGATTATACATATGATCGCTTCGGTAACTTAGACTTAAACAATGAATTAACTAACCCATGGAAGAATAAACCTTTCGGAGATAACGCCTATAAGTTAACTAGAGGTTTACAAACAGACGAAGTAGGTACTTTTTCTGATATGGGTGTAAAAACTCCAGAAGCTATAATGCCACCTAATTTAGGTCCACAAGACTTTGATGAAAAAGCTATAAAATCTGGTAATGGTTATTTAGGTAAAGTTTTACAAAATGCAAAAGATAATCCTATAGGAGGTGGTGGTAATGGTATGGACTATGCTAATACTGCTTTACAATTATTTTTAGCGCATAAAGTATATAAGAAGCCTGTAGCTTACATAAATCCACAAAAGTTTAAACATGTAGATTTAGGTAGCCGTAGTGTTAGATCTGCTGAAGATGTAGATGCTGCGTCTATAAATGCTGCTAATAATGCTATAAGTAATATTAGAGCTGAGGAAACTTCAGATTCTCAAGCTAACCAAATATTAAAATTAAATGCTAACTCTCGTAGACAAGGCGCTACTTTAGATCTTATTGCTAAAAGAGCTGATGTACGTAGAGCTGAAAGAGATAGAGTAGATAATCAACTGGAAGAATCTAGACAGCAAAAATCTGCTAATACCCAGTATAATGCCGGTATAGACCAACAAAATGAAGGTTTTAGATATCAAGCTGAAGCTATGAAAGCTCAAGCTGAGCAAGGTAGACTTACAAATTATTTGAATTCTATAGGTGCTATAGGTGCAAACTTTACAGAGACACATAATCAAAGATTAATGTTACGTCAACAGGGTGAAGATGCTCTTAAAACACAAAAATTAGAAAGTATGAGATTATCTGTGAAAGATAGTGCTGATACTTATAATGATAGTTTATATCGTCGAAGTCAAGCTAAGAATGAGTACGAAAAAACCTTAGCAGATCAAAATGTGGAAACAGCAAAACAAGATTATATAAATTCCCAAAATAGATACAACTATTATCTTGGTGATACAGAAAAAGAATTAAAAGCTAAATCAGGTGGAAATGGTTTAGGTAATGTCTTCTCCTGGTTCAAGACTAAATAATATTTCCTACACTACAAAACGCAAGCCTCAGATTCACTTTTGGGGCTTTTTTACTTATATTTATAGAAGGTTTTATTATCTTTGATCACGTAAAATACACAATTATGTCATTATTGTTTAAAAAAAGTAGCACTAAAGTTCGTAAATTCGATGCTGGTGGTGCTATTCCTGTATATGCTAGTTTTACACCTTCATTTGCAAAACCACATTTATATGACCCTTCGGAGTTATTAAAAAGATACGCACCTAAAGAGAGAAGTAAAGAGGCCCCTAAAGATGATAAATTTTCAGGAGAATTAAAACCATTAGTAGGAGACGCTCTTATATCAGACCGTGAAGAAACAGCTGATACTTATGTACAAATGGTTGATAGATACGACTCTTTAGCTAGAGAAGGGCGGGCGGATAGTGCTGAGGCTTCAGATCTTCGTGCTAAACTAGACTACTTACGCAGTACAAAATTATTAGAGGAGAAAAACAGATTTGAAGCATTTAATAAGAATACAGCCCTTTTAGAAAAACAAACAGGTACTAATGAGTATTATACTGATGGTAGTGGTAAAATGCTAGCTAGGTCTGTCAAAGGATTTGAATATATAGATCCGAGTGCAGTATATAATACAGATGAGGAGGGTAAAAAAATGTATGCGCCTCTTACTAACGCCGCTGTTGCTAATTTAGTAAACACTCAAAAGGGATTTATGGAACTTATACAAAATCCTGGTGACGTTAGTATAGGTAAAGATCATAAAACACATATCATAGAGAATTTAGGTAATGGTATGAGTTGGGATCATTTTCGTGATAATATTTTAGATAATCATTTTAATGGTATTGGCGAAACATCTGGTGAAGAATCAGGCTCACGTAATGGTTTGAATGAATTGGGGATGTTGATAAAGGAAAACAGCAGTAGTCAAGCTACTACGGATAATGCAGTGCAACTACAAGAAGCTATGCGTTATGTTTACGAGACTATGACCCCAGAAGCTAAAAACTTCTTGAGAGCTAAAGCTTATACTAATGGTACACGTTTGGAAAGTATGGTTGGACCAGATGGGAAAACAATAAAATTTGATCTTACACAACCACCAACAGAAGCCGAGATTAACCAAAAAATAAATTTAAATTTACAAGCTGAATTAGCTAAAAGATTAAAAATATCTACTAAGGTAGATAATAGATTATTATTTGATTATACAGCAACTGCTGATGGGTCAGGTGGCGGTGGCATTACTGGCGCTACACAGCTTAGTGCTGAATTTGCAGAACAATTAGGTGTAGGTAAGGCCGAGCAAGTTACTTATGAAAAAGTTTCTAGCGGCGATAAATCTACACTAGTTACTATAGTAGCACATAACGCTAAGAAATCTACTGCTAATATAAAAGACAAGGCTCTGGAGGAGGATAAAACAAGTAATGGTTATCCTTTATTATCTAAATCCAAACTTAATGAATACGCTGAAGTGAAAGATGCTACTTTTATGAATGGTGGTAAAGTATCAGATGTTATTTCTGATTTTAGTAGTGGTGTATTTGGTGAAGCACAAGTTACTGGGGCATCAGGATTCCTGCAAGATACTGAAACTCCTATGAAGATAACATGGGTTCCAACTTACAATCAAGATGTCACATACACTAATCCCAAGACAAAGGAGAAAGTTATATTACACAAAGCTGGTTCAACATTTACTTTAAGTTCAGGTTGTGTTGCCGAATTAGAAAAATTAGATGCTTCTATACCTGATGGTCAAAAATTTAATCAGGAACATTTTGATAAGTACATGGAAATTGTAAATAGATATGCCGGTAAACAATCAGAGCAAATTAATTTAAAGGCCGCTTACATAACAAAGGTTATATATAATAAATCGGCTGTAGAAGCAGGTCTGAACAATAACACGAACATATCTGGTTTTGATAAAAAGATGTTGACACGAGATTTAATATCTAACCGAGTTGAGTCCGTAAATCCTAAAGCTATAGATTATTATAATTCTGATAATTTATATGGTGAATTAACCACTAATGGTATGGATGATTACGATGATCAATATGACTTTGCCAGTACATATATAATAGTTCCTATAGGATCTCCCGCTGAAGCCCAAATGTCAGGTTATAATATTTACATACCTAAGGAGAATGTTTCTATTAAGAAAATGATAGAGGGTAACGTCGATAGAAATAAGGACGTTACTAAGCAACAAGTAATTGATGCTAATAAAACTAAAAAATAACACATTAAATAAGATATAATGCCTACAGAAAATAACAGTATAGATTGGTTCAAAGGACAAGTTACAGGTAAAGTAGTTGGTAACCCATCAGATTTAGCTTCTAAATATAATTCAGATGATTTCTCTATGAAAACCAAAGAGGATTATATGAAAGATCCTGAGATGTTATCTGTTTACCAAAAACAATTTGGCGATAAAGCATCTAAAAAAATAGGTGAAGATTATGAAGCTTCCGTACGAGGTTTTCAAAACTTCAAAGAAGGTGCATCTGACTTAACACAATTAAAAGCTAAGGGCCTAGGTTTACCAGGAGCTGAATTTTTTGCTGGGGCTGAGGAGAGAAAAAACTTTTTTACTTATCAAACTGTTAATCAAACTGATTCTAGAGCTTTAGAATTATTTGGCGAATGGACTAGAAAGAAACAAGATCCTCGTAAAGCTAGTCACGGATTATGGTTTTCCGATGATAGTAATATTGCTAAAAAAGTACCCACTGTAGGTGAAGCAAAGAAAGATTCTCCAGTAGGATTTTGGAATAGTTCATTCGGTGATTATTTTGCCGATGATGATGAACTAGGGGCTGCATATATGATAGGTAACCCTAACTACAAAAAAGATGGTAAAGATCTTATAGGTTTTGTGTACAGAGATACACCTGATCCATACAATAGAGATAGAAGTAGAAATGGTTGGCAGGCTGTTTATCAAGGTGAATATGCTAAATATGCTGGAAATGAAGCTCTTGATATGGGTGATGTATATGATGGCAAGTATCATGTGGATCCTACTGCTTTTGAATTCTTAGGAAGATCTGTAAACAACTTTGCTAGAGGTTTATATGATGTAATGGATAAATTTCAAGTTGGTGTAGGTTCTATTTTTATGGGTGCCGATGCTGCTTTAGCTAGCCAAGAAGCCGATCTTATGTATAATCGTAATGATGCAACTAGAACAGCAATGAATTCTACTTTTTATTCTTGGGATAATTTAGCTGGTTTGGCTACTGATATAGCTTTACAATTTGCTATGGCTAAGGGCGCGGGTATGATGTTTGCAGGGGCGGCTAATGGATTATTAGGTGCAGCTGGTTTAGCTGGTTTAGAAACTAGTGCGGCTACAGCGGCTAAGATTAGTAGTACAGCAGCTAGAGCAGGTGCTTTTGGTACTATGGCTGGGGTTGCAGCAAAGGATAGTTATGAAACTGCATTAGCTAATAATTTATCAGCTACTGAGGCTACAACAATGATGGGTTTACAATTTGGGGCTTCTATGGCTGCAATTGCAACTTTAGATGTTATAGGAGGGGCTCTTACAGGGGCAAAATTAAATAGAGCACTTCGCGTTGGTGAACATACAAATTTAGCTTATACCGCTGAAAACTTGGCCACTGCTACTGAAGCTATAGAATCAGAAGTTGCTAAAGAAACAGTTAAAAAATCCTTACTTAGTAGAGCTGGAAATAGAGACCGTATATCTCTTACAAACAAACTATCTAAGTTAGCAGGCTCTTCAAAAAATTTACTAGCTAAAAATAATAAATTAAATAATGTTTTTAAATCTACTGGCCAAGAAGCCTTAGAAGAGTCTACTGAGTTCTTAGCAGAGAAATCTGTTGAACAAGGATTTAATGGTATGAAAGAACTTATAGGTTGGAAAGGTAATGACAAGGATGCTAAATATGAAAGTATGTTTGATCCTGGTTACTGGGATAAGTTCAGAGATGGTTTAGTACAATCCGCAGTAGGTGGTGCTTTAGGTGGTGCTTTGGCTAAATCTAAGCCTATGAAATGGCTTATTGGCGATATATCTAATGATCCAGAAAATAATGATTTAAAGAATATTAGTGATTATGCAGTTACAGGTAAATTAGATATATTGCAATCTGCAGTAGATAAAGCTTATAAATCTGGTAAATACGGTGATAAAGATATCAGTATAGAGTACGACAAAAAATTAGGTAGATACCTTAATATGGTAGAAGCAAAAGCTCAAAACATAACTACTATGTCTATGGCTGAAGCTAACTACAACCTTATACAACAAAAAATACAGTACACTAAAGGTATTATGGATACCCTAGGTGGCCAACAATTATTTGCTGAGGCTATTAAGTTAAACAGTAAATTCAAAGACCAAATAGATAATGTCTCTCTCACTAAAGATGTAAAATCTCTTACTAATGAGTACATAGATTTAGTAGTTAAAAATGATCTAGAATTAGCTAAATTTACTCCATTATCTGAAAAACTTACTGAAGAGGAAAAAATAGCTGAGATAGATAAACAAGCTAAAGCGAATGATACTAGCCCAGAGGTGGCTAAAAGAATTATAGAGGTAGTTACAGATTTGAATGATATCAAGACTGGTAAATCTGTAATTAAATATTACATTAAGGCTCTTGCTACAGGCACAAACTTAGATCCTGAAGCTACAGAGAATGATAAATTTAAAGAGTACGGAGACAACTTCTTATTTAATATGCTTAAAGCTACTAAGGAGTCTTCTATGAAAAATGAAGAAGATATAAATAATGCCAAGGAAGCCGCAAAAGAAAATAGTAAACTAATATCAGCTATAAAGGGTGATAATTCTGAATCTATCATAGAATTTTTTAATGCTTATAAAGCAAATCCATTTTTATTCAAAGCAGATGTAGAAGCTTTAGAAAAGAAAGTTGAAAGTTTAGGATCTGCTAAAATATCTAGCTATGTAGATGATGAAGCATTATTAGAAATTAAAACTAATTATTTAGATAGTTTAAAAAATACTTTAAACAACACAGTGTTTGGTTCTGAAATATCTGCTGGTGAAGGAAATGTTTCTGATAGTGAAGTAATTACAGACACTAATCTAGAAATGTTACTAAAGGGATTTTTACAATATAATGAAAGTCAAAAATTTGATAACTCAGAAAAGATAAAAGATCTTACAAACCTTAAAACTTTAAACACTAATAATATACCTCATCTAGTAAATTTCATGTATACTACTAGTAATTATGCAGATGAAATTGATGGTAATGAAGAGTTTAAAAATGAATTATTATCTTTAGCTAAAGAGTATGGCGAGGCTAGTACTCAGGAAGAACAAGAAAATATAGTAAAAAAATTAGCTAAGTCTTATACTGATGGTATATTAGATTCTGTTCTTTCTGACGGTGGTCAAGACATGACAAAAGTGGTGCTAGGCTCTAATAATCCTATAGATGCTTTAAATACTGTAATTGAACATCAAGTTAATACAGGAATGTATGCGGATGATATAAATTACTCACCTGTTTCTGAGATACAAAACCTAATGCGTACTTTTTCAGGCGACTCTGAACATATACAAGATGGGGCACAAATAACTGAATTGGTCAGCGGACTTAAGAAGCAAATAGAAAATCAAACAGATCCTGTGACAGGTGTTTCTTACTATACTAATATAGATGAGGTAGAAGAAATCCTTAAGCAAATACAAGCACGTAAATCATATGTAGATGTGTTAACAGGCTTATTTGGATCTGAATATAATGAAAGTCCTACAAGTATAAATGATTTTTTAAGAAACAAACTTTTACCAGGTAGTAATATAGGTCAATTTATGGCTACAGTTACAGCTATGCAGGTTAAGCCAGGTGAGAAATTAGATAATATTTTATCTGAAGTAGAAAAGTCAGATAGCCCATTATTCCATAAAGCTGGATTAGATCCAGTGAGGTATAATATTTTAAAAGATAAAAACAATAGAACACCAGAGGAAGAAGCTGAAATGGCTAATTATATGGTTGTTACTAGTAAATTAGGCGTTGTTAAAGAAGACTTAGAAAATTTAGAGCAAGAATTATTAGGTATAAAAGCTCAAGTTCAAAATAGTTCTTCACCGGATCAAATACGTGAAAATCATAGGGAAAGTATGGCTATGAACATGGATTTTGAAAGTGAAATTCTTATTAACTTTGTTAGAAATGCTAAAGATATAGATGTAAATAACCCTATAGTAAAAGAATTTAGTAAATGGAAAAACGGTTATACTTACAAAGTAGCTAAATCTTCTGATGATTTACTTATAGGGGCAGCTGAACAATTAAGTATAATTAAGAAGTTTGTATACAATGTATACGAGAGTAAAAATAAATTAGAGCTTCTTAAAGAGATGTCTGATTTATATGACACAGCTAAGATTGGTTTAGCTTCGGACGGATTGACTATATCTAAAGAAAATTTTATATATAACATTGCTAATGCTGTATATTTTGACTACGGTAAATTTGAAGCTTTTTATTCTAATGATTTAGAGCTAAAAGAAGAAGATGCAAAGATACCTAACACAGAGCAAGAATCGGCAATTATAGGTATATTAGCGCACCTTAATTCTAGCATATCTAATGATGTAAGGGACGTATTAAAACCTGAAAGCGATAATATAAATTTCCGTAATACCATGATTACAATGGGTAGACAAGGATCAGGTAAATCAAGTTTTGTTTTAGGTACAGCTTTAAAAATGAATCAGGAGATGCAATTAGAAAAAGACGGTAAAAAGTCTTCTGTTCTTTTCACTTCGAATTTACCTCAACAAGTAAATATACTTAATGAAACAGCTGAACAATTTGGTATAAGCACTGTGTCCAATGACAGCTATCATTCTACTAAAACAGATGGAAAATGGGTGCCAGTTAATCTTATAAAAGATCTAGAAAAATCACCAGATAAATTCAATAATATTGATACTATAGTATTTGATGAATCTACTTATCTTGAATTCAGAAGAGAACAAGGCAAAGAGGGTGCTTTAAATATTATGCTTAATTCAATAGAAAGAATAAACCAAGGTAGAAGAAAAGATAAAAAACCAGAATTGAAACTTGTTTTGACAGGTGATAAAAAGCAAAATGGTTACAATGAAAATGGGGCTGTTTATAATATTAGTACTATGACTAATTGTTATAGAACTAATTATTTAAATTTTAACCATAGAAGTTCTGTGTCATCTATAGAAAACATTGTTAATGATATCTTAGCTGATAATAAATATACAACAGGTAAATTAGACAACCTTAAGAGTACTTATGGGCCTATAGAAGGTAGATCAGAAGGATTAATAGGTGGTGTTAATTTTGACAATGTAAATGGTAAAAATATAGTAGATTATCTTTACAATAATGAAGAATTAATTTCTAATATAGAGAAACAAATAATCCTATCTAAAGATGCGGGAAATAATACTGTAAATAAAAAGACTTTTACAGCTGCTATTGTATTACCTGATTCACAGCAAGGCATTAAAATACCAGGTGATACTTTATTAGGAAAATTATTATCTGATCATGGTGGTAATGTTTTCACTTATTCTACTGAAGAATTTGTAAATATTACTACTCACTTAAATGTGCAGGGCTTAGAATTTGACTACGTTTTAGGTGTAATGTCTTCTGATGATATTGGGGATGCTAAAGTAAGTATAGAGCAAGAGAGAGCTAATGCAGCTAAATTAGCTACCACTATAGGTAGAGCTAAATATTATGCACATATTTTTAATGAAACCACTAGATCTTTTTCTTCTGAAGCCGTAGAAAAAATTATGCTTAGTAGTGACACTGTAGATAGCAATACACGTAAAGATATGAAAACTTTACGTATGAATATGTTATTCCCAGATTATAAAGTAGTGTATGATACGCCTGAAACAGAAACCATGGAAGAAACTGATGGTGAAGTAGAAAGTGATATAGACCTAGATGATGATATTGACTCAGCGATAATTTTAGAAAATGCTAAAAATGCATTGAGAGCTAAAACAATTAATTTAGGTGTGGGATCTAATATAACTTTAGATGGGTTCTTGTACTATGTTGATGAGGTTGAATTTAGCGAAGAATTAGTAAACATTGCTATGTCACCTAATAACTTAAATACTGCTAGTGCAATCTCCCTTATGTCTATTTCTGTAGACGTTACTAAAAACGGAGGTATAACAGCGCATACTAATTTAGGTGAACTTACAGAGGAGCAATTAGATAATATGTCTATTACTGAGCCTATAGAAGTAAATGACACAGAAGTGAATGAAGATGAAGATACTTCAACTGTGGATAATAATGAAGGGCTAGAACCTAATTTAGATGGCGAAGTACTTACAAAGAATGAAGATTTAGATTCAACTAAAGTAAATGAAGCTAGATCAAATGCGGGTGGAAAACTTTATAATTTAGGTGGAGATGATATATTAGATCTTTCACAAGAGGATATATCAGTAGATGGTAAGTATGATGTACAAAAAGTATTTAGAGTGTTACATGACAACGCTGGGCAAGACTTTTTTGTGACAGATAAAGCTGAGTTAAATGGAATAAAATTAATAGATTTACTTTCTAGTTTTGCTCCACCTATAATGTACGACGTTAAATATGAAATGGATGAAAATGGTAACTTAGTAGATACTAATCCTGTTATTCATTCAGATTTACCTGTAACTTTAGTAGATGATGAATATACAGAGGGTGATAGTAACGTTAGTGCTATTTCTACTGTCAATGATGAAGAATTGATGAATATGATGCCTGGTATTAATGGCACTAATCTAGACGCTATAGAACGTATGGAAGAATTAAATAGAGCTGGTGTTGCATCTTTCTATTTAGACTTTGCGGCCAGATCTACAGCCTATGAAGAAATAAGAGGTGATTATGACTTACTAGGTATAGATGATAGTGCCTCTGTATTAGACCCATCAACAGTACCTAATTTAATCAAAAGGATTTTTAAGATAAATATAAAAGAGGAAACTTCTACTGAGGAGGAAAAGGAACTGATATCTAACTTAAAAAATGCAAAGATATTTGTAAGTCATGCTATACAATCTTCAGCTAGAAAAAATAACAATAGATATTTTAACTTCTTATTTTACGCTGAGATAAAAAATAATGATGGTAAATCATTATATATACCCTTGGGTAAATCTAATGGTTCTTACGCTAATAATTTCCAAGGTAATGAAAGTTATTATAGTTATGATACATTTGTAAAAACACAAGTTGCTTATGATCCTAGGTATAATGGCACTGGTAACCAACCTATAGCAGTGGAAAATATGACTAGAACAAGGGAGATATCTCCTAAGGAATTTGATAAATTACTAGAAAATATATCAGCTGGTAAACCAAGATCTACAGGTGAAAATTTACCTTATTCTGTACGTAAAAAAGAATTAGAAGCTAATGGTGTCTATTTATCACCTATTTATATTTTTACAGCGACAAAAATAGATAATAAGGTAAATACACATAGAGGTGACGCATTTGTTTTTTACTCTACTACCGAGAAAGGTACAGATATCTTGAAGCATATGGACTTATCAAATGGTCTGGAAAAATCAGATATGGCTATTTTAAATAACCCAAAATATGGTATAGGTGTATTACATTTAGACACAGGTAAAACTAAATTATCGGCTTTAAGAGATGGTATGTATTCTGACGTTCCTACAGATGAAGTTATAGTTAATAATTTATCTTACCAAACTAAGAGACAAATGACACTTGCTGTAGTTGCATTAATGAATGTAATGTCTGACCATAATGATGATTTCATGCAAGGTTTAGACCAGGGATTTATAGATGGTTTTGGTATGATGGATCAAGTTAATCTAAGCCAAATACAAGAAACACCTGAATATAATGCACTTAAAGAAGCTATGAGAAATCTAGCTAAATCATCACAGGTTACAAAAATAACTGAGTATACTGGTGATGTAGAAAAATTAGGTGAAAATTATAACGGCGCTAAATATGTAAAATTATATAATAATTCTGATAATCCTATAATACTTAGTGTGGCTAATAAACCAACTGAGAATGGTGATATAAATACTTTCTTAGATATATATGCTTTATTAGACTACTTAGAAACTGAAGGTAAAACAGTTGGTGTAGACTTAGTAGCAACTTTAGATAAATATATACATAATAAAAGTTTGTATAAAGACAACGGTGGTTCAAAAGTTAAGAATGGTATTTACCCGTTAGTACA
>Ga0247722_10000348_pt1 | contig 29436 bp, 39 predicted proteins | sample MSEWelMarce3H_FC_FD_189094 | JGI IMG/M metagenome (GOLD analysis project Ga0247722, IMG submission 189094) | Subsurface sediment microbial communities from gas well in West Virginia, United States - MSEEL Well Study Marcellus 3H_FC | ecosystem: Environmental > Terrestrial > Deep subsurface >... | reverse complement strand
GCAACATGTCCCAAATGGAAGTAGTTGCAATGTGGGCATTTGTAGATTGACAAGCCGTTTTCCCTGCGCCTACTGCTAATCATTTCAGCAGCAGAATGCGTAGGATATTTAAATTTTCCCAGACATTGGGAATCTTTATCAGTGGTGTAGGTCATGCTTTCCCGTAAACATTTATTTGTGCAAGCTTGTGAAGTTTCTCATTGTTTCGCATTTCAAGCATCTTCAAAGTTGACATCATATTTGCTTTTTCCTGTTTTGTAAAAATGCTTGATGGCAGCGTGATGTCCCACGGATCATATGCTTTCTTTTCTACAACATTTAATTTTGGTTCACTGAGTTTGTAGAAAGGTACATCTTTTGTTTCTTTGCCAAAGTTTCTTTTTTCTTTGTGTGATAACTCAATCAAACCTTCTGCTTCTAATTCATCGCGTATCTTTTTTACATCTACATCTTTGTAATGCCATCTGATTGCATCGCGCAATTTACGATGTGATTGTGGTCCAGCTTGTAGTCTTGCAAGATACATTTGCTTTGCGTAGTAGTGCGACAATTAAGACTCCTTATTGATGAGGGTGCAAAAGATAACACAGTTGCAAAATTTCAACACTGCGTAAAAATAATTATTTACACCGTTTAAAAATTTGATACAGTGTGTGTTCCTTAACTACTGGAGATGTCCTTATGCACACACAAGAACTCAGGCGTAAAGCGCGTAAGCTTTACAACAACGGAATGGTTTCAGAGGCTGTCAATCAGCACAACCAACGCAAATGGGTTCGAGCAATGTTAAAGCTTGGCGAGAACTGGTTACTGGCAAAACAAGTTAAACGGATTGCCTGATGCCACAGTTCATTGGCTTTGTATGCTTTGCCGCATGGCTTACACACATATTCACATGCTTCGCTGAAGGTCTATGGGGCTTTCTGATTGCCGGAGCATTGCTATTCCCTATTGGGATACTTCACGGTTTTTATATTTGGTTTAGATGAGGCGTTCAGCAAGCCTTTTAATTGCTGTTTTTTAACTGGAGAATGAAATGGGATTTATTGCAAAAGACAATGGCGGGGAAGGCAACTTCAAAAAAGTTCCACCCGGTGTTTATGTGGCTCGATGCTACTCACTGATTGACATGGGTACGCAAGTATCTGATGGTCAATACGGCTCAAAAGAGCAACACAAAATTCGTATCGGATTTGAAATCTTTGGCGAAGATGATGCTGGGCAACCACTAACCATCGACATGGATGGCAAGCAAATGCCTTTGACTATCAGCAAGACATACACACTGTCATTACATGAGAAAGCTGGCCTCCGCAAAGACTTAGCTGCATGGCGCGGTCGTGACTTTACTGATGAAGAAGCTAAAGCTTTTGATGTGTCTAAGTTGGTCAATGCTTACTGCATGGTCAATGTCACAACCAGTGAAAATAATGGTAAGTCATATACCAACATTGCTGGCCTGACTCCATTGCCACAAGCATTAAAGAACGCCAAGCCAGCACCTGTGCATGAGCCTGTGATGTTTGATTTGGACCAGCCTGATTGGGAGGTCTTCCAGCAATTCCATGAGAAGCTCCAAGAGTACATTAAGAAGTCTCCAGAGTTTGCTATGGCTGCTGGCAACGCGCCTATGGAAGACGCGCCCTTCTGATGACAAGCCTCTACCAACTCTCACACGATTTTCGTAATCAACTTGACGAACTCTTTGATGAGAATGGGGAGGCAACTCCCGCCTTTGAAGAGTTTCGTGTACAGCTTGGCAGCAAAATCAACCAAGTCGCAGCTTATGTGCTTAATGTCGAATCTGACGCTGACCAATGTAAAGAGGTCATTGACAGGATTGCAGCCCGTAAAAAGGCGTATGAGCGCAAAGCTGAGAAACTTAGGGCTTACCTTGCCGACAACATGAAAGTGGCTGGAATCCCCGAAATTAAGGCTGTAGACGGCTCTTTTGTGGTCAAGCTTTATCCAGAGCGTGATGAATCAGTTGAAATTGATGAAGGTGCAGTATTTCCACCTGAGTTATGCAGTGACCCAAAACCTTTGCCACCAAGCAAAACCAAAATCAAAGTAGCCATCCTAGCCGGTGAACCTATTGCCGGAGCTAGGATTGTCCGAAAAGACAGGTTAGTTATAAAATAAGATATTGGGGGAAAGCGGATGCTGTGGCAAAGTTTTTCAAGCTTGCGGATGAACACAGTGCAGCGAGTACCCCACCTTTAAGGAACGATATGTCCTACGCTGATGTAGAAATGAAAATTATCCAATGGGCAGAAGCCAGACGGATTATTCCAAATAGCACCCCAGAGACTCAATTGCTCAAGGCCATGTCTGAGCTTGGCGAATTAGCCGATGCCACCATCAAAAAGGACCGCGAAGATATCGTGGATGCTGTTGGCGACACAATGGTTTGTCTAATCAATTATTGCGCCCTACAGGACATCAATTTGGTGGACTGCATGCAAGTGGCCTATGACACCATAAAAAACCGCACCGGTACATTGCTGCCCAATGGCGTGTTTGTCAAAGATTAAGCGTACAAGCGAGTACCCTGTTTATCAATAATCAGCACTTGTCTTCTAGGTGCTGTTTCTGGTGTGTTTGGAATACTTAGGTGGGTCCAGCGGTCAAACTCTCTTATAAGTTGATCGTAGGGTAAACCCGATGCGATAATTGTTTTAACCACTTCATCAGGGGTTAATTGAGGTACTCGGATGTCCACAGCACAACCAATACGATGCTGGCTAGTATCTTTAGAACCAACAGCATCATTGACTTGCTTGCTTCGAAAAGCAGAGTTAACCATAACTGGTCTTCCACCCAAGGCAGTTTTGACTTCCTCAAGGAAGGCTGCAAGTCGCTTAAGATTTTCCAATTCTTGCTCATTTGGAGTGTTATCCAATGTTCGGTGATCGGTATGAGTTAGTTCTTCAAGCGTAAAGTGTTCAGTCAAGTTCATTTTTTCACCTTATCAGCAATTTTTTCCATTGTGCGTCCACCGAAGTAAAACGACATTACCAGCATTCCCCATTGACCTAACAACTCTACATAAGCACCACGGGTTTCGTATTCAAAGATCGATGCAATAGCGAACCCAGAATAGGCCACCAAAAGGAATATAAGGGTCATAGGGCGAATATTCTTAGACATCCAAGAGTCAGATGCCATGTCGGCCTGAACGCGCTGTGTAAGGTTGTTTTGCTCAACCTCATATAGTTTGGTTTCATTAGCCATCTTAGCCAGTTCGCCATCTTGCGCCATCTTTTGCAACTCAAGCTGCGCTTTAGCTTTGGCTTCTGGATCGGGAATTAACTTGTCAATTAATTTGCCGCCAACATTTAACAGTGCATCAAGTCCAATCATTTTTTATCCTCATCGTTTTGCATCAGTTTGATGCCTGATAGAAAACCAATCATGCCGCCAATCAATGTGCTGAAAGCGGGTGAAATCATCTTAAAGATTTCTGCGTTATCAACTTCTTTGGCCCACAGGCCCAACATAAACGCAAACACCATTGACAGAACAGAAATGCAAAGTGTGGTGCTAACCATCAATGTGACATACAGGGTTAGTTTTTCTTTGGTGCTTGTTTGGTTTTCCATTTTACGCCTCTTAAACAAAGATTTGAAAGCGTCTGCGATCTTCAAAAGAACCAAGTTCAATCGTGTTTTGTCTTGCGCGTTTATCGTAAAGTTCCAGTTCCAAATCTTCAGTTTTTCTAACTTGTTTAAGACATTCCATTGCATATCTGTAATCTTCTTGAACTTTTGCAACTGCCTTATCAAAAGCCAATTCTCTGGCAGTGTGGGTGGGTTGAACAAGCGGATACCATTTGTTTAGCGTAATCATTTGCCTTCCCTTTCACGCGACCTTGAATAGTAATACAACACTTTGGCTCTTAATTCCGCACTGTCTGCCGCCCCTGCCCACAAAGCAAGGTTGTTCCAAATTCCAACCAACTGCTCTGAATTACAGTTATCACCGTTTGTCGTCAGCCACCTAGACAATTCCATGTGGCGCATGGTCGGATCATTGATCCAACTTAATCCATAAAAATCAGTAACTATGCACGGGGCTTTTGCATTTGCCCAAAACATACAACCTATGAGCAATGCAAAAAACCAACGCATTCATTTTGACAGAAAGGTAAAAACCATGCCTGCCATCATCAACAATAAAGCGCCCGATGCTTTAATCAAAATACCTTCAAGGCGTTTCAATCTTGCATTGATTTGTTCATAGCGAAACGCGCAGATTTCTTCATGCGAATTTAGCCGTGCTTCTGTTTCGTTGATGGTTGCCATAATCTACTCTTAGAAAATAATTTCAGCGCCTAATTCAACGCCAGTTTTTGTTGCGACAATGTTAGAACCGCCACTATCAGAAGCAATCTGCACTGTGTATATTCGACCGCCTGCGCCATTTGCCGTTCTTGAAACGCCAAAATACAAAACACTTGACATTTGAATCCAAACGCCACGGGCAGAACCATATTCGCTTGTTCCACCATAACTGCTAGTTTGTGTGAATCTTATCCAATAACTTGAACCAATGCCAGTGGTTGTAGGCGTTGCCCAAGAACCCGCACTACCTGTACCACCATCGCTAGTGCCATATTGGATAGTTCCATTGCTGTTAAAAATATATTCAGCGTATGCATTACCTCCGGGGTACGCAATGCCATAAACACCCGCCAACGATGCCAAAGAAATAGTGATGGCAGATTTGCCCCAAAAACTACTCATGCTGATGGGTGTTCCAGAACCACCGACACCCGCCAATGAACGAAAGTTCGCCTGATTCAAAGATGAATTGGCAGTAGCCGCTAAACCAAGTTCAACATTGATTGAACGATTTGCAGTTGTACCGCCAATACTCATTTCACCAGAACTTGCAAGTGTCATACCTTACCTAAATCTTGGGCCACTAAACCACATTGTTGCTGAATAGCGTAATCCTGACAATACAGGCAAAACTCTATGTTCAAGAATACTTGGGAACGCAATCATCGTTCCCTTTGCCAATGGTGCTTTGTAATCGTTGTACAAACGAACTTCAAATTCACCGCCTTCGAATCCATCGTTTAACAAACAGACCACTGACACTTTGCGATCAAGCGGATTGCCCGACAAAGTGAAAGTGTCTGTGTGCCATGCGTAATGGTGATCTACATCATATTCAGCAAATTGAATATTTTCTTTTTGCGTGATTTCGTAGTTCCACCCGCAAACCTGATTGGCTTCTAGCGCAAACTTTTCAAGGTCTTGGCCTAACCAATAATCAGGTTCAGCAAAACGCACTTTTGTATTTCGCGTAACTTTATTTTCTTGTTCGCCATTAGCACCCATCTTGGCATCGTTAACTTCGATGTTAGATAGTTCAGCAATCACTTGGTTGCAAGAATCGTTATCAAGGCTACCTAAATACCAGATGGGTAAATGGCTCATGTCTTATCCTTTTATATTATTGTTTGGCTGATGGTGGTGGTGGGCGAATTCCGCTTTGCTGTGCCACATGAAATTCTTGGCCTAACTTGCTTAACTTCATAAACAAATCAATGCACTCACTTAATTGACCATTTGATAACTGTTTCATAATTAAATTAAATTCAGCAACAGTTACTTCGCCAATGTTTATCTTATCGTTCATGTCTTATCCTTTTAAGGGGTTGGTGGTGTGGGTGTGGGTTCTGCCCAAGGCAAATCGGGCTGAGTCACGGGGTCTATTTTATCTGCAATTTGTTTAGCAATAACGCCATTTACATGATCTTCATATGATCCTGTAACTAAAGGTTCAATCCAACCTAAAACAATTTCTTGTGTCAGTTGATCGTAAGGTATGAAATCAGTTTGATCGGGGTTTGGATCAAGTGGCGTAGCACCGCTGAACATTCCAGTGTTGCCGTTTTCATCTGTGCCTGTTTTTGTCCAATAGGTTTGAACCACATAGTCAGATTCAGTACCAACTGTAGTGACCTTCATGCCTGTTACGGCCCATGTGTAAGTAATTGTCATTTTATTTCCCTTGTTGAAGTTGATCTATTTTTGCGGATAACTCTTTTACTGCCTCAACCAACAAAGCAGAAAAACCACGATCTCTTAATGAAAGATAACCATCAAGCCCTTCACGAACCATGCTAGGCAAAATTTCTTTTATATCGTCTGCAATAAAACCAATGTCACTACGCAGGCCAACATATTCATGTTCTCTTGAATCTTCTTTCCAATCAAATGTGCAACCTTGCAATTGCATAATTTTATCTAACGCGCCTGTCAATGGTTGGATATTTTCTTTTAGTCTGCGATCTGATGGCGAACCATAAGCGGTGATATTTCCACGCGCAATTAGATTTCCAGAATGATCTAAATTTAACATTATTAGATTTTGTGTACCACTCCAAAATGTTAAATCATCTGTTGCATTTATCCCTGTATAACCAAGCGCCCAATTTCCCGCACCGCCCCCGCGAGCCCAACGAATGCCGCCCCATGTGCTAACAGAAGGCACATTGATTCGAATACCTTCTGCCCAACTTTCGCTTCTTGCGGTTAATTCAATGTTGCCGTTAACAATCATTGATTTAGTGTTTGCAGAAGGGTCTAAATAAAAACCAGTGCTGTTGCTGTCGTAAAGAATACTCGAATACAACGCACCACCACCTTGATTAGCATCAAACAATGGAACTAATCGATTTGCACCATATAAATCTATGCCGCCATAGTAGTTGCCATCTGTGTAAACATCAATATAACCACTAGTGCCGCTAAATCCAAAGCGATTATTACCGCCTATGTATTGATAACCCGGATAACCCGCACCACCCGCCCAATAACTGCCAAACGCAAATTGGTCACTACCAATAAATTGCAAAATATTTGAACGAACAACATCTAAACGGGATACGCTATTTGGGTCGCAATAATACGCAGTGTTGTTGCTGTCGTAGAAAATTGGCGCACGAAAACTTCCCGAGGCTTCTACATATCCGTTGACAGTTTTCTGTTGCCAATCGTTGTTATAGCGAATCTCAAAGCGATCCGAATACCCCAGTAATGAAGTCGTAGGCACTCCTGATGTGCCTGATGCGCTAAACGCAATAACAGAAACGCCATTTGGCGCATTAAACAAGCGAATGTTTTCGTTATAATTGCCAGAGTTTGTGCCGTTATTGATCCAAACAGAACCATTGCTAAAAGTACCTTGAAGTGTAAGAGCATTTAAATTTGATGTACTTGCAGGGTCTAAATAGTATCCAGTATTGTTTGCATCATAAAAAATCGGGGCAAGCATTGATGTTGCCGCATACACAGATGATCCAGAATAAATGTATCCATTTAAACTTGAAATCATCGCGGCAATATATGAACCAGATTGGTAGCCTGTCCAATTAGTTGGCATTGGGATTCCGCTTGAACCTCCCATATAGAAAGTTTCAGCACCAATGGTTGTGTATGTGCCAATTGTTTGGCCTGATTCAGAACCTTTGTTAAACCAGAAATGACCCCATTGTTTAGCGTTTTCTTTCCATAACCAGTTGTTAAATTCTGGGCTGTTAGATTGAATAATTACATCGCCATCTACATTATTAACAACATTAGATGCGGTGTATGAAGTAGAACCCGGAGGGCCAACAGGGCCAGTTGGGCCTGTCGCACCCGTTGGGCCAGTCGGGCCAGTAGGGCCTGTATTGCCTTGAATACCCTGTGGGCCTTGTGGGCCTGTTGGCCCTGTCGGGCCAGTTGGGCCAGTAGGCCCTGTAGGGCCAGTAGCACCCGCAGGGATGCCAAAGTTAAATGTTGCCGCGCTAGATGTGCCGCTGTTGCTTACTGTTGCAGGGCTTCCCGCTGACAAAGTTGTAGTTGTACCAACAGCAATGGTTGCGGCTGATCCTGTAGGGCCTGTAGGGCCAGTTGGGCCTGTCGGGCCAACAGGGCCAGTAGCACCAGTTGGGCCAACAGGGCCAGTTGCGCCTGTAGGGCCTGTAGGGCCGCTTGGGCCTGTAGGAATAACAAAGTTAAGAATTGCCGCAGATGATGTGCCTGAGTTAGTCACATTAGCCGCACCACCCGCAGGGCTTGTTGAAGTTGAACCAACAGTAATGGTTGCCGCTGTGCCTGTCGGGCCTGTAGGGCCTGTAGGCCCTGTAGCACCAGTTGCGCCTGTTGGGCCAAGTTGGGTGTACATGATTTGGCCAAGGTTGGCAATGACAGATGGTGTTGCAGGCGTAACGGGTGAAGTGCCTGCCGCACTGTGTTGCAAACTTACATCTGTGCTTGTTCCCGCCCACCACAATTCAATGTAATCATTTGCAGAAACAGAAGTGCCAATGATTGAAACAGTAACCAATTGGCTACTTGCATTACCAACAGATTTTCTTGCTTCTAAATCAACTTGAACTGCCGAATTAGGATAGTCAGTGCCATTTAATCTTATCCAAAATGTTGCAGTCTGAACATCGTTTGATAGGTTATGAACTGCCGCAACAAATGTGAATTGGTAAGTGCCAATAGTAGATAGAACCAGTTGGCTAGTTCCATTGCGAGAAATACCATTTGCAGAATAAGTTGAATTGATTGTTACAACTTGCGCTGTGTTAGCAGTGGCAATTGGTTGGTCTGTTGTATCGTAGAACGCGCCAAAGTTACCTAATGCACCGCCTGCACCAGTTGGGCCAGTTGGCCCTGTTGGGCCTGTTGGGCCAGTGTTACCTATAGGGCCTTGCGGGCCAGTTGGGCCAGTTGGGCCTGTCGGCCCTGTTGGGCCAATTTGGTTAATCTCAATAATTGATTGTGTGCCATCATCCTTTTTCAAGAACAATTTGCCATCAAATGTATTGATTGCGATTTCGCCCAAATCAAGATCGGCAGTTGTTGGAACTTTTGCCGCAACCGCTGATCTTTTAACCTGAATTTTATTAGTCATGTGGCCGCCCTTTCGTTGCTATGTAGCAGGGTAAATTTTATTTAGTATGTGCCGCCATCAACATTAATGTCGTATGTATTTGCCGCAGTCAATTGGCCTTGCGCGTTTACAGTAAACGAAACAGTTTTTTGGCCTGTGTTGTTGCCGTAAGAAGCCGCGCTAACACCAGTGTTTGTGATGCTGAATGTAGTGCCTGTAAGTGTCAATCCTGTGCCCGCACTGTATGTGCCTGCGCCTGAGAATTGAACCCAAGTAATAGCAGTAACACCCAAAGTGCCGCCTGCGTTAATCGTACAAACCCAACCAGTATCAGCAAGCGTTGAACCATCTTCCACAAAAGTGAAAGCAGAAACCAATTCGTTCCAAGTGTTTGCATCAGAACTGCGCGACCATGCTGTTGCAGAAGCAACATAAATGCCGTTCTCCGCGGGTGCATTTTGGCTTCTAACCAAAACCCTGTCGCCATCTGCAACAGTGTAGCCATCAATGGTTAACAAGCCTGAAAGCGTAATGTTGCCTGTAGTGCCAACAACGCAAGAAGCCTTAACATCTAAACCTTGCGCTACATTGTCAACATAACTTTTGGTTGTTGCATCTTGCGCGTTTATGGGGTCTGCCAAGTTGGTTAGCAGTTGGCCACCAAAACCAAATGCGGATGTAGGCGCAGACAAATCACTTAGGCTTGCTTGCGTTCCCGCTGTGGCCAAACCCTTGGCGTTAATTGTGATCTTTGTGTAAGCACCAATGTTGGTGTTAACAGTTGCCAATGTGGTTGTGATGTTTGCGTTAGCAGAACCATCAAACGATGCTGAACCAGTTGCATCACCATTCAAAGCAATATCACGGGCAGTGGCAAGTTTAGTTGCAGTTCCAGAATTGCCTGTAACAGAACCAATGATCGGGTTGCTGAATGTCTTGTTGCCACCAATGGTTTGGTCTGTAGAGTTATCAACAAAAGCGCCATTACCCGCAATTGGAATAATGGTTGTTGCAGTACCGCCTGCACCGCCTGTGCCTGTGCCGTAATAAAGAACATTTGTTTGTTCGTTAAACGCCAACTCAGCATTTGCCAAAGTTGTTGGCGCGCCTGCACCACCACCATTTGCCCTGCGTTTAATGCGGATAGTATTGCTCATATCAATTCCTTAAAAATTTCCACCATCAGTGATTTCGGTTTGTGGCACATTGATCCAATCACCATCCATCCACATCAACACATCGCGGTTATTTGCGTCTGTAATCACAATAGGATAACCGCCAATATTGGATTCACCAGACGGGCCTACAGGGCCAACAATGCCACGATTTAACTGAATAACATTGTCGGGTAACTGTGTAATAACTGCGTTAATGGCCGTTGGGTTTTGAACAACAAGTTTTAAATTGTTCGGGTCTTGAACCTGAACATTTACGCCATTGGTGTTCCCAACATTAACTTTAATGTTTGGCATTTAAGTCACCACGATTCCATCTGAACGAACCAAGAACAACAAGAAAATTATTGAATCATCTTGCGGGTTTGTTGCATTGGCAGGGAAACCAATTTTGATCCTTCCAGAAAAGCCAACGCAATCAACCGCGTTAATGTCTAATTCTGGGTCAGAATTGATTAAATCCCATGTGTAATCATTGATAACAAGCGTGAAAAATCCTGTGGCATCACTTCTGTTTGTAATGCTTAAAGCAATGGGTGTTGGTGTAGGCGTATAGTTGCCGATATCAAACGACAAACCATTTCTTGTATCTTGAATATTAGATACAGACCTTCTAACGATTTGAGCATCAATAGAAGCACCGCCAAGGTCAATGGGTGTTACGCCATCTGCGGCTGTCATTGTCATGTTCCAGTAGGTTTTTTGTTGCCAAACCAACTCGCCCGCAATGATTTCATTATCGAAGCCGCTAACTTGAAGTAGCGTGTTTTTGTTAAAAATAGCCATGTGTTTCCCTGCACTCAGGTTGTGACGATCCCCGCGCACTCGCAGGGGTACGATGCTATCTTATCTTGTTTAAATTCTACTGTCTAAATTAAATTGACGCAATAAAAATTTACCAATTTACTGTGGGTAATCTGGGCTAGGTTTCCCGTTGGGGTCATAAACAATAACCCCATCAACATACTTATAAAGGTACGCATCACCAAAATATTCTGTCAAAACAAACAAAGAAGTTGGTTTTGTAGTTTTCAAATATTCAAGAACTTGCGGGCTTGAAAAATCTAACATTTGAACTACCAATCCATTTGCATCGACTTCAGCGTATCTAGGCATTTTATCTTCTCCCAATAAAAGCATTAACCAATAAATTACGCATACCAAATGCTTGCGTTCCACTGAAGTTATTGATTTGCGTATTTGTGTTTAAGGTAATTGTTTGCGTTCCTGTAGATGGGGCAGTGTACAAACCTTTAATTGATTGTGTAAAGTTTTGTGATGATTGGATTTGACTCCAAGGTAAAGAATAGCCATTAAAAACCAATGTTCCATTACAAAAAATTTGCGGTGTCAAAACCCAAGGTTGATTTGCTTCTGCTTCAACTCGATAATAGTATGTGCAATCAATCAAAATCTGATCGCCTGCATTCGCATAGATATAAGATGTTGCAAAAGTATCATCTACAGTAACAATAATAGAACCAGATGCAAACCTTTGGAAACCATTAGAACCCGCAAATGATGAAGATGTAATAGCCTCATTTGCAACCTTCAATGTAGTAATTTGTGCCGTGCCAATCAGGGCTGTTGTGATGGCGGCATTTTGAATATATGCCGTGCCAATTGCGGCCGCACCAATGTAGGTTGAAACATTTGCAGATGTGATTGGATTGGCTGAACGAACAATGGTGTTATCTAGGCCGGGAACAGTAACCGCACCACCCCCCGCGCCCGACAATGTGCCATTAGAGTTAATAGAAATATTATTATTTAACCACCCAGATGCAGGCGTGATATTTCCAAAGTTCAAAGGCGTTCCATTGCCCAAGATCACATTGCCTGAACCATCTTTCAATGTCAGATTGTTTGAATTAATGTTGGATGGAAAAACAACAGTGCCGTTCAGCGTAATTGCTGACCCGTTATATGTGATGTTATTGGTTGAATTACCAACTGCGAATTGCCCGTCGGAATAAATAACAGCACCTGAACCCGTCATTGTTGTGCCGCTTAAAGCGGCATTGTTAGATTGGATAGTTCCAGAAACAGTTAGGTTGCCTGTGTTTGTGCTGATAGCAGAAAGGCTACCAACCTTTAGCGCAGACAAATACGGCACATTCCAAACTGTCAAACCAGTTGCAGGGTTATAGATGCCATCTGATTGATAAACAGATTCGCCCGCTGAAATTGTTTGGGGCGTTGCTTGCCAAACAGTTCCACCGCCCCATGAATCATTTGGCGGGAATGAACTTGGGCCAGATGTTGTAATGGTTGCAGGCGTTGAAGCCAAAGAAGTTAGCGTTGTTTTGGAATAACAGATTCGCGCAGAAGCGCCCTGATTTCCTGTGCCGCCTGTAGGCCCTGTAGCGCCTGTAGGCCCTGTTGGCCCTGTTGGCCCTGTAGCACCATTATTTCCCGCATAGCCTGCCGCAATAATGCTTGCTAGTGTCCAATTAATTGATGTGGTGGTGGCCGTAGCCGTATCAGAAATATTGACAGAAGCCGCCCACAATGTATAGCCCGCACTTGGCGCAGAAGTAATTGATGTACTCCAACCAGATGGCACGGGCGTAAATGAAGAACTCGACCATGTATATGTTGAAGTTCCTGTTGGGCCTGCGGGCAAAGTTACCGCCCACTGATAAACAACTGGCCGCGCAACTTGCAAACCATTTAAACCATTAGTGCCGTTTGTGCCGTTTGCGCCATTCTGGCCATTTAAGGTAACAGAAGCAATTGAATAACCGCTTGTCCAACTAATTGTTGAAGTTACAGTGCCAACAACAGCAACCACGGGTTTTGTTGCTGTCCATAGTTGGATTAATGGAATACCCGGATTTGCAGGGATTGTTGTTGTCCATCCACCACCGCCCGTGTAACTTGCATTGGTTGCAGTTGACCAAGTGTAGGTTGATTGTCCACTAGGGTTAGAAGGCGTTGCAGTTGACCATTGATATAGCGTTGGCGTTGCGGATTGGTTGCCATCAGTACCCGCATTTCCCGTTGCGCCTTGATCTACAAATACAAACTGCAAAATAGATGATGCACCTTGCGACACAACACCAAGCGCAGATTTATAACGCACTGGCACTGTCATTGTTGCAGGCGATGCACTCATCGCAGTGGGAATGCCCCATTGTGCAAATGTTCCACCATCAGTTAATGAACCCATCACCAAACCATTTGTTGTGGTGATATCTGTATAGCCCGTAGTTGATGAACCGCCAATGCGCCAAGTGTTATTTACAAATGAAGCGTCACTGTCATTTTGTGCTGTAACAAAATCAATAGCACCGCCTGCGGCAGAACCATACAGTTGCGTAATCAATCCCGTGAACGATGGAACAAGTGAAGAATTCCGCGGCACTTGCATAACCACGGGTGAAAAGGTGGCCAAAAAAGTACCCGCAACCGCAGATGTGGTTGGGTTAGGCGACCAACTGAAACTTGTAGATGTTGCAGAAAGGGCAGAACCACCTAGTTCGTTTGCAACTTTATATGAGAAATAATAAGTGCTTGTCGGCAGATTAATGTTTTGAAAAACAAGATTTGTAGATGGCGCAAATGGTTGTGAGTTTGCTAATGTTTGTACACTCCAAACTTCCCAATCAGTTGTTGTTGGGCTACTGACAGTTGTATAGAACAAAGTTATTTCAGTAACGCGGCCAGTTGCAGGCACTCCGCAAACAACATCAAAATGTGGAATTGTTGCAGTGGTGTTTACATTGGTAACTGTTGGGGCTGTCAGATTGCTAAAAAAGTTAGGGTTTGACAGATTGCTATTTGGTGAAGGCGAAAACGCGGTGATATCTTTATCATCGTAAACTTGCGCGTTGTATTCGTTTAATTCAAGTGATGCACCTAAGTTTCCATCAGGCAATGAAACTTCAGAAACCTTCATCACTCTAAACAACTTATCATCCCAACCATATGCAGAATTGGTTACGGCTATAACATCGCCCGCATCAACTTGAATGCCGTTGTAAGTTGTAGAGAAATTAACAATCAAATCTTCCCGCGCTTGTTCAAGCATTCTGTTTGCAATGTATTGCGCTTGCACAGAATCATTGACCATGCTTAGATCGAATGTGTATTTATTAACGGGTTCATTAGCAAACAACAATTCTTCAGGCGTATTCAGATAAACATAATCTGATTGGTCTCGGTTTAACTTGCTTGGGAACTGCGCTTGTATTTGGTTAATGCTTGCAGAAATATCAAAAGCACTAACGCGGATTTCACCAACAATGTTTGAATCGTCAAAATAGAAATTAGTGGCTTGGGCTTTGTTAATAACAATTGCCCATTGACCTTTAGAAGCGTTGTATTGATTCCAAGAATCGCAAGCCAACATGATTTGATCTAGGTTGGACAATACATTTTGCCCTGTATCTAAAACGCCATTGATTCGATAACGCGGCTGTGTTGCACTGCCACCCGCGGCAGGCGTATAGGTAATCAATTCATCAGAATAAGCGTTCAGTGCTGTGGCCGTATCAGCGTCAACAATGGTGGCATCCATAGCGCAACCATATTTCTGATTTGTAATGTAGTCGTACCAAACATCTCCGGGTTTTGCAACGCCCTGACCATTCAAATAATGCGATGCCCTGAATGTCAACGCCTGCATTTGTGTTGTGCCTGCATCCCTGTTGTAAATCATCTTCACAATAGCGAATGCCAAGCCATTCATTTGGCGGCCCGTAGAAGGCCATTGTTGTGCCGCGGCTATGTCACTGCCACCCATTACAGAACTAGGCAATGCAGTGCCGTTTAAGGCCGTTATAACGCCTGCTTCACTTGATCTGTACAGATTGATATAAAGGTTGCCCGCAATCTTTGTTTGAACATTGCCTGCGCCATCAGTTAGGCTTGCAACTTTGGTTGGGTCTGTGCCATCAAATGTAATGATTTGATCTTGCCAATACATCTTTGTCGTATCAAAAAAGAATTGGCCATTGGGGCTAATCTGAGAAACCGCCAAAACATAGTACATAGTTTTTTGGTCGGTTGACAAAACGGCATCAACGAATGTGCCGCCCATATAGGCATCGCCATAAACAATTGGCAAACTGTTTGTTGTGGCAGGGGGAACTTGTTGGCGAACGCCATTATCAACACTTTGGTTGGCGCTTCCAGAACTAAACACCCTAGAAACAATCATTGAAACGGCAAAGTTAACCGCAAATGTTGCCGCGGCCAATGATATCCCCGTTGCTGTGGCTAGATATGTTGCGGCTGTTGCCAATAGTGTAAAAACCATTTCTATTCCCTAACAAAAGTTGCGCCAACAGGCTTGTAGCCCCTGCGCGTGTAATCAATCAATGGCCCATTCGCAGAAATTGATGTGTATATTAAATCAACGCTTCCAATTTCCAACATCTTTTTTGCGTGTGCATCAAACTCTTTCCAAAGTCTGCCGCCCAATGTTCCATTTCTATGTTCAGGTTCTACCCACCACAAAAGTTCGTGCAATTCACGAACCTTGGGCGACCATATATTGTTTTGTTTTATAGCAATGATTGCACCACGCATATGGTTATCAATGTAAATAAAACCTTTGCCTTGTAATATCCCAAACAATAATTCTTCAACATACTTTGGAAAATGATTGTTGCTGTCTCCAAGTTTTGTAATTGTGTTTTCTTTGGCGTATGCCTCAACAATTTCTAATAATCTTGGTATGTCATATCTTGTTGCTTGTCTTATCATTTTTATTTTATGCGTCTTGAAATTGTGATGTGCCGTTATCTGATGGCGCAGAAGTTGTTGATTGACTACCCTGCAAAGGTGGTGAACCAAAATCAAAAAATGTTGAAGCAATTACAGGCACTCTATTCATGCTTGCATCATTTGGATAAAAGTTTTTCCAGACAGTTGGATTTGTTTTTAATCCGCTAATTCTGTTTTGCAAAATCATCCTGAATGATGAACAACTGATGGAACAAGTTGCAATGCGTGTTCTTGCTTCTTCGTTCCAATCTTCAGTTACAGAAAAGTTATTTACATACCCTTGGTATCGCTTAAAAAATTGCAGTGTTGGCGTTGTAATGATTTGATTGTTTGAATCAAAGAAGCCGCGCCAAACTTCTACCAAAGAACCTTTGATATCAGAATCAAGAATAACGGCCACATTAGCGCCATCAACACCAGTCAGGGCAATTGTTAAATCGCCACTTGTCGCTTTGGTTTCGCGTTTGATATCGCCAATGCTAAGAAGGCTACCAAGGTTTGTGTATGTCGTACCATCCACAGTGATTGGCGATGCCGCGTTACAAAAAGTGTAGGTGTCGCTTGCGGTGGTCAATTTAATGAACTCACCATAATTAATTGATGGGCTTGATAAAGCCGCAATTGTTGTGCTCATCCTGTAATATCCTCACGAAATACAAATGGTTCATCCCATTGAACAAATGCGCCATTGGGGGCAGGGGTTAGTGTGTATGTTGGGCATCGTTCTGCCAACATGAAAAAACTACAACCAATACCAATACCAGACAAAGGGCCTACTGTTGGTGTACCAATAACAGGCCGATGCAAACTTACAGTAACAGTTGAACCAGAACCCCGCGGCACATCTGCGGTCACTTTATATGGATAAATGCCCAACTGCAAAAAATCGCCTGCTTTAAAAATATACGCAGAAGAAGAAATACTAGGCAGATTGCCCACAGTGATTGTTTGAGAGTTAGCCGCAGGCAAACTAGCCAAAGTTAGTGCGGCCTGTTGCAAGGTTGATAAGTCGCCTTGGTATCTAACAAACCAAGAAAGATTATTACTTGCAAACGAAATAGTTTCAGGCAATTGCCTATCTTTGTTATCAATGGCTTGAATGACATTTCGAACTTGCGGATAGTACAAATACGAATGTGGTTCAACAACAAAAACCCAAGGCACAGAAGTTAAATATTGAGCAACGCGCACTTGTCCTGAACGGCTGTATTGTTGGCCAACAGTTCTGCGGTTTTGCACAGTCATTGACTGTTGGATTTCAAAGATGGTCTGAAATGACATTCTTAGGTTCTCCCGTAATTTGTGGCCAAGTTCTTTTCGCCATATTTGTTAGCCGCCCAAATCGCTTTTGAACTACCAAGCAACCTATCTTCAAATGATTTAGTGTCGATAGCGTTAATGTAATTGTTAGTCACATTAGTTGTGCCGCCCATGCCGCCCAAGGCGTGATTTGGAATAATTGTGCCTGCTGTACGGGGAACAAATAATTCAGGCCCGCGTTCTCCGACAATACTTAATTGTCCAACTGCGGGGTTTCCACCATCTGCATATCCGGGCGCACCCATCACAGCGGCAGGCTGATAAGGCGTTGGGCCACCACCAAACAAAGAACTTAAAAATCGTACTGCCGCGGCCTTCATTTGCATTGCAACAATATCTTGAATGATGCTACGCGCCAAATCTTTAAAGTTCATTTTGCCTGTGCGAACGAATCTATCAATTGCAGATTCCATGTTGCCCATCAATGAATCAAAAGCCTTTGCGCCTTGTTCTAATTCAGTTGGCATATTTCGCAAGAATTCACCCATGCGTTTTGCCATGCCTTCTTCGTAAGTGCCTTCGCGCAAACCTTTTGTTAAGCGGTGTTTTTCTTTTGCAATTGACAATGATCTTTCTGCAAGCGCGTTTTCGCGGGCTTCTGCTTCTGCCCTTGCGGTTGCTGTTAAATCTCTACGCGCGTCTATTTCTTCTAAGTTTCTTGCAAGTTGTTGACGAATCTGCATCTGTTCGCGCTCAAGGGTGTAATCCTCTTGTCGCATAGTGCTAGATTTCATTTCTAGTTGCATTAGTTCGCGTTCGTTATCTAACGCAATACCCATCAACCTTTGGCGTTCTGAAACCGCTTGATTGCCTTTGTCATACATTGCAAAAAAATCAGCACGGGCCTTGGCATCTTCTTCGGCAGACCTTTGCGCGTTGGCCGCACCAGACGCGTAAAGTTGCATTTGTTGTTTGCGTAATTTTTCCGCTTCTTTAGATTCTGAAACAACTCTACCGCCACCACCTTTAGCGGGCTTTTTATTATCTGTTCTGCGTTCATCTATTCCACTGCGGCCCATGCTAACGCCCATCACTTGACCTTGATAGAAGTCTAAGTTTTGTCGGGATGCCTTAACAGAAGCGTTATATTTTTCATTGGCCGCAATAGCCGCATCAACGCCTTGGGTTACTAAGATTTTTGCGTTTTGATATGTGTGGGCAAGTTCATTAAAAATCGTACTGAAAAACCATTGAATTTCAGAACCCAAAACGGCTACTGTTTGAAATACAGTTTTAAAGATGCCGCTAAGTGAAACACCGCTATCACTTAATGTTTTGAAATAGTCAACTGTGTTTTTTAGTATTGGCCCAAGTTCTGTAGCCAAGATTAACAATACATCACGCGATGATTGTGCTAACAAATCGTAAGTATCTGCCGCGGCTTTAATTGCTTTTTCTTGTTGTTCAATCAATGGGTTGGTTTCTGCTATCTTGTCGGCAAAACCCACCATATCAACGCCTTTAGCGGCCTTGGAAAAGATTTCCATTGCCTTGGCGTTACGCGTAACGGGATCTTCTATTTTTCCTAAATTGGCTACTAATTTATTTAGCAATTCTTCTTGGGATAATTTGCCCAAGTCTTGCAAAGTAACGCCCAAATCTTTAGCAGTTTTTTGCGCTTTATCTGAACCACTAGCGGCTTCGTCAATAAACTTTGCAAACGCAGAAAGCATTTTGCCTGCGTTGTCTGCCTTGCCACCTGAATTGGCCAGTGCATCAGAAAGTTTAAGAACAGTACCAATTGCAACTTCATTGGCTTCGGCTACATCTGCAAGTTCATCAGCGTATTTGACTGCCGCAACGCCTGCCGCAACCATGCCAACTGCGGCCATCTTTCCATATTTTTCTGCGGCTTGGCTAAACTGTTCAAGTTTTCTACCCGCGGATTCAAGCCCTTTGCTGAACTCCGCAGAATCTAACCCTAGCACTACGCCAAGGCGGGCAATCATATTAGCCATTTTTTACCCCAAACTTTGTTTTATTAAATCCCTGTGCCTGTGACATAAAGCCAATCAGGCTATCGTTTACTGCCGCTTTTTTCTGTTCTTCAGACAAAGGCGGGTATATGTAATCATACGCATTACCCAAAATGTTGGCTAGTTTATAAGTTGGGGAATTTGGCGGGCGCATATAGTTAAACACCCCGTTGGTCAGGGATGCTATTTGCGTTAAAAGCCCGTAGTTGCCAATCAATCCATCAGCATACATCGTTTGGATGTTTGCCATAGTGATATCGTCAATTTCGGCTACTGTATCTAAGGTATGCCCGTTAAAAACCATTGCCGCAATGCACTGCGTTTTTAACGAGCCAATTAGTTTCCCCGCGCTTCCTTATAGGTCGGGCTAATAACTTCACCAATTTTTTCCACAATCTGCATCTGTACAGAAATTGGGAATTCTTCTTGAATATCTTTATAAGTTAAATCTTCTAGCGTTGCACCTTCTAGTTCAGGAACAAGCAATTTGAAAAACTCAGTAATTCTCGCTTCTGTGATGGCTTTGTTTTTGGCCGCTTCACGCATAGACCTACCTTCAACCAAAACATCATTTTCAGTAAATTGAAATTCGTCTGTTTGGTTGCCTTCAAATTGGCGCAATGATGCCGTGATTTCTTGATAAACTTTTTCTACTGTTTCTTCATCAGGGTTTGCAACCTTTTGGTAGATTGCTTCGGATTCTGCAACCAGTGGAATGCGAACCTTAAAGATGTGGCCGCCCAATTCAAATGTGCGCGTTAAAAGATTCTTCTTATTGCTTTGGTACTTGTCGCCAAATGCGCTAGAAAATTTTGTCATTTCTGTTTTGCCCTGTATTGATTTAACCGCCTACCTAAAATATCGCCAAGCCTTCTAGCGGTTTCACTTGCTTGGGATTCTATTGCGGGCCGCAAATATGGCTGTGCACCATTCTTTGCATTCCCGAATTCTTGTGCTATGGCACGGGCATCGCTTTCAATTCCTGTAAAAGATTCCGCTTGTTCTACGCCTAGTTTTTTTAATTTTTTACGCGCCCTAACTAACCCCGCGCCTTCACTCATAGCCTGTAATTTCTTGCCTGATGCTGTTGTGACTGCGGCAATCACTGTGTCGTTTTCAGTGATGTATTTAGAACGCCTGTCGCGCCTTGTTGGCCTACGGGCTTCAACTTGAAGCGATAGACGCAAACCGCCTGTATCCATTGGCGCGTTTGATATTGCTTGATTTAAAACGGGTTGCATTGCTTCCCGTGCGGCAGGGATAAGAATTTTACTCTGCGCTTTTTTGTCGCCAATCTCTGCGGCTAATTCTTCAAATGCGGCATATACATCTTTCAAACCTTCAACTTTGAAAGTAACGCCCATAATTAGCCCATTGGTTTAATGATCTTTTGATACAACGCGTTATTTAGCGTGTACACATAATCAACGATTTCATCAGGCGTGAATTTATCCGCATGGTTAGCGGCAATTTCATGCGCTAATGAAATCGCTGTTAATTTCTGTTGTGTAAACCCAAACCAATCCTTTCGTGAATCGGATTGGGTTATCAGAAAGCCTAGAAGGTCGTTAGTGTCTTTTATTGTACTTTGCATATTGTTTAGGCGTTGTTTGACCAACCATATGAATTGCCGCCTGTTGGGTGGATGGTAAACATAAATTTACCTTCGGCAGATGGGGACATATCCCACTGCAAACCACCAACGCGGCCATTAAAGGCGTAGGCAACAGTATCTTCGCCATCATAAACAGCGATAACATAAGTGCGAATGATTGTGCCGTTATAGCCATCATCACGAATCAGCAATTGTGCTGTGTCTGCGGGATTCCATGCAGAAGTAATAGTTAGCGATGTAACTTGATTCTGTGTGGTGATCTTCGCACCAGTACGAGCACCCGCAACAGAGAATGCCGCGAAAGCATCATCAGAACCAAAAGCAGGCACGGCCTCAACAGGAACTTGGATGCCATCACCACCAGTGCCGCCTGCTGTAGTGCCAACGATGTTGGCAACTTGGCCTGTCCATGTTTCCAATTGTGTATCAGTCAACGCAGTTGGGTTTGCGCCTTCTTGCATCCACAGTGTTGCTACATAGCCGGGTAAAATTTTGTTAATTAAAGCCATTTTGAATCTTCCTTGAAAGGGTTAAAAAAGATATCTTATGTTGGAATATCAATAGTGCAATCCAAAAAGATTTGCGCTAAATTTTCTTCGTTGCTATAACTGTTGTAAAGCCAAAACACATCTGCTTTAGCGATAAAAAAACCGCCATCATCAGGGTTGCCAAACATACCGCTATAGCCATGCAATGATTGTAATATTTGGTTAGATAAAGTAAAGCCATCTTCAATATTCTGCGAAAAAATCGATATTTGAAAAACTGGCCTGTCGATACCTTTATTAGATTGTGTTTGTCCAGTGTAAACGGGCTGATGCACATTACGCAACATCCAAGTTAGAAACTTAGGTTGATTGGCAAAGTTTCTGTTAAATGCCGCGTACACAGGCACGGGCGTAACGATATTTGCCAATTGATATTGGATCGATTTTCCGTACTGAACGACATTGTTTTGTGTTGCCATTTTTAAACCGATGTAACTGGGTCTGAACGATAGCATAAGAAAGTAACGCGCATTCTGTCGTTAGATTCTCTTGCATCAGTGATTCGCCAATCAACATTACGCCACCTGATTGAATACAGTTGTTGGCTATCAACAATGGCCTTCATGTTGGGTGTGTAGTTCAAAGTAAAGTTTACCAAGTCTTGATATAGCCTGTACTTTTCAGAAATACGAACGCTATTTGAAACATCGCCAACAAGCGCACGGGTTGTAAACCATTTTGTTTGCGTTGTGCTTTGTTCACCAAAACTTGACGCGCCAAAAGTCAAATTATTTACATCGATGTTTTCAAACCGCTTGATTGCCATTTACATCACCAAAGGTTTGTAAGGGCGCAACAATGTTGCAACACCAAATGGAATTTCTTTCAACTGAATATCTGTTGTATTGCTTCGATTGTTGTAAAGGTGTGTAAACAACAATAAGCCTGCCTGCTTGATAACAGGGTAGGTTGACAATGGGTTAGAAACAGTTGTGTATTCGCAAATAATTGGCGCAGTCATTTCGCTATTGATGCTAGTTGGCAAAGTCTGAACAATAACTTTATTGCCGCTTGCATCATAGTAATATTCGCTTGGGGAAACCACAGTTAAAACTGATGGTGTGCTATTGTCCCAATACGCAACAGAATTGATTGTTACGCCTGCCAAATTTGGTGATTGGTTTTGTGATACTTCGGGCAAATCTAAACAAACAGGCGATGTGGCCAAGTTTTCAGCACCATACCAAACGCGGTATGTTACTGGAAAGATTGAAAGCCCTAAGTAATCTTCAATTGCAAAACGAACTGCAAGTTCTAATGACAGAACATAGCCATCTTGCGATGTATCATCAAATAAGTTAATTTGGTTTGTCAGTTCATCCAAAGTTAACCATTGTGTTGTTACATCGCGACCAATCTGTTCAAACTTCACATAACTGAACGGGTTGCGTGTAGCCGCCCCGTAGGGCGCACCAAGTAATTGGTTATTTACTGACATTTAAGCCCCTTTAGGCGGCAGACATACGAACGCCTGCGAATGGATCGCGCACAGAACTGACCACGCGTTTTTCTGCGTACATGGTCACAAAGCCTGCTTGCGTTTGTTCAAACATTTGCACAGACATTTGTTCAGTGTCGCCAATCGTCAAAAAGCGATTCCAGTTTGCCAAGTAAATTGGGAAAGCATCAGACAAATAAGGGTTGGGGATAACTGGCCAACCAAATACCCGACCAACTGCCGCACCATCAGCATCACCAATTTCTAAGAACAATGGCAAACCTTGGCTGTCTTTCAATTGACGCAAAGTCTGAATCATTGTCGGGGTCATATGCCAAGCGGTTGTAGGCAGTGACCAATATTGGGCAGGCAACGCATTGGCCATGTTGGTCATTTTATTGTAAGTAACCGCAACACCGCCATTGCTAACTGTAGCGATACTGTGAATACCATTTGTAATAGCCGTGCCGCTAGTACCATAAGCACTAGCAGAAGCGCTAGTGTAACTATCCAAGCCGCGCAGGCCATTAGTAGCACCAGTTGAAGTAGTTGTGCTACCCGCTTGGTCACTATTGAGCACCATTGATTGACCTTCCAATTGGGCGAATTCAAGCGCCAAATCTTCAACCAATGTTGCATCCAAATTATTAACATCGCTTAACACCGCAGTTCTGATTGGCAATTGTGCAACCAATACGCGCACAGGCAATTGCCAGATGCTTGTATTCACATTAGGTGAGCCGCTGTTAGGCGTAAATGTGTAACCCCAAGGGTTAGTGCTGTTTGCGGCATTACCAGTTTTGGCAACGAATTGAGCATCAGAACCATTCACTGCGATTTGGCGCGAGCCTTGACGCAATGGGTTGGCTTGACGCAGTGCGGCAAACGCATCATCAAAAACAACATTACCACCAACACCCGAACCCGAACCAGTAATGGCGCTTGCTTCACGCAAATCGATATTTACTTTGCCGCCTTCGGTGATGGCTTGTTTGATTCCGTTCAAGATTTTTTCGGTGATAGTCATAAGAATTCCTGTTTAAAAAAAGCGGGGGATTTTCGCCCCCCGCTAATGGCAACGCAACTATTAAGCCGCTGTGCCTGTGGAACGATAACGAACCAAGGCGTTAGGATCGCGCACAGAACTTGCCAAACGCTTTTCACCAAAGAAGGTGATAAAGCCGGGCAATGTCTGATCGTATCTACGCATAACCATATTCAATCTGTCTATGATTGTATGGCCGCGGGTGAAATCACCAAAGTACATTGGGTACAGTGATGTTGTGCCTGCGGATGCAACTGTTGTTTGTGAAGGTGTATCGCAATACTTGTTCACTACAACATCAAAGCCCAACAATTGGCCAACGATACCTTCAACAGACAAACCTTCATTACGATTGAAGATTGGTGCACCATTGCTATCACGCAAAGCGCGAATTGCATTCAACAGAATTGGGCTAACCATAAACTTGGTGTTAGGTGTCCAATATTGCTGTGGCAAAGAATAGATGGTGTTAATAACATCAACATAACTGATGTTGTTAGCGCCAACAGTGTTTGCGTTGGTGGTCAGTTGGTCATAAGTGGCAAGGCTATGCAAACCGCTTGTAGAACCAGTACCAGAAGAACCAAATGCCGCTGTGGTGCAAGTGCCGCCTGTGTAGGTGCTGTTTGCGCCTGCGTATTGATCCAAACCACGCAAACCATTAGAACCGCCATATGGCAAAGATGTAGAACCTTGGTCATTGTTCTGAACCATTGACAGGGCTTCGGCTTGGGCGAATTCCATCAAACAGTCATCAACAACATTGGCTTCCAAACCATCGATATCATCCAATGCGGCAGTACGAATTGGGAACTGCACATTCAAATCTTGCAGAACCATTTGCCAGATTGTTGTATCTTCAGTAGTGGCCGCTGTGTTGTTGTTAATTGCATAACCCCAACCTGCGCCCGCATTTCCGACCTTGACCCGGAATTGGTAACTGCTACCATCAGTTGCAACAGTGCGAGACAAACCGCGCATTGGGTTAGCCAAACGCAAAGCGGCAAACACTGGATCATAAGCGGTGCGACCACCTTGGTTGTTACCAGAACCAGTTAGTGCGGATGCCTCTTGCATATAGGCTTCGCGTTGGCTTTCGTCTGCAAAAATTTGCAGTTCTTTTTCTACGCGGGCATTGCTTTTGTAGAAAGAAGCCAATTGTTCGCGAACACTTCGATTCACATCAGCGCGAACTGATTTTGTCAAAGGCTTAACAATTGCAGGGGCTTGAATCGATGCAACCTTGGCTTCCAAAGAAGAAACCAATTCGCTGAATTCGGCTTTAACGGCTTCAACAGCGGCAGGGATTTTTGCCTCAACAGCGGCAATGCTTTCGCTTTGCTTGGCTTCGATAGCATCCAATTTTTCGATAATTTCTTTTGACATAATTAACCTTTAAGTCGTTTATCAAGTTGTTTAAGAAGTTCACGGGCTTCGAGAGCCGCAAGAATTTCCGCTTCGGTAGCCGCCACATCTGATTCACTCAAATCTGGTGCAATTTCAATTGGTGTTGGCTTTACATCGCGCAATTCCAACACTTTTTTGAATACAGATGCAGACGCTACCGCATCTTTTTTGGATAGCCCAACTTCACGCAAGGCCTGTTCCAAAACTTTTAAATCGGCACTGCCATCAGGTCGGAAATATTCCAACTTGCTAACTTCTGCCATAGGATTATTTGGGTACATCACCACAGACACTTCACGCAGGCCGCCTTTGGTGATTTGGAAATATGCTTCATCTGATTGGTCGGGTTCGCCATCAGCATTGACCATTTGGTATTCTTCAGCGTATGCGCCAACAGAAACACCGCCAAACATAGCGGGGCTTTCTTGCATAACTTTGTAAAGGTCTGAACCCATTGTGGTGTTCATGTACAAACGGCCTTCTGCCTTCATGCCTGTATCGTCAAACTCAAATGCAGTCCATTCCCCAACAGGGATTGCATCAGCATCGTGATTGACAAACATTGGTAAGGGTCTGCCTGAACTTGCAAACTCTTTTGCCCATTCCATGAAGCCTTCGGGCTGATAGTTAAAGCGCCTACCATCTGCGCCTTCACGCGCACCCCAAGTAGTTACTGTTGCTTCAATTTTTCCTGTGCTTGCGCCTTGCTTTTCCAAAACTAGTTTGGCTTCGCAAACCATCATCAGGTTTTTGGTCATAAATTACCTCATCAACTTTAGTTCGGTCGATGTCATATATTGTTTTAGGTGGTCGCCCTCTTTTCGGGGGCGTATCTGTATTTGGCTTATATGTTGCCAACGATGCTATCACAACTCGAAAAATATGTGACACTTTATTTTTATATTATTTGCCAATGTTCATTTTGCGGGTTTGATTGCCACCGCCACCGCCTGTATCTTGGGGCGATGTGCCTGCAATTGGCTTATCTTTTCCACCCTTATCGATCAATTCGTCTGCCCCTTCAATGTTGGGCATACCCAAATATTCGCGGGCTTCATTGGGGGTCATAATGCCATTTGTAACGCCTGCGGTTGCAAAATTCATTTGATCCAATGGCGCACCTTTTAAGAAATTGCGCGTATCAAACTCAATGCACAAATTGGGATAACCAACAAACAAATGTTGCTTTAATTTCTGCTGAATGTTAATAAGGGTTGGGTACATGGTGGATTTATAAAATTCATCCATCATGGTTTGGGTGTTGTTGTACTTAGAATCGCCAACACCAATCATGGCCGCGGGAACGCCAAACAAACCGCAAATTCGCTTCATGGTTTGTTCTTTTAATTTGGCCGCGTCTGTGTCTTGCAGGGTAAGCATATCCAAAGGCGTGTATTTCATGCCTTGATCTAGCAACATACCTTGGCCCGCCTTGCTTGGGTCGCTTGGCTTACTAGAAACCATTGCAGACCATGCTTCTTTCAATCGTGCCGCAATTTCTTTGTATTTGGCATCAGGAATAACTTGTTCGCTTGTAAACATTCCGCTTGGCTTCGCGCCATTCTGCATAATGTAGTTTGCGTAAAGGTCGATATCTTGATCTAGCGATACCAACTCAGCGGCCAAGATGCCTTTGTTGAAACCCGCAGAACCTTGCCAGTTCATTTCTTTAATGTGCATCACTTGGTTAAAGTTCAGCGGTTCATCGCGGTTAAAACCATAACTAGGTGTGCTCAAACGATAAGATGGGTAACGCGCAGGCGTGATGGTTACGGCAATCAGCGTTGAATCAAGCAAGTACATTTCCAATGGTGTTTCGGTTGTACTTTTTTGATCTTTGCGCCACCACAGGGTGAATGCTTCGCCTGCTAACTCATACCACATTAGCCATTGATACCAAAATTCATAGGTGCTTTGGAAATGGTTGGGTTGGGCCAAAAGATTGGCAACTTGTTTGGCTTTAGCCTTATCACGCGCACCAACCAAATCGGATTTAACGGCATCCACATAATTGCCTTCTTCATCTTGGCAAACCACGCGAATTGGCAGTTGGGATAACGCACGGGCTTTGGCCGCAACGCAAGCCATGATGGTGCTGTTGCGGGTTAATAGCGACATATCCACGGGGCGGCCCGCGGTATTGGTTGCGCCTGTGGTTACATAAAGAATTTGGGTATTGACATTTGGGGCTTTATTTTGGCCCTGATAAACGATGTTATTACCTAGCGCAGATTGCCCAAAAAGGACATTAGATTCTTTTTGTTCGCCTTTATTGCGCTTGAAAATGTCAAAAATAGCCATGTTTTTCCCCAATTTCCTGATGGTTTACCATTCAAAACTTCTAAATCCGAATGTATCAGAAATAAAAACATTGTCCAGATGGCAATGCAAAGCCATAATCATTGCAATAATTCCATCAACTTTTGCAGATGTGTCGGCTTCATTCTTGCGAACTTTCACATTTCCATTTACATCTGTGTAAACTTCAGCGTTTCCTAGTTGCCATCCAACAAACGGGTTGCCATCGTGCATGATCCCTTTTTTCAGGATCAATTGTTCAGCGGTTTTAGATGGATTGGAAAGAACGGCCATGCCCTGTCCAACTTTCTTTACGGGTAAACCCTCGGCATACAAATTAGCCACCAATGAAGCCGCGTTGTAAGGGTCATAACCAATTTCTTTTACATCGTACTTTAGGCATTGCTGTTTAATGTAGGTTTCAACTTCGTTTAGGTCGGTTACATTGCCTTGCGTTAGCCGCAGAATGCCACTTTGGTGGGCCTGCATGAATATAGATTTGTAATGGTTGGGGATTAAATCTAGGCTTTCGATTGGTAAGAAAAATTGAAATTCTGCAAAGAATTTTTCTTCTGAATATCGGTGCAAGGTGCAAACCGCGTTCAAGTCGCGGGAATATGCCAAGTCAAATGCAATGAAAGTTGATTCGGGTTTGTCGGCAGGGATATCGCAAATTGATTCATCCCAATATCGCCTATCGACCCATGCGCTGTTTGCAGAAACATAGATGTTCAGTTGCTTGCACAGGAATTCATTAAGGCTTGCAGGCTTGGCTTGGGCCTCTTGGGCCATGTGCCTGATGTGTTCTTTAGTGACAGAAATGCCAAGCATGGGATTGGCTTTGGCCCAAACTTCTTCGTTACTCCATTCATCGCCTGCATCAATGGAATACAGTAAACCAAACCATCTGAAATTATCTTCTGCCGCACTACGCAACACATTTCTTAGATGGTTTAAATCTTCAAAGAACTTTGTTTCACGCGTGAACGATGCTGTCGTTAAGTACATCCTTAAAGGATTCTTACGCGCACCCATACCCGAATGCAAAACCTCAATTGAGCCGCGTTCTGTAATTTGTGCCGCTTCATCAATCATGGCGCATGATGGGTTTTTGCCATCGCCTGTTTTCCTGTTTTCACGGGATAGGGCGCGATAGGTAGAAGTTGAATCGCCTGCCTTCTTCAGTTCACTTCGGTACACAACAAACTTTTGTTGAAACTCAGCGACCATGTTTTCAATGATGGCCTTAGAAGAATCAAAGCAAATAGAAGCCTGTTCGCGGTTGGTCGCCAAGGTGAAAACCTCCGCGCCTGCATCGCCAAACTGCAATTCATACAGGGCAATAATTGATGCCAAAGTTGTTTTGCCTGATTTTCGCGGCACAAACAAAATTACATCTGTTACCCAACGAACAGTTCTATCTTTTCTATCCCTGAACCCATAGATGGCCGCAAGAAACAGAACTTGAAAAGGTTGCAATGTAATTGGCTTGCCTGCTTCAGCACCCTTCACATGGCGGCAGAACTTGGCAAACTTCAATATGTGTTCTGCCTTTTCTGGCACAAACTCATAAGGCGCATCCCTGCGTTCCACCATATCCAAGAATCTTTGGGCGGCTAACTTAACATCTTCGCAGGCTGAAATGTCGCCAAGGGTAACGCCCCTAGCGTATTGAAAAGCGGGTTCAAGCAGTGGCGAATAACTCATCTACTTCTGATACCTTGTTTTTGATCTTTGGGCGACCCCTTGCCACCAACGCTAATTCGGCAAGTATCTTTATGGCCTTGTCCATTGATTCGGTTCTTATCTTGTAATACGGGCTTGGCGCATCACCCGCGTTGTAATGATAAATCGCGCCATTTTCCAAAAGTCCAATGTGCGCCTGTACCAAAGTGTCAACCACCAGAACCAACGAACCAACTAGCAGTTCATCAGATGCAGTTAACGCGCCTGTTGAATTCTCAACCTCATTTCTGATGG
>Ga0247722_10000347_pt1 | contig 29458 bp, 26 predicted proteins | sample MSEWelMarce3H_FC_FD_189094 | JGI IMG/M metagenome (GOLD analysis project Ga0247722, IMG submission 189094) | Subsurface sediment microbial communities from gas well in West Virginia, United States - MSEEL Well Study Marcellus 3H_FC | ecosystem: Environmental > Terrestrial > Deep subsurface >... | reverse complement strand
TGTTTGTCAAAGTTTTTATCATATGTTGGTAACAATTCTTCTTGAGCAGAACGGAAATACGACGTTAACCCTATTATTCTGCGTTTGAATTTGTCGATATTCGTTATTTTGCCGGTATCCTTTTCTATAAACGTATTTACAAATTCGTCTAATGTGTCAGGTAATGCCGTATTAACAGAAAATGTTGTTCCTTTTGCTATAGCAGTAATATCATTATTCTTTAAAACATTGACAACTCGTTTAACAAACTCAAAATCTGATGCTGTTCCACGTTCAGTAGTAGTACTTTCGCCGTTTTTAGATTTTTTCTCATTTGTAACACCTTTATACGTTTGTTGAATCTTATTTTCGAACCCATATGGATTACGGGTAACCGTTAAAGTTTTTGAACTTGGAATATAATCAATATAATCCAACAATTTTTCCTTCAAAAATAATTCTTGTAGAACCTCTTTTGATAATTTAGCGGTTGTTTCGGTGTTCAAAGTAAAATTCCATGTTTTGATATAGCCTCTTAAAATATTAAATAATATCCCAATTTCGTTCGGGTAATTGATGATAGGGGTTCCAGTTAACAAAACTACTCGACAATTATCGGCTCTAAGTAAAAACTCATACAACATAAGTGCTAATTTATCGGGCAATATACCCTCAGGACCTCTTTTTTTCTCTGAAAATTTAGAAATTTTATTTATTTTATTCACAATGCGACTAATTAAATTATGGGCCTCATCAATTATGACAACGGCATTATCAAAAATATTGTTTTCAAAATTATTTGTTAGTTGTTTGAATTTATCTCTTCTTAATCCATTGTAATTTATAAAAGTGTATTTGTTTTTTATCATTTCATCTAACTGATCATTCAATACTTTTTTATCGGAACTCGTTAATTCCGAATAATTACTTGTTTTTGTTACGTTTACTAACCAAGCACCGTGGTTCCTTATTATATAATCTCTTGGTAGTCCTAATGCTGCCGATAATGAGTATAACAATTCAGGATTATCATCAGTTGATATCCATTCCCAAAACTGGTTTTTTCTGTATAAGAGGTCACCACATTTTTTAATCTCTTCAATATAATTGCGTTTTAAAGATGCTGGGGTCATGATAATGATTTTTCTGGAACTTTTCATACCCTCTGCTATAGCTATTGAACTGCAAGTTTTCCCTGAACCCAACCCATGATATAATAATAGACCTCGGTATGGTGTGTATAAATTAATATAATCTTTAACAATTTTTTGATGAGTTAATAATGAAACCTGACCTGTATCTTTTCCTATATCATCACAAGTGATGTCTTTCGATTCATCCAAAAGATCTTCTTTATATGGCTCAAATAGTCCATTTATAAAATTCACAAAAATTTCTCGATTGTTCATGTAATAACTGGGTACTCTCATATTATAAACAGGGATAGGTGGTAATCGTTTTGCCAGAGACGTATCGCCAATATCTACCATCAATTCAGGTCCAAGAGTAATAACACCTTTAACTATTTTTGCTGTTGTACGTTTTCTTGGTTTTTGTTGCGGGACTATTTGTTCTTCTTCTCCTTCTTCTAGTTTTTGGTCTTCTTCTAGTTTTTGGTCTTCTTCAAGACGTGGTCCTCCTTCTGGTAAGTTATCATTTTTTTCAGGCTCTTCTTCGACCAAAAGTAAATCTGTTTTAAGTTTTTTAGGTTTTCTCTTTATTTCTTCTACTAATGGTGGTGCCATAGAAGGCATTGGTTCTTTTAAAGGTTCTGGCAGTTTATTAGTAACAATTGTTAGTTTGCGTTGCCTAATTCTGTCTAAAATGTCTTTTGCTCTAGTACCTTCGTCTTTATCAGCGGTTATTTTTACACCTGTTGTTTTTACACCCGTTGTTTTTTCTTCTATTGGGCGTGCTAGAATAACCTTTACACCTATATTTGATTGTACCTCTGGTTTAATTTTTAATCTTTCTTTCAGTGTCTCTAAAGTATTCATTTATGGTACTTATATATTTTCAATATATAAATTTTTATTATTTTATGTATTGAATGTATTATATTTTATAAATCAGTAGAAATATGTAAAAATTGTAGTGCTTCATTACAAGCAATTTGTTCAGCCTTGCGCTTAATCTTATGTTGTCCTTCTCCCAAAAATAAGAATATCTTACCATCATGTTGTGTCACATAATCTTGAACTGCTTTAAAACTATTTAGTGTATTTATGTGAACAGCATCTTCTATTTTTACATTATATATCTGCTGTCCAAGGCATAAATAAACCCCCATTTTGTATCCTTCATCTAGATCATGCAACATTTCTAGATAGTGTGGTGTAACTTTAAACTCTTTCTGTATTTTCACCTGCAAAATATTTTTGTAGTTGTCGTCATTTTGAATAAGTGCGATCCAATCAATGTGTTTTTCAAAAACAGTCTCAATAAATTTTTGTGCCATTTGAAACCCTGGACCTGTAATAAACATATTTTGAAACCAGCCTTCTTCATCACTCACAATAATTTTGTTAAAATCCAAAAACAGCGCTCCGATAAATGATTCGAATAAACAACCCAATTTCTTTAGATTGGTTCTCGTCTTTTTCTCCTCTGCGTTCCTCGATAATATTAACCATTTATGAAGCCCCATTTCATATGCGATTTTTCCGATCGCTTCATTTTTAACAATTGCGATTTTCTTTTCTGTCATAAACCCTTCATTGCTCTTAGGAAATCGTCTGTACAGCAAATATTTGGTGACACATTCCAAAATACCGTCTCCTAAAAATTCTAATCGTTCATTGGATTTACTGCTTAAAGGCAAACAATCTGGTGGTTTATCAACTATAGTTATATTTTGCTGAACGTTTTCAAAATATGGTCGTTTCGTATAAGACCGATGAACAAATGCGCGTCTATATAATTCCATATTATAGACTTTATCTGGTATACCATATTTTTTAAGAATAAATTGAACGTCATTCAATTTAATCTCAGTATTTAGCGAATTATATGGGTTAAATATCAATCCATCTTCTGTCTTAATAATATCTTCATCTCTTACAGCAAAGTCAGTCATCTTAATATAATTAGGCGTTTTGGCTTTATATTCATTTTATAATATATTTTACAACAGGTGTAAAGATTATTACGATTAATATATATGGAGGCTACTGAAGAATGGCTGCCCGTAAATGATTATGAAAATTACGAAGTGAGTTCTTTAGGACAAGTTAGAAACCAAAAAACAAAAAGAATACTGAAAGCTGGTTCCAATGGCGGTTATTTAACTGTCGGTTTAAGACAAGATGGATCGTCTAAATCTTGTAGTGTTCATAGACTTGTTGCTTTAGCATTTATAGAAAATCCGGAAAATAAAGCTCAAGTTAATCATAAAGATAAAGTTCGGTCCAACAATACAGTTAGCAATTTGGAATGGGTTTCACCATTAGAAAATAATGTACATAAATGTTTAACATTAGATCAAAAAACGAACCAAAATTTACGGATCTGGCGAGTAGATAATAATGATACAAAAATACAAATATATAACTCTATTTATGAAGCTGCTATTTGGTGTGTTGACAATGGGTTTTCTCCGTCATTACATAATGCCAGAGGTAATATTAGTTGTGCTTTAAATGGTAAATATAAATCATCTTGTGGTTTTAAATGGATATTAGATGAACAGACAAATTTAGACAACGAGATTTGGAAAAATGTTTGTATTAATAATACTACATATGATAACTATTTTGTATCATCTTTAGGTAGATTCAAAAATTCAAAAGGCGTTATTATGGAAAACTATAAGCCTCACCATAGTGGTTATATTTACGTTAGGGTAAATATACAAAAATACGCGTTACATCGTATAGTCGCATCAACGTTTCTAGATAACACATATTCAAAAGTCGTCGTTAACCATATAGATGGTAATAAAGTAAATAATTCATCTAACAATTTAGAGTGGTGTACTGTTAAAGAAAACAATCAACATAATCATAATATTGGGCTGATACAAACATTTAAAAGAAAAATAGGACAATACGATTTAAGTGATAACTTAATTAAGGAATATAATTCAATCGTTTCTGCTAAAAAAGAAACCAATATTAACAGTATTAAGGAAGTTTTATATAAAAATCAAAAAACAGCTGGCGGATTTATTTGGAAATATTTAGATTAAATAAAATTACAATTATTAAAAAATTTTTATATTTTATTAGTGTATACTATGGTCTACATGTCTGGGTCACGCAGTGCACGCAACGCAGCTTCAATTTGTAATAGAACCAATGTTTGTGGTGGCGGGTCCAAAAAGGGCGGCCTCGCACCAACAATTGGTGTCTTCATGTCGTCTAATCCTAACTTAAGAGGCGCAACAAATACGCAATATGGTTTGGTTTGTATGGGTAATTATTCAAATGCTTCTCAGTCGGCTCTCCGTGCTATTAGGCGCTATTAAACAATAATATATATTGTAAAAAAATAATTTAATAACAATACTATTAAATTATTATAATGCTTATTAAAATTGACACAAGAGAACACGAACTATTTAAGAAATGTGAAGCAACTATTAGCGCAGTTCCAAAATTTAGCGCCATTAAACTTGTTTCCGAAACTCTTCCTTTAGGCGATATTATTATTAATGATGGCACCGATGATTGTATTATTATTGAACGCAAAACTTTGTCGGATTTGTCTGCCAGTATTAAGGATGGACGATATGAAGAGCAATCATATCGTTTAAACGGGATTCAACATCATAACCACAATATTGTTTATCTTATTGAAGGGGATATGCAACGTTTTAATTCTTTCAAAGAACGTATTGATAAGCAGACCATATACAGTGCGATGTTTTCTATTAATTATTTTAAAGGTTTCTCTGTTATGAGGTCAAATACTATTGACGAAACCGCCACAATGCTGTGTAATATGGTTTACAAAGTTGTGTCTGGATTAAAGGCTGGTAAAAAAGGATATTATTCTAATTTTTTAACAACGGTAAAAGACGAATCAATAAATGAAGAAAAAGACGAGACAAAAGGAGAAAAAGATGAATTAAAGGAAGAATCAAATAAAGAAAAAGATTATTGTACTGTTGTCAAAAAAGTTAAGAAGGATAATATCACAACTGATAACATTGGCGAAATAATGTTATGCCAAATACCCAGTATCAGTTCGACGACTGCCTTGGCAATTTTATCGCAATTTAAGACACTTCCAAATCTAATTAAAGCTATACAAGAAGACGAAACCTGTTTAAATGCTATTTGTACAACAGATGCCAACGGTAAGAGTAGAAAAATTAGTAAAACTGCTATTGCAAGTATTATAAAGTTTTTGAAAGTTTAGCACTATTTTTTCGCTTTTTTTAAAGTAGATATATATATAATGCACGAAGAGTTTTTCAAAATTATAGGAATTTTAATTGTTTGTTTTTTTATAATTTATATTGTTGTTAAGATGTTTCATTTACAAGCAACTGTTCTGGAAGGTTTAACAAATGGAACTGAAACAAGTGCGACTACTCCTTCATCTGGTGAAGCCGGCACGGCAGCTTCTTATGCTGCTGCTATTAAAGCGAATGTTGTAAAGATACAGGACGAATTGTTAGTTTCCAAGTATAGAAAAGACTATGAGTCCGCAATTATTAATTTAGATGATTATATTGGATACTTGATGATAAAACAAAGTTTAAATATGAATTTAAATGGCGATATAAAGGCAAATATCGAAGCGATCAATAATTTAAATATTTTAAAAGATTCTAAGGAGGCATTGAACTCTACTATGGCCTTTTTAGATAAGCAATAAATATATCAGTTTATACAAATTATATATTTATTTTCTTTGTTTCATTGTTTTCCTTTGTTTTCTTTGTTTTAACGTTTTTCTTTGTTTCCTGTCTTTTCTTTGCTTCCTGTCTTTTCTTCGTGTACGTTTACCGCCTGTAGATAAAGAATTAAGAGCATTTATGTTAGTAATTGCTCGTTTTGGATCAAAAGTATACATTAATAATGACTTTAAAATAATGTCTATTTGTTTAAAAATAGCTACATGATTTAGTGTTTCTGATAAAGATCCTGTGTTAATTAACGATAAATCAGTATTAGTAGCAGCATTAAAATTAGAATTAGTAGCAGCATTAAAATTAAAATTAGAATTAGAATTAGTAGCAGCATTAAAATTAAAATTAGAATTAGAATTAGTAGCAGCATTAGTAACAGCATTTATTTTGCGAAATAATGTTTGTATCGAGCCAGTATTGGTAAAATCATTCATAATTCCTGGATAATATCCAAAAGTAGATAGATTTGTATTATTTGTAGCATTTGTATTATTTGTAGCATTTGGATTTATAGCATTTATAGCATTTCTAGCAGCAATTTCAACATAAAATTTTAAATAATTTACAAAAAATGTAAAAATGAATAACACATAATTATCTATTTGTTTTGGCTTTTCAAAACGTATTTTTAAACAATATTTTATTATTATCTTTAAATTAGCAGCTCTTATATCATCATTATAAATTATACCACTTTCAGGGTAATCTGAAATATAATTATTAAAAAACACATTATTTTTTAACAGAGAATAATTGATATAATTGTTTATAGCCATTGGATTACTAAAGTTGCCCTGTTTAATCATATTAATCATAGACATTTGGTCATCTGGTATATCTTCATATAAACAAGCGAAAAATAAATATAAAGTATAATATAACCTTTTAATTTCTAAAAAATCAGAAGAAACAGCACCTCCGTTAAATACTCTTTTTTTATTAAATACGGCAGTCTTGTTTTCTTTCTGCCCTGTATTTCTATATTCTAATCTATTTTCTCTAATTTGTTCTGTGTTTATAACTCTTTTAACTGGTCTTTTTAGCGCGTCTACTCCTGTAACATATCGTCTTTCTAACGTGCTTACATTTGTATCGGAATTTAATTCTTCTTCTGCTTGTTGTATGAAATACCATGAGTTTTCAAAAAAATCTTGTAATAATTGTAATATATCATTTGTATTGTTATCATTTATATTAGTTTCTACAATCATCGAAGATGATCCTCTTGAATAAACATCTTCATTTGTTTCTATATTCATTGGAATTTGACCAGTTGAATCATTATTTTGGCTAATCATAATATCATATAATTCATCAAAACTCTTAGACTGATTAGAGAATAAATTTTCTGTCATCTCATTTAATAAAACTGATAATGAAATAAATTCAGTAGTCAATGATATATATAAATTGTCTATTATATTTGTTTTTTGAATATCGGTTAAACCCCCACCACTTTGTATCTTTTTTCCAGAACCGCCTAATGTTACACCGCTAGAAAAATTTGTCTGTATATATTCTTTTAATAAGTTATAATATGCTATATTACAAACCTTATAGTTGTTATTAGTACAGCCTCTTCTATATCCGGCATTATTAAAATAAATATAAAAATTGTAAAATTTGGTAACAAATTGTGCTAATTGTTGTGCTAATTGTGGTGATAATTGTTGTACTAATTGTTGTACTAATTGTCGTTCTAATTGTGGTGCGAATTGTTGTACTAATGTTTGTATTTGACCGCTTATTTGAGGCGTTAACGAATTTATAGGTATTAATAACAGAAGAATAGAGATATTTACCGAATTTTTTTGTAAAGCAGAAAAAAAACCATTTTGCTCTAGAGCTACTTTATAATTAACTAATGATATAGTTTTTGTACGATCAGTAAATATTAAAATATGTTGTAAAACATCATATAAATTTATTAACATTTGAGAATCATAATAACAGAAACTACCTTTTGGTAATATTATAGTATTATCGTTTTTTACTGCGTTTTTATATGTATTAATTGAATCTATAAATGGCAGATAATTTAAATATGTTATATATAAACCGGATAGTTCTTTAAGAGAACTAAAATATTGTTTATGATCTTGTGTAGACATATATGTATAATAAATTACCATATATTGTTCGATACTGGCTAATATTAATAACTTTGCTATATTTAAAATAAAATTCATAATCCCTTTATTTTTTGGTTTAAAACCATTTATGGATAAATTTGATATTATTATTGTGTTTACGTTTAAACTATCAAAACTTCTTTTTATTTCTTCTATTGCTCTTGCTGCTTCTGCTGCTTCTTCTATAATTGCTGCTTCTGCTGCTCTTACTGCTTCTGCTCTTGCTTTTACTCTTTCTTCTTCTGCTCTTGCTGCTGCTGCTGCTATGACATTTTCTTCGCCTTGTGTCATAGCAACAGTATATCTAAATAAAGTTAATTTTGTTCCTGTATGGTATAATGTATTTTGTCCTATACATCTCGAAAACAATGCGCAAAGACGGTCAATCGTACATAAAATTACGCGCCCTGATTGTTGAGTTCCCCTCATTAATTTATTCACGGTTAAAGCACCCAAACATTGTTCCCAATCTCCACTTCTTTTTAAGTCAAGATATAAAGCAGTATTTGGTATATTTGGACAATTTGTCTCTATAGGTGCTATGGATCCATTACTTGGTTGAGGTATTGGGTTTCTATTGTTTGATTTATAATACATAAATTCTGATAAGTATGTTACGCCTGGTCCTGAACTATATGTATTTGTATCTGTTTGATCTGTTGTTGTAAACTTAATTAATGGACAAGGTCTTTGTGAGGTTGCCCCTGATTGAACCATGACATTAAACGCATACTTATTTGTTTCATTGTAATCTCCATTAGGTTTTGTAATGTATAATTTTACATTTTGTGGCATAGTAAAAATATTGCTTTTATAATCATATTGATTTTGTTCATTATTTACAGGAAACACATATTTATTTTTTACACCTGCTCTTTTTTGCGTTTTATCTACTACTAAATGGGAACCTTCCGTTGCCGAATCTGCTATATTTAATGGTGTTACTAAATTTACTACCTGATTTAATAGTCCAAATATTTTACTTGGTATATTTGACCCGGCATCAAATGTTATGTATGTTGGTTTTATTGTATTATATGCTGGATTTTGTTGTCTTAATGTTGCGTCGATTGGCGGTGGAAAATAAAAATTCAACAAAAACAACCCTATTAGGATTTTATCTTCTGGAGAATATGATGTATCCCAATTTTCATCTGGAGCCATATCTATTTCAAGTATATCCGCATCTTTACATAATACATTATTTGCTCGTAAAACTGCTGCATTTGGATCATTTGAATTGCGAATAGTATCTATAACTTTTCTATACGTTAAAATTACAGTTTTGCCAAACAAATTTGGTTCGTATTCGGATTCAAAATAGGCTACTGTTTTGTCTTCTACCAATCCTGATGTAACCTTATTGCCACTCATATTCTTTGTCCATCCTGTTAATTCTGTTTGTTGTGTATTAGACAATACATTTAAATTTGATAATAGACTGTTTTTAACAGTATCCCAAGTATATGATGGAACTCTACCTGTATCATTCGCAGATGGAGGCTTAAAATCGTGTATCGAATCAGCACCTGCTAATAACCTAAGATCTTTGTTATTATTATTAATTTGACCCCTTGCTAAATCAAAAAAAACGTTTGGGTTGCTTTTTAAATCATATAGAGGTAACATTAAGTATTATATATATATATATATAATATTTAATATCTAAGCAACTCTAATATCAACTTCATTGCCTTTATAATAACCTGTGTCTACTAAAGATTGTGTATATTCCACACCGCCCCAATTTGGATCCATTGGATTGTCGCTATAAAGCATATTATGATCTGAATTTTTTATTTGGTCCAATGGTGTTAATGAACCAACATAATAGCTCGATTGGTCATAAGCCGGATACCCGTTTTGGTTATAGGGTGGATCATTTCTAGATGCGTCAACTAATTCATTAAATTTTAATGGCAAAGGAACTGGGGTTGTTGGGGGTAAACCGCCTTCTGTTTCACTAACACTTGGTCTTACTTTATATATTCGATTACCCTGTGCGTCATATGTGTTTTGTACATATAATACTGGACAACGAATACCTGCCCCTTTTTGCCATTCTAAAAATTCTGTATATTCCTCTAAATTATTAAATTCAATTGGATTAACTCCTGGAACTTGAGCAATATTAGAATTATACAAAAAATATTTCGCGCCTTTTTGTATTAATAAATTAGGGCATCTTAATTCACCATTCATTGTTGTTAGTTGTTCAAGCATTTTAGGGTTATTTGAATAATATATATAAAAATATAACCCACCTAAAAATATAATAATCATAAATAAAATCTTTAGTGAACTTAACATATATATTATACTTTTAAAAAAAAGTAACAATATTTTGCTATACTTTTTTTAAAAGTATTTTATATTTTGCTATACTTTTTTTAAAAGTATTTTATATTTTGCTATACTTTTTTTAAAAGTATTTTATATTTTGCTATACTTTTTTTAAAAGTATAATATATGATAGTTTTACATATTGAAACAGAAAAAGATGCGTTTATGGTTGATAAACTTGTAAATCAAGGCTCAGATGTATTTATTTTGGTTTATATGAAGGGGTGCGGACCTTGTAATGCAACACGTCCTGAATGGGAAAAAATCGAGCCAACATTGAAGTCACAATATGCCAAAAACAACAAATTAGTAGTTATTGATATAAATAAAGACTATATAGATAAAGTAAAACATATTGGTTCTATTGATGGATTTCCTACGATGAAATACATAAGCAATTATGGTAAAAAAGTAGAACCTTATGAAAAAAGCTCAATAAGTAGAAAAGATCGAACTTTAGATTCTTTCATTAATTGGATTGAAACGAATATAAACACAGTTCAGTCAGTTACACCGAATAGCTCAGCATATGATAGAATTGTTGGAAAGACGAATACAAGAAGAAAAAGAGGAAAAAGCAAAAATACAAAAAAAAGAAGTAATAAAAGAAGAAATATAAGACGAGTTTCTAAAAGACATTAAGCAAATTTAAATATTATATATATATATATATAATGTCAAGAAGTTCGACAAGAAATTCAAAACAAACTTCAAGGTTTTCTCCAGAATCTGCTCCAAAAACAAAAAGGGCAAGAGTTTCGAGAGTAGAAGAGGAAATACCGATGGATTTAGGACATGCTTCTTCAAGTTTTGTAGACAGTAATAGAATAGCTACAGGCACACTAACTCCGATAGATAGTAACAGTTTAGTGCCTGGTAAATTGTATTCAATTTGGCATAAATTCGAAAAGACGGAGGACATTACCGATCCTGTGGTCGGCGTAGAAGCTGGACAGAGGGATAGTAAAGACAAATACTATGTCAGATTTAAGGGCAAATTTGTAGGATACGACAGAGGGTTATCGGCTAGATATCCAGATGGAATAACTGGAATTCCACCAGTCACGGAACTTGCTGTGTTTGAAGAAGTCAGAATAATTAGTACTAATAAAAAATTTTTTACAACAGACATATACCTGGTTGGAAAACGAGATAATAACATTAAATTTGGTATTGATGTTAGTACACTTCAAAGGGTACTACGTCCAACTGTACCTATAAACCTCCTGCCCCCTATAAGTCATCCCCTATTTAAAGGACATTTTGATAGACACATTAAAAATGGTAAAGGTAGGGTCGCGTTTGATATGGACTATTGGAGCTTTGCGAATGACTTTGCTACGCTATCCAATAAGCTAGATAGTGAACGTCAATTTGAATACAATAAGTTTGCATTAAACTCATTTATTAATCCGGCGAACCCAAATTTAAAAGCTACACCCCTGGCAATGGGACACTACGGTATAAATAGACAAACTGCTGAATATTTAGGTTTAAAACCTTCAGATATCCCAAAGGACATACCCGAAGAACAATTTTCTACTCTTGGTTCACACTTTGATGCTTACGTTGATTTAGGCAAAAAGTATCCTAGAAAAGGTTCTCAAAATGACGTTGATTTAAGCAAAGAGTGGAATGGAACCCCTTATAAAGATTCTCAAAATGAAGATGACGGACCAAGGAGCTTTGATGTAGACGGTGGTGCTAGAAGAAAAACTCGAAGACGCAAAATGCGTAGAAATAAAACACGTTCAAAAAGAAGACGCTCAACACGTAGTAGAAAATAATAACACCGCGCCGTATATACTAACAAACTTCATTATTTCTCAATAACCGTTTCCTTTATAATATTTTTAACAATTTTCTCATAATTTTTATTCGCTTCTTCTTTTGTTGAACCACTCATAGAATTAAAAACAAGTTTAAAATATTTATCATTTGTTTTAGATGCTGAATCATTATAATCGGGATTTTCTTTTGTCCACTCCGGAATCATTTTTATATTTTTATTAGCAACATGTTTAATTGCCTTTGTTAAACCTGTTTTATTTTCATCATCCTTTGTCCATTGATTTTCGTCTTTAATGTATATAGTTTCTCTTTTTTCATCACTACAATGAATCGGACGTTTCGTATAATCAATATCCTTTAAATTATTAATAAAAACCTTGCTAATGCCTTCGACATAACCAATTTGACCAACTCTCTCTAAATCGGTTAATTGTAACTTAATGGATTCCACGAAGTCCATCAGGTTCATAGCGTCCTTACATGTCTCGTTCAAAAAGAACTGTAAATTAAACGTTTTATTGTTAATGTTATGAGTATTATATAAATTGTTAGTAGTATTGTGTGTCCCATTTTTAAGTACTTCCATCATCTTATTTTGCTGTTCAATAATAATATTTTTAAACTCGGCATTTTCTTTTATAAGCATCATGATTAATTCCGTGTGAGTTTTCTCTGTATTCACGATTATATTTGTATCAGTTTCTGTATATGTTTCAGTTTCTCCAACAACGCAAATTTTCTTATGTTTCCATAGACCAGATTTGGTCTTATAATTTCTAAAACATATATCGCATGCGTAGGACTCGTTTTTTTCGTTTTTTTCATTTCCAAAAGTTTCCAAAAACGATTTTTTGTGACTGATCTTATGTTTACGTCTTGTTAGATGACGTGTCCAATCACTTATATAAGAGCATTTAAAGTCACAAACAGAACATACATAATTCCCAATAATTCTCTCGTTTTTTTTTATTTCCATATATTTCCTAGAGATAAAAACTTTAAATTATTTTCGAAAAAGTTATAGTCACAACACAATTAATGGTTTTTATGTTTTTCAGACCATTAAGCTCAGAAACACGTTTTTTTACCCTATTTTTCAAAACTATTTTCGGATTTCTCAAAATGGACATTTTCAAAAATGTCCAAAATCGAAAATCACCCCGACTTTTTAAAATAGAGTTGTTACTGAAAATCTTAACTTAAAAATACTAGTGTTAATTGTTACGAATTATGGTAACAGTTATTGTTGGTGGTATCGTTACCATATTTTATAGAAAAATATAAAAGAATAGAAAGAATAGTAAAAAATTGAATTAAAAATAACGATTGTAGTTTATTATAAACAGTAATCAAAATGTCATACGCTTTTAAATTATTCGAGTTCAATGTGTATAATGGTAATGGTAATAAGGAATCATCTGATGACGATGATGATTATTCCAAAGCAAAAACCGATAATACAAATTTTGTTATTCAAATGTTTGGTATAAATGAAAAGGGTGAAAAAGCGTCCATAATTGTAGAAGAATATCAACCATTCTTTTACGTAAAAGTTGATAACAATTGGGGGCAAACAAAGAAAGCCGCATTTTATAAACATTTAAAGGCAAAAATTGGTAAATATTACGAAAATTCGATTGTAGAATGTAAATTAATTGAGAGAAAAAAATTATACGGATTCGATGCCGGTAAAAAACATAGATTTATCGAAATTAAATTCGCAAATGTAACCGCGTATAATCGCGTTAAAAACTATTGGTATCAAGACACGACAAACGATGATGGTGAAAGAGAACGAAAAATGCTTAAAAATGGATATTATTTCGAAAATACATATATCGAATTATATGAGGCAAACATTCCTCCATTATTACGTTTCTTTCATATTCACGAAATTAGTCCATCTGGTTGGGTCGCTTTACCAATTAAAAAAACAGTACAAATTACTGGTCCAAACAAAACAACATCATGTGATTACGAATTTGTAATAAACCATAAGAATATGGTGTCTCTAATACATAAGGAAGACCGAGTTCCGTATAAAATAATGAGTTTCGATATTGAGGCGTCTAGTAGTCACGGTGATTTCCCAGTACCAGTAAAATCATACAAAAAATTAGCAACCAATATTGTGGATCATTTTACAAAACTAGGTGACGTCAATGTCGAAGAATGTAAAACAATTTTAAGAAAGATTCTTAGGGCCGCTTTTGGTAAAGAACCGATGGATAATATCGATTTAGTGTATCCAAAAGAACAATTGAAGGGTGAAACAGATTTACAGAAACGGACTGAAAACTGGTTTAAAACAAAGGTAAAGGAACAGTCAGATGACGCAAACAATGAACATCTTATAGAAAATTTATTTGAAAACGCAAATAAATCAATGATAACGAAAGAAAAGGATGAAAATGAAAAAGAAGAATCGGGTGAAGAGGATTCTTCAGATGATGAACCGACGGTAGATGAAGAAGAACCGAAATATTTTAAAATTCAATCCGGATTTCATAATCAAAACTATAAAAATAAGGAATCAACCATAGTGGATATTATGTGTGATAAGCAATTCGAAAGAGAAGGCAAAATAAACGAATTAATTCGTTCTCTAAGAAATAACTTTCCGGCATTAGAAGGCGACAAGGTAACATTTATCGGGTCAACATTTATGAATTATGGTAAAAATGAGCCACATCTAAATCATTGTATCGTTTTAAATTCATGTAATACGTTAGACAACGTGGTTTCGAACTCTAAGATAGAAACATATGGAACAGAGCGAGAGGTGCTATTAGCATGGGCAAAATTAGTTCAAAAGGAAAACCCCGATATTATTATTGGTTATAACATATTTAGTTTCGATTATGAATTTATGTTTAGAAGAGCACAAGAGCTATTATGTGTTGAAGATTTCTTGAAGCTATCCAGAAACAATGATGAAATATGTGCTACTGCTGACTATAAAAATCCAAACAAAATAGATATTGACAGAAGTTCAACGACGCTTGCTTCCGGTACATATGAATTAGCTATTATAAAGATGAACGGTCGTTTACAAATTGATATGTTAAATTGGTTTCGAAGAACCGAAAATCTGACATCTTACAAATTAGATTATGTCGGTGGATATTTTATCGGAGATGAAGTCAAGAATATATTGAATATTCGGGACGAAACATTAGGTCAAGATGTTACTCGTATTCATACAGCCAATATGATAGGGCTACAAAAAGAAAGTTTTATACATTTTGAAGAAATAAATCATAGCACAGATTATTACAAAGATGGTGCGAAATTTAGAGTAACAAATGTGTGTAAAGAAGAAGGATGGTTTGAAGTATTAGGTCATGAAAACCCAAAGGCTAAAAAAGTAAAGTGGGGTCTAGCCAAAGACGACGTAACGCCTAAAGACATTTTCAGAATGACGAATGAAGGTCCTGAATCAAGAGCGGTTATCGCGAAATACTGTATACAGGATTGTAATCTAGTTCATTACTTGTTTAACAAGGTAGACGTAGTAACCGATCTAGTCGAGATGGCAAAATTATGTAGTATTCCGATGAGTTTCCTGATATTTAGAGGTCAGGGAATCAAGTTAACCAGTTATGTTGCCAAGAAATGCCGAGAAAAAGGCGTTTTAATGCCCTGTATTGACAAGGGTTCAAAAGACGACGGTTATGAAGGTGCGATTGTTTTAGATCCAAAATGCGGTTTATATTTAGATGACCCCGTTTGTGTAGGAGATTTCGCCTCATTATACCCAAGTTCAATGTTATCCGAGAATTTGTGCCCTAGTAGTAAAGTGTGGACAAAGATTTACGATTTGGCTGGTAATTTAGTTTTGGAAACTGGTGACAAAGACGGTGACGGAACATATATTTATGACAATTTGCCGAAATATGAATATGTAGATGTAAAATTCGACACATATCGTTATACTAGAAAGAGTCCAAAGGCGAAGGCTGAAAAAATTCGATCTGGTTATAAATTATGTCGGTTTGCGCAGCCCATTATTAACGAACAAGGACAAGAAGAAAAGGCAATTATGCCTTCGATTTTACAAGAGTTGTTAAAGGCCAGAAAAGATACAAGAAAACAAATTCCGAATACTCCGGATGAATTTATGAAGAACGTTTTAGATAAAAGACAGATCGCTTATAAAGTAACTGCGAATTCGCTTTATGGACAATTAGGAGCGAAAACGAGTACATTTTATGAACCAGATATAGCTGCGTCAACAACTGCTACTGGACGATTGCTTTTAACATTCGCTAAAAGAGTTACAGAAGAATGCTATGCTGATACAGATATTAAGACCAAATATGGGTTTGTAAATACTAAAGCAGAGTATGTGTACGGCGATAGTGTAGCTAATTATACACCTGTTTACATTTCCACCTTTAAAAAAGGTGAAGCCAAAGAAGAAGAAAACAGAATAATGGATATTTTAACTATTGAGCAATTAGCTGAAAAATACGGAAATAATAATTGGATTAAATGTGTTGAACCAGGTAAACAGGAAAAAGAATTTTGTGAACTTGAAGATGTTGAGACCTGGACTGAAAAGGGATGGACTAAATTATTTAGAGTAATAAGGCATGAATTAGCCTCTCATAAAAAAATGTTGAGAGTGTTAACACATACAGGTTGTGTTGATGTTACTGACGACCATTCGTTAGTAAAAACAGACGGTTCAGAAATATCTCCAAACAATTGTAGTATAGGATTAGAACTTTTACATAAAGATTTACCATTATTTGATATTAATGAAACATCTATAACTGAAGATGAAGCACAAATAATGGGGTTCTTCTTTGGTGACGGCAGTTGTGGCTCATATGATTGTGCTTCTGGAAAAAAATCAAGTTGGGCTTTAAATAATGCTTCTTTAATTCTATTAAACGAATATCAGGTTTTGTGTAGAAATGTATATCCAGAATTAGATTGGGAAATTATGGATACAATTGATAGTTCTGGTGTTTATAAATTGACACCTCGTTCAAATATGCAATATGGTAAAATTAGTTCATTTGTTAATAAATATAGACAATTAATGTATTCTGAAAAGATGAAAATTATACCATTAGAAATATTATACTCAGATGAAAATATACAAAAAGCATTTTGGAAAGGTATGTATGATGCTGATGGTGATAAAGATATACATGGTTATATTCGGATTGACCAAAAAAATCAATTAAGTGCAACCCTTATATATTTGTTGGCTAAAAACTTGGGATATTCTGTGTCAATAAACACAAGAAATGATAAGCAAGATATTTACAGAATAACATTAACAAATAAAACCCAACGAAAAAATCCAATTTCTATAAAAAAAATGTATGAGATAAAATATGAAGGGTTTGTATATGATCTAACAACAGAAAATCATCATTTTGCTGCTGGTGTAGGAAATATGATAGTACATAATACGGATTCTGTATTCTTCAAATTTAACCTCACAGATAAAGAAACTGGCGAAAAAATAGTAGGCGATAAAGCGTTGGAATTGTCTATCGAAATAGCACAAGAAGCGTGTCATCAAGTATCAAAAGTGTTAAAACAACCACACGATTTCGAATATGAGAAGACATTCATGCCGTTTTGTTTGTTATCAAAGAAGCGATATGTATCCATTAAATACGAGTTCGACCATACAAAAGGTAAAAGAAATGAAATGGGTATTGTATTGAAACGTCGAGATAATGCGCCAATAGTAAAAGACGTTTATGGTGGAGTTATTGATATTTTAATGAAAGAGAAGAATATTCAAAAGGCAATCGATTACGTACATAATTGTTTGAGAGATTTAGTAGACGGCAATGTTCCAATTGAAAAGCTAATAATAACGAAGTCATTACGTTCATTTTATAAAAACCCACAAGGTGTTGCTCATAAGGTCTTAGCAGATAGGATAGGACAAAGAGACCCTGGAAATAAACCGACATCGGGCGATAGAATCGCATTCGTGTATATAGTCACAAAAGCACCAGCAAAAGGTAAGAAAATGTTACAAGGTGATAAAATAGAGACACCAACATTTATTAAAGAGAATAATTTACAAATAGATTATTCGTTTTATATTACAAATCAAATAATGAAACCATTATTACAGTTATTCGGATTAGTTTTAGAAGATATTTGGTTAAATCAGAAACCACCTAGAAGAGCAAAAGTTACAAATTTAAAAAAAGAAATAGAAAACATTAGAAGAGATATAGAAGACGATAAGAAATGCGATAAAAAAATTAGTAAGATAAAGGATAAGGAAGTTCAAGCACTAATATTTGATACATATTTAAGAGATACTAACAACGCAAAAACAGGCAATCAGAGTGTGCTAAATTTCTTTACTAAAAAGTAAGATAAGTTATTGAATATACCAATTATTATTAAACAATTTTAATAATAATTTTTTATTTTATTTTTCTATTTTTTCCATTTTTTTATTTTAAAATAATGAAAACCTAGATCCGGTTTTATTTTGCTTCATCAATAATTCAGTTAGGTCATTAACCTTTTTTTCAAGTTTTAAAACCTGAAGCTTCAAACTTAGTTCCCCATCTTCTTCTTCTTCTTGTTCCCCATCTTCTTGTTCTTCTTCTTGTTCCCCATCTTCTTCTTCTTCTTCGTCTTCATATTCTTGTTCATCTTCTTCTTGTTGTTTAGAAATTTTGTAATTACTATAAAGCACACAATAATCAGCATATCCCTCGCTATCTAACTTAAGCATAATAGCATTGGGTGTTCTTTGATGTCTTTCAGCCATCTCATCAATAGACAATTCGAGAAGATCATATTCTCTCTCTAATTGTAGGCATTCATTAATAGTCCATCGGTTTCCGAATCTCTTATAGTCAGTCATGTCTTATACAGTATATACTTGTAAAGTCTTTATATTATTTCATAATATATTTAATTATTTATCATTTATTATAACATGACATATGGTCTTAGTTTTGTTAGTATAACCGTGTTTAAATTCTCGACCAAGAGGAACTATTGAATGGAGAAACTAAAATGGTGGCTAATTTGTCTTTCCAATAATTAACGCGATTTTCCATTGCTATATCTTTTAATGTTTTGGGGTATAATGGTTCATTAGCCATTAATTCTTCTTCTGTAGAGTTAATTCTGGGTTTATATCCAAAACAATTAACCCCGAATTTTAATGCTGGGTTCGCCATATAGCCTCCATTTACTCCTGGTCTACCGCAATCGTTTTCATGTCCCTCTATCTTTTGTAGAGTATCGAATGTTTTTTGTTGAGTAGGGAATAACGCCATTTGCCCATCCGACCACCCATAATTACACCATTCTCCTCCTTCATTATAACTATCTTCTACCTCTTTATATGTAGCTAAACGCGCACCATACGCAGAACATAATGCTTTAGCGTCAGGATATACGTAATCGTTCTCCGGAATATTAAATACTTGTTTTTTTAAAAGTATTTCGGGAACTGGTGCTTTTGATGCTTCAACACGACTTGAATCAACGATAATATCTAACTCTGTATTTCCGGTTAAAACATTCTTTAATTTTGCTACAATATCTACACCAAAAAAGTATTGTAATCCGTTTACAATTATTAAAATAATAAAGACAGCAACCAATATAACATATATTGTACTTGAACTAGAGTTAGAAACCATATCCTCAGAAGAATAAGTATCTGGTTGTCCTCCTAAAGACATAAAAATGATTATGTATATAATTATAACTACCACTAAAATAACAATAACTGTTGGATTTGATAATAAATTATTTATGTAATCGTATGTGTCAGTTGTTACTGTCCCTAAACCAGTACTTATTGTATTATCCATATTATATAATATATATATAATATATCAAAAAATCAAAAATCAAAAATCAAAAACAACATTTATTTTATTTGTCTTTTTCTGTAAAAAAAACAATATGCCTTTGGGCTTTTAATTTGTTGTGTTAAAGACACCTCAGAGACAGTAGTGTCATTATAATGGTACCATTTCCCATTAGCATTTTTTACAAATGATGTATAATGTCCGCCTAATGATGATCCACTATGATTACAAACAGCATATAAATCATATACATAGGATTCATTATTGTAACCAATAACATATTTTGATAAGTCTAAATTTTCTAGTGGGAAATCAACAAATACTTGTTTTTTCCTATTATCAGCATTAAATCTTTTGATGTCGACTACTAATATATTAGGAAAACTCCAAAACATTATTTTCTTTTTTGCGGGATATGTTTCACCAGTTTTTTCAGATTTTACATCATCCAATAACTCACCTTCCACATATAAGTTGAAACAATCAATTAATGAAGGTTCTTTATTATTTTCAGGTATAGGTAAATTAATTATAAAATAAGGTTCTGGTGTTATACTAACAACCTCATTTGTTACAGTATTTTCTAATTGTGACACATGAATACCGTAAAACGTATTCCATATTTCAGAATAATCTTTCTCATACATTTGTTTAATTCTTTCAAAACATTTGACAGCAATAGTATCTTTAATATCCTTTGCTTCACCTTGAATCGTCATATTTACTTCTCTTGAGAGTGCGTTATGAAAACAATCAATGACAAATATTAAAAATTCCGGTAGATCATTTTGATTAAATCCGGTAAATAGTTCTTGACCCTTTATTTTTGCCAATTTTTGGACGACAGAAACAAATTTTATAGGTGAAATAATACAATTTTCCTTCCATAACAGTTCTCTTAAAGAATCCCATTCAAGTAAAAGAACAGAATCATATTTTTTATTAAGCAATTTATTGTATGTTTTCATATCTAAAAAATTATTTAGTTCATATGTATGCGATAACACTTGCATTGTCGAATTTAGAAAACATGTATTTCCTAAATTGGTTAATCCAGACAGTCCTTTATCTTTATATTTTTCGTAATTCATTTATTTATCTTATACAATTTATATTTAAACAGATTTAATATGTATATTATATAATATGTCCTACAATAACTTTTTGTCAAGTGAACAAATACAATTAATTAATATGTATAATACCCAATATAATCGAACTCTTACACAAGTAGATAGATTATTAGACACACTAGATAATATTAGAGACCATATACAACAAATAACAGAACAAGGGAATTCAAGAAATCAATTTGTTAGGAGAAACCATAGAATAAATAGTAGAAATAGAAATATGTTTTTTTCGTCAAATCTAAATGATGATACAAACGTATTTAGTATATTTAATGAAAGACCAAGAACAGTAAATCCAACATTTGTCGATTACTTAAACACAACTGTTCGTATTAGGCCAACAAACGAGCAAATTCAAAATGCGACAAGAGAAATTACATATGGCGACATTACCGATCCACCAAATGAAACATGTCCTATATCTCTAGACCGTTTTGATCCAGATGATTCAGTTAGCCAAATAATACATTGTGGACATATTTTTTGTCAAGCTGAACTACAAGAATGGTTTCAGAATAATGTGCGTTGTCCTGTTTGTAGATATGACATTCGAGATTATACAACAAGAGGTGAAACAAGTACTCAAACAAGAGGCGAAACAAGAGGCGAAACAAGTTCTCAACCAAATGCTACCCCTAATTCCAATGAAACTATATCACATATTTCAAATTTGTCTTTTGTGAGAAATCCAACCACAAATCAAACTGAACAAATAGTGTTTGATTTCGAAGTGGATAATCAGCTTAATAATATGACATCACAAATAATCCAATCTTTACTTTCACAAAATAGAAATAGACGATAAACGATAGACGATAAACGATAGACGATAAACCGATTAATTACAATTTATATTTTTAATATATATTGTGACTGTATATGTAGGTAAAAATTATATGTAAACAATATAAAAGTAAATATATAAATTAATATATAATATGACTGATAATTATGATACTCAAATGAAACAGATTAATGCCACTTTCTTTTATGACGGCAATTCTAAATACATTCCTACTGTCTTAAAAAAAGAGATTTCAACACATATTCTATTTCAAACTATTACTGAATCCATTAATACTCAATATATGTATACATTTGGAAAAAGCCCACACCATTTACTTTTGGAACAACTAGTCAATGGATTTGTCTTATTCAATTTGCATAAGAATAAACATATGCTGAACAGTAAAGATGAATTATTAAAATACATAAAGGACAACACTATTTCTATTGAAGAAAATGTATATTTTACGGATATTTTTCTTTATAGTCAAAGACCCAGTTTTTTAACTGTAGAGGAACATGAATGTATTAGAGCTTGTGGGACGCTTAATAAATAACACATGTGTTTTATGTTCGTCTACGTGTTTTTTTTGTATTAGTCTTAACATTATGTTTACGTGTAGCCTTTCTTTTTTTATTATCACCGTTAACTAATCCAAATAATTTATCCATAATATCGTCCGATATTGTTTCATGATTTTTGTATAAATTGTTATTATCATTTTCGTTATACATTCGTTTTGGTAGTTTTTGATTAATAAAATATAACCCAGCAGGAACAGCTAAATTTTCAAAAGGACTAGACATCTTACCTCCATTTTGTTTAAGGTCACTTTGTTTAAGGTCACCATTTATAGTATTCATAGGAGAAATATCTTTTTCTAATAAAAAGGAGTTCACTGTATAACCACCTCCAACAAATTTTGTTTGCCCATCTTCTGTAAATGTGCGAAATAAAACAAAATCATCGTCTGTTAAACTGTCATAAGTATCCATTATCTATACAATAATATGATATAAATTAATTATTATAAATCCGCTTTATTTCTGGAACATAATTTACTTCACGTTTATTTTTAACATATTCAATAATTTTCTTAACTTGTTCTTCATTTTTAATTATTTCCGAAAGGCAAGTTTCTAAATGCTTAAATGTTAGTTGTTGAGTATCTTTAACCATTTGAATTTTAAGTTGTCCGTCAGTAATTTTAAAAGTATAATTGTTTAAATTCGCAGTTTCGACATTTGATGTAATTTGTTTTGTAATTGTAGTTTTTTTATCACGTAATTCCTTCATCCTGTCACTTAAAATTCTCATTTGGTTGTCAATAGCAACCCATTGTTGCAATTGTGGTTCAAAGTTCATATAAATAATAAGTTATAAATAATGTTTAATATTATTTTATATAATATAATGTTTTTTAATCAAAATAATAAGTTTATGCCATTGGTTTCCGATAAGTTTAGAAAAAATGATGAACATCTAGTGTTATTATTTACTAATGCCAGAGATGAACCAAATATAGCGGAATGGATAGCTCATCATTTGTTGTTAGGGTTCGACAAAATCATTATATTTGACCATTTATCTAAAGAACCAATTAGCAATAAATTAAATACTAATTTTGACAAAAAAATTCAGGTAATCAGAAAAAATGATAATCATCAAAATGTGAAAGAAGTATTTGGAAAAGAGGCAATAATTATTTCACAAAATATGAAAGCATCATGGTTATTATATTTGGATGCGGATGAATACTTAATGTTGAATAATGTAACAAATATTAAACATTTTTTACATATATTTAAAGAGGCGGACGCAATAGGAATAAATTGGCTAATGTTTGGTTCTTCGAATCATAAAACACAACCGAAGGGATTGTTAACGGAAAATTTTATAATGAGCGACAAAAGATTGAATAAACATATAAAAACATTTGTTAGACCAGATAGAATAAACTCAACCAATCATTATAATCCACATACATATAATATAATAAATCCGAATCGATATTTTGCGGCAACAGGTAATAGGATGAAACCGAATCCATTTAATAATGTTCCTATAATTTTTACAAAAACATTAGCATATATAGCACATTATTATGTTCAATCAGAAGAAGAATATAATAGGCGAAAATGTAGACCAATGGATAATGGTAGTGGTCCACGACAAAAGAATATAGATTTTAATATACACAATGAAGTTATGAATAATCAAATGCAAAATAAGTATTCACAAAATATAAAGGCATTTTTAAAAAGATATAATATTGAGTTGTAATATTGAGTTGTAATATTGAGTTGTAATATTGAGTTGTAATGTAATATAAATTATGTATATTTGATAATAATTTATGTTATTTATGATTTATCTTAATGTCTACGGCTACGGCTACCATGTCTACGGATTCCGTTTCTACGGCTTCTGCCATATAACTGCTGAGCACCTAATAAAACACCTGGAACAAATGCCTGAGCGGCTACAGCACCCCAAGACCCACCTTTAGCGCGTCTTTTTCCTCCGCTCATAGTTGGGGTTAACATTGGTTGAGCATCTTGAGCATTTATTTTTCCGATTGGAACAATATCATTGCTCTGAGTTGCCCCTAAATTTTGTCCTGGTCTAATAGTTAAGGAATTTTGCATTTGTGTTAATCCATCACCTACAGTACCAGCAACATAACTCCAAGCAGAAGGAGAAGAAGAATTGCTTACTTGTGTGTTACCACCATATTGTTTACGACGTCTACTTTTTGTCCTAGACTTAGCAGATTTTCGACTACGACTTCTTTTGTTTGCCATTATATAATTAAATAAGAAAAAATCTATAGAGCATCTGTTAAAGTTTTTTTATTGCGAATTAATATTATTAATATAATAAGAATTGCTAAAATTAGTACAAATATACAAAATACAAGAAAAATAATTACATAAATATATGGATAAATTTCATATAATATTAAGTCAGTTACAGGAGAAAATAATATTTTAATTTCTCTTCTAACATCATCAGTTTTTAAAATATCCAGACATTGTTTAATTAGAGAATCCTTCATTTGTCTATACTAACAAAAATTTCACATTTTTTATACTATTTTATTTTGAATATTTATTGCGTGTTTATACTAATTAAATTTTCTATATTTTCAGTAATGGATAATATATTTGAAGCGACAGTTGATTATGATTTTTCAAAATTATATTTAGGACCACCGACCACTGTACCTGGCGGGGCATATTTTACTAGACTTATGTATAATACTAACAAACCATTATATATACAAACCCCTAAAAGTTTAACGAAACAAGGATTTGTAAAAAGTGGGAAAAAAGTTTATACAGATTTGATGTTTGATAATAACGATACTGTTTTTATTAATTGGATTGAAAATTTAGAGAATACCTGTCAAGAACTAATATTTAGCAAAGGACAAACATGGTTTGAAACCAAATTGGAAAAAGATGACATTGAAAGTGCGTTTACATCACCATTTAAAATATTTAAATCAGGTAAATATTATTTATTAAGAATAAATGTGAAACCAAATATTAAAATATACAATGAAAATGATCAGATAATTACTATAGACGATGTATCGTCTGAAACAAATATTATTTCTATTATAGAAATACAAGGTATACGATTTACTTCCAGAAATTTTCAAATAGATTTTGAACTTAAGCAAGCTATGCTTGTTAGCCCAGACCCATTTTTAGATGAATGCTTTATAAAAAAACCAAATAGAACTCAATCCATTAAAGAAGAAACTACTATAACACATGTACCTGTTTTAGAAGAAGCAAAACCAGTTTTAGAAGAAACAAAACCAGTTTTAGAAGACGCTAATCCGGATTTAGAAGACGCTAATCCAGATTTAGAAGACGCTAATCCAGATTTAGAAGACGCTAATCCAGATTTAGAAGACTCTAATCCAGATTTAGAAGAGTTTGATATAAACGCATTTATTAATGAAACGTCAAAAGATTTAGACAAAATTATGACACAAAAAAACCATAATGAAACTGTGGTTTCTTTTAATTTACCAAACAGTGAAATAACAAAACCGAACAGTGAAAAAACAAAACCAAATAGTGAAATAGCAAAACCGAACAGTGAAATAGCAAAACCGAACAGTGAAATAGCAAAACCGAACAGTGAAATAGCAAAACCGAATAATATTAATTTAGAAATTATAGAATTAGAAATACAAGAGAATCCAAACATATTACAAGAAGTGGATTTGTCATTAACTTTAGAGAAAAACGCAGAACCAATGACTTTAAAAAAACCGAATCAGGTTTATTATGAAATTTACGAAAAAGCAAGAGAAAAAGCAAAGGAAGCAAAGAGGCATGCTTTACAAGCATATCTTGAAATGAAAAATATTAAGAAAACATATATGTTAGACGACATTGATGATAGTGATAGTGAATCCGAAATGGATAATTCTTCGGATGAAGAAGATTTAGACGATTCATATTAAAATATTTAAAACTTTAGTATTAACTATTTTATCATTAAGTATTTTAGCATTAAGTATTTTAGCATTAAGTATTCTTTAGAAACAATAGCCAGTATATTTATTCATAATTAATTAATAATCTAAAAATATTTTATCATCAATTTTATATAATGAGTAGTTATTTAAAAAACCTCTGGAATGATTATGGTATTGCTGGACTTGTATTTGTCATAGTCGTATTATATGGTCTTTATATGTTATATAACAATTTAAACGCAAAGGGTTCTTATGGTAATGAATCTATGTCACAAGATCGCAAAAAAGCATACTCTGATAGTTCCCCTATGGGCCCTCAACCCGCTCAAGAATCTGGTAATGAAGTTTACTCATCTGTAGGCGGTTCGATGCAAAATGGCAGCCAAGGTGTTCCTTCATCTGCTAATAGCTCTAACCCTGCTGACCTTTTACCCAAGGACACTAACAGCCAATGGGCTCAATTAAACCCTGCCGGAAAAGGTGACCTCGCAAATATCAACTTGTTAAAGGCTGGTTACCATATTGGTATCGATACTGTCGGCCAAACTTTGCGTAATGCGAACCAGCAAATTCGCTCTGAACCCCCTAACCCACAAGTGAATGTGGGACCCTGGAATTTGAGCACGATAGAACCAGATTTCATGCGTCCGCCGCTTGAATTAGGTCAAGGAGGACAATAAACCATTTATCGTCACAAAAAATAAAAACAATATAATAATTTAATTTCTCAGTCACAAATTAAATTACTTATAAAGATATTTATATTCATCCTTTTTACACATATAAATATTTTGAACTACATTTTCGCTTACAATTTTGGCAATATATTGACAAATTTCGAGTAACCAATCGTATTTATTTTTAAATACATCGTCTTGAACAATTCTAATAAATGAATATCCATTTTCATTAGCACATTTCATTTTATATAGGTCTCTTTCTGTATTGTGTTCTGGAGTTTTCCATTTACCAACTTGTTTCCAGTGTTGTTCTCCGTCACATTCAATAATTACTTTTTGTTCTTCTAATACAAAATCAAAAGGTAAATGTTTTATACTTTTACACCAATCAAACTTAACTTGTCTTTGTAATGAAGAATAATTCTGTTTTAATTTATCGTAAACAATATCTTCTGTTTTATATCTACAATTTGGACACCAAGAGCCATCGGTTATATGACATAATTTACTTTTAAATTCATTACCACATTTGTCACAATCAAACATACAAATTTCAGCACTACTTTTGAAAACTTCTATTGGTTTCTTTTTATTTTTAATAGACCAGTTTTTACTTCGTTCTATTGAAGCGAATGTTTTATTTTTACAAGATAAACAGTTTTGTATATCTATACATAATTTTTTTGGAGGATTTGAACAATATGGACACCAACTATTTTTACTTGTTATATCTGAAATTCTGGCTTTAAATTCATGACCACATTCACAATCAAACAAATATTCTTTATGTGAATTTTTAAATACTTCGTTTGGTTCCACTGTGTTTTTACTTGACCAATTATTTGCTCTATAATATGACGCAAAAGATTTATTAATACAACTATCACATTTTTCACATAATTTTTTATTAGCACAATAAGAGCACCAAGAATTTCTATGATTTATATTTCTCAAAATCATTTCAAACTGATGTCCGCAGTCGCAATCAAACCAGCATTTCTGGTGTGAATTTAGAGCATAGTCTTCTGGTTTCCCTTCGTTTCTAATAGACCAAAATTTGGATTTAGGATGCGTCGCGAAACTATTTTCATGAAGCATTTATATTAAATTTTATTTTTTAAATAATATTTAATTCAATTTTTTACATTCCACCGCAAAATTAAATGAAGTGTGTTTTCAGGATATTATACTCGGTGTGCGTTCTACCGTATTCTAACTGTTTGCCGGCAAAATAATGCACTGCCTTTTTACCCCCCAATTTTGCTATGACCATTAATACCCCTAAAATAAAAAAGTTTTTGAAAAAATGTTTTTACTTAAAAATTAAAAAAAATTGAAATTAAAAAAAAGATTTAAACAGTAATCAAAAAGCATCAAAGTAGACCAGCAAAAAGCAATAAATCAAAAAATGGCAACTCACCGCGCACCCAGAAAATGCTCTCTGTGTCGCGAGGAGGGTTGCAATAAAAGTAAACCCACTTGTCCCATAAGAATGATAATGGCTACGAATTCGTGCCCCCAGTGTCATAGGGAGGGTTGTGATGTAAATAATCCCTATTGTCCGGTAAAAAGGGAAATACAAAACCACCATTTAATCGCTAACGCAGGATTCCCTATGAGATTTCTTGGTAGGGTATCTAACTACGCAAAAATTATTAACCCCAATTTATTCGACCATGTGACAGAAGCAACCCTAAAAAGAATATATTTAAGGGATTTGTTAGAAAAAATTACAAGCATATATTCCCAAAAAATCGTTGAGGCAATCAATAATTCACGAGTTTCATCTCCAGTACAAGTCCCAGCTCAAGTCCCAGCTCCAGTCCCAGCTCCAGTACAAGTTCCAGCTCCAGTAATCCCTCAAAAAGTTAAACTGTTAAGTGGTTATAAAACGTGTACCGAAGAATGTGGGGTATGCTACGATAAAATGTGCGATTTAACATTTAATTGTGACCATCAGTTGTGTTTCGATTGTTTTAAGGGTATAATACGATCGAAAAACCCAGCGCTGAAATGTCCGTTCTGTAGAGGCTATATAGAGAACGTCCAGGCAGGCAATCACCAAACCCTCGTTAATTTGGTAGCTCTAAAATAAATGGGTTAAGGGAAAAAGGTGGACGGTTAAATAATTCCCACTTTTTTCTTTTTACATTCCACCTCGAAGCCGCAAAACTAAATGAATTGTGCTTTCTTTTTGGATATTATAGTCAGAGAGCGTTCTACCGTCTTCTAACTGTTTGCCGGCAAAAATAAGACGCTGTTGGTCGGGAGGAATACCCTCCTTATCTTGAATTTTTTGCTTTACGTTTTCAATCGAATCGCTGGGCTCGACGTCTAAAGTGATGGTCTTACCTGTTAAAGTTTTCACGAATATTTGCATTATAATATAGCATAATATTATAATTTTAAGTTGTTATATTATAATTAGT